>Ga0224497_10000002_pt1 | contig 325355 bp, 280 predicted proteins | sample SF_Jul11_sed_USG_4_FD_167970 | JGI IMG/M metagenome (GOLD analysis project Ga0224497, IMG submission 167970) | Sediment microbial communities from San Francisco Bay, California, United States - SF_Jul11_sed_USGS_13 | ecosystem: Environmental > Aquatic > Marine > Sediment | place: USA...
GACGCTGATCGCGCTGATGGTCACGTTACCCGTGTTGGTCACCAGGTAGCTGTAATTAATCACGTCGTCCACGGCCGAGTAGGTCGTCGGCGTCGCCGTCTTCACGATCGTCAACGCCGGACTCTGCACCGCGTTCACCGTCTCGGTGTCACTCGGATCCACCAGCGTGCCGCCTGCCGGCGTACCGGTGGCAGACGCGATGTTGGTCAGCGAACCAGCATCCAGGTCCGCCTGGGTGATGGTGTCGCTGGCCGTACAGGTGGTGTTCTCGCCCGGAGCGAGCTCGGTGACCGCACAGCTCTCGTTGGCCGCCTGGTCGTCACTGACGCTGATCGCGCTGATGGTCACGTTACCCGTGTTGGTCACCAGGTAGCTGTAATTAATCACGTCGTCCACGGCCGAGTAGGTCGTCGGCGTCGCCGTCTTCACGATCGTCAACGCCGGACTCTGCGATACTGGTACTGCCGCAGAGTCCGATAGTGTGTCTGTGATGCCGCCACCGGTAAATGTGACTGTGGCGGTGTTGTCGATATCTCCGTCACCATCAGCGACGCCGTTGTCATCAACACCGTTGGCGTCGATATTGGACTGCAGGACCGTATAAGTGCCCATGCAAACTGTTGACGCACCAATAGCGAGCGGGATGTCCTCAACGGAACAATCAAGCGACGTGAGTAAGGGATCAACAACCGTAACCGGATCGAGGGGGACATTTCCCGTATTGGTTACCGTGATGTCGTAGGCGATCAAGTCACCTGCCTGGTCAACCGTCGTACCGCCATCGGTAAGGTCCGGGTTGGTAATGCTCGTAACTTCCTTGGAGATGGTGGCGCTGGGCGCGGGTACAAACTTCAGCTTGTTGGTTATCGTGCAAACCCAATCCTCTCCAGCTCCAACGTTTACTGTTGTGGTCGTAGTTGTAGTCGTACCATCTGTGCAGGAAAATGTAGTGTCATAGTCCGCTAAATCTGTGTTAGTACCAGCGGTCTCACCAACGATATGATCACCGACAGTGACGTCAATCACTCCTGTCGTACCGTTATGACCGGCGTCTACAGCATTAACGACTCCGTCGATTGTGAGGTTAAACAATCCCGGATCGTCAATAGGATCCAATACCTTTATGATCTTGATCGTGCCAAATTCGACCCCTGGAAACACGAGGGGCGTACAGTCGCATTTTGATCCTGTGCCAACATTAGAAAGATCTGTGCACGTGCCCTGATGATTGGCGTTCTGCTGCCAGACACGGCAGGCAGGCACCGACAAGACTCCGTCCACTGCCGTGCAGGACACACTTGCGCTGACCGTCCACTGGACAAAACCGGCAGTCTTTTTCAGATCTCCACATGTATCCGCAGGAGTGTGGTTCGGGTCGAGGTCGAGAAATAAGTCATCATCAGCATCTGGAAAAGCGTTTATATCGCCATCACCGACTTGTGGGGCCGCGCCGACGCATGCCTCTGCAGAACTCGGTTCCTGGACGGTGCCGCCGTCGACCGAAACGAAAACTCCTACGTCGTAATTATTGGCAGCAGTAGTCTCAAACTCGAAGGTGAACTCAAGATCTAACGTATCAGTAGGACCAGCACATGTGTCGTTGTTCAAGATTGATGAAGCGACTATTCGGGTCACGACATCGTTTGCCGTACACGAATTGAGATTGTCAGGGCAGGTAACGCTCGGTAATTCGAATATTTGAGCACGCGCCGGGGAGGCACCGCCAAACACGCTAAGCAGCGTCAAACTCCCAATCAATACAGTTGTAAACCCGCGCAGGAACCGCGACGCCTTTGGCGCTTCAGTTGTAGACGTATGCATAATGCTACTCTCGTTATTGTTGCCGTCATTCATCACGGCGAAATTTGTTTTCGAATTCCTGACTCCATCTTTTCGATGCGTCTCGCCACTCGTAAGGACTGTGGAATGCACAAACTGAAATATCTTTCGAACAATGCGTTTCATAATTTGTTACTCACGTATAAACATTCCACTCAGTCATTAAGAAATGGCTGATCCTGATTACGTCGAACTCTTTTCGAGTTCGACGACAATCTCGTTCTGATTGCCCACCACGGGCTTTACCCGCACGCCTTCGTAGCCTGGCGCGTTGACCGTAACGGTGTGCTGCCCGGCACCGAGGTCCGTAAACACAAAGCGGCCATCGGCATCGGCGCTGGTACTGCTGCTCGACCGGCTATGCATGCCGTTGATTACTTGTGACGAGCTGACAAAAATCCTGGGGGACGCGACGGGTCGGCCGTCGCCGTTGACAACCTTGCCGAGCAGCTTGTACCGGCCGCGATTAACGACCAGGTCCACCTGACGGTCTGTGTCGTCTCCGGACAGGTGCAGGCCGGAGAGGGTGTAATACGGCATGGTGCGCGACTCTAAGACCAGCTCACCCTCCGGCACATCCTCGACCTGGAAGTCACCGTTGGCATCACTGGTCACCGGTAGCTTCTGACCGCTAGCGGCCTTGCTGCGCAATGTGAGGGTGAAATCCGGCACAGGCTTGCCTTGCTGGTCCAGGATGCGGCCGCTCAGCCGGTAGCCACGATTCAGCGATTCGAGTTCGATGTCCCGGCGCAGTTCGCCCGCGCTGAGTGCGAGATTTTGTTCGGCGTAGTCACGATAGGGACCCGTCGGACGTATCCAGAGCTGGTAGTCATCGGCAACGTCGACCTTGGGAAACCTGAATTGGCCACCGTCGTCAACCACGGCGCGGTAATTGCGCTTGAGACTGGGGGAATACAGTCGCACCGTTTCGCCGGCGACCATGACACCCGCGGCATCCTTGACGCTGCCCGAGACCGTGCTGTGTTCGTAGACCGGCTCCATCGTCATCGCGAGCATGATCTTGCCGTCCTCGACCCAGTCCACTTCTGAGATCTGGTAGCGTTGCTCCCGATAGCCTTGCCGCTTAAAGCGCAGCGGGAAACTACGGGTCTTACTCTCGATGGCAACGGCAAAATGAAACTCGCCGTTGTCATCGCTGACGGCCCCTGCCGGGACGCCCTTCACCAGCGGCATGATGCGCACCTGCTCCAGCGCCGCACCCATGGTGTCGGTCACGACACCCCTGACCTGCGCATAGCGCTGCGCTTTCAGCATCAGGTCGGCGTATTTCACGCCCGTGCGCACCTCAATGCGTGCCGGGGCGTAGGCGCCGGATTCCTTCGTGCCGACCATGTAAATGCCGGCGGGCAGGTCGCGGAACGCGTAGAAGCCGTCTTTGTTGGTGGTGGTCTCTTGGGTGCCGACGGCGTTGTTGCGCGCGAGACTGTCCGTCGTCTTGAAGTAATCGCGGAACCGCGCCGTGACTTCGATGCCCTCTACCGGACTGCCGGATTGGGTGAGCACGCGCCCGGAGATCACCGGCGCCGTCTCCACGGCATCCCAGACCAGGGGTTCCGGCGAGTTCAGCTGGATATACAGCTCCTCGACCCACTCGGCGTGCTCTGCGGCTGTGAAAGAATCCGTCAATTCAGCATCGGCGTATGGCGATTCATCGGCATCGTTGAATAACCTTGCCAGCATGGCCCTGATCCCCGAGTCCTGGCGTGACTCGTCGTTCGTAACGGCGGGTCCGATGCGCGACTCGGGGACATCCGGTGTATCAGCAATGAAGTCGTTCGTCGCCATTGCGGCCGGCTCAGAGACGCCGGCGGCGCTGTCGCTACTCGCGGCCCGGTACTGTAGCGCCATGAAGAGCGCGAAGCTGACTACAAACAAAACGGCTGCGAGAAACTGGAAGCTTGTGAAACCGGATGCCGTACGCCTGCCAACGGACAAACCAAAGCGCCGCCCGACCCGGGTGGGCGACGGTCTTTCGGTTTGCTGCTGCGCCTGTGTGTGTAGGCCGGTCAGGCTAAATAGCGACAAGCGTTAGTCTCCCTGGTATTCATCGGGCAGTTCCTTTGAGCCCCTTACCTTCTTCATGTCTGCAAGTCATCGATCAACGATCAGTGATTCAACACTCTTAATCGAAATGCCTCTTCGCGATACTCCAATTAGTCAATGACACCGCTCTTCTTGCGGCTCCATTCATTAAGTAGTGCGATACCTAACTTAATCTCGAGAGCATTCATGGTTTCGCAAAGCAGGTCCCGGGCTGCTAACAATGCAAACACCGGGCCAACTCATGTAACCACTTGTTATTAGTGTGTTACTCGCTTACACGAGAGTTTTGTTTTAAGCGACACGTAAAATGAACCGACGTATTAATTTTTATTATGTATAAGCACGGGAACGTTATGTAAGTCGTTCACGAAATCCAGTTATCGAAACGAACTAACTATTGATCTCGATAGGTCAACCTAACGTATTTTTTTTCTTGTTGCATTTCTAGCTTACGGACGAATTTATTACGTGCGCAATCGGTCGGAATCCTTTACAGCAACCTGTAAGGAATGTCGGCAAGTCATGACATATATGTTCAATAAAATACTGACAATGCATGCGATGACTGACTGCGGTTACGATTTCGGATCGCGTTTTTACATAAGTTTAAAAACTATTGCAGATACGCTCGCAATAATTTTTTCGCCTGGCGGTCGATTTGCGCGCACTGCGCGCAAAAAAATTGTAGAAGAGAGAGACATAAAAAAGTGCGGGGCCCTGCAGGGCCCCGCACTTTCTTGTCTGGCGGAGTGGACGGGACTCGAACCCGCGACCCCCGGCGTGACAGGCCGGTATTCTAACCAGCTGAACTACCACTCCGATGTTGGTGGGTGCTGACGGGATCGAACCGCCGACCCTCGCCTTGTAAGGGCGATGCTCTACCAGCTGAGCTAAGCACCCAGGAAACCCTTGCGAGTATCCGTGGGAGCGAGTCGTTTCCGTGGGAAGCGGCCGTGCCCGCGAGTGTCGCCCGCATGGCAGTCTCCAACAGCGGCTTCCCGCAGGACCACCGCCCCGAAGGGCGCGCTAGTTTACGGCATCCTTCAGGCCTTTGCCAGCCTTGAATCCGGGTACATTGCTCGCCTTGATATGAATCGCTTCGCCGGTTCTCGGGTTACGTCCCATGCGTGCAGCACGGGCCTTGACCGAAAATGTTCCGAAGCCGACCAGTGAGACGGATCCGCCGCGGGACAGTGTGCGTGTAATCGAGTCCAGCACTCCATCGACCGCTTTCGTAGCATCAGCGCGTGACAGTCCTGCTGCACCTGCAACCGCGTCTATCAGTTCTCCCTTGTTCATGCTTTTACCCCTGAAGATTGATTGTGGATCGTAACTGGCGGTTACCCGCCAACAGTGGCGTTCATCCCAAGCACGTCGAACGCATTGACCAATCCAGCGAGCTCATCCAAGAGCCGCAATCCGCTGAATCGCTGCCGGCGGCTCCGTGCACCCACCAACAGCTGCGATGCTTATACCAACTGGCCTAAACACCGTCAACAAACCTTCAACCACGCGGGTTTCAGCGCTTTAGTGGGGTCGGACGATATCCTCAGATTTTGCGTCTTCGGCTGGCGCTTTCGACTTGGATTTGTCCTCACCTTTTGACGCTTCCGGCAGCGGCATACGAGTCAGTGCCTGCTCGAGAACCTGATCGATCCATTTCACTGGAACAATATCCAGTTTGTCCTTGATGTTCTTCGGAATTTCAGCCAGGTCTTTTTCGTTTTCCTGCGGGATCAACACCCTGCTAACACCGCCTCTGTGCGCCGCCAGGAGCTTCTCTTTGAGGCCGCCGATCGGCAGCACTTCACCGCGCAAAGTGATCTCGCCGGTCATGGCGACATCGCTCTTTACCGGGATGTCGCATATCGCCGACACGAGGGCAGTACACATACCAACTCCCGCACTCGGACCGTCCTTGGGCGTGGCCCCTTCCGGTACGTGAATGTGCACATCGAGCTTCTGGTGAAAATCTTCTTCGATGCCGAGAACGCTGCTGCGGCTGCGGACGACGGTCATCGCAGCCTGAATCGATTCGGTCATCACTTCGCCGAGTTGCCCCGTATATGTCTGCTTGCCCTTACCGGGAACAACGGCAGCTTCGATGGTCAACAGCTCGCCACCGACCTCCGTCCAGGCGAGTCCGGTGACCTGCCCGACCTGATCGTTTTCCTCGGCCTTGCCGTAGCGGAAACGACGCACGCCGAGGTACTTTTCCATGCTTTTCGGGGTGATCGTGACGCGGCGATCACGCGGCTTCAACAGCAGCATCTTGACAACCTTGCGGCAGATCTTGGAAATCTCGCGTTCGAGATTGCGCACACCCGACTCACGCGTGTAATGCTGGATGATGTCGCGAACCGCGGTCTCAGTGATCTTGAGCTCTTCTTCCTTGAGACCGTTCTCCTTCATCTGTTTCGGAATCAGGTAGCGCATCGCGATATTGAGCTTTTCGTCCTCGGTGTAGCCGGGGATGCGAATAACCTCCATGCGATCCAGGAGCGGCGCCGGAATGTTCAGGGTGTTCGCAGTACACACGAACATGACATCCGACAGGTCGAAATCGACTTCGAGGTAGTGATCCTGGAAGGTCGAGTTCTGCTCGGGATCGAGCACCTCCAACAGCGCCGACGACGGGTCGCCACGGAAGTCCATTGCCATCTTGTCGACTTCGTCAAGCAGGAAAAGCGGGTTACGGACCGCCACCTTGCCGAGATTCTGAATGATCTTGCCCGGCATCGAGCCGATATACGTGCGGCGGTGGCCGCGTATCTCCGCCTCGTCACGCACACCGCCTAAAGACATGCGCACGAATTTGCGATTCGTCGCACGCGCAATGCTTTGCCCGAGCGAGGTTTTGCCCACACCGGGCGGGCCGACGAGACAGAGAATAGGCCCTTTGAGGCGGCGCACGCGCAGCTGCACGGCCAGGTATTCGAGAATGCGTTCCTTGACCTTCTCGAGCCCATAATGATCTTCCTCGAGCACTTCTTCGGCGCGATTCAGGTCGCGCAGCACCTTGCTGCGTTTCTTCCACGGCGCCTTCAACAGCCAGTCGATGTAGTTACGCACCACCGTGGCTTCTGCAGACATCGGCGACATCAACTTCAGTTTGTTCAACTCCGACGTTGCCTTTTCCTTGGCTTCTTTCGACATGCCGGCTTTCTCGATCCTGTCTTCGAGATCGGCCATCTCGTTGGGCGCATCTTCCATCTCGCCGAGTTCCTTCTGAATGGCCTTCATCTGCTCATTCAGGTAGTACTCGCGCTGGCTCTTTTCCATCTGCTGTTTGACGCGACCGCGGATGCGCTTCTCGATCTGCAGCACATCGATCTCGCCTTCGATGATGCCCAGGATCTGCTCGAGCCGCGTCTTGACGTCCTGCACCTCGAGGATGCGTTGCTTCTCGGAGAGTTTCAGCGCCATATGCGCAGCGACCGTATCGGCCAGGCGCCCAGGTTCGTCGATGCCCGACAACGATGTCAGGATCTCGGGCGGTACTTTCTTGTTCAGTTTCACGTACTGCTCGAACTGCGCAATGATCGAGCGCACGAGCACGTCGATCTCACGCTCGTCGTGGCGATCATCCTCATTGAGAACCGTGATCTCCGCCGAGAAATAGTCGGAGACATTGATTCGGTCGATCAGGGCGCGCTCTGCCCCCTCGACGAGAACCTTGACCGTGCCATCCGGTAGCTTCAGGAGCTGCAGGATGGTCGCCAGCGTGCCGACCTCATAAAGATCGGTGGGCTGCGGATCATCGAGGTCTGCCTTTTTCTGTGCGACGAGCAGGATGCGCTTGCCCGCCGCCATCGACTTGTCGAGCGCAACAATCGACTTGTCGCGACCGACGAACAGCGGAATGACCATATGCGGGTAGACGACAACGTCTCTGAGCGGCAGAACCGGAATACCGGAGTCCTCATCCGCCAATATAACGTCAGTGATCAGATGCTCTTCAGACACCAGGGCTAACCTCGTTTGTCAGTACTGTGAGCGGACATGCGTCCAAAACTTGGAACTTCAAGCTGGGTATCGGCAGAAACCCGCAAAACTGTGCTCAAACACGGGTCTTGCTCTGGCCATGTGTAATGGCTGGTCTGCATAAGCCCCCGTCCCAGGCATCTGGGGGTAGCCTTAAGAGTCAATGACTAAGCGCCGTCGGATCCTGTCGGGCGCGGCGGCCGTTGCTGTTCAATACTCACAGTCGGCGTCTCATCCGACTCGTAAATCACGTACGGCTTGGTCTCGCCCGTTACGACAGATTCGTCGACAACGACTTTTTTCGCGTTTGTCGCGGATGGCAGGTCGTACATCGTGTCGAGCAGGACGTTTTCGAGGATCGTGCGCAGCCCGCGTGCACCCGTTTTGCGCTCCATGGCACGCTGCGCCACCGCGGTCAGTGCATCGTCGCGAAATTCGAGCTCGACGCCCTCCATTTCGAAGAGCTTGCGATACTGTTTGGTGAGCGCGTTCTTCGGCTCCAGCAGAATCTGCACGAGTGCATCCTCATCGAGCTCTTCGAGCGTCGCGACGACCGGCAGGCGGCCGACAAACTCCGGAATCAGCCCGTAACGAATCAAATCCTCGGGTTCGACGTCGAACAGCAGTTCACCGATCGACTGTTCGTTCTGCTCAGTCTTGATGTCCGCGACAAAGCCGATACCACTCTTCGAAGAGCGATTGAGAATGATCTTGTCGAGGCCCGCGAACGCGCCACCGCAGATAAACAGAATATTTCCCGTGTCCACCTGCAGGAACTCCTGCTGCGGATGCTTACGCCCGCCCTGCGGCGGCACCGAAGCGATCGTGCCTTCGATGAGCTTCAAGAGCGCCTGTTGCACGCCCTCGCCCGACACATCACGCGTGATCGACGGGTTGTCGGACTTCCTCGATATCTTGTCGATCTCGTCAATATAGACAATGCCCGTCTGCGCTTTGTCGACGTCGTAGTCGCACTTCTGCAGGAGCTTCTGAATGATGTTCTCGACATCCTCACCGACGTAGCCGGCTTCGGTCAGCGTTGTCGCGTCGGCAATCGTAAACGGCACGTTGAGCAGCCGTGCCAGCGTCTCGGCGAGCAGGGTCTTGCCGCAGCCAGTCGGGCCGATCAGCAAAATGTTGCTCTTCGCGAGCTCGACGTCGTCCTTGGAGCGATCGTCGAGACGATCGTTGAGACGTTTGTAATGGTTGTAAACCGCAACCGAGAGCACTCGCTTGGCGCCCTCCTGGCCGATCACGTATTCGTCGAGGATCTCCTTGATTTCCTTCGGCTTCGGCAGCTTGTCGCGACCGGCATCGCCCGCGTCTTCGAGTTCCTCACGAATAATGTCATTACAGAGTTCGACGCACTCGTCGCAAATAAAGACCGACGGTCCCGCAATGAGCTTGCGGACTTCGTGCTGCGACTTGCCGCAAAAAGAACAGTAGAGGAGTTTGCCGTCCTCGTTCTTACCGCGGGATTGGTCACTCATGAACTCGTCGCCTCTGTCACAATAAAATCAGCCGCTTACGGCGTTGGCATGTATATAACATGCAGCTTTTCAGGGTGCAAAGCACCAGGTCCCAAAAGGCGTAGTTACAGCTTATAACTGATTGATATATAAGGAATCAGTCCTTCTTGGACTTGATCATTTCCTTGCGTTGGGCCAACACTGTGTCGATGAGCCCGTAGTCGAGGGCAGCGCCGGCGCTCATGAAATTGTCGCGCTCGAGATCCCGCTCGATCTTGTCGATCGGCTGTCCTGTATGCCTGGCCATGATTTCGTTGAGGCGGCGCTTGAGTTCGAGCACTTCGGTGGCGTGAATCGAAATGTCGGTCGCCTGGCCCTGAAAGCCTGCACTTGGCTGGTGCACCATAACCCTGGAATGCGGTAGTGCGAAGCGCTTGCCGTGGGTGCCGCCGGCGAGCAGCAGTGCGCCCATGCTCGCGGCCTGGCCCACGCAGATCGTGCTGACGTCACAATTGACGAACTGCATCGTGTCGTAGATCGACAGCCCGGAGGTCACCGAACCGCCGGGCGAATTTATATATAGATGAATGTCTTTGTCGGCATTCTCTGACTCGAGATACAGGAGCTGCGCTACAACCAGGTTGGCCATATGGTCTTCGACAGGTCCGACGACGAAGACCAGCCTGTCTTTCAGCAATCGTGAGTAAATATCGTAAGCGCGCTCGCCGCGTGCCGTTTGCTCGACCACCATCGGGACGAGATTTAGTGCCTGTGCGCTCATCGAGGTTCCTGTCGGGTTATAGCGTTTTCAATTCTGTATTTTGTCACGAATCCAGTCATTCAGGTATTCATATATTCGGCAAACGACACCTTCCTTGCCGTGACCTTGCCGTTCTCCATGAGCCAATTGATGGCCTGGTCTTCCAGCACCATCGGCTCGATCTGCTGCACCATCTGCGGGTTGCTCATGTAGACATTAACCATCTCCTCCGCATTCTCGTAACCGGCACACATGTCTTCGACGCGGGCCCGCACCATGTCCGTGTCAACAGTCATGTTTTGATCGCTGACCAATTGCCGAATCAGAAGCCCGAGGCGCACGCGCTTCTCGGCCATGTCGGCGAAACTCTCGATCGGCGGCGCCTGGTCGTGATCTTCGATGCCGAGGCGCCGCATTGCCTCGTGCTGCATCGTGTGCATTTCCTGACGTTTTAGCGATTGCGGGATCTCGAAAGGATTTGCCTCGATCAGGCCATTCAGAACCTGCTCGCGCACGTCGTTCTTGACTTTGGCTTCGGCCTCACGGTGCATATTTTCCAGGACATCCTCTTTAAATTGCTCGATGCCGCCTTCCTTCACCTCGAACTGCTCGGCAAGGTGGTCGTCGACAGGCGGAAGTACTTCATTCTCGACACGGTGCACCTCGATCGCAAAATCGACCTTCTTCCCCTGCAGTTCCTCGGCATGATAATCCTTGGGAAACTTCAGCTTGAAGGTCTTCTCCTCTCCCGCCCGCATGCCGTACAGCGCCTTTTCGAAATCCGGCAGCATCTGGCCCTGGCCGAGTACAACGGGCACGTCGCTGCCCTCGCCACCGGCAATCGATTCGCCCTTGAGCTTACCGCTAAAATCGACGACCACGCGATCACCTTCGGCGCTCTTGCGATCAACGACTTCCCAGCTTGCTTTCTGCTTGCGAAGTTTTAGGATCATGTCGTCGAGGTCTTCGTCGCCGATCGACACATCGGGTTTTTCCACCTTGATCTTGTCGATGCCTTTGAGTTCGACCACCGGCATTATTTCGAACGTTGCCGTGTACGCAAAGCTCTGGCCGTCTTTGGTAACCTCCGGCTCGATCTTCGGTCCGCCCGCCGGAATCAGGTTCTCCTGCATGACGGCATCGGAGTAGCTTTTCTGCATCAGTTCCGAGAGAACTTCCTCGCGAATCTGTTTGCCATATCGCTGCTTGACGACCTTTGGCGGTACTTTGCCCGGCCGAAAGCCCTTGATCTTGGCCGTGCGACCGACCGATTTGAGACGCGAATCGACTTCCTGATCGATACGCGCAGCCGGCAACTCGACACGCATGCGCCGCTCCAGTGTGCCCGTCGACTCGACAGTGACTTGCATTTCTTGTTTCCTTTGCGCGTCTTCTAACGACTGCCGGGCGGCCTCGACAACCGCCCGAGAGAAATTAAAACCTTGTAAAACAGACTGTTATCGACATGCGTGTTGGTGCGAAAGGAGAGACTCGAACTCTCACGGGTTGCCCCACTGGCACCTAAAGCCAGCGCGTCTACCAATTCCGCCACTTTCGCATGTCAGCCGGCCATTTTAATCGGTAGACAGTATCTTGGCCATTAATTCCGGGTTGTCCGGAAGCAGGCCGGATGCGGGTAAACGCGGCAGGAGCTCGCGCCATCTGGGCCACATCGCGAACGACTTTTCGAATAGCGGCAGCGCATCGTCAACACGGCCGGCGCTGGCAAGCGTCACCGCGTGCCAGAAGATCATCTCATGGCTGTCGGGAACCAGCGCCGCGGCCGCGCTGTAAGCGTCCACGGCCTCTTCAATAGCACCTACGGTCATATGTTCATCGCCTTCGTTCATCAGGTTGTAAGCACGATTCATCGTTAGCAGGCGCCGCAATTCGACGACTGGCGCGGGATCATCTTCGACACGCAGATCGAACAGTCGTCCACCCCAGGGCGGCAGCGACCGATCACCGCTGACGACAAGAAGAGCCGCCGACTGCTTGCCACGAATATCGCCACCCTCACCTTCGGCGGCTTCGAGCGCGGCCATCAGGCGTTCGGCCAGGTCGCCGGCCGCCGACTCGTATGCTGCAACCATTGCCGCGCAAACCGTAGGCTTCCACATCAGATTTGCCTGCACCGTGTAGTTGTCACCCGCAATCTCGCAGTGCTCGTCGATGGACATGTCGCCCGTGTGATTCGCCACGACGCCGTTCGCATCGACCATGCCGACCTGCCGCACGTTGGCATGCTCGTCTACGGCGAGCAGCGCGTGCAGGGCCTCGGCTGCGTTTTTGCCGGCGCGCATGAGCTGCAGACCGAGCGGACCGTAATTCGGATCAACGAAGGACTGCGTCGCGACCGCGCCGACGCCGGGTTCTGCCCAGAGCACGAGCGAACCGACCGAGAACCAGTGCGATTCGACAGCGACACCGAGCTCGCCGGTCTCCGCATCCCGCGCGACGATCGAGTAGGTATTGACCGGCCGCAACGGTCTCTCGGCGACGGCGATCCATGGCAGGAAAACGAAGAATACCAGCGCGACGCTGCAGGCCCGATTCAACATAGCTACACTCCGAATATCGTTCGGGGACAGTTTACTGGAGTAACAATGCCAATAAGAGCATCTCTCCGGATCAGTACGCTGACGCTGATGGCGACCGCTTCCCCGGCGGCGGCACGGAGGTCGCTTTCGAACCGCTCGGTGCTGCAGCTGACGGAGCATGGGTGCTGATCGACAACTCCTACCTCGAAGAGAAGATGTGTAATCTCGCGCTCCGGGAAAGCTGGGACAACAAATTTCGCGGCCGCCGCGATGGATAGGACGCTCAGCTCAGAAATGGAAACCGTCCGGCTAAGCGCTGGTCGAGGCTCATGACGCGGCCCGCGTGCAGGCCGGCCAATGCGATGAAGATCATCAACCAGATCGAGTCGTGGTTCTGCGCGTCCAGGAACCCCTGCCCCTTCGCGAACCAGAAGACGGTTACCATCACGGCGCCGGCGACTGCCGCATAGCGTGTTGCAAGCCCCAAGATCAGTGCGACACCGATTGCGAACTCGCCGCAGGCCACCAGGTAGGCGAACACGGCTTTGTTGGGCAGCACGACAGATTCGAGGAATGGCCGGAAGAACCCGAAGCTGTTCTCCAGGTTGCTGTTCACAAAACCGGCGACGCCGTCCGCGAAATTATCGCGGCGCAGCTTGCCGAAGCCGTAATACAAAAAGAAGATGCCTGTATAAACTCTGAGGAGCACGATTGGCCAGTCACGTAGCGCTTTGCTCCTTGCTTCGTCCAGGTTCGTCATTGTTGTTCTCCTGTCGACGGATCGTGATAAGCGTAACACAGCACGACAACTACCTATTGTCCAGCGCTTCACCCGGTCTAGGATCGAACACGTAATGGTGCATGCCTCACGCCTTTTTGAAATTCGTAATCGCTTCGACAGTTCTGCAGCCGCCGAGAAGCTGGAACTGCTTCGTTCGCTGAAATACGATACGATTCGGTCCGCCAGCGAATTGCAGCGGCTGCACGCAGCCCTCTGTTTCATACGCGCGTTCCCGAATTCAATGGCGCACTACCGGCTCGCGCATCTCGAACTGCGGCGCTTCGAGGATCGAATCGAGCAGTGCCGCGATACGGTGCTGCAGCAACTGTCGGACACGGGTATTGCAGGTACGCCCGTGTATTACGCCTTCTCTTATGAGGTCGCTGCCTGGCTGGCGCGGCGGGCACCGGGAGCCGTCTCGATAGACTGGGAAGAGACGCAGGATTCGCAACGCATCGATGACATTTTGACGCTGTTGCTTGAGCCCGCCGAGGATGAGTATTTCGACAGCGGTTATGTCGGCGCTCGCGAGTGGATCGAAGAGGTGTCGGCGGGCGTCGACGGCACGGATTTCGATTGGCTGCTTGCGCAGCTCCGGCAGAATCACCGGGTGCCGACCTGGTCGCAGCTCTACGACGCCGCGGATCTATGGCTCACGTGGGATCTCAGCCACAGCAAATTCGCAAAATTGCATAACAGGTTTCCGGTCAAGCAGATTCGGACTCGGGAACATGGTCTGCGTAAACCCGCCGGTTCCGTCAAATCAGTCATCATGCGACCCCTTGCATCGATCACACGACTGTCGCGACGGGATGGCCGGAGAATGATCGACGTCGCGATGGCGTCATTGGCAGTTCGGCATCGCGAGACGTATCACTTCAATCACGCGAATCCAAACGAGGTGTATGTTGCCGATATCGGCGAGGGCGTCTCGGTTGCGGTCTTCGGATTGCAGCCCGATGCTCGATATCCACTCGAATGCACGATGGGCTATCTGATCCTGTCGAACGGCACACCTGTCGGATATGGGGGCTCGAGCATCGTCTTTCAGCAGGTCAATACCGGTATCAATATTTTTGATGAGTACCGCGGCGGCGAAGCTGCGTTCCTCTGGGTGCAGGTCATGCGCGTGTATCACGAGCTCACTGGCTGCACACGATTCATCGCCAATCCGTATCAGTTCGGTGCGGAAAACACCGAAGCGCTTAAAAGTGGCGCGTTTTGGTTCTATTACCGGCTCGGATACCGTCCGGTCCTGCCCGAAGTGCGCAAGCTCGCCGCTCGTGAATATGGGCGTATTCGTAATGACAGGATTTATCGAAGCGACATCAAGACGTTGCGGCGCCTTGCGAGTTGCGACATGCACCTGAATCTGCCGGGCGCACGTGCAAGCGATCTGTTCGACGAGCAATGGTTGATGACGAGTTCGATGCTCGCAACCCGAATTCTGGTTCGGGCCGGCGGCAAGACTCGCCGGCATTCAGTCGATCGTGTTGCGGCACAGGTCGCGCGCGATCTCGATCTACGCAACTTGCGTAAATGGACACCCGCCGAGCGGCGCGCCTTCAGGCGCATCGCACCAATCGTGGCCATCACCGATCCGCAGACATGGAGCGTGGCTGCCAAACGGGATCTGCGCAGGTTGCTCCGCGCGAAAGGCGCCGATTTCGAAGTCGGATACGCGCAACTGCTGCGTCAACATGACGTCTTTCTCGCCGCGCTCAGGAAAGCCTGCCGTCGTGCCAGGCACCTGCAAGTTTAGGGATCACGACGCCGATCACATCGTTGCGCAGACTGTAATGTTACGGTACAGCTCATGAAGGGCAAGATCGTAGTCTCATTATTCGCGCTACCGTTTTTCGCAGTCGGCGTATGGATGCTGTGGTCGATCAGCAGCACGCTCTACGATTCGTGGCAAATGCAGGACTGGGTGCAGGTCGAAGCAACCGTAATACGTGGCGGCTATGAAACGAACAGCGGTGACGACTCCGACACCTATAAAGCCTATGCCATTTACACCTATACCTATGCTGGCCAGCGTTTCAAGAACGACCGCGTAGCCCTGAGCGGGGGTGGCGACAATATCGGCGACTACCAGCGGGAGACCGGCCGCAAGCTCGCTAACGCAGCCGCAAACGGCGAGGCAATATCTGTATACGTGAATCCGGAAGAACCCGCCGAATCCATCATCGATCGCGACGTGCGCTGGGGGCTGCTCGGCTTCAAATCCATCTTCCTGTTGGTGTTCGGCGGCATCGGTCTCGGGCTGTTCATCCTCGTCTGGCGTACCCCACCCGAGAAAGACAAGAGCCTGCCCGAGTACAAGGAATCGCCATGGTTACTCAACGACAATTGGCAGACACCGACGATTCGCTCCGCTTCGAAGACGGCAATGTGGGGTGCCTGGGCGTTTGCGGTTTTCTGGATCCTGATCTCGGCGGCTTTGCCGTTCCTCATCTATGAGGAGGTCGCGGAGAAGGAGAACTACCTCGCGCTGGTCGGCCTGTTGTTCCCGCTGATCGGCATCGGTCTGCTCGTCTGGGCCATTCGCCGCACCCGCGAATGGACGCGCTTCGGCGCGGCACCGGTCACGCTCGATCCGTTTCCGGGTTCGATCGGCGGACACGTTGGCGGCACGATTGATCTGAACCTGCCATTCGACGCGTCGACGCAATTTCAACTCACGCTCACCAATATCCACAGCTACATGTCCGGCAGCGGCGATGACCGCAGCCGCAAGGAAAAGGCCGCGTGGCAGGACGCGCTGGTCGCCCATGCCGCACCCGGCGGCAAGGGCACCCGCCTGACGTTTCGCTTCGACGTGCCCGAAGGTCTCGACGCAGCAGACGCCGACAAAGATGACAGCTATTACGCATGGCGGCTCAATCTCAAGGCCGAACTCGATGGCACCGATCTCGATCGCGATTACGACATTCCGGTGTACGCGACTGCACAGGTATCGAAATACCTGTCCGATGCGGCCGTCCAGACAGCGCGCGCCAAACAGAACGCTATCGATGACGCGTCGATCCGCAAGGTCTTCGAACTTCAATTCGACACGAGCGGCAAGCGGATGCTGTACCCGATGGGCCGTTACTTCGGATCGACGCTCGGAGGCTTTGTCATCGGCAGCCTGTTTGCCGGCGTGGGCTGGTATCTGGTCGTCCAAATGGGTGAGAGACTGTTCGGCGGCGTGTTCGGCGGCGTCGGCGCGCTGATCGCACTCGTCTGCCTGTACCTGATGTTCAACTCGCTCGAGGTAAGCAAAGAGATGAACAGCATCCGCTCCGTACGCCGCTGGCTGGGCATTCCGATCAGCCGTAAAATCATGCATCTGAATGAATTTCTGCGCCTGGACAAAGACAGCACGTTTCAAACGCAGTCAGGCGGCAAGCACGTCATGCACTACTCGATCCTCGCGATCGATAAGTCCGGCAACAAGATGACTGTCGGTGAGGGCTTCAAGGGCGAGAACGAGGCAAAAGCGGCGATGCGCTTTATTGCGCAGGAATTCAGCCTGCCCGAAGTTCCGGAACCCCGCTCACATCGAGATGAAGACGGGCTGCTTGGCCCCGAAGTGCTGACCTAGAGCGCCGGCACGCCGGCGAGCGCGGTGCCGGCCAGTCCCACAAAAATCAATAGGATAAGCAGGTAGCCAACCAGGCCGGGTTCATTCCTGGGCGCGTACATCATGGCAATTCTCCCTTGCGGCGTTGTTGTCTGCCATAAAGGATGCACGTGGGCGCAGCCTGATACCTGACCAAGCGCTGATCATTTGCTGAGTTTTTGCTGAGGCTGGGAATTGGTGGGCCCCCGGGGAATCGAACCCCGAACCTGCGGATTAAGAGTCCGTTGCTCTGCCTAATTGAGCTAGAGGCCCTCCGTCTTCGCTGATCACCTGATCGGATGATGCAGAGCCGCGGCTGGATGCGCGATACTAGCAGAATGCCCTCGATTCCCGCAAAGTCCTGTGTAGGCTGTATTCTTTCTGCAGAAGCAGGACTAAAACCGCATGAAAATCTTATTCGCACTGTTGTCTTGCCTGGCCTTTACAGCGACGCTCGCGGATCCCGCTGACGACGTTCGCTGCCGGGAGATAGCGTTTAGCATCGCTGCCGAATCGCGGTCGGCGGAGTCGTTTATTTCCTTCATTGATAACGACGCCAGGTTTGTTGGCAATTCGGTGACTCATGGACCGGAAGCGATTGCAGCGGCATGGAGCATGTTCTTTACCGCAGGCGGCCCGACAATCAAATGGCGACCACAATTCGTCGAAGTTCTCGAAGATGGCACGCTGGCTTTGACACGCGGTCCGTACCGTATGATCACGCGGGATGAGGAAGGCAACGAGACCGAGCACTGGGGCACCTTTAATTCGGTCTGGCGCTTGCAAGCCGATGGCCAATGGAAGGTTGTATTTGACGCCGGCAGTCCGTCAAGCAGCGCACCGCCTGCGGAAGTGCAAGCATTGTTGGACCAGGACGGCGACTGCGGAGAATCAGTCGCCGGCATGGCCGCCTCCTACGAGAAGATGGGGTGGACGATGGGACTCGAACCCACGACGACCGGGATCACAACCCGGGGCTCTACCAACTGAGCTACGCCCACCATTGATTACTGCTGCTTATTTTACTCCGTGTTGCGCATTGGCGCGCCCGGCAGGACTCGAACCTGCAACCGTCGGCTTAGCTTACCAACCACCGCTTTCGCGGCCCTGCCTGCGCAGGTTTGTGGTCTGGACTATCTCTTCACCGTCTCAGGTGCCGCACGTATAGTCTCTACGGAACCCCGCGAAATTCAGCCGCATAATGTACGCGCTTAGTCTGACATTTCTTGGATGCTCTTACCCTCAGTAAAAAAACTAATCCTGAGCCTTCAAAACATCCAGGTCCCCACTACTTTATGGTGTGCTGCGACTGGTCCATCTGTCTCAACCAATTCCAAAGTGCGGGTCAACCACAGGTTTCCACGGGATTGCCATCAGCATTAGCTGGTAAGGGTTCCCCGTTATAGTGCAGTCCACTGTGCCGGTTCTGTTTCCCGGAACAGGCTCCTCACTCAAAGGCCGATGCTCTATCCAGTTGAGCTACGGGCGCTTTCTATTGCAATACGCAGATCTCTCCAAAAAAAACAAAAAATCGTGGTCGGGGCAGACGGATTCGAACCGCCGACCCTCTGCTCCCAAAGCAGATGCGCTACCAGACTGCGCCATGCCCCGTCGCCAGCTATTCTGCCATACGCCATCCTGACCGGGGCCGGGAATGTGCGCGGGCACGATCATAGGTGGGGCTTCAGGAACAGTCAATGAACGGGAATCGCCGGCATGGCCGCCTCCCACGGCGGCATGCCTACAGTTCTGCCGCCCGCTTTGGTATCGTCGGGCCCGTACCGATATTCCATCGCTTGAGGCAGCTATGAAGAAGATCCTTATTACCCTGATACTGGGGCTCGTTGGCTCGTTCGCAAACGCCGCAGACGAAGTCCCGCCGCACCCCTATATCCAAGTCGTCACGACCGAAGGCGCAATTATCCTTGAACTCGATGGCAGGCAGGCGCCGATCACGGTCGGACATTTTTTGCGGCTCGTCGACAGCGGCTTCTACGACGGCACAATCTTCCACCGCGTCATACCGGGTTTCATGGCGCAGGCCGGCGGTCATACGCCGGACCTCAAGCTCAAAGAGACCGATGACATGATTCCGAATGAATCCGGCAACGGCCTCAGCAACGTGCGCGGTACGATCGCCATGGCGCGCACGGGAAATCCGCATTCGGCCAACTCGCAGTTTTTTATCAACGTTGCGGACAACACCCGCCTTGATCCAAACAAACACGTCAGCAGAGGAAGCTGGGGCTATACGGTATTTGGTCAGGTGATTGAAGGTATGGACGTCGTCGACAAGATCGTGTCGGCACAAACCGGTCCCGCCGGTCCGTTTGCAAAGGACGTGCCTGTTGTTCCGATCGTGATCAAGAAAATGTCCCGCTACACGTTCGAGTAGCACGCCGATGACGACGCTGTTTATCTCGGACCTGCATCTGGAGGGCGAACGCCCCGATGTCAGCGACCAGTTTCTCGAGTTTTTGAAAACCGAAGGGCGAGATGCCGAAGCTTTGTACATTCTCGGCAACCTGTTCGAGGCCTGGGTTGGCGACGACGATCCGAATACGCACTATCACATGATCAAAATGGCCCTGCGCAAGCTGGTCGACCACAGTGTGCCCGTTTACTTCATCCACGGCGACCGCGACTTCATGATTGGCAGGCAGTTTGCGAACGAAACCGGTGTCAAGATTCTTGAAGACCCTTGCCGCATTACTTTATACGGCCGAAGAGCACTCTTGAGTCATGGCGATCTGTTGTGCACCGGCGATGCAAAACTGCACAGTATTCGAAAAATGACGCGCAACGCAGACTTCAAGGCATCGATGCTTGCGAAACCGCTTAAAGAGCGCATCAGGATCGCACAGGAATCACGCCGGCAAAGCCTCGAGCAGACGATCAACCAAAGTCTCAACATCCCGGATGTCAATGAGGATGCCGTGAAGCAGGCGCTAACGAAACACCGCGCCGAAGTATTGCTGCATGGGCACACGCACCGACCGGGTGTACACACCGTGGATCTTGGTGGCCGTAAGGCTACGCGCATCGTGCTCGGTGACTGGTATCTGCAGGGCAGCGTGGTCCGCTGGGACATGCGCGGGCCGAAGCTTGAAGAACTGCCGCGAAGAAGATGATTACGGCCGGTGGGGTTCCTATACGGGCGGGCCGGAGTGGAAACGAAACTGCGGATCGGGAGCTGCAATAAGCGCCGCTTCCAGCGCCTTGAGTTGTGCCAGGCGGCTCTCGACCTCGCCGTCAGCTATACCGCACTCCGTCTTCGCAAGGGCGATGTAGTCCTCGAAGTGGCGTGCCTCGGACGCCAGCAGTCCCGTGTAGAACTTGCCTAGATCGTCCGGCAGATGCGGGATCAGAGCAGCAAAACGCTCGCAGGAGCGCGCCTCGATCAGCGCCCCGATCAATAACAGGTCCAGCAGTTTGTCGGGTTCTTTGGCGCGCACGGCGGCGTGTAAGCCACCGGCATAGCGCGAGGCGGTAAGGCGCTCGAAGGACACGCCCCTGTCTGCCATGATCGACCGTACCTGTTCGAAGTGCCGCAGCTCTTCTCGCGCCAGGCGCGACATACGCTCTGCAAGCGCGCTGCGATCCGGATACCGATACAGAAATCTCAAGGCCGTTGACGCAGCTTTGAGTTCGCAGTTCGCGTGATCGAGCAACAGCTCGGGTAGTCTTGTGCAAGCGGCCCGAATCCACTCAGCGGGCGTGGCATTGTCGAGAAACTGGGTCACATTGCCCGGAGCTAGAGCCATTCCGGCACCTCGGTGGCTGACTGCAGACGATCTTCGGGCTGTTTCGCCAGCATCATATTGAGCAGCGCCTGGTACTGGGAAACGCGTGTCGGCAACAACGGTATCGGCGCCCGGGCATGCTGGTAGATGATGGCCATAGCCGATCCGGCGCGAAACGGCTTTTCGCCGGTCAACATCTCGTAGAAGATCACACCGAGGCTGTATATGTCGCTGCGGTGGTCGACACCGTTGCCGTGCCCCTGTTCGGGACTCATATAGTACGGTGTACCGAAAATCTCGCCCTCGTCGGTCATCTCCATGCGCAGGCGCAGGCGCTTAGCCAGGCCAAAATCGATAAGCGCAATCGATTCATCTTTACGCAGCATGATATTACCCGGCTTCAGATCGCGGTGCAGGATACCGACGCCGTGGATCTCGGCGAGCGCGCTGGCGATCTGCTTCAGGTAACTGACCGCATTGCGCTCGGTGATGCCCTCGGCGATTCTCTGTTTCAAGTCTCCGCCGTCGAGATATTCCATCGCAATGTGCGCATGGTCGTCACCGACGCCGAGATCGTAAATCCTGACGATGTTGGGATGATTGATCTCCGCGATCAGCTCATATTCCTGCAGAAAACGATCAAACGCCCCGATGCTGTCGGATACGTCGGGTACCTGCTGCAGTACCTTGAGCACGACCTTGAGGTTCGCGGATTCTCTTTCGGCCAGATAGATGGCTGAATGTGACGTTGCGCTGAGCTTCCTGATAAATCGGTAGCCACGTATCAGCGGATGCACGCCGGTCTTCTTATCGCCGACGAACAGTGAACCGGTTGTCGCAATGCGGCGCCGCGACGTCAGGATGTCGCTCAGGCGCACGGTGAACACGTCATGGTTGATGCGATCACGTGTGAAGAAAGCGTCGACACCGGCCTTGGCGGCCGCCGACTCCTCGTCCTCGCCCCCAAAATACACGACGGCAGGAAACCCAGCCGTCTTGCCGAACTGCCTGAGCACGTCGAGACCGTCACGATCACCGAGGTCGTTGCCCAGCAGGATTATGTCGTTACCAGCACCCGAAAACTCGGTTGGCAGATGACCGGCTGACGTCGGATCGAAAGTGGAGATGATGGCATCGGGCCAATGTGTCGTGACGTGGTGCGTCAGGAGGCTGCGGAACTCCGCGTGCCCGTCAATGATCATGACCTTAATGCTCATCGAATAGCGCGCAGCAGAGGCGCAGCACTACATACCGACAGCAGCGCCCCGGTGTTTTGCCTCGACTTTATCGGCGGCAACGAGACCCTTGCGTTTCGCTTTCCGGTTTTGCTTCGCGGCGTCGTTTCTTTGCACTTCGAGATCATGCAGGTATTCATCCGTGACATCGCCTGTCACATATTCGCCAGAGAAACACGATGTATCAAATTCCGTGATGGCGGAATTGTCGTGGCGCACAGAGCGGATCAAACCATGCAGGTCCTGGTAGATCAACTTGTCTGCGCCAATCAACGCTTCGACCTCCTCGACAGTGCGGCCGTTGGCGATCAACTCCGAGGCGGCGGGCATGTCGATGCCATACACATTCGGATGCCGCACGGGCGGCGCCGCCGATGCGAAATACACTTTGCGCGCCCCTGCCTCGCGTGCAAGCTTGATGATCTGCCGCGAAGTCGTCCCGCGAACGATCGAGTCGTCGACGAGTAAAACATTCTTGCCGCGAAATTCGAGGCCGATAGCGTTGAGCTTGTAGCGCACCGATTTGGCGCGTTCCGCCTGGCCAGGCATGATGAATGTGCGGCCGATATAGCGATTCTTGATGAAGCCCTCGCGATACTTCACGCCGAGGTGAAAAGCCACCTGTACCGCTGCCGTGCGGCTCGTGTCTGGAATCGGGATGACGACGTCAATGTCGTGCTGGGGAAAATCGCGCACGATCTTGTCGGCCAGCTCCTCGCCCATCCGCAGGCGCGTCTTGTACACCGAAAGATCGTCGAGAATTGAATCCGGCCGCGCAAAATAGACGAATTCGAAAATGCACGGCGTGTGCTTGACTGCGCCGTGGCGCTCGCTGCAGTGTAGCTCGCCACTGTTCTCGATGAACACAGTCTCACCGGGTTTGACATCACGCAGTCTCTCAAACTGCAGCACGTCGAGAGCAACGCTCTCCGAAGCAACCATGTAATCGAAACCGGCGTGGGTATTACGCGTACCGAGTACGAGCGGCCGAATGCCATGCGGGTCGCGAAACGCGACGATGCCGAAGCCCACGATCATCGCCACGACTGCGTAGCCGCCCCTGCAACGCTCGTGCACTGCATCGACGGCGTCAAACACCTGCTCGGGTGTCAGCCTGCCATTTGCACGTGATTGTAGCTCGTGAGCAAATACGTTGAGTAACACTTCCGAATCGGAACCGGTGTTCAGATGGCGTCGGTCCTGCTTGGTCAGCAGGTCGGCGAGCTCGTCATGATTAGTCAAGTTGCCGTTATGGCCGAGACAGATACCGTAGGGCGAATTCACATAGAATGGCTGCGCTTCTGCGGCCCTGCCGCCACCCGCAGTCGGATAACGGACGTGACCGATGCCGACGTTGCCGGTCAGGTGCAGCATGTGCCGATGACGAAACACGTCACGCACGAGCCCTTTGCTCTTGCGTTGTCGCAGCCCGTCTTTACCCCAGGTGACGATTCCGGCGGCATCCTGACCGCGATGCTGCAAGACAGTTAATGCGTCGTAGAGCGCCTGGTTGACTGGTTGATGGCTAACGATTCCGACAACGCCGCACATAGCTCTGCTGTTCCTTAGATCCTGACGTGATTGAGAATTCCGGACGAAAGCTCGACCGGAAGTGTACCGGCCGCTTCGTCCGGCGTAAGCAGTTCATAACCCTGCGGCGCCATAACCTTGATCCAGTCAGCGACAACCTCGAGGTAAGGAATTAACTTTGACTTGAGCCACCACGCGTCGTTATCGAAGCCTGCAAATTGCCCGGCAAGAACTGCAAGCGCAACAAGGAGGATGCCGCGGGCTGTGCCGAACAGGCCTCCCAGCAACCGGTCCAGACCACTCAGCACGGACAGCCTTACGAGCTTGGAGATGCCCCACCCCAGCAGGCCGCCGATGGAAAGAACTATTGCGAAGACGAGGATGCGGCCGAACCAGGTCTGCAACTCCTCGGAGCTGAGCCAGCTTTCGGAGACATTACCAACGCTCGAACCAAAATAAAGAGCCGCCCAGATCGCCACGAGCAACGCGGTAATCGAAATAGCTTCTTTAATGAAGCCGCGCACAACGCCCACGATTACGGAAAGAGCGATAGCAATGGCAATGAGGATGTCGACAATCGGCATCGGGGATGTCGGTGCGGCTCAGCGTGACCGGGGGCGGTTGGGGGATTCTAACAGATCATGGATGCGGCACCACTTGCCCGGTATGGCCGACTTTGGCGAGCCGCTCAGCCATCGCCTCGGCGCTTTCGCGGTCCTTTTGTGGTCCGATCCGCACACGATGCAGCTGTCCGTCGCTGGTCGACAATTGGCTCAAGAAAGCGGCAAATCCCTGCTTTCTGAGATCGGCTGCCAGGCGTTCCGCATTCTCCTGGCTGCCGAAGCTGCCCAGCTGCACCGCCCACATGCCCGTCGCTGATGTAGTCGCGGGTGATTCGGCCACTGGCGCTGGCACCGGCTTGTCCTGGGCATCGTCTGCCAGTTTTTTCTCAACCACCGGTGAGCTCTGCGCAATCGGCACGGGGGGCGTCGCCACGTCTTGCTGAGGTTCTGGCGACGCCTCGGACGGCGCGCTGCTCTGTGCAGCCGGCACCGGTTCCTTGCGATCACGGTCGAGTACGATCGTCTGGACCTTTTGCTCTGACTGCCCGGGCAACGGCACCCGCTCACTCAGCATTTCGCCGTTATCGGCCGGACCATCAAGAAATACGGGCACGACCAGTACCACGAATAGGACGAGAACGACCGCCCCAATAATGCGTTCTTTCAATGCTCGATCCATCATTCAGTGCCCCAGCGCGGCGAGTATATCTTAACTAACTGTGGAATCACGCCTGCGGGAGCCCGCCCCGGCCAGCACCATCGCTCGCAGGCCGCGGGCTTTTACAGCAGCTGTTCAAGCACCGGACCAACCACATAAAACGATCCGGTCACGAGAATGCGATCTTCCGGCCCGGCGAGCGCCCGAGCGTGATCAAGCGCTTGTTGCAGCGACTGTGCAGCAAGGCATCCCCTATTGGTAGCGTTCGCAACGCGGCGCGCCAGTTCCGTCGCAACGATCGCTCGCGGGCTCGTAGCGGTCATCGCAATCCAGTGGTCTACCTCGCTGCCGAGTTCCGCAAGCACGCCGGTAACGTCTTTGTCATCGAGCATGCCGAATACTGCAATCGTCTTTCCCGCAATCTTCAGGTCGCGCAATGTAGAACAAAGGACTTTGGCTGCCGCCGGATTGTGAGCGACATCGAGCAACCAGTTGCCGTCGGCTACGATCGACTGCATGCGACCCCTCAGGTGGAGACCAGCGAATGCCGCATTGACTACGTCAGCACGCAAGAGGTCCTTTAGACCTGCCGCCTCGACCAGTGCCAATACACCAGCCGCGTTTTCGACCTGTATATTGCCAGGCAACGAGGGGCGCCGCAGATGCTCGAGGCTCCGCTGCACGCCTTGCCATGACCATTGCCCGTCCTCAAGTGACCAGTCAAAGTCACGCCCTGCAGCGATCAACCGGGCGCCGCACACCTGCGCTCGCTTGTCGATTGCGGCCGGGCGCTGTAGCGACGCAAACACGACAGGCTTGTTCGCACGCATGATGCCCGCCTTTTCGCGGGCAATTGTTTCGATATCATCGCCAAGCCATTCGCAGTGATCGAGCGCAACGTTGGTGATCAGGCCTGCCGTCGGTTCAACCGCATTAACGGCGTCGAGGCGCCCGCCCAGACCGACTTCGAGAACGGCCGTATCGACGTCGGCGTCCGCGAACACAACGAGCGCCGCCAGCGTGCCGAATTCGAAATATGTCAGCTGCACGTCATCACGAACCGTTTCAATTCTTTCGAAAGCGGCGACGATAGTCTCGTCCGTCACATCGCAGCCGTTTATGCGAATACGTTCGTTGTAGCGCAGCAGATGCGGCGACGTGTAAGCACCGACGCATACGCCGGTCTGCAGCAACAACGATTCGAGCATCGCGACGCTCGATCCTTTGCCGTTCGTTCCAGCAACGTGAAACACCGTGTCCGGCAGCTCGAGATTCAGCCGCCTGAGTACCAGCTCAACGCGTTCCAAGCCCAGGTTGATTTCTTCCGGAGAACATTTCTCAAGCCTGGCCAGCCAATTATCCAGACGCGAAGCGACTGATTGCATTGCGCCGGCTTACTGTGCGCTGGGTCTTGGTCGGTGCTCGAATTTGGCCAACAGGTCGGCCACTTGCTCACGCAATTGCCGCCGGTCGACGATCATGTCGATCGCGCCATGATCAAGCAGGAATTCACTGCGTTGAAACCCTTCGGGCAATTTTTGCCCCACCGTCTGTTCGATGACTCGTGGCCCGGCAAACCCGATCAACGCATTCGGTTCGGCGATATTCAGATCACCCAGCATGGCCAGACTTGCCGATACACCGCCGGTCGTCGGATCGGTCAAAACCGACACGTACGGCACGCCCCGGGCGCCCAGTCGAGCCAGCGCAGCGGCCGTTTTCGCCATCTGCAGCAAAGAAAACAGCGCTTCCTGCATGCGAGCGCCACCACTCGCTGCAAACGATATCAACGGCATCGAGTTTTCAGCTGCGTGATTTGCGGCACGGGCAAACCTCTCGCCGACAACCGAACCCATCGAGCCGCCCATGAACATAAACTCGAATGCGCAGGCCACGACCGGACGACCGAACAAAGTACCGGTGACCGATACGAGCGCGTCCTTCTCGCCCGTGGCCTTCTGCGCCTGCGCCAGGCGATCCCGATAGCGCTTGCTGTCACGAAACTTGAGCGGGTCCTGTGGCTCCAGTCCGGCTGACAATTCCTGCTGCGACTTGGGATCGAGAAAAAAATCGAGACGCTGCCGCGCACTGACGCGCATATGAAAATCGCATTTGGGACACACCTGCAGATTGCGCTCGAGTTCATTGCGATACAGCTGCGCATCGCAATGCGGGCACTTGATCCACACGCCCTCAGGCACCGAACGCGTACGCTTCTCGGTGCTGATCCTTGAAGGCATGAGTTTCTCGAACCAGCTCATAATAGGCGCATGTTAACCAAAAAGCGCGGCAAGCGCGCCTGTGGGAGGCCGCTGCGCCGGGTGATTATGGCCTGCGAGCCATGTCTGCACCACAGCGGCCTCCCGCAGCTTAGCCATGCGGGTTGGCTGGTAATGCATATTCGGGTGGATATTCAACCCCGATCAAAGTCAGGCCATGGGGCGGCGCCGCCACGCCTCCTTCTTTGCGATCGCGGCTCTCCAACACAGCGGTCGCCCAGTCTTCGGGCTCGTCGCCACGACCGATGGCGACCAGCGTTCCGGTAATGTTGCGCACCATGTGCTGCAGAAAAGCATTTGCTGTGACCTCCAGCTGGACCCAGTCATCGCGCCGCTGCAGCTCGATCGACTTGATCTCGCGTACAGGTGTTGACGCCTGGCAGCCTGCGGCGCGAAACGCCGTAAAATCATGCTCGCCGACGAGCCGCTGCGCGGCTCGATGCATGCGCGCTGCATCAAGCGGATCGTATACCCACCAGGCGCGATGCCGATACAGCGAAGAACGCGCCAGGCGATTGAGGATCAAGTAACGGTAGCTGCGTGAAGTCGCTGAATAACGCGCATGGAAATCATCGCTCACAGCTGCAGCCCAGGTCACGTTGATATCGTCAGGCAGGTTGCTGTTGGCGCCAAGCAACCAACCGCGCTCGGTACGCTGGCTCGCAGTATCGAAGTGAACGACCTGACCCGACGCATGCACGCCGGTATCCGTGCGCCCCGCGCAGGTGACTTCGATAGCTTCGTCGGCGACTCGCGTCAGCGATTCTTCCAGGTGCGCCTGCACTCCGTCGCCGGTGCTCTGGCGCTGCCAGCCGTTATACGCCGTGCCGTCATACTCGATGCCCAGAGCAATACGCATGTGCGAGAACTATGTGTAGCTGCTCAGAGCGAGCAGCCATCATCATCAGGACGGTAAAGAGTCGAGTAGTTGTTGTGCCTGTTGTCGCTGGCCTTCATCGCCTTCGTCGAGAACCTCCTCGAGAATCGACCGGGCACCCGCCGGGTCACCCATGTCGACGTAGGCACGCGCGAGATCAAGCTTCGTGCCGACCTCAGTCATCGTGCGCGCGTCATGCAGATCGTCGCTCAGTTCCTCGGGGTCGAGCGCCATCGTCGAAATGCCAGTGTCGTCGACATCGACCACACCTGGGCGCGGCTGTTCGACGGTAGCGTCATCACGAAGTTGCTCGACCGTATCGCCAGCATTGCTTACCTGCAGCGCAGCCGTCAGATCATCGAGATCGAGATCGACCTGGGTGCTGCCAATCGCCGGCAGTTCACCCGTTTCATCCAGGCTCGCATCGCCGGTAAATACATCGGCCGGCAGCGCCTCCGTCTTGGCAAAATCGTAGTCGTCGTCCGCAGCGTCATCATCAAGGCCCGCGACCATGGTCTCCTGATCATCCGCGAGCATCCTTGACGTGTCGCTATCGCCATAGCCGGACGCCAGCAGCGTCTCCTCCGCATCGCCGAGATCGGCCCCGATGTCGGTCGCCGTATCGACGGCAAGATCTTCGGGTATCACCTGCGTAAGGCCAGTTGCATCCAGCAGACTGTCGTCGATATCGACATCGGTCGCGATGTGGATCGCCTCGTTGATTCCAGTGTCATCTGCGCTTAACGCAGTCTGTACGCCGGTCGCGTTGGGATCGACTTCCGGATTCTTACCGGTAACATCGCCCGTGTCGGCAAGCGCTTCATTGATGCCTGTATCCGACAATACGTCGGTTTCGCCGGTCGCATCGAGGTCGCCGAAATCATCGAGCGAGGCGACTTCCGTTTCTTCGAGCCCAGCAAGATCGAGACCCAGGTCATCGACATTGATTTCGCCTGTCTGGTCGGCTGCCATGCCGCCGTCCTGGATCGCCCCTCCTAACGTTGCATCGATCGACGGCAACTCTGCCGTTCCGCTAAGCTCCTCGAATTGTTGCTCAATGGTCGGCGTCTCGACGGTCGATTCGGGCGTCGGCATCTCGACAGTACTTTCTGGCGGGGGCATCTCGACGGTTCTTTCGGCTGAAGGCATCTCGGCAGTCACATCGAAGTCCAGTTCATCGACCGCACGCGTTTCTGCCGTAGCGTCGAGTTCGACCGGCGGAAATTCCGCAGTCGCGTCTTCGTAATCGGCCGATTCGGCGCCGCCCAGGTCAAAATCCATAACTGCGGAGGATGCAGCGGTATCGTCGGCTCCTGCGCTGCCGAGGTCGACGACATTGCTGGTCGTGCCGGATTCAGCCACGAGCTCCATGTCGAGAGAACCCGTCTCGTCCATACCGGCTTCGAACGACAGGTCGACCGCCTTGGTCGCGCCGGCGACTTCGGCGCCCGCGAATAACTGGTCGTCCGCCGCAATCTGTTGCCCCATGATGACGATCTTGTCCCAGTCAGCGCTGTCCGCGCCGCCTACGGTCGCCTTGAGGCGCCCCGCGGCATCGACAAAGGCGTCGCGATTACCCCAAACGAAGTAGATTTCGCACAATTTCGTCAGCAAATCGGCGCGCCTGGGCTCCATTTCCAGCGCACCATTGACCAGGTCGGCCGCCTGGTCGTACAGGCCATATGCCATGTGAAAATCGGCTTCCGCGATCGGGTCGGTCTGGTCGAGATTGACAGCCGTTTCGCTACTGAAGGTGTCCTCCAGCGAGCCGAATTCACCGGTAGGCTCGCTTACCTCACCCAGTGCTACGGTTGCCTGACTTGCTTCGCTGACGTCAAAGGCGGGCGCGGGTGCATCAACCGTATCATCCATTCTAAGTTGTGCCGAATCCTGTTCGACGACAACGAATGAGTCATCCGTCGGTGTCGGTGCGCGCATACTCTCCGTCGCGGTCAGGTCATCCCCTCCCGTATCGTCGGCATCGAGCGGGCGCCAGGATTCGGGCTCGATCTCATCACCGCCACGGCGCATGAACCAGAACAACAAGGCGCCGACAATCACGAGCGCGCCAACAACAATCGTCCAGAAATTGGTCAGGATTTCGAGCGCCTGATCAACGAGGCTCGGTTCGGGTTGTCGTCGCGCCCTAACAGGCGGCGGTTCCTCGGCGACATCCTCATCAACGGCCTCGTCAGGGACCGGTTCAACGTCTTCGACGACAGCATCGTCGACCATGATCTCATCGTCATCGACAAACAGCTGATCATCGACCAGGTCTTCATCGGTAGCGTCGGTTACCGTATCGTCGACAGGCGGCTCGTAAACTTCACCGCGAATCCGTGCCAGTTCCTCGCGCAACGCAGCCAGCTCGTTGTCGCGAATTTCAATCAGAGATTGCTGCTCCGGAACCTCCAGCATGAGCTCATTGATGCGTTGTTCGATTTCCTGTTCGCGTGTGAGCGGTTCCTGATCGCCCAGGTCGTCCGCGACGGCACCGTCGTCGACGTATTCTTCATCGGGCGGAACGAGCGTCAGACTCGGACGCGACGTCGTATCATCGGCGACCGGCACCGTGCCGGATCCCCAGGCGCTGTGTTGCCGCTGTACTTCATTCAGCGCATCACCGCGATTGATGCGGAAAATCTGGTCTGCGCTCGGAATGCGCAATGACGCTCCGGCCTGCAGCAAATTGATGTTGCCGCCAAACGCTTCGGGGTTCGCTTCGAAGATCGCCAGCATCGTCTGGTTCATCGACAACCGGCTGTCTGGCCGCACTCGTTGCGCGATACCCCAGAGCGTATCGCCACGCTGCACGTAATAATCGCCGCCGGCGGTCGATTCATAGGGTGAATCGTCGACAACCGGCTCCTGACGCGGCGCGGGTTGTGCCACTCGCGGTGCAGGCACAGCCTCCGCAGGCTGCGGTGGCGGCGCAGCTCGCTCGATTCGGCCACTGTCTGCCGGCGCAGTGCGTATCGGCGCCGTTACCGCCGGTGCCGGTTCAGTTGCCGACGGCGGCCTGAAAGTCGGTGGATCCAGCAATACCGTATATTCGCGAAGCAGGCGCCCGCGCGCCCAGCTTGCCTCGACCAGAAAGGTCAGAAACGGCTCGGTCATCGGTGTCGCCGAGCGCAGTTCGATGATGTTGCCGTCCACGCGGCCACTCTGGATTACCTGGAACTGAATGTTTTGCAAATAGACCGGTCGGTCGATTCCGTACCGATCAAAGGTTTCCGCCGAGGCCATGCCAATTTGCAGATTGCCAATTTCTTCCGGGGTAGCAGACAGTAACTCGATTTCTGCGCGAAACGGTTCGTTGAGCGCTGATTCCAGGCGTATTTCTCCCAATCCCACAGCCCAGACCTCGCCTGACAGCAAGATCATGAGCACGATAGAGATGCGAGAAAGACTTCGCGACATAGTGTTTATCTCCAGCTCCCCAAGAATCCCCGTGTGACGCCGACGCGGGGCGAAATATTGGCAGGCGGTTTCCTATTACATATGGCTTCGAACTATAGCTTATAAATGGTTTTTCGCCAATATTTCAGCAATTTGGACGCTATTTAGAGCGGCACCCTTACGAATGTTGTCGGCAACGACCCAGAGATCGATTCCGCGCGGATGTGATATGTCCTCACGAACGCGGCCGACGTAGACGGCATCGGTACCGGAACTCTCGGTAACCGCCGTAGGATACTCGCCCGTTTTGACACCGTCGAGCAACGTAACGCCAGGTGCGTCCTGCAGCAGTTCGCACACCTTTTCGGCCGAAATCTTGTCCCGCGTTTCGATGTGCACGGCTTCCGAATGACCGTAAAAAACAGGGATACGTACCGCGGTCGGATTAATTAGAATCGTATCGTCTCCGAGGATCTTTTGCGTCTCCCAGACCATTTTCATTTCTTCCTTGGTGTACCGGTTGTCCTGAAAGACGTCGATATGCGGCACGGCGTTGAATGCGATCTGTTTGGCGTCGCCTGCGATTTCAAGCGGCCGCCCGTTCAACAGCATTGTGGTTTGCCGCACAAGTTCCTCGACGGCACTGCGCCCGGCGCCCGACACCGCCTGATACGTCGTGACATTGATTCGCTCGATTCCAGCGGCGTCATAAATCGGCTTGAGCGCCACAACCATCTGGATCGTGGAACAGTTCGGGTTCGCGATGATGCCACGATTCGTGTAGTCCGCAATTTTTTCGGCGTTGACCTCGGGAACGACGAGCGGAATGGCGTCGTCGTAACGAAATTGTGACGTGTTATCGATAACGACGCAGCCCGCCGCGGCCGCTTTGGGTGCGTACTCGGCCGATACCGCAGCACCGGCCGAAAACAGGCCGATTCCAACTTGCGAGAAATCGAATTCGGCCAGGTCGGCGACTGTCAGTTTGCGGTTACCGAATTCCACAGTCTTACCCAGCGAGCGTTCGCTGGCCAACGCATGCACGGTCCCGACCGGAAAGTTTCTCGCCGCGAGAATTTCCAGCATCGATTCACCGACGACGCCGGTTGCGCCGACGACAGCAACGTCAATACGGTCTTTCATTGATTGCTTCAGCCCTGCCTGGTTTAGTCTGAATTAGAAGCGACGATCGGCGTAACCGATTCGACCTCTGCGTTCTGCCCGCGATGCCGCAAATAATGGTCCATGAGCACGAGCGCCACCATCGCCTCCGCAATCGGCGTTGCCCGCAGTCCCACGCAGGGATCGTGTCTACCCTTGGTGACGATTTCGGTTTCCTTGCCGGTCTTGTCGATCGTTTTGCCCGGCACTGAAATACTCGAGGTTGGTTTCAAGGCGATACTCGCGAGCAGATCCTGTCCTGACGAAATACCGCCGAGCGTGCCCCCTGCATCGTTTTTGCTAAAGCCGTCAGCCCCGATCTCGTCGCGATGCTCGCTGCCGCGCTGCACCACCGCGCCAAAGCCGGCACCCAATTCCACACCCTTAACGGCATTGATGCTCATCAGTCCGTGCGCGATCGCTGCTTCGAGTTTGTCGAAGACCGGTTCACCGAGACCGGGCGGCAGATTTCTCGCAAGCACGCTGATTTTAGCGCCGATTGAATCGCCGAGCTCGCGGAGTTCGTCCATGAAGGCCTCGAGCTCGGCGATACGCTCCGGGTCTGCACAAAAAAACGGGTTCGTGTCGACGAACGACAGGTCGGTCGCAGCAAGCTCGATCGGACCGAGTTGCGCGAGGTAGCCGCGAATCTCGACGCCGAGCCGCTGGTGCAGATACTTGCGTGCGATTGCGCCCGCCGCCACACGCATAGTCGTCTCGCGCGCCGATGAGCGGCCGCCGCCACGATAATCGCGGATGCCGTATTTTTGCTGGTAGGTGTAATCGGCGTGGCCGGGACGAAACTTGTCCTTAATGGCGCTGTAATCCTTCGGACGCTGGTCTTTGTTCTCGATGAGCAGGCCGATCGGCGTACCGGTCGTCAGTCCTTCGAATACGCCCGACAATATCTGCACCTGGTCAGGTTCTTTGCGCTGCGTCGTGTGCCGCGACTGGCCGGGGCGGCGCCGATCGAGGTCTTTTTGAATATCGGCCTCATCGAGCGGCATGCCCGGCGGGCAGCCGTCGACAATACAGCCCAACGCCCGCCCATGGCTCTCGCCGAACGTCGTCACCACGAAATTTTGACCAATGCTGTTGCCAGACACGCCTATAAGTCCCTGAGATCGTCTTTTGTCAGTACGAATACACCCGAACCGCCATGCTCGAACTCCAGCCACACAAATGCAACACCGGGATACCGTTTTTCCAGTGCCGCCTGGCTGTTGCCCACCTCGCAAACGAGTATTCCATTGTCGCCCAAAAATCGCGAGGCATTGCCGAGAATCGTACTGACCGAATCCAGGCCGTCCGTGCCGGCGGCCAGGCCGAGGGCGGGCTCATGGCGGAATTCGTCCGGCAGCATTTCCATGTCGTCAAGATCCACGTACGGGGGATTACTGACGATCAGGTCATATTGCCGTGTCTCCAGGCCCGCGAAAAAATCGGACTGCACCAGCCGTACGCGGTCGCCGACGCCATGGCGCTCGACGTTGATGGCCGCTACGCTCAGAGCGTCGGCAGATACGTCGACGGCATCAATCCTTGCGTCGGGAAAGGCCTTCGCGATCGCAACTGCGATGCAGCCGCTGCCGGTGCCCAGATCAACGGCCCGGTGCACCGAATCGGGCACCAACCAGGGTACAAACCGTGAGCGACAAAGTTCCGCGATCGGCGAGCGCGGTACCAGCACGTGCTCATCGACATAAAATTCGAGCCCGGCAAACCACGCCTGGTTCACCACGTAGGCGACCGGTATCCGCTCATGAATACGACGCCGGGCCAGTGCTTCGATAGCGGCAACGTCGCCGGAATCGACGGTTCGCAGATACACACCTGCATCAGCCTCATGGGACAATCCAAGGTGTGCAAATACGAGCCACGCGGCCTCGTCGACCGGATTATCGGTGCCGTGGCCGTAGCTGAGCTCGGCTGCCGTAAATTGTTCGGCCAGCCGGTGGATCAATTGTTCGATGTTGATCGGTGTCTGTGCTGTCTGGGCCATATATAAGGTGTGCCACTTCGCGTCCGGCAATCTATCACTATCGCGGACGCTCTGCCTGTAGAATGGCCGCCTCGCAAACACTGCAGCGACATTTCAATGGGTCCGAGAAGCATTTTCATTGCGCTGGTAGCGCTCTTCGCCATCGGTCTGGGCGGATGGCTCGCCTATCAGTTGATCGTGCCGCCGCCTGCGCCACGCACCGCGACCGTGTTACCGGCACCGAGTGAGTTACCGGATTTTTCACTGGTCGACCAGCACGGCGAGAGCCTCGGTCGGGACGCTTTTTCCGGGCACTGGAGCCTGGTCTTTTTTGGTTTCACTCACTGCCCGGACGTCTGTCCGTTAACCCTGCAGGTGCTGGCCAGCGCAAGGCAACGCCTGAGTGACGCAGGATATGCGCCACTACCGCACATCGTCTTCGTCAGCGTCGATCCCGAGCGCGATACACCGGAGGTGATCGGCCGGTATGTCGACAAGTTTGGCGACGATACGATCGGTATTACCGGGGAGCTCGAGGAACTGCGCAAGTTGACGAGCGGCCTTGGTATTTACTTCCAGAAGTCAATTGCAGGTGACGCCAGTTATTCGGTGGATCACACTGCCGCCGTGCTCGTCATCAATCCACGAGCACAGTTTCACGCGCTCTTCGGTGCGCCGCATGAAGCGGGCACTTTCGTGCATGATTTGCCGATCATCATGACAGGCCTGTGATGCGTGCGTTGCAACCAGCCACTCTCGCCTGCGTGATAGCTGCCTGTTCGGCTGATTCTCCGCCCCTGATTGCGAGCAACGTCGTTATTACGCAGCCGATGCCGGGCGCGCACATGAGCGCGGGATACCTGGCGCTCGCGAATTCCAGCGGCCAGGCAATAACAATCACCGCTGTCTCCAGTCCGGATTTCGAATCGGTCGAAATGCACGAGTCCGTACTTGAAGACGGTGTTGCCCGCATGCACCCCCTGGAAGAGATAACAATACCGCCTCATCAGGGCGTGGTTTTCGAGCGCGGCGCGAAGCACCTGATGCTGATGCGACCCGTGGACGCGATCGATACGGTAACGCTGCAGTTCTACGCAGGTGACGCGCTCGTATTGTCCATCAACACCACCGTCGGGGACTGAAGCCGGCATGTTGGGTCGACTATTCGCCTATCTGCAATACGTATTGCCGCGCTATTGGCTGACGTCGATCGTGTATCGACTCGCACGTGTGCGATGGCGCGGCTGCAAAGATTTTCTCATCATGCGCTTCATTCGTATGTATGCCGTCGATACGGGTGACGTGAAGCTCGAAGTCCCGGCAGGCTTCACGACATTCAATGATTTTTTCATTCGCGAACTCCGGGTTGAGGCGCGTCCGATCGATGCGACCGTCGATGCACTCGTGGCCCCGGTCGATGGCACTGTCAGCCAGGCCGGCTATCTGCGTGAGGACGTGATCCTGCAGGCCAAGGGGCGCGATTACACCCTCGATGATCTGCTCGCGACCGACATCGATGAGGCCCGGGCCTACGTCGATGGCGCGTTCGTCACGTTATACCTGGCACCCTACAACTATCACCGGGTGCATGCACCGATCAGTGGCGACCTCGTGGTTGCCCGTTACGTACCCGGCGACCTGTTCAGCGTGAACACGGCGACCGCGGCGGTCGTGCCCGGGCTCTTCCGCCGCAATGAGCGTTTGATATTGCAGTTTCGGACGTCGCTGGGCCCGGTCGCAGTGATTTTCGTCGGCGCGCTGAATGTCGGCAGCATCAGTACGCGCTGGAGCGGCGAGATCCGGCCGCGCAGGACCGGTCTGGTCGAGACCATCGATCTCGGCGCGGGCCCGAGCCACGTCGACAAAGGCGACCTGCTCGGGTGGTTCAACATGGGATCTACTGTGATTGTCCTGTTGCCGCGAGGCGTGTGCGAGTGGCATGACGAGATCGAACCGGGCGCCTCGGTTTGTATGGGCAGATCGATCGCTACCTTGTCGACCGGCGACTCATGAACGGCTGGCGTCCGTCGTCACGGCCGGACGCGGCGCGCCGGCGGGCCGAATTGCTCGATCGGGCGCGGGACCATTTCGCGACACATGACGTTCTCGCTGTCGACGCGCCCTCGCTGAGCCGTTTTGCGGGCAGCGACACGAACATCGACAGCTTTGCCGTACGCTCGATGACCGGGCAGGAACTGTATCTACACACGTCGCCCGAGTTCCGCATGAAACGACTGCTGGCGGACGGCTATCCGGACATCTATTCGATCTGTCGCGTCTATCGGGACGGCGAGTCCGGCCGGCAACACTTGCCCGAATTTACGATGATCGAGTGGTATCGGCACGATTTTGACCTCGGCATGATCATCGCCGATGCTACGGCGCTGATCGCCAGCTGCCTCGACGCCACGCTACTGTCGACAAACGCCCTGACCCTGGAGTATCGCGACGCTTTCGCAAAATACGCCGATATCGATGTATTCACCGCGACTGACGAGGAACTGGCAGGCTGTGCCGGGGCCGATCAACAATTGCGCCAGGCTGTCGGCGCGGATCGTGACGCGTGGCTCGACCTGATCCTGACTTCGGTTGTCATACCGCAATTGCCGCCCGACCAGATGACTGTGCTGCAGCATTTTCCCGCCAGTAAGGCCGCGCTCGCCCGGCTTTGCCCGCACGACCAGCGCGTCGCCGATCGCTTCGAGGTATTCATGCGTGGCCTGGAACTCGCCAACGGCTGCGTCGAACTGAGTGACGTCGAAGAGCAGCGGCGGCGGATCAATCAGGACCTCACCAGGCGTCGCGACGGGAATCGCGCCGTTTTGCCCCCGGACAAACACTTCCTGCACGCACTCGAGGCGGGCCTGCCCGACTGCGCGGGCGTCGCGGTCGGCGTCGAACGGTTGCAAATGATCCTTGATCAGACCGAGGATATCCGCAATGTGGTGACATTCGCATTCGAGGACGATGATGACTGATCCGGATTATCGGCTGCTGACATCGCAGATGCTGGCTGTACTCAGTGACGAGTCTGACAATCTGGCAAACGCGAGTATGTTCGTCGCCCTGCTGTACGCGGCTCTCGAAGACGTGAACTGGCTCGGAATTTACGTGTTGCGCGGTAATGAACTCGTGCTCGGTCCGTTTCAGGGCAAGCCGGCCTGTGTTCGCATTCCACTCGGTCAGGGTGTCTGCGGTAGGGCGGCGGCCACGCTCGAGACACAGCGTGTCCCGGACGTGCACGCGTTTCCCGGACATATTGTGTGCGACGAGGCGTCGCGCTCCGAGCTCGTCGTACCGCTGTTGTTCGATCGTGAGCTGGTCGGCGTGCTCGACATCGACAGCCCGTCGCTAAATCGTTTTAGCGCGGTCGATCAGGCGGGCATCGAATCACTCGTTGCCGCATATTGCGACCTGCATGCAGGTAAGACGCAGTTTATTTGACGCGCGACACGTATTCCCGTGAGCGCGTATCCACCTTGATCACTTCGCCCTGATCGACGAATAGCGGCACGCGCACGACAGCCCCGGTACTCAGCTTTGCCGGTTTTACACCGCCGCTGGCTGTGTCACCTTTGACGCCGGGGTCGGTCTCGGTGATTTCCAGCTCGACGAAGTTGGGTGCTTCGACGAGCAACGGTGAGTTGTTCCAGAGCGTGATCTGACAGACGTCGCCGTCACTGATCCAGTCCTTTGCATCACCAACGGCCTTCGCGTCGGCGGCATACTGCTCGAACGTATCGGCAACCATGAAATGCCAGAATTCGCCGTCGGTATAGAGAAACTGCATCTCGGTATCCATGACGTCCGCAGCTTCGACGCTTTCACCCGATTTGAAGGTCCTGTCCACCGTCTTGCCGGTTTTCAGATTGCGAATACGCACACGGTTGAACGCCTGGCCTTTGCCGGGCTTTACGAACTCGTTGTCGACGATGATGCAAGGATCGTCGTCGATGATGATCTTGAGCCCCGACCGGAACTCGTTGGTGCTGAAACTGGCCATATTCTCCCACCGGGTCCTGATGAGCGCGGCAGCTATGATACCCGAGTCACGTCGTGCCGCCAGTAAATCATTGAAATATGTACTTTTCATGCCGAAATGAGCCGGAAACTTGATTCCCGTCACGGTTTTGGCACGCAGGGCGGGGACTCCGCCGCCCGTGGTGCTAGACTCGATTCTCCTTTACAGAATCCGGGTTCATAGGGATGTGCCCGGGGCCGCCGCAAGGATCGCAATTTGAACGGTCGCCATAGCATTTCGATTGCCGTTCTGACCGAGAATCAGGACGATGTCGCACTGGTCAATGGCACGCTGCGCGATGCCGGCCATGCCGCACACTGTCATTGGATCAATCATCCGAAAAATCTCGGCGCGACCCTGGCTGCCGAGAACGTCGAATTGCTGATTCTCAACTGCGACAGATATCCCGAGTCGATTCGTCAGGTTGTCAAGCAAAAAGACCGTTTCAACCCCGAAGTACCGCTGATCGCCCTGCAGCAAAAGGCTGACGAAACGAGCATCCAGGAAGCAATGAAGTTCGGTGCCTGCGACCTTGTCTCAATGGATCTGAAAAAGAGGTTGCAGTCTGTCGTCACGCGCGAACTGCGTGCGCTGCGCGTCGAGCGTGCCCTGAACTCGACGATTCATTCCGCATGTGAGTATAAGCGCCAATTAAAGGAATACATGCACGAATCGGAGAGTGCAATCGCGCTTGTCCAGGAAGGCATTATCACCGACGTGAATGACGCCTGGCTGACGCTGTTTCGCGCCGCCAGCAATGACGAGGTCACTGGGCTACCGCTGATGGACAACTTTGACACGGAAAGTCATTCGGCCATAAAAGGCGCCTTGAACGCAGCGATCAGTGGCAAGTGGCAGTCCAACGAGAAACTTGTCGCCAAGTCGCAGGTTACGGCCGGCGACACCGACGAGGTTTACCTGGAATTCCGCAAGTTCGTTTTTGATGACGGCCCCTGTGTCAAGGTTCGCATCACGCCACCAGACAAACCAGCGGAAGAACCGACCAAACTCGTACACGATGCGCTCAAACGAGATCCGACTACTCTGTTATTCCACCGCTCGCAGTTTCTGGATCGCATCAGGAAGCGCCTGCGCAAGAAGCCGGCATCCGGTCTGCAGGCACTCGCTTACATCCGCATCGACAACTTCACAAAAATCTGCGAGAACGTCGGCATCCTCAACTCGGAGGAGATACTGGCGCAGTTCGCCGAGGTCATGCGCAAGCGCATGCACCCGCGCGACGTGGCGGGACGCTTCGAAGGCACGGCGATGATGGTGCTACTCGAGCGTGGCAACGCACGTGACGCGCAGGGTTGGGGCAAACAACTATGCGAACACATCCGTCAACAGACATTTGAGGTCGAGGACCTGTCGACACAATTAACCTGTACGGTTGGAGTGTGCCCGGCCAATGACATATATCGATCGCTCGAGGAATTTGTTTCGGCAGCGATCGACGCGTACAAGCTCGGCAAGGAAGCCGGCGGCAATACGTCGTTCCTCAACGAGACTGCCAAGGAAGATACGCAGCAGCAGGAGTTTGATGCGATCTGGGTCAAGCATCTCAAGTCCGCTCTGATGAAGAATCGCTTCCGGGTCGCCCAGTTGCCGATAGCCGGATTGCGCAGCGACGGCGTCAAAATGTACGACCTTCTCGTGCGTATGCTCGACGAGCAGGGTAACTCGGTACTGCCGTCAGAATTCCTGCCAGCGGCCAGGCGCAACAACATGATGAAGAATATCGATCGCTGGATGATCAAGGCGGCGATGGATTTTTGTAAAGACTCCAGTGTTGATCGCGTTTTCGTGCGCCTGTCCAAACAGTCAATACTCGATGCAACGACCGTCGCCTGGATGGTTCAGGAATTTGATACGAACGGCTTCGATTGCTCGCGCCTCGTCATGCAGGTACCCGAACGCAAAGCCGCACAACACATCAAGCAAACCCGGGCTATCGTCAAGAAGCTACGGAAGATCGGCGTCGGCTTCGCTCTCGAGCACTACGGCATCGACCAGGAACGTTTCCAGATTCTGGACATCCTGAAACCGGACTACATCAAAGTGGACGGAGAGCTGATGCACACGCTGATGACTGACACCAACATGCAAAAAAACGTCGAGAAGATTGTCAACGCGGCTGCCGAGCGCAATATCAAGACTATCGCCGAGCGCGTCGAGAATGCCAACGCCATGGCCGTGTTGTTCCAGCTGGGCCTCGACTATATGCAGGGACATTATGTTCATGAGCCCGAAGTCGTTTTGCAGGACCGGGAGAGCGGCCGCCACCAGTCTCTGGCCGAACTGGTTGCGGCAAACGTCAACTGATCATTTGAAATTAAAACGAAGTGTGACGCGCATCACACATCGTGGCCGGAACCAGGCGCTATCGGCATAAAGTTAGCCAACATAGAATAGTCTGGCAGGATTAATGAGACGGCAAAAAGGCCGTCGGATGAGGCAACGACGGAGACTGAACAGTGAAGAAATCGCCAGTCAGGATAACGGAATCAGCCACGCGGACTGATACGGGTTCGAAAATTCTGATTCCGACCCTCGTCGCGGTGGGTGGCGGCCTGGCTGCGTTGCCCGCTGCGGCCCTCGAACTGGGAGACGTTAAGGTCGAATCTTCGCTGGGTCAGCCGCTGCGCGCGAGCATCGCGTACGCGCTGGCACCGAACGAGGCGCTTTACGACACATGTGTCAGCCTGCAACGCGCCACTCCCGGCGGGGATCTGCCGTCTGTCAGTCGCGCATCGATTCGCATCGCTAACGGCCTCATCTCGATCACGGGACGGTCGATCATCCGCGAGCCGTTGATGTCCATGCGCGTCAACATCCGTTGTCCGTATACACCGCAACTGAGCCGCGACTACATGCTATTCGTCGATCCTGCACGACCTGCACCCAACACAACGGTCGAGCCAGCAGCAGCCGCCGCAGTAACTCGGCCCGTCACAGCCCAGGCAACTCCCGCACCGGTCCCAGCGCGTCGCCGCCAGGTCAGCCGCGATCCTATCGGCACGGCCACCCGCTACCGGGTACAACCCGGCGATTCTTTGTCCTTGATCGCACAGCGCATTGAGAACCGTCCCATCGGCCTCTGGGACGCAGTCGCGACGATCTTCGCTGCCAATCCTGACGCGTTCATCGACGACGATCCGAATAAGCTTAAAGCAGGAAGCTGGCTCGATATTCCGGATTTTGGCGCCGGCGAACCCATGACCGTCGCCGCCGACAACGTGTTCTCGAGTGCGCCGGCCGAATCAGCAGCGCCAACGGCTACAGCCTATCCAGGAGTTGCTGGCGGCCAATCGGCCGCAGCTGAACCCGCAGCGGACGTCACACCGGCACCGATAGAAGCATCCGATCAAGCTGTCGAGGTCATCGATACTGCGCTGACAAGAGCACCTTCGGCCGACCTGCAGCCCGGTGACATCATTCTCGACAGCGACAATCCTTTCGTCGCGACCGGTGACGATTCGGTCGTTATCCCGGACACGCTGCTTCCGGGCCCCGAGAGCACGTCATCTTCGCCAAATGTGCCGACAGCGACGATACAGCCAGCAGAACAGCAGACGGCGTCGGCGAACTGGTTGCTATGGCTCGTCGGCAGTGGGCTGGCGATCATTGCTGCTCTGATCCTGTTCGGCCGCACAGCGCGTGGTCGGTTCGGGTCGACGCCGATTGGCGCCATTGAGACCCCGCAGCGCCGCAGAACCGATGGGAACACGCTGCAATTGCCAGTCGTTGAGGAACCAACGATTGAGGTTGAGGAATTCTTGTCGATTGCGGACGATTCTCCGACTGAAGAAAATCTCGCGCTCGACGCCGATCTCGTCATTGGCACAGGCCTGACCGAAAGCGCGGATGTTGACGTCGCACAAGACTTCGGGTTCGCGGCGACAACAGGTCTCGACCTGGAACTTCCGGAAGAAATGTCAAGCGGTGCGCCGCAATTGCCAGAGACAGACATCATTCCGCCGCTACACGTCGATCCCGAATCGATCCTGGAAAGCGAAGTACTTCCCGGCGACGGGACCGATGATTACGACATGTCCGTCATTATGGACGCCACCAAGATGCCCCGGCCCGAAGACGTGACCGAGAAGGATCTTGGAGCCGTTGCCGTCGAGACGAGCGATGAACCACCGATTGCCGACGAGTATTCGGTCAGCCAGGAAGCGGATTACTCGATTCTGGAACAGGATTACGAGGAGGAACTGACAGCAACTCAGGCGCTTAACGTGGAAATCTCACGGGCTGCCGCAGACCTGGCCGCACGCATGGAGGGTGCCGAGGCGGACTCGGCCGAGGGCGCCACCGACACATCGGAGATTTCGCTTGCATCGGTAACGGCGCTCGATGTGACCGCCCAGCTGCCAGCCAAAAACGACGACGATATCGACGCGGACGAGGCAGCTGCAACCGCCAGTTTGACCAGCGAGGAAAAGACCGTCGAAATGAGTGCCGACGATAAGACCGTCGAGATGGGTGCCGACGATAAGACCGTCGAGATGCCCTCCCGCGACAGCGAAAAAACCGTTGCGATGGACATCAAGCCCGGACGTACCGGCACCAAGGGCCGTTAAGCAGTTTTCGCGTTACTCGGGTGCGACGCCGACCAGACGATCGACCGAGCGCCAACCCCGGGGCAGCAGGCCGCCGCGAAGCGCACGTTCGCCGTAATACGGATCGCTGTCATCCCATCTGATCGTCATAATGCGCGTGCCGCTTATGACCTGCAGATTGCCATCCTCGGGCACCACTGCGGCGGCAACGAGTTTCTCTTCGCCACTCTGATATTTCTTGCCGGGAATGTTCAGCAGCTTGTTACCCTTGCCCTTAGCAAGCTCGGGTAACTCCTCCATCTCGAACATCAACAGTCTGCCGATTGAGCTGACGGCTGCGATCAGACATTCGGTGTCCCGCGGCACGGGCGCAGGTACGACGGCGCGGCCGCCTGCCGGGACGCGCAGTACGGCTTTGCCAGCCTTGTTGCGCGTCACGAGATCACCGAGCGTCGCGACGAAACCATAGCCGGCATCACTGGCCAGCAAATACTTGTCGTCGCTGTCGCCGATCATCGTGCCGCAGAATTCGGCGCCGTCGGGTGGTTTGAAGCGACTCGACAACGGCTCACCCTGGCCACGTGCCGACGGCAGCGTATGCGCCATGACACTGTAGACGCGACCGGTGCTGTCGATGAACATCGCAAGCTGGTTGCTGCGCCCCAGCGCCGAAGCCAGATAGCCATCACCCGCCTTGTAGCTCAGTGCGAGCACATCCACGTCATGACCTTTCGCGGCGCGGACAAAACCGCGTTGCGACAGTATTACGGTGACTGGTTCACTCGAGATCAGCTGCGTTTCGTCCAACGCCTGAGCGGCTTCACGTTCGACGATCAGCGTGCGGCGGTCGTCACCGTACGCTTCGGCATCGGCGAGTATCTCGCTCTTGATCAGCGTCTTGAGCCGCGCAGAGCTCTTTAGCGTCTTCTCCAGTGTGTTGCGCTCTTCTTTGAGCTCGTCCTGCTCGCCTTTGATTTTCATTTCCTCGAGCTTGGCAAGATTTCTGAGCCTGAGATTGAGGATCGCCTCGGCCTGGATGTCGGCGAGCTTGAATTTCTTCATCAGCACGGGCTTTGGTTCATCCTCGGTACGGATGATCTTGATGACTTCGTCGATATTGAGATACGCAATCAGCAGGCCGTCCAGAATATGCAGGCGGTCGGTGACGATCTGCAGCCGATGTTTCAGGCGTCGCCTGACAGTTTCTTTCCTGAACTTGAGCCACTCGGCAAGCAGTCCAACCAGGTTGAACCCCTGCGGCCGGCCATCGAGACCGATGATGTTCATGTTGACGCGACAGCTCCGTTCGAGCGACGTCGTCGAGAACAGGTGCGACATCAGCTTATCTTTATCGACGCGGTTCGATCGCGGCGTGATAACAAGGCGTGTCGGGTCCTCGTGGTCGGACTCGTCACGCAAATCCTCAACCTGCGGCAGTTTCTTTGCGCGCATCTGCGTCGCGATCTGCTCGAGCACCTTGGCACCCGACACCTGGTGTGGCAGCGACGTGATGACGATGTCGCCATTCTCGAGCTTGTAGGAAGCGCGCAGCCGCAACGTGCCACCGCCGGTGCGATAAATGTCCGTGATGTCCGCACGCGGTGAGACCAGCTCGCCGCCCGTCGGATAATCGGGGCCCTTGATGTGCTTCATCAGGCCGGCGATCGTGGCTTTCGGATTGTCGATCAGGTGAATCAGCGCGCTGGCGACTTCGTTGAGGTTGTGCGGCGGCACGTCAGTGGACAAGCCGACCGCGATCCCCGTCGTACCGTTGAGCAAAAGGTTCGGTAGCCGCGCCGGTAATACGACAGGCTCGTCGAGCGTGCCGTCGAAGTTGGGTACCCAGTCGACCGTGCCCTGTGCCAGCTCGGCGAGCATGCTCTTCGCGTACGGCGCGAGGCGCGATTCGGTGTAGCGCATGGCCGCGAAAGATTTCGGATCGTCAGTCGAGCCCCAGTTGCCCTGCCCGTCTACGATCGGATAGCGATACGAGAAATCCTGCGCCATCAGCACCATCGCTTCGTAACAGGCCGAGTCGCCGTGCGGATGAAACTTGCCGATAACGTCGCCAACCGTGCGCGCCGACTTCTTGGGCTTCTGCCCGGCCGACAGGCCCAGCTCGCTCATCGCGTAAATGATACGACGTTGCACCGGCTTCAGGCCGTCGCCGATCTGCGGCAGCGCACGGTCCAGAATGACGTACATCGAGTAATCGAGATACGCTTTCTCGGTGTACTCCTTGAGCGGCTGTTGTTCGACGCCCTCGAGATTCAGACTGTTCTGCATGGAGAAGAACCTCTTAACCTACACCTCGGCGAGATTGCCTTTGGTTTCGAGCCACTTGCGGCGATCTTTGGCGCGCTTCTTCGCCAGCAGCATGTCCATCGTCGCATCGGCTTTGTCCTTGCCACTGACTGTCAGCTGCACGAGTCGTCGCGTGTCCCGATTCATCGTCGTCTCGCGCAATTGTGCCGGGTTCATCTCGCCGAGACCTTTGAAGCGAGTGACCGTCACCTTGCCCTTGAGTTTCTCGGCCTCGATGCGATCGAGAATGCCTTTGCGCTCGCTGTCATCGAGCGCATAGAACACTTCCTTGCCGACATCGATACGATACAGCGGCGGCATCGCAACGTAGACGTGCCCGGCCAACACAACCTCGCGAAAATGCCGCAGGAATAGGGCACAGAGCAGCGTCGCGATGTGCAGTCCATCCGAATCCGCGTCGGCGAGGATGCAGATCTTGTGATAGCGAAGATTGTCGAGGTCCGTGCTGCCCGGATCGATGCCGAGCGCAATACTGATGTCATGCACTTCCTGAGATGCGAGGATCTCGGCCGAGTCGACCTCCCAGGTATTCAAGATCTTGCCCCTGAGCGGCATGATGGCCTGCGTATTGCGGTCGCGCGCCTGCTTGGCCGAGCCGCCGGCCGAATCGCCCTCGACGAGGAAAATCTCGCAGAGTTCGGGTTCCTGAGACGTACAGTCGGCGAGCTTGCCCGGCAGTGCCGGCCCGCTGACGATTTTCTTGCGCACGACTTTCTTCGCGGCCTTGAGGCGCTGCTGCGCTTTGCCGATCGCCAGCTGCGCGATCTGATCGCCCGTCTCCGGATGCTGATTGAGCCACAACGAAAAACTGTCTTTGATGACGCCGGTGACAAATGCCGCGGACTCGCGGGACGACAACCGTTCCTTCGTCTGCCCCGAGAATTGCGGATCCTCAAGCTTGGCACTGAGGACAAAATTAAGACCGTCCCAGACATCCTCTGGCGCGAGCGATACACCGCGCGGCAATAAGCTTCTGAAGTCGCTGAACTCGCGCAGCGCGTTGGTCAGGCCCGTCCGCAGGCCGTTGACATGCGTGCCGCCCTGCGGCGTCGGAATGAGGTTCACATAGCTTTCTGTAACGGCCTGGCCGGCATTTATTTGCCAGGCAAGTGCCCAGTCGACGGCCTCATTATTGCCCGCCAGGCTGCCCGCGAACGGTTCGGCCGGCAGCAGCTCACCGCCCCCGATCTCCTCGACGAGGTATTCCTCGAGGCCGCCCGTATAACACCACTCGATCTTCTCTTTGGGTTTTTCAACCTTGAGACGCACCGTGAGCCCGGGACACAGCACGGCTTTGGCGCGCAGCGCGTGCTTGAGGCGCGACACCGAAATCTTTGCCGAATCAAAGTATTGCGGGTCCGGCCAGAAGCGGATCGTCGTCCCCGTATTGGCTTTGCCGACTTTGCCGACCTCTTCGAGCTTGCCGCGCTTACGACCAGAGGCAAAGCTCATGTTGTATTCCTTGCCGCCGCGGCGGATCCAAACTTCGAGATTCTTCGACAGCGCGTTCACGACGGACACGCCGACGCCGTGCAGGCCGCCGGAGTACTGGTAATTCTTGTGATTGAATTTGCCGCCCGCATGCAGCCGCGTGAGGATCAGCTCGACGCCAGGGATCTTCTCTTTGGGGTGTTTGTCGACGGGCATGCCGCGACCATCATCGACGACTTCGACGGAACCATCCTTATATACGGTGACCTCGATCTTCTTGCAGTGGCCGACCAGCGCCTCGTCGACACTGTTATCGACCACTTCATGGGCAAGATGATTCGGCCGCGTCGTGTCGGTGTACATGCCGGGCCGCCGCCGAACAGGCTCCAGCCCGCTCAGGACTTCAATGTCCGCCGCGTCGTATCGTTTCGCCATCTACCCTGTGCCAGAGGTTGCCCAAGCGATGTTCGGCAGGATTCTAGCTCGATTGTCGGGGCCATGCACCCGCCGCGACATAATGGGGACATTCCTGATTTTCGCGAAAATCAGGAATGTCCCCATTTTCAGCTGAGTCGAGCTCAGTCGAGATCGGCCAGCAATGACTCTCGAATATTGTCTGCGACCGGCGAGATTTCGACCATGTAGTTGTCATGTTCGATACCGGCAGCGAGTGGCGCGCCGTTCTTCAATGCGTCGACCTGCTCCCTGCTGAGCTCAAAACGCAGGAAGTGCACGGCCGAAGTTTTCGTTTCGTCAGAGCGCTCGAGGTCCTCGTCGGCAATCGCATAGACTCGATCCAGGTCACCGACCTGCACGTAAACGCGATCCTCGATGCCGATGAGCTGTCCGAGCATGGCGCGACGTTCATCGACATCGGGAAATTCGACCATGAAGGTCGCTTTCCAGTTCGAGCCGTCGGGAATCAGCGGGTTGTAGGCTTCGAGTTCCTCGTTGATGCCGTCGGCCTCGAAGATGCGCTCGATACGCAGCATCTCCTGCACCTGGTAGTGCATCGTCAACCGGTCTTCGAAGTACAGCGCAGCGTTGGTGCCGAGCGCGATGCGCCGATTGCGCTTGTGCGCAAGCACCTCGCCGCGAAACTCATCGCGGACGTCCGCGTACTTTTCAAGGCTAAAAAGATCGTCCCGGGTCAGCTTCTGCATCGCGCTCATATTCCGTAGGCTTTCCTGAACAGGCTCATCGGATGGCCTGCATCGTAATCGTCGAGATCCTGCGTGATCTGGTCGGCCGCCATCGGACAGTCACTGACGAAATGATCGGCACCGGCCTTCTTCACTTTATTGACGACGGGCCGCGCAATCTTCTTCGAGACATCGTGAAATTCCTTCTTGACGGCATAAGTGCCGTCATGGCCCGAGCATCGTTCGATCACCTCCACCGTCGTGTCGGGCACCAGCTGCAGCGCATCGCGCGTCTTCAGGCCGATGTTCTGCACGCGCAGGTGACACGGTACCTGGTAGGAGACCTTGCCAAGCGATGCAGCGAATTCGGTATTCAGCTTGCCGTCCTTGTGTCTCAGCATCAGGTACTCGAACGGGTCGTACATCGCGTCGCGGACTTTGAGCACATCGGGATCGTCCGGGAACATGAGCGGTAGTTCCTGCTTGTACATCAGCGTACAGGATGGAATCGGCGTAACGATGTCGTAGCCCTTGTCGACCCACGCCGCGAGTATCGGGATATTGATATCCTTCGCGCTCGCCACCGCGTCCAGGTCGCCGAGCTCGAGCTTGGCCATGCCACAACACGCCTCTTTAGCCGCAAGTGCGACCGCTATGCCGTTGTGCTCGAAAACGGCGACGAGATCCTCATCCATCTCGGGGCGATTCCTATTGCCGTAACAGGTTGTGTACAGGACGACTTTGCCCTGCGTGCTTGCGGTCGCCTCGGCAGCAATGTCGGATTCACCGCGCAGATGCTTGAGACGCTTGCGTGCGTTGTTCGAGTAATAGTCGGGGACCGGTGCCTTGTGATGCACACCGAGCGCACTTTCAAGCAACTTGCGGCCCAGTTTGCTGTGGTTCGTGGCATTGACAATCTGCGCGACGACGGGAATGCCGGCGAATTTACCCACGCTGTCCGTGGACGCCAGTATCTTGTCACGCAACGAGGCGCCCTGCTTCTTGAAACGAGTTGCCTTCGCCCGCAACATCAGGTGCGGAAAGTCGACATTCCACTCGTGCGGTGGCACATACGGGCACTTCGTCATGTAACACATGTCGCAGAGGTAGCAGTGATCGACGACGTCCCAATAGACGGTCTTCGGTACGGTGTCGAGCTCCATGCTTTCCGACTCGTCGACCGCATCGAAGAGGACGGGAAACGAGTTACAGAGATTGAAGCAGCGCCGACAACCGTGACAGATATCGAACACGCGCTCGAGTTCCTCGAACAGTGCCGGTTCGTGGTAATAATCGTCCGACTGCCAGTCGATCGGATGGCGAGTCGGAGCCTCGAGACTGCCCTCGCGCGTACCTTCGGAACGTGTCATGAGTAAACGGCCGGGCCACAAAGCCCGGCCTCACGATCAGTCGTCGAGCGTGTCTAGCGCTTTCTGGAAACGGTTTGCGTGCGAGCGCTCGGCCTTGGCCAGCGTCTCGAACCAGTCCGCAATCTCGTCGAAATTCTCGTCGCGGGCGGTTCTGGCCATGCCCGGATACATGTCGGTGTACTCGTGTGTTTCGCCGGCGATGGCGGCCGCGAGGTTTGCGGAGGTGGCACCGATCGGCAATCCCGTCGCGGGGTCACCGACTTCTTCGAGATATTCGAGGTGACCGTGAGCGTGGCCGGTTTCGCCCTCTGCCGTCGAGCGGAATACCGCGGCAACGTCGTTATAGCCTTCGACGTCGGCCTTGGCCGCGAAGTACAGATATCGACGATTCGCCTGGGATTCGCCCGCAAAAGCTTCTTTCAGGTTGTTTTCGGTCTTACTGCCTTTTAATGACATTGCTTGTCCTCGCTATTTGAGAATAATTGGAGTTTAGACTCAGTCTAATAAACCGATACTTTATGCTCGAGGCCTGTTCTTGTCAATCCGTGATTACCGCTCGACCAGCGAAAGTCGAAACCGGAAGCATCCTGCTTTATGTCTTCAATAAGCAGACTGTCCCTATCTACTTCCTCGCAGTTGACGCTCTCAGTCCCTGTCGGTAGCGTAACAAAGCCGTCCGCCGAGGAAGCACACAATGAGCGCCAGGAAGACCGTCAATCTCGAAAAGGCACTGACCGACCTCGAGACAATTGTCGAGGAACTCGAGTCGGGCGATCTGCCGCTCGAAAAGGCCATGAAAAAGTTTGAGGAGGGTATCAAGCTCACGCGCGGCTGCCAGGCAGCGCTCAAAGAGGCCGAGCAGAAAGTCGAGATTTTATTAAAGAGTGCGGGTGGCGCAGAGGAGCTCGAAGACTTCGAAGTTGAAGATGAATAGGCGGGAGCCATACCCGCGATCGCCCGCATGGCGGCCTCCCACAGAATCATTGATCACGATCGCCCGCATGGCGGCCTCCAACAGATGCATCAGTCACCCATCAAGGTCATTAACGCCACCACCGTCGATTCGACGCCGGCCGTAACCGAGGGCTCGGGTGCAATCCTGAACAGCGGCGAGTGATGGCTCGGGACAGCGGGGCCGCCGGCCTCTTCGGCATCGAGTTCTTCCTGAGGCGTACCGCCGATGCTCCAGTACACGCTGGGGATGTCCGGATCCACGGTGAAATACGGAAAGTCCTCGGCACCCATGCCCTCGGGCGGGCTGTCGTGCAACGCATCTTCGCCGAAAGCCTCGGTCCATGCCGCTTTCAGGCGTCGCGCCAGCGCCGTGTTGTTCACAGTCGGCGGTACGCTTTCGTCTGAATAAATCACTTCGGGCAACTTGTCCTCGGGAAGTCCGGCCGCGCGACCGATATTCACGGCAATACGTTCGATGCCGGTCAAGAGCAACTCGCGGGTTTCCTCGTTCGTATTCCGCACAGTGAGTTGCAAATGCGCCCTGTCGGATATGATGTTGTGTTTAGTGCCCGAGTGGAATGAGCCAACCGTCACGACGCCGGGCGAACGCGGCGGCAGCTCACGAGCGACGAGCGTCTGCAGCGCGACGACGATCTGAGCGCCGATGACGATGGGGTCTTTGCCACGGTGAGGACTCGCACCGTGAGCACCGATGCCGTGCACAATGATGTCTACCGTGTCCGCGCCAGCATACGCGCTACCCTCCTCAACCGTAATCTTGCCGGCCGGGTCGCCCGCGGAGACATGGAAGGCGAGCGCGTAATCAGGCGTCCCGAATCGTTCCCAGAGATTGTCCTCACGCATCGCGCGTGCGCCGAGCACCCGCTCTTCGGCAGGCTGCACGATGAGCATCAGCGTGCCACTCCACTCAGCCCTGCGCGCAACCATTTGGCGGGCAGTGCCTACGAGACTGGTGATGTGCACGTCGTGGCCGCAGGCATGCATAACCGGCACGACGATGCCGGTTATCGGATCCCTCTGCTGTACAGTCGACGCGTTTTGCAATCCCGACTTTTCTTCGACAGGCAAGCCGTCCATGTCGGCGCGCATCATGACCAGCGGACCGTCGCCATTTTCGAGCATCGCGACCAGACCAGTCCCGCCGACCTGCTCCGTCACATCGAAACCGGCCGCACGAAGCTCTTTCGCCATGCGCTCCGCCGTCCTGAACTCGACGAGGGAAAGCTCGGGATTGCGATGAAAATGATCCCAGAGATCGGCGAGGTAATTGTCGTAGTCTTTTTGCACGCTGTCGGCAAGTTCGCTGGCCTGCACCGGCAAGGCGACGAAGAGCAAGGCACCGAGCAGCGCCACGATCGATTTGTGCATGGGGAACCCCGGCTGTCTAGGTTATTCGCCTAGTGTAGCGGATGTCGACGCAGAAGCGCCGCACACGCCGACATCCGTGTTACGGCCAGACGGGCGCCGTCAGACGGGCCGCGGGCGAGACATTTGTTGGCGGAAGTAAAGCGCAGCGCAGCGAGCCATGACGACAACAAATGTGTCGTCCGCGGCCATTTCGCTCAGGTATTGGCGCCGCCCGTGCCCTGCAGACGCGTGATGAGTGCCCGCAGGAAGACCTTGTTGAAACGCAACTGACACGACGACGACACCTGCTCCATCAGCGTCGAGCTAACGCGCAGAATGGTCACGGGCCCGTCAGCCTTGATCGAGGCCTGTCGCTTGGCGCCATGCACGTAACTCGTTTCGCCGAAGCAATCGCCGTTGCCCAGTTTCCCAAGGCTGTTGCCGTTAGACTCTACGATAACGCTGCCGGTAACAATGATGTAGAACCGATCGTCGATCTCGCCTTCGCGCACGATGTCGTCATCGTGCTTGTACTCGGTCCAGTCAGAGGCCCGCAGGACTTCCCAGATCTCGGCGTGCGAAAACTCGTGGAAAAACGTCAACGTGCGCAGGACATCGAAGTGTTCCTGGTTGTCGAGACTGTCATATTTCTGGCGCAGGTCCTTGTAGACACGCGTCAGCTCCGCGGCCATTGCCGCACCGCTCGACAGACGGGTTGCGGGATCTTTAAGCATCGTGGTCGCAACGACATTCTCGAGCGCTTCGGGAAGATCATCGCGGTAGGTGTGAATCGGTGGCGGCGTCGCGTAGACGATCTGATGCAGCAGCTTCGACAGGTTGTCGGCACGGAACGGACGAAAACCGGTTAACAGCTCGTACATGACGGCGCCGAGCGAATACAGGTCTGACCTCGGCGTCAGCTCCTCGGACTGCACCTGCTCGGGTGACATGTAACTCGGCGAGCCGGCAATACCTTCGATGCGTGACACGTCGGAGTCGTTAACGATCGCGATACCGAAGTCGATGATGCGCACATCGTTATCGATTGTCAGCATGACGTTGGAGGGCTTGATGTCGCGATGAATAACTCCGCGACCGTGTGCATAGTGCAGCGCCTTGGCGCATTTGTAGATGATTTCGACAACGTCGTCTACGCGTAGCAGATTATCGGGACGACAGTACGCGGCCAGCGTGCGCGCACCCTGGATATGCTCGGTTACGACGTAGTACTTGCCATCTTCTTCACCGGCGTCGTAGATCGGCATGATATTCGGATGCTGCAGCATACCGACCATGTGCGCTTCGTTGAAGAACATCTTGCGCGAAACTTTCGCGCGCTCGGCGTCGGAGTTTTCCTCGATATTGTAGACTTTGATCGCGACGTCGCGACGGTAATACGGGTCGTGTGAAAGAAAGACTTCGCCCGTACTGCCTTTACCGATCTTATTGATAATGACGTATTTACCGATCTTCTCGGGAACGTCACTCGGGCGCTCGATTTCGCTTACTGGGCTCGCCATGTCGTCTCACACGTCAGGTCATGAGCCACCTGTATAAAACCAGCAAACCAGCGGCATACAGCGCAGCTACGAGGTCGTCCAGCATAATTCCGAGTCCTCCGCCCAGTCTGTGATCCAGGTCCCGAATCGGCCACGGTTTGACAATATCAAAGGCGCGGAACAGCAAAAAACCCAGCACCCATGCACCTATCTGCGGCCCTGCAACAAGCAATGTGACATAAGCGCCGCAGATCTCGTCCCAGACGATGCCACCGTGATCATGGACGCCGATGCGGCGCGCGCTTTCGCCGCAGATCCAGATACCCGCTACGAACAGGAAGACGGCGCCGCCGAGCTGCACGATCAGTCCCTGACCCTGCACCAACCAGGCCAGCACGACGCCAAGCAGCGAACCAACCGTGCCGGGCGCAAACGGCGCGAGCCCGGTGCCAAAACCGAACGCAAGCAGGTTGACCGGGTCCCTGAAAACTTGCCGCGCAAATGAACTGTCTGAATTGCTCACTGGAAATGCCGGTAACCGCCGTTGCCGTATTCCACGACGGCGCCATGCTCGCGGCAGACGATGTCCTTTTCGCGAGTGACTTTGCCGATCGCCGTTACTCGCAAGTCACCGGAATCCGGCAACTCGCTGTCGCGTGCCGTGAAACATAATTCGTAATCGTCGCCGCCCGACAACGCGAAGCGACGCACCGCGTCGGCGTCGAACACCGAACGCAGTGCTGCCGAGATCGGCAGCAGTTCGAGTTCGAGGATTGCGCCAACCGCGCTCGCGCAAAGCAGCTTCTGCAGATCGCCATAAAGTCCATCAGAAATGTCGATGGCGGCACTCGCGCTGCCGACCAAAGACATGCCGTAGTCAACTCTCGGCGTTGGCCGCAGAAAACGCGCCATCAGTGCTTCATTGGGATTACCGGCAGACATCGACTCGAGCCCCGCCGCTGCATCACCAACCGTCCCTGTCACGAAAATAGTGTCTCCGACCCTGGCGCCGCCGCGACGGATCGCCGCACCGGCGGCAACGTCACCTGTGATCTGCACACTGACGACCACCTGGTCGCCCGAAGTCGTGTCGCCGCCGACCAGGGCGACACCGTACTCCGCTGCCGCCGCGTGCAGCCCGTCAGCAAATCCGGCAACCCATTCTTCGTCGGCGGACGGCATCGACAGTGCGAGCGTCATCCAGCGTGGCCGCGCGCCCATCGCAGCGATGTCGGACAGGTTGATTACGACAGACCGGTAACCGACATCATAAGCGTCGGTCGCTGCCGGATAATGCACACCGGCGACGAGCGTATCGACAACCGCGACGAGGTCACGATCCGGATCGGGTCGCAGCACGGCTCCATCATCGCCTATACCCAAGGCGACGCCGCTGCCTTCGTTCGCGCGGACGAAGTACTTCTCGATTAGTTCGAATTCATCCACTGCCCTGGGACTGCACTTCGCTACTGCGCAATGATTGAGCGGCCAGGTCCAGACAGGCGTTGATGTACTTGTGACCGTCGGTTGCGCCGAATCGCTTCGCGAGGTTTACACCCTCGTTAATAACGACGCGAAACGGCACGTCAACTCGTGATTCGAGTTCGTAGACGCCGATCAGCAGTATGCCGAGTTCGACCGGATCCAGCTGCTCGAGCGGACGGTCGATGAGTTGATCGATCGTGCTCCTGAGCGCGTCATCGGACGCACAGATCTCGCTCAGCGCCTGGTCAAAAAACGCCTGATCCACGCGTTCGTAGGCAACCTGCTCATGAAACTGTTCGAGAAGTTCGCGACATTCGTGTCCCGCAAGCTGTTTCTGATACAACGCCTGCAACAGCAACTCGCGGGCGCGCGTGCGGGCGCCTGGTGTAGTCGCATCTTTCATCGGGAGTCCAGTTATTGGCCTTAGTCGATGCGCCTGAGCAGGTTAATCATTTCAATAACGGCGAGCGTTGCTTCCTCGCCCTTGTTGCCAGCTTTGGTGCCCGCACGCTCGATAGCCTGCTCAATCGTGTCCGTTGTCAGTATCCCGAAGCCGATAGGAATGCCATGTCGCTGTCCGGCCACCGCGACTCCCCGCACGCACTCGCCCGCCACATACTCGAAGTGCGGCGTACCGCCGCGGATTACCGCGCCCAGCGCGATGATGCCGTCGCAGCGTCGCGATGCGGCGAGTTTGTCGACGGCGACGGGCATTTCAAACGCACCGGGCACGCGAACGATCTCGATATCCGCGTCGGCCGCACCATGCTTTCTCAGGCAGCGCAGCGACGCCTTGAGCAGCGACTCAACGATAAAGTCATTAAAGCGCGAGGCAACGATGCCAATATGCGCGTCGCGGACCACGAGGTCCCCTTCGATTGTTTTTATTTTGTCCATCAGTGTTCGACGTACTCGACGATTTCAAGATCGAACCCGGAAATCGCGTGCATTTGCTTGGGTGCCGATAATACACGGATTTTCGACAAACCGAGGTCACGCAGGATTTGCGCGCCGACACCGTAGGTGCGCAACACGGCTTCACCACTGCGCCGCTCGGCCATTTCATCGCGCGTCTGATCGAGGCCCTCGACAGCCTCCATGAAATCGCGCGACGATTCCTGTTGTCGCAACAAGACGATAACGCCGACGTCTTCTTTCGCGATGCGCCTGATCGCGTCGTAAAGCGGCCAGCCGAGCGAGGGGTTCTTGACGCCGACGACGTCACCCAGCGTGTCCTGTAATTGCACACGCACGAGCGGAGGAACGTCCGACTTTTTCAGGTCGCCCCTGACGAGCGCGATGTGCACGGCGCGATTCACGTGATCATCAAAGCAATACATCGTGAACTCGCCATGCTCGGTCATCACGGTCCGCTCGTCGATGCGTTCGACATTGTGTTCTTTCTCGAGCCGGTAACGAATAAGGTCTGCGATCGTACCTATGCGAATGCCATGCTCGCGCGAAAACTTCTCGAGGTCCGGCCGCCTGGCCATGCTGCCATCCTCGTTGAGAATCTCGACAATCACGGCGGCGGCCTGGAGCCCTGCCAGACGCGCCAGGTCGCAGCCGGCTTCGGTATGCCCGGCGCGTGTAAGAACGCCGCCCGGCTGCGCCATCACCGGAAATATGTGTCCAGGCTGGCTCAAATCCTCCGGCTTCGCTTCTGGCGCGACGGCAGCCTGCACCGTCCTGGCGCGATCGTGCGCCGAGATGCCGGTCGTGATCCCCTCCGCCGCTTCGATTGAAATCGTGAAGTTCGTGGCATGGCGTTTATCGGTATCCGTTACCATCAAGGGCAGGCGCAATTGATCGCAACGTTCCCGAGACAAGGTCAGGCAGATCAGGCCGCGTCCGTGGGTCGCCATGTAATTGATGGCCTCGGGACTCACCTTGGCCGCCGCCATTATCAGGTCGCCCTCATTCTCGCGGTCTTCGTCATCGACCATAATCACCATCTTGCCGTCACGGATATCGGCGATGATGTCGTCGATATCGCTGAACGCGGCGCCGATCGCACGCGGGTGTATCGTCGATTTATCAGACATAACCATTTGCCCTCAGAAACTCCATTGACAATCCACCGTCATCTTTGGCAAGCAGGCGCTCAACGTAACGCGCCAGCATGTCGACCTCGATGTTCACCGTGGTGCCGATTGAGTAGTCGCCGATGATCGTAGCCTCAGCCGTATGCGGGATGATATTCACATCGATGGAATTCCCAGCTACCTCGTTGATGGTAAGACTAACGCCGTCGACGCAGACAGAGCCTTTTTTGGCAACATAACGCGTGTAAGCGGCCGGAATCTCGATCGTCAGGCGCGTCGACCGTGCATCGGCTGCACGACGCGTCACGCGGCCAACGCAATCGACATGGCCGCTGACAAGGTGGCCGCCAAGGCGATCGCCGAGGCTCAGCGAAGGCTCGAGATTGACAGTCGAACCGACGGCAAGCTGACCCAGTCCGGTGACGTCGAGCGTCTCGACTGATACATCGGTAGCGAAGCCGTCATCGCGCAATTCGACAGCGGTCAGGCACACGCCGTTCACGGCAATGCTTTCGCCGACCTCGTAGGATGCGAACGGCAACTGCTTAGAACGAATGGACAAGCGTACGTCTCCGCCCGCTTTCTCAATCGCTGAAATCTCGCCTGTGGCTTTGATGATCCCCGTGAACATCAGTCCTCGTCCGCCAGTTGTGCCGTAATGCGCGTGTCGTTGCCGACCCTGCGCAGGTCCGTGATCGTGAGCGCCTGCCGATCGGCCAGTTCCGTCCATGTCGGCGTGTGGAACATGCCCAGCGTCTCACTACCCATAATATGGGGAGCCTGGTAGATCACAAGCTCATCGACCAGTTTTTGTGCAATTAATGACCCTGCGAGCCGCGGTCCGGCCTCGACGAGCAGGTCGTTGACCTCCCGGGCAGCCAGATCTTCGAGCACCTGCAGCAGGTTAACGGTGCCGTCCTGGCCGCTGACTTTGATGACTTCGCCTCCCGCATCGACAAGCGGCTGCCGTTTGCCGTCGTCAGCGCAATAGATCAGCGTATCTCCCGGCAACGCGAGCATTTCCGCCGACAGCGGCATCCGTAATGCGCCATCGACGACGACACGCAGCGGCTGCAGACCGCGCGTGTCGATCGACTCGTCACGTACCGTCAGCGACGGGTCGTCGGCCAGCACGGTACCGACACCCGTCATGATGGCGCCGGAGCGGGCGCGCAGGCGCTGCACGTCGGCGCGCGCCGCAGGCCCGGTGATCCACTGACTCTCACCGCTTTTCATCGCGATGCGACCGTCGAGGCTCGAGGCTATCTTGAGGCGTACGCGCGGTCGACCCCGCGTGGTCCGGCTGATGAAGCCGGCCAGCAGATCCTGCACCGATTCCCGCATCAGGCCCTTGCGTATCGTTACGCCCGCGTCGCTCAGGGCCTGTTCGCCGCGGCCGTCGCCACCGGCAAACGGATCGTCGAGTGCGAAAACCACTGCGGCGATGCCGGCATCGATCAGCGCACTGGCACAGGGTGGCGTCTTGCCATGATGCGCGCAGGGCTCGAGCGTGACGTAAAGAGTGGCGCCCTGCGCTTTGGCGCCGGCCGCCCGCAACGCATTGATCTCGGCATGCGCATCGCCGGCAACTTCGTGCCAGCCTTCGCCGACAATTTCGCTATCGCTGACAATGACGCAGCCGACCATCGGATTGGGGTGCGCCGTGTATTGGCCGCGTCTGGCAAGATGCAATGCACGCGCCATGAATGCGCTGTCTGCTGCTGAGAAGTCCGGCATCCGCGCCTACTTCTTCTTGCCCAGGAGCTCCGGCAGCAAGGACATTTGCTCGCGGCTGGCGGCGGTTTCGGAAATACGCTGCAGGCGCCTGATCTCTTCCTCGAATTCGGTGATGTCCTGGAAGCGGCGATAGACCGACGCAAAACGCACGTACGCAACTTCATCGAGCTCATGCAGCTCTTCCATGACCAGTTCACCAACAAGCCGCGATGCCACTTCGCGTTCGCCCAGCGTCCGCAGGCGATGCACCAGGCGCCCTATCGCCTGCTCGAGCTCATCGCTGGGCACGGGTCGCTTCTCGAGGGCTCGCACCATGCTGTTGCGCAGCTTGTTCTCGTCGAAGGGCTGGCGCGAATTGTCATTCTTGACGACACGCGGCATGACGAGTTCGGCCGATTCAAACGTTGTGAAGCGTTCGTTGCAGTCGAGGCACTGCCGGCGCCTGCGAATCTGCCTGCCCTCACCGGCCAGGCGCGAGTCGATGACCTTGGTCTCCTCGTTGCTGCAAAACGGGCAGTGCATAGTTGATCAGGGATCAGACGTACACGGGGAAGCGCTTGCAAAGCTCGAGAACCTGACCGCGTACGCGCTCGATCGTCTCCTCGTTATTGATATCGTCGAGTATATCCGCTATCCAGCCCGTGAGCTCTCGCGTCTCCGCCTCTCCGAAGCCGCGCGTCGTGATGGCCGGCGTACCGAGACGCAGACCGCTCGTCACAAACGGCGACTGCGGATCGTTTGGCACCGCATTCTTGTTAACGGTTATGTTGGCGCGGTCCAGCGCCGCGTCCGCGTCTTTGCCCGTGATGCCTTTGTCGATCAGGCTCACCAGCATCAGGTGGTTCTCGGTGCCGCCCGACACGATCGGATAGCCTCTTTCGATCAGCGTATTCGCCATAATCCTGGCGTTCGCGCACACCTGTGTTTGGTAGTCCTTGAACGACGGTTCCATGGCTTCCTTGAACGCGACGGCTTTGGCGGCGATGACGTGTTCCAGCGGCCCGCCCTGCGTTCCCGGGAATACGAGCGAGTTGAACTTCTTTGTGAGCTCGTCGTTCTTGCGCGCGACGATCAGACCGCCACGCGGGCCACGCAGTGTCTTGTGCGTCGTCGACGTGACGACATCGGCAACCGGCACGGGATTCGGGTAATGCCCTGTCGCGACCAGTCCCGCAACGTGCGCCATGTCGACCATGAAGTGGGCGCCGACGCGGTCGCAGATAGTACGAAAACGTTGCCAGTCGATCACCTGCGAGTACGCCGAGAACCCGGCAATGATCATCTTCGGCTTATGCTCATCGGCGAGTGCCTGAATGACGTCGTAATCCATGAGACCGGTGTCGTGATCGATGCCGTATTGCACGGCGTGGTAGAGCTTGCCCGAGAAATTGACTTTGCTGCCGTGCGTCAGGTGACCGCCGTCGGCCAGGCTCATGCCGAGCACCGTGTCGCCGGGTTCGAGCAGTGCCATGTAGACCGCGGCATTCGCCTGCGAACCCGAGTGCGGCTGCACATTGGCGTAGTCGGCACCAAACAATGCTTTGGCGCGTTCGATTGCCAGCGTCTCGGCATCGTCGACGAACTCGCAACCGCCGTAATAGCGCTTGCCGGGGTAGCCTTCGGCATACTTGTTAGTCAGCACCGAGCCCTGTGCTGCCAAGACCCGTGGGCTCGCGTAGTTTTCCGACGCGATCAGTTCGATGTGTTCTTCCTGACGGCGACTTTCGTTCGCAATGGCGGTCGCGATTTCCGGGTCAAAGGACTCAAGGCTGGTCGAAGTGTCGAACATCGGGCGGGGTCTCCGGGGGCAGGCGCGCAAAAGAGGGCGATGTTACCTGTTTAGCTTGCCTCGACAAAGGACTGCACGACGCGAGTCCAGGCGCGGGCCAGGTTATGCCGGTTGTAGCCGCCACCACCGGTGCCGATGATCCTGCCCTCGCAGTGTTTGTCGGCCAGCCGGCACAGCGCGGCCGCCGCCTCCGCGTGCGCCTGTTCGGTGTAGCGGAGGTGCGTGATCGGATCACCCTCGAGGCTGTCGGCACCCGCCTGGAACAGGATGAACTCGGGCGCGGCAGCGTCAACGTATTCCTCCACGTACTTCCACACCTTGCGAAATGCTGCATCGTCAGCGCCTGGCGGCATCGGGATGTTGAGTTTTGTGCCGCGCGCCTTGCCCGTGCCGGTCTCCTCAGTCGAACCCGTACCCGGATACAGGTAACGGCCGTCTTCGTGAATGTCCGCGAAGATCAGGTCGGGATCGTCCTCAAAACTGTAGAACATGCCGTCGCCATGATGCGCGTCGATATCGACGTAAGCGATGCGTTGCACTTTGTATTCCTTGCGCAGGTATTCGACGGCGACGCCGAGGTCATTGAAGACACAGAAGCCTGCCGCGTGATCGCGGCCCGCGTGATGCAATCCTGCGATCGGCACGAAAGCGCGGCACGTCCGGCCCGTCATGATGGCGTCGACTGAGGCCATCGTCGTGCCGACCACGTCCGATGCCGCGTCGAATATCCAGGGCACGGCGGGCGTATCGCCTTCATCGAGAAAGCCGCAGCCCTCGGCCGACATCCGCGCCACCTTGTCGATGTAGTCGGTCGTGTGAAACAGCCGCAGATCTTCGACGCTGGCTCGCCGCGGCGAGGCATACTCGACGCCACCGTCGAGGCCTGCCGCCTCGAGCTCGTCCTGGAACACGCCGTGGCGGTCCAGCCCGAATGGGTGCGGGTCGCCGAAACCGTAGTTGGCGAGTTCATCCCCTCTGTAAACAAACACAGGCTGGCCCATCGATAGCGAGTCGCGGCGGTTGGCTACCGGCGCAGCATACCGCGACGCGGTCGGCGCGACTAATCCTGTGCGTCAGCCGTGGTCGATTCCGCTTGCGCGGCGGCGGCTTCGATTGCCTCTAGCCTGCTGGACAACAATTTGACGAATTGATCGCCGGGCAACGGCCCGGTCGTGGCACCCCTGCCATCCTGAATAATGACGAAGGTCGGCGCCCTCGTGATCAGGCCCTGCGCGTCGTAGAGATCTTTGACGACGCGCTCGAGGCCCTTGCGGCTCTCAAAGCAGCCGCGGAACTCCTGCATGTCGAGCTCGAGCTCCTTCGCGAGTGCGAGCAACGCGTTGTCGGCATCGTCGTTGACCCAGCGCTCCGACTCGGCGTGCAGCAAGCCATGCATCTGCCAGTATTGCTCTTGGTCGCCGGCGCATTCGGCGGCCACGGCCGCCACGAGTGCGTGCTCGTGCACGCGGAGTGGCAATTGTTTGTCAACCCACAGCAACTTGCCCGTGTCGACGAGCTCCTTGTCGATAATCGGCTGCGCCTCGAGCGCATGCTTCTGGCAGGCAGGACACTGGAAATCGTTGAATTCGACCACGACGAGTTGTGCTTCGGCGTTACCTTTATAGGCGTCGCCGGCGACGTTGAACCCCGGCCGCTCGGGATCCGGGGCCAGGCCTTCGGGCTTCGCCCAGAGCGGTAGCTCGGGCGGCGGGGGCTTTGGATCCTCGGGCGGCTCTTCGCCGGCGACCAGTGCGTCTGCGTAGCGCGAAAAACGCGCCAGCGGATGCGCGCCGCTCATGTCATAGTTGTTCTCGCTGCCCGATGAACCGAAACGAAAACTCGGCGTACCATTGTAGCCTCGTCCGCGGCCCTCCTCGACGCTGGCCGTGACCTGGGCCGCCCTGGCGCCAGCGGCGATGCAGGCGGAATACGCTTCCATGTCCGCGCCGAGCTCCTCAGCTACGCCGGCGAGGAACGCGCTCGGATCGGGCAGCCGGTTCCACTCGCCCTGGCGCGCGAACAGCGCATCGTGCATGGCCCAGTACGCGGCGGCACCCTGCTCGCCGACGCAGTTCGCGGCGACGTGGCCGAATTCCGCCGTCGGGTGCAATCCAGCCAGCGGCAGGTCGCGGAACACGAGCCTGAGCTGCCCTGTACGCACGTACTGGTCCAGGAGCTGCGGCAGCGTCTGCCGGAAATGTCGGCCGCAGAACGGGCACAGGTAATCGCTCCACTCCTCGAGCGTGACCGGCGCATCGGCCTTGCCGATGTAAGGGTGACCTTCGTCCGTGAAACCGACCGGTATGCCATCGTGGGTCGCCGACTGCGCGGCAGCACCTTGTGCGGCGGCGCCCTGCGTATACGCCAACAGCACAACCAACAATGTTGAGAACAATGCCGTGTTTTTCAATCCATAAATATTCATAAGCTTTCGCCTTCCAATCCCTGTAAGGACAATACGGCCTGCTCGCCGCAAAGAAAAGGGGCCGGAATTTCTTCCGGCCCCTGGGGTTTCAAACCGGCAGTTTGTTACTCATCCTCCTTGCGAGCGAAAACTGCCACGCCTGGACTTTCCGTCGAGCCTACTGGATCGTCACCGTCGCGTCGTCGGACGGATTGGGAATAACAGGAGTCCCGTTATCCCCGTCATCGTCAACAAGCTGGCCCGTCACGGTGTCCGTCACCGTTGCCGCGCCGTCCGGACTGTCGATCACCGCATCGAACGAGCAGGAGATTGAATCGCCAGCCGGGATGACTGTCGTCGTCCCCAATGCCTGACACGTATTATTTGAAATGTTGGCGTTCGGGCCTAACAAATTCGAATAGATATCGTCATCGAGGTGGGTCAACGTCAGCGGATCCGACGAGACCGAGTCGTTGGAAATCTCCACCACGTAAGTAACGACTGTCCGAGTCACGGTTTTCGTCAGAGTCGCAGCCGGATTGACGCCAAAGATCGGCACGTCCGCCGTATCATTCGCCGACTTGGCATTGCCGTCATCATCGACGCCTGAGGCAGTCACCATGTTGGTGTGAGTTTCCCCTGCATTACCCGATATGGCTTCGGTGAACGTGCAGGTAGTGGTTCCTCCCGTTCCGGGTGTCAGGGCGGGGGCTAAATCGACCGGCAGTGCAGGTACACAGCTAGCGCTGACGTCCCCGAACGGAACATCGCTAACCGTGTTGATCGTCACCGTGTCTACCGTAGAGACGTTGGTCACCACGACCGTGTACTCGACATCTCCGCCCGGCTCGGACAAAGACGTCGGATCCGGCGTCTTCGTTACCGTTATGTTCGACGGCACATCGACAAGCGATACCACCGCAGAGCCAGCGGCTGTGAGTGTGTTGCCGTCATCGTCTACGCCGGACGCAGTGGCCATATTCACGTGCGTGAAACCGGCATTGCCCGATATCGCTTCGGTAAACGTGCAGGTAGTGGTTCCTCCCGTTCCGGGTGTCAGGGCGGGGGCTAAATCGACCGGCAGTGCAGGTAAACAGCTAGCGCTGACGTCGCCGAACTTATCATCGATAACCGAGTTGATCGTCACCGTGTCTACCAAGGAAAGATCCCGACACCGAACCCGTACGTTCAGGTGTTCCCACCTTCGGTAACCCGGCCGTCCCAGTATCCTCAGGGACCCGTGGCTTTGCGTCTCCCGATCACTCGGGGTTTGCCGTTATCGAGCGGGATCTTGTGGGCTCAAGTCTAGCGCCCGATCGCCGGCGAGGCGTGACGTACATCACACATATATACGCAAGATTTTATGTAACTCATTGACATATAAAGTAATTTCTTTACATAATGATGCGCTCTCGAAAACATCCGGCGGACGGCAATGGCGCAGTACATTTACACCATGAATCGCGTGGCCAAAGTGGTCCCGCCCAAGCGCTATATCATCAAGGACATCTCGTTGTCGTTTTTCCCCGGCGCCAAGATCGGCGTGCTGGGTCTGAACGGCGCCGGCAAGTCGACCGTGCTGCGCATCATGGCCGGCATCGACACCGAATTCGATGGCGAGGCGCGCCCGCAGCCCGGCATCAAGATCGGTTTTCTGCCGCAGGAACCCGAGCTCGACGAAAACAAAGACGTGCGCGGCAATGTCGAGGAAGGCGTTGCCGAGACCAAAGCGCTGCTCGATCGCTTCAACAAGATCAGCGACAAGTTTGCGGAACCGATGGACGCTGACGAGATGAATGCGCTGCTCGAGGAACAGGGCAAGCTGCAGGACGCGATCGACTCTGCCGGTGCGTGGGAGCTCGAACGCAAACTTGAAATTGCTGCCGATGCGTTGCGCCTGCCACCCTGGGAAGCGGACGTCACCAAATTGTCCGGCGGCGAACGGCGCCGCGTCGCATTGTGCCGCCTGTTGTTGTCGCAGCCCGATATGCTGCTCTTGGACGAGCCGACAAATCACCTCGATGCCGAATCGGTCGCCTGGCTCGAACGTTTCCTCGATGAGTACCCGAGCACGGTCATCGCCGTTACCCATGACCGCTACTTCCTCGACAACGTCGCGGGCTGGATTCTCGAACTCGACCGCGGCCACGGCATCCCCTGGGAGGGTAACTATTCGTCGTGGCTCGAGCAAAAAGAGAAACGCCTCGCCAACGAAGAAGCATCCGAGAAAGCACGCCGAAAAGCGATGCAGGCCGAACTCGAGTGGGTGCGGGCCAATCCCAAAGGCCGCCAGGCCAAGTCGAAAGCACGCCTGCGCCAGTTCAACGAGATCTCGTCACCAAAGTATCAGCAGCGTAACGAGACCAATGAGATCTACATTCCGCCGGGCCCGCGGCTCGGCGACGTTGTCATCGAAGTCGATGACCTCAAGAAAGGATTTGCCGACAAGCTGCTGATCGACGGCCTTAGCTTTCAGCTACCGCAAGGCGGCATCGTCGGCGTCATCGGCCCGAACGGCGCGGGCAAGACCACGTTGTTTCGCATGATCACAGGCACGGAGCAACCGGACGCCGGATCGATTCGCCTGGGCGACACCGTGAAGATTGCGAGTGTCGATCAATCGCGCGACAGCCTCGACGACAGCAAAACCGTCTGGGAGGAGATCGCCGACGGGCAGGACCTGATCAAGGTAGGTAATTACGAGACGCCATCGCGCCAGTACGTCGGGCGTTTCAACTTTCGCGGTGCGGAACAGCAAAAGAAGATAGGTCTGCTGTCGGGCGGCGAGCGCAACCGCGTGCATCTCGCCAAGATGCTCAAGACGGGTGGCAACCTGCTGCTGCTCGACGAACCGACCAACGACCTCGACGTCGAGACGCTGCGCGCGCTCGAGCAGGCGCTTCTGGAATTCCCGGGCTCCGCGGTCGTTATATCGCACGATCGCTGGTTCCTGGATCGCATCGCCACACATATTCTTGCCTTTGAGGGCAACTCGGTAGTGACCTGGTTCGCCGGCAACTACGCCGACTATGAAGAAGACAGGAAGCGCCGCCTTGGCGCCGATGCCGACAACCCACATCGTATAAGATACAAACGACTCGATGCCTAGGAGACTCTTCGATGACCGTGCTCATTGCCGCCGGCGCCATTTTCACGCTCATCGGCCTCTTGTTCCTTATCGCGACGTTGCGCCACACGCGCCGCGGCCGGCTGCTCAGAGCAAGCGGCGCCTTCGTCACCGGCGCAGTGTCTATCTCGCTCGGCGCGATCGCCGCCATTATCCTGGCCAGTTACCTCGGTTATGAACGACTGACCAGCGAACAACTCGTCGGCGTTATCGAGTTTTCACAAAGTGCGCCTGAGGAATACACGGCGCGACTGATGCTCGACGGTCAGCTCGATCGCCTGCTGCCGCTCAAAGGCGACGAGTGGCAACTCGATGCACGTGTGATCACCTGGCAACCACCGGCGACGCTGCTGGGGCTCGAACCCGTGTACCAGCTCGAACGACTGAGTGGCCGCTATTCATCCGTCGCTCGCGAGCGCAGCGAGCAACGCACCGTGCATGCACTGGCAGAAGAACGACCGCTCGACCTCTGGAGCCTGGCGCGGAAGTTTCCGCGCCTGAGTCCCGGTATCGATGCGTACTACGGCACCGCAACTTACGTGCCGATGGCGGACGGCGCACGTTTCCGCGTCACGCTGAGCCGCGATGCGCTGATCGCACGCCCGGTCAACGATGCGGCACGCGAAGCTGTTGGTGACTGGGGACAAGTGGCACAATGATTCATGGATTATGTTAACGGTCAGCAGCTGCATGGGCCGCTTCGTGCATACTGATCTAGCTGATAGATTTAACGTCTAATAATAAAGAGCGACTATGGCGATCATTCTGGACAGGGAGCAGGGGCTCCTGACAGAGCACGACGAGCAGATCGGACTCGAGTGTCCGTACTGCAACGTGTACTCGCACATGAGTCCGCAAGCCGTGCCGCAAGTCGAATCGCTGCTCGAAGATAAACCCAAGCACGTCGGCTTCGTGTATCAGTGCGACGCCTGCCAGGCGCCGGTGTTCCTGCGCTTTGCAGTCAAAGCCTACGGTGAAGATCAGGTCGAGCTGAATCGCAACTTTATCGAGCTCGAGCGACCCAAAGAGCGTTTCTCGTTCTCGTATCTTCCCAAGCACACCGAGATCCTGTTTCGCGAGGCGCTGTCCTGCTACTCCAGCAACAACTTCAATGCGTTTGCCTCGATGTGCCGGCGCTCGGCCCGGAGTTCATTCGCCGCAATGGGTGATGGCGGCAAGCTCAGAGCATTTGAGGAAGTCATGATCGCGCAGGATATCGCCGGTATCGATGACGAGAACTTTGCGCCGGTCAAGACCATACTGTTCGAAACCGGCGAAGAAGAAGAGCTGCCGCTCTTGAGCCGTGCCCAGGCCGGCATCCTGCTCGAGGTACTCAAGGATATGTTCTACCAGTGCTTCGTGCGCCGCGGCAAACTGACGCGTGCGATCAAGGTCAGGCGCTTTTTCGTGCAGGAAGGCGGCAACGACCTCAAGTCGACGGCCTAGATCGCAGCTCCCAGCCGCGATCGCCCGCATGGCGGCCTCCTACACGGCAGCGATCGCCCGCATGGCGGCCTCCTACACGGCAGCAATCGCCCGCATGGCGGCCTCCTACATGCGTAATGGTGACATTCCTCATTTTCCCGAAAATGAGGAATGTCACTATTAACCAACTGCGACGCGTGCGTTCCTGAACATGCGCAACCACGGGCCGTCTTCGCCCCAGTCGTCGGGATACCAGGAGTTCTGCAGCGTGCGGGCGACACGCTCAGGATGCGGCATCATGATCGTTACGCGACCATCTTCGTTGGACAATCCGCAGATACCATCGTGTGATCCGTTCGGGTTTGCGGGGTATCGATCAGCCACGTTGCCATAGTTGTCAACGTAGCGCAGCGCGATCGTGTACGACGCGGCAAAACGATCCATATCGTTTGCAAAGACTGCACGGCCCTCGCCATGCGACGTCGCAATCGGCAGTCTTGATCCGGCCATGTCGTCGAGAAACAGCGACGGACTTTCGAGTATTTCGACGAGGCTCAGCCGCGCCTCGAACTGTTCCGATTTGTTGCGCAGGAATCGCGGCCAGTGGTCGGCCCCGGGGATGAGCTCACGCAGATGCGACAGCATCTGGCAGCCGTTGCAGACGCCAAGCGCGAACGTGTCGTCACGCGCGAAGAACTCGGCGAACTGATCGTGCGTGCGCGCATGATAGAGGATTGACTTGGCCCAGCCACCGCCTGCGCCCAGTACGTCTCCGAACGAGAAGCCACCACAGGCGACGATGCCCTGATAGTTGCCGAGCTCGTCACGGCCGCTCAACAGGTCGCTCATATGCACGTCGACAGCCGCGAATCCGGCACGCATGAATGCCGCGGCCATCTCGTACTGGCTATTGACGCCCTGCTCCCGCAGCACGGCGACGCGCGGCCTGGCGAGCCCGCGATAGGGACGCGCGATGTCGTCCTGGGCATCGAACGTCAGCCTGACATTGAGCCCGGGATCGTCGGCGTCGAGGATACGATCGAACTCTTCTTTTGCGGTGGCCGGATTATCGCGCAGCGCCTGGATGCGATAGCTGGTCTCGGACCACTCGCGCTGCATTTGCGCGCGCTCGAGACGCAGCACGACCTGATCGTCGCTGCGCACCGTCAATGTCGGCACGCGCTCAACGCGGCCGATCGCCATCGCATTGGCGCCGGTTCTATCGAGCACCATCTGCACCTGCGTGATCTTCTTCTTCGCCACCTGTACGACGGCGCCGGCTTCTTCGTTGAACAACTGCGCCAGTAATTCCTGTCCGGAACCGGAGAGTTGTAGCGAAACGCCGAGGCGACTGGCGAACATCATTTCCGCCAACGTCACCAAGAGGCCGCCATCGCTGCGATCGTGATAGGCGAGCAGCATGTCGCGCTCATTGAGTTCCTGGATCGCCGCGAAAAAGTTCTTGAGCGCCTGCGGATTGTCGAGATCGGGTGTCTCGCCGCCCGGGCGCCCGAAGGCCTGCGCCAGACAGGACCCACCCAGGCGATCAAGGCTCTGCCCGAGATCGAACAGCAGCAGGTAACTCGGCTCGTCGATTGCCTGCAGTTGCGGCGTCAAATGCCTGACCACGTCCGCGACCGGGGCAAACGCCGAGACGATCAGCGAAACGGGCGCGACAACCTGGTAATCGCCATCGTCCTCCTGCCAGCGTGTACGCAACGACAGCGAATCCTTGCCGACCGGAATGGCTAATCCCAGGTCACGACACAGTTCGTCGCCGACCGCTTTGACGGTGTCAAACAGGTTCGCGTCCTCGCCCGGATGCCCGGCCGCCGCCATCCAGTTCGCCGACAGGCGAATCCTGTCGATGCTCCCGATCGGCGCCGCCGCGATATTCGTGATGGCTTCGGCGACGGCCATGCGACCTGATGCGGGCGCGTTTAATGCCGCCAGCGACGTCCGTTCGCCCATGGCCATAGCCTCGCCCGTCACGCCCGTGTAGCTTGTCGCTGTGATCGCGACGTCGCTCACCGGCACCTGCCATGGCCCGACCAGTTGATCGCGCACACTGAGCCCGCCCACCGTGCGATCGCCGATATGAATCAGGAACGACTTGTCGGCAACAGCGGGAAAACGCAGGACGCGCAGCGCAGCGTCTCGCAGTTCGATGCCCGCAAGGTCGAGATTCTCCTCGACCCGCGGCTCGTGCGTCACCTCACGCGTCATCTTCGGTGGGTTGCCGAGCAGCATGCGCATCGGCATGTCCACGGCACGATTGTCGAAGTCGCTGTCGTTGATAACGAGCTGACCGTCGTCGGTCAGCGTACCGATAACCGCTACGGGGCAACGTTCACGCTCGCACAGCGCGGCAAATTCGTCGACGCGCTCGGCGGCAATCAGTAACACGTAGCGCTCTTGCGCCTCGTTGCACCAGATTCCCATCGGCGACATGCCGCGTTCGGCATTGGGCACGTCGCGCAACTCGATACGGGCGCCGTGCTTGCTGTGATCGACGGCTTCCGGCACGGCGTTCGACAAGCCACCTGCACCGACGTCGTGGATCAACAGGATCGGATTATCGGCGCCCATCTGCCAGCAGCGGTCGATGACTTCCTGTGCGCGCCGCTGCATTTCGGGATTGCCGCGCTGTACCGATGCGAAATCGAGGTCCTCACTGCTGGTGCCGCTCGCCAGACTCGAGGCCGCACCGCCGCCGAGGCCGATCAGCATCGCCGGACCGCCGATGACCAGGATCCTGGCGCCGACCGGCACATCGATTTTGACGGCGTGTTCGGCGCGCACGTTGCCGAGGCCGCCCGCAATCATGATCGGTTTGTGATAGCCGCGAATCTCGTTTTCCGGCAGACCGGGGATGCGGCTTTCGAACGTGCGAAAGTAGCCGAGCAGATTCGGTCGGCCGAATTCGTTGTTAAACGCGGCGGCACCGATGGGCCCCTCGATCATGACGTCGAGCGGTGACGCCATGCGCTCGGGATGCGGAAAATCGATCTCCCAGGGCTGCTCGAATCCCGGAATGTGCAGGTGCGACACCGTGAATCCGGTCAGCCCGGCCTTCGGCTTCGCGCCGAGGCCCGTCGCGCCTTCGTCCCGTATTTCGCCGCCCGATCCTGTGGCCGCGCCCGGAAACGGCGATATGGCGGTCGGGTGATTGTGCGTTTCGACTTTCATGAGTATGTGCACCGGCTCATCGCAGTAAACGTACTCACGATCACCGGCAGCCGGCATCAGTCGCGATCCCGGCCAGCCCTCGATCACGGCGGCGTTGTCGGCGTAGGCCGATATGACGCCATCCGGACTTGATTTGGTTGTCGAGCGAATCATGTCGAACAGCCGCTCGTCGCGTGCCTCACCATCTATGATCCAGTCGGCATTGAAGATTTTGTGCCTGCAGTGCTCCGAGTTGGCCTGTGCGAACATCATGAGTTCGGCATCGGTCGGATCGCGGCCAAGCTCCAGATAATTTTCAACGAGGTAGTCGATCTCCTCGTCCGCGAGCGCAAGCCCCAGATCGACATTTGCGTCGGCCAGCGCTTGCCGGCCATCTTGCAACACAGGTACCGACGTCAGCGGCGCCGGCCTGTGCTCACTGAACAAAGCGCTGGCTTCGTCGCCACGGGTGAGCAAAGTCTCGGTCATTCGATCGAACAAAACCAAACCGAGATCGTGCATTGTCGTATCAGCAACGTCGCCCTTAAAACTCAGCCCGTAACAGATGCCACGTTCGATGCGCTCGACAGCATCGAGATCGCAGGCCAATGCAATGTCCGTTGCTTTGCTGGACCATGGCGAGATCGTCCCGGGCCGGGGCACGACGTAAATCCGCGTGGCCCCTTTGCCCAACGGGCCAACCTTCTCGCCTGACAGGAGCAGTGCATTCAAACGCTGTTTTTGATTGGCCGGCAACGCCGTGTTGAGTGCAACGAAATAGCTGAAACGGGCTTCTACTCTTTTGACTTTTGGTTCTTGGCGCTGCAGGGCGCGCAGGAGTTTGGCGAGCCGGAAATCCGAAAGCGCAGACTGTCCTGGCAGTTCCAGCATGTCGACGCGGTTCTGAATCTCGAGATCAGTAGCAGGTTTCGACAAGCGCGGCAGCCTTCGACGTTGGTGTGGGGATACCACGGCGATGATACCGGAGTGCTGGCCGGCTGCAAGGCGAGGTATCGGTGCACGCGCGAGCGTCGTGGGAGGCCGCCTCCCACGATGCTACTACTTGGTCGTATCCCCGGGCGTGTAAATCGGCATCGGGAACGGCGTGACATTGCCCTCGAGCTTCGAGATCTTGCTCGCACCCTGTTTTTCGACCTCATCGATACGAATGATCGAGTGCATGGGCAGAAAGGTCCGCGTCACGTGCGCGAATTCGGCCTTGATCTTCTCCTCGGAAGGATCGACAACGACGGAAGTTCGTTCACCGAAGACAAGTTGTTCGACTTCGACGAAACCGAACAGGTTGCCGTGACCCACCTCACGAGCATAAACCTCGTAGACTTGTCCCTGGCTCATAAAAACGACACGGAATAATTTGTTCTTACTCATGCTGATTAATGATACCCGCGGGGCGCGTAGTGTACCCGTATCTCGTGCAGTCGGCATACATCGTATATGGTCTAATTTACTCATATAGTGGTCTTACCGCCCCGGAAGCAATCCGATTTATGTGAACTGCTTGGCAGCGTAAGCTCTTGGTTCACTGCACTATTCGTCTGTCATGACGCTCAAGCTGGAAATAGTCAGTGAGCACCGCGACATTGTTGGTGACGATGCCGTGCGTGAGTTTCACGAAGAAGGCGGTACGATCGGCCGTTCGTTACAGAACGACTGGATCCTGCCGGATCCCGATCGTTACATTTCGGGACGCCACGCGAGCATCGATTTCAAGGGCGGCATCTATTACCTCGTCGATACCAGCACCAACGGCGTGTATCTGAACGGCGACTGCGAGCCGCTGGGCAAGGGTAATTCGCAGCGGCTCTTTGACGGCGATCAGCTGCGCCTCGGCGATTTCGAAATCCGCGTGTCGGTCGATAAAGGTGAAAGCCTGGTTGTGCCGCTGGACGAAAGCTCGGCTGGCCTGCCCGGTCACGCCGAGTCGCTGGTCGACGAAGACATGCTGAGGACAGGTGTCGCGCTACTCGACGAGGATGAAATCACGGGCGACGACGAGTTCCAATCGGCGCTGTTTGGCCAGACGATCGACACGGGCATCGCAGAAGTAGCCAAGGTTAAGGCCAGAATTGAGCCAACCAGGACTTCCAAGACGGCAACCACCCCGCTCGCCGAAGCCGACCTGGTCGCGACAGACCTGCTCGACTCGTTCCTCGACGGGCTCGGTATTAACCGCACCGAGTTTCACCCCTCTACCGATCTTGCCGAGGTCATGCAGAACGCCGGCGAGGTGATGCGCGAATTCGTGGAAGGTGCCACTCAGCTATTGGCCAGCCGCGCTAACCTGAAAAACGCGTTCAAGCTGGATCAAACCACGGTGCTGCCGCGGCATAATAATCCGCTCAAGCTGTCGGCCAACAGCAAGGATTCCATCATGCAGTTGCTGGTCGGCAGGGAAGGCGAATACCTGGGTCCACGCGATGCGGTCCGCGAAGTCTGCCGCGATTTGCTGTTCCATCAGGACGCATTTCTCGATGCAATGAACGCGGCATTCACCGAATTCGCCGATCGTTTTGATCCTGACGAGCTCGAAGAAGGCTTCGATCGCACACTGGACTCCAGCGCGTTACTGAAATTCCGCAACAAGAACAAGTATTGGTCGCTGTACTGCGATCTGTATCCGATCATGACCGAGAAAGGCGGCGGCCGCTTCCCCCAGATGTATGCCGAGGAATTCGTCAAGGCCTACGAACGACAGATCGCTGAATACAAGCGCATCGGCGGCGGCGATGATACGCTCCGGGAAACCGTCGTGCTGCATCAAAGAGATATCAATCCGTCGCCGGCGGACGACTCGAGCAACGACGAAGACTTCGAGGAAGAGGCTTTCGACGACGACGAGCCGGCCGACGGGGCCGGGGCCTGATCAGCTCGCGCGATTCTGGCGGTTTTCGATTAAGTCATCAACGACGGCCGGATCGGCCAGCGTTGACGTGTCTCCCAGTTCTGCATAATCATCGGCCGCGACTTTACGCAGGATCCGACGCATGATCTTGCCGGAGCGGGTCTTGGGAAGACCGGGGGCCCACTGGATCAGGTCGGGCTTGGCGATCGGGCCGATCTCCTTGCGCACCCACTGCTGCAGCTCACCCCTGAGTTCGTCGCTTGCCTCGACGCCCTCCATCAGGGTGACGTAGGCATAAATTCCCTGCCCCTTGATGTCATGCGGATAACCGACAACGGCGGCTTCGGCGACATCGCGATGTGCGACCAACGCACTCTCGACCTCGGCCGTACCCATGCGGTGCCCGGATACGTTGAGCACATCGTCTACACGGCCCGTAATCCAGTAATAGCCATCTTCGTCGCGACGCGCACCGTCACCAGTTGTATAGCAATTCTCGAACGTTGAAAAATACGTAGCAACGAAGCGCTCATGATCGCCATAGACCGTGCGCATCTGCCCGGGCCAGCTGTCGGTGATGACGAGATTGCCACTGGCCGCACCGTCAAGCACGTTGCCATCGCCATCCACGATGGCAGGCACTATGCCGAACAGCGGTTTCGTCGCCGAACCAGGCTTCAGGGCCGTTGCGCCGGGCAGCGGGCTGATCAGGATGCCACCCGTCTCGGTCTGCCACCAGGTATCGACGATCGGGCAACGCGCGTCGCCAACGACGCGGTAGTACCACGTCCAGGCTTCGGGATTGATCGGCTCGCCGACCGTACCCAGCAGACGCAGGCTTTGTCTCGAGGTGCGTAGCACGGGCTCGTCGCCCTCGCGCATGAGCGCGCGAATCGCAGTCGGCGCTGTATAACAGATGTTAACGCTGTGCTTGTCGCAGACTTCCCAGAATCGTGACGCCGTCGGGTAGTTGGGCACGCCCTCGAACATCAGCGTGATGGCACCGTTCGCAAGCGGTCCGTAGACGATGTAGCTGTGCCCGGTCACCCAGCCAACATCGGCCGTGCACCAGTAGATATCGCCCGCGTGATAATCGAACACGTATTGATGCGTAAGCGCCGCATAGACCAGGTAGCCGCCCGTGGTGTGCAGCACGCCCTTCGGTTTGCCGGTTGAACCCGATGTATAAAGAATGAACAGCGGATCCTCGGCGCCCATTTCCTCGCACGGGCAATCCGCATCAACCTGCTCCGAGAGATCGTGCAGCCAGGCGTCACGGCCGTCTACCCAATCGATGTCGTTGCCGGTATGCCGGACGACGAGGACCTTCTCGAGCGTCGTCACGTCGGCATTCGCTGCGGCGGCATCGACGTTGGCCTTGAGCGGAATATGCTTGCCACCGCGGACACCCTCATCGGCCGTGACCACGATATTTGATGCGCAATCGTGGATGCGGCCGGCCAGCGCATCGGGAGAGAATCCGCCGAATACGACCGAGTGCACGGCGCCGATCCGGGCACACGCGAGCATCGCCACCGCCGCTTCGGGAATCATCGGCATATAAATCGTGATGCGATCACCTTTTTCGGCGCCCAGCGCTTTCAGCGAGTTAGCAAACCGGCAGACGCGTTCATGCAGCTCACGATAGGTGATTTTCAGGTCGAGCGAGGGATCATCACCTTCCCAGATGATCGCGACATCGTCACCTTTCGTATCGAGATGCCGGTCGACACAGTTGTAACAGACATTGAGCGTACCGTCGTAGAACCAGCGAATATGCACGTCATCCTTGGCGAACGAGACGTCTTTGATCTTCGTGAACGGCCTGATCCAGTCGACGCGGCCTGCCTGCTCGGCCCAGAAGTTTTCATTATCTTCGACTGAGCGCGTGTACAGTTCGTCGTAGCCAGCCGCATCGATCAATGCGCGCGCTGCAACGTCCGGGTTGACGGGATAAATCTCGGTCATTGTTCTGCCTTGTTGTTATTTGGCGGCCAGCTTCTTAGCGAGCCGCAGGATTCGCTGCGCTTGCAGCAAATGGGGTCGATCTATCATCTCACCGTCCATGCCCAGTGTTCCAGCCTCGGGATTGTCTGTGAACAACGCCACGATTCGCGCGGCGCGCTCAAGCTCGGCCGATGTCGGCACAAACGCACGATTGATCGTGTCGACCTGGGCCGGGTGTATCGCAAGCATGCCGGCGAATCCATCCCGCCGCGCACATGCTGCATACCGTGCCAAACCATCGGCATCCTGATAATCCGTAAATACCGTATCAATTGCGGCGACGCCGGCTGCTGCGGCCGCAATCAGGCACAGCGAGCGTGCAAGCTCGTAAGGGGACAGCCAGTTACCGTCGTCGTCACGGTTATTACTCGCGCCGATCGCTGCGCTCAGATCCTCGGCGCCCCAGGTCAATCCGGCCAGCCGGGGAGTGGCGTCGATATAACGATCGAGCGAGAACAGTGCCGCGGGCCGCTCCGAGCAGAGCGGCAATATGCGGGTCCGTCCGGCTTCGATACCGTGCTGCTCTTCGAGCTCGTCCAGCATCCCGGCAAGCAAGACGGCGTCGGCGGCAGAGCGGGGTTTCGGCAGCACAATACCGGCAGGTGCCGATGGCATCACGGCATCGAGATCGGCCCTGGCGTCATCTGTGTCGAGCGGGTTGATGCGCACCCAGACATTGCTCTTCCCCAAGAGATAATCTCGGGCCAGCTTGCGCGCCGCCGGACGCGCGCTCGCAGCGACCGAGTCTTCGAGATCGACTATTAATGCATCAGCGTCGACGTCAGCCGCTTTTTGCAACTTGCGCTCACTGTCGGCGGGCACAAAGAGGTAGCTGCGATTCATTGCGGCGACTTGAGCATCAGCGCCGTGCGCTTGCATTCGCCGACGAGCTCATCATGTTGATTGTAGGCGCGGTGTACAAAAGTAACGATGCCGTTATCGGGTCGCGACTTGCTTTCGCGCAATTCGAGAACTTCGGTCTCGATGCGAATCGTATCGCCGTGAAACAGCGGCTTGGGAAAACGCACTTCATCCCAGCCCAGGTTCGCGACCGTAGTGCCGTGTGTCGTGTCGTTGACCGAAATTCCGACCATCAGGCCGAGCGTCAGGCAGCTGTTCACGAGAGGCTTGCCGAACTCCGTGTGCTTCATATACTCGGCGTCAAGATGCAGATTCTGCGGGTTGTGCGTCATCGTCGTAAACAGCACATTGTCGGCTTCGGTGATCGTCCGCCGTAGCGGATGATCGAACACCTGGCCAACCGTGAATTCCTCGAAATACAAACCTGGCATGGCTCTTCCACTATTGTGTAACTGGACCGAATGATACGGTATTCATATTAGAATTGGCGCGCCTCTGCACGAGACCGTCCGGATCAAACAGGGATTACCGATGAAAAAACGACTGACTGTGACAATTGGGATGTTGGCGGTGGCTTGCGCGACCGCACAAGACGACCGGCCGTTTTCTGTCGAGGCCATTACGGATTTCGACGAGCCATGGGCGATGGCGTTTCTGCCTGACGGACGGCTGCTGGTCACCGAGAAGAAGGGCAACTTGCTCGTCGTGACACAGGCGGGCGCGAAATCCGCGCCGATCGACGGCGTTCCCGAGGTGGCCTACGGCGGCCAGGGCGGCTTCGGCGACGTCGCGCTGCACCCGGATTTCGCAAACAACGGCGTCATCTATCTGAGCTACGCAGAGGCAGGCGAAGACGATACGCGTGGCGCAGCCGTCGCGAGAGCAAGGCTTACGTTGACAGCCGACGGCGGTTCGCTGTCGGATCTCAGCGTCATCTGGCGACAGGTGCCCAAGGTCTCCGGACGCGGACACTACGGCCACCGCCTGCTGTTCTCTGCGGACGGCTACCTCTACATCTCATCGGGCGAGCGGCAGAAGTTCGATCCGGCGCAGGACATGCAGAGCAATCTGGGCAAGATCATCCGCCTGCACGATGACGGCTCGGTGCCCGCCGACAACCCGTTTGCGGCAGCAGGCGGCGTCACGGCAGAGATCTGGTCGCTGGGCCATCGCAACCCGCTCGGCATCGCTTTTGACGAAGCCGGTCAGCTGTGGAACATCGAGATGGGCCCGCGCGGCGGCGATGAGCTGAACCGCGTAATTCGCGGCGAGAATTATGGTTATCCGATCGTTTCCAACGGTCGCCACTACAGCGGCAGGGACATACCGGATCACGACACGCGTCCCGAATTCGAAGCGCCCAAAGTGTGGTGGACACCCGTCATTTCCCCGGGTGGCTTCATTATTTACGACGGCGACCTGTTCACCGCATGGCGGGGAGACGGGCTGATCGCCGGCCTGTCATCACAGACACTCCTGCGCATCGAATTTGACGGCGAAGATGCACGCGAAGCGGAGCGCTTTGACATGGGAAAACGCGTCCGCGCCGTCGTGCAGGGTCCCAACGATGCGATCTGGCTGCTCGAGGATGGCAGCGGAGGTCGATTGTTGAAGCTGTTGCCGAAAGACTGAGCTGCGATTGAGCCGATTCTCGTTATTTCACAGTCGGTTGAAAAAGATCACTAGCTCCAGCCGATCTCGTCGAGCTGATCATCATCGAAGCCGAAGTAATGCGCGATCTCGTGAATCAGCGTCCTGGCTATCTCCTCGCGCAGTTTCTCGGGCGACAGCCCCAGTTCCAGGTGCGGGCGACGGTATATGTAGATGACGTCGGGCAGCTCACCGGCATAATTTGCGCCGCGCTCCGGTAGCGGCAGACCCAGGTAAAGGCCGAGCAGGCGCTGCCCTTCCGGGTCATGCTCCTCGTCGGGCTCGTCGACCACCAGCACTTCTATATTATGCAGCGCGTCGTGCACCCAGTCCGGTAAGCTACCCATAGCGTCCAGAACAACGGCTTCGAATTGACTGGGGTCCATGTTGTGGTCGCCAAAGTGCTGTCGTTGCGTAAGATTAACGCAGGTACACACGCCTGCGCTGTACTATCGCGCCACAGATGCAAAGGTACTGAACATGTCATTCACGAACTGCTGCAAACCGCGCGGATTGCGAATCCTGATTCTTGATTCGCTGCTTCTTTTATCGCTCTCCGCAATACCGGCGATTGCTCAGGAGCCCGTCGCGTGGGGCACGGACCTGGAGTTTCACACCTTCTCGATCGTAGCGATCGATCCGGTCACGGGCGAGTCCGGGGTGGCCGTTACAACCCGTCGGCCCTGCGTCGGCAACGCCGTGACCTGGGTCCGCCCGGACGTGGGCGCGGTTGCAACGCAGGGGCGGACCCGCCTCGAATACGGTAATGATCTGCTCGATCTGCTCGAGCGTGGCGTAGCACCACGGGAAGCGATGGACCGCGTGGTTGCCGCGGATGCGGGGCGCGAACATCGCCAGGTCGGGGTCATCGACATGCAAGGTCGCACGGCGCAGTGGACAGGCTCTGAACAGTACGGCGCCGAAGCCCAGGGAGACTGGGTGGCCATGCGGACCGGCAAACACTACGCCGTGCAGGGCAATTCCCTCGCAGGCACCGGAGTGGTCGACGCGGTTGCAGAGGCTTTCGAGCAGAGTGAAGAGCAGCACCGCCACCTTGCCGATCGGCTGATCGAGGCGATTAATGCCGGCCAGGTGCTTGGCGGAGACGGACGCCACGGTGAAACGCAGTCGGCCGCCGTGCTGGTTGCCGATCCGCGACCGGGCATGTCCAGACGTCCGGACAAGATCGGCGTCGACATCAACGTGTGTGAGCACCCGGAGCCCGTGACGGAAATGCGCCGCATCTACGACACGATTTCCGAGACGCTCGGTTTCAGAGAGCTTCGTCAGTTCAAAGGCAGAGATGTCGTACAACTAAAAATGGTCCTGCACGCCTTGGGGTACCTGGAGATAGACTCACCCGAAATCTTGCTCGAGGACCCGACGTTGAGTATCTATGATGAGCTGACGATCGCAGCCGTGGATCGCTTCCGCGCGGAGCAGGGTTGGGGAACCACGGTCCCCGGCTATGTCGATGCCCGGACGATCGACCGGCTCTGGCAGCGCCTTACAGAAATCAGTCAGGAAGATGAAGTCCGCGCTCGGCTGCTGGAAATCGCACGCGTTGATCGTTAAGCCGCAGGATACGTTGCCCGGACGGAGCCTTGCTGGTGACAGACGACTACCAGATACCGTCGTCTTCGTATCGTACCTGTAGCGTCCCCTGCATATTCTCGGCGTGTATGCTGCAGCGATACGGATAAAAACCATCGCGCAGAATCTCTACTGCCCAGCGGTCACCGGGTTTAATCACAGGCGAGCGTATCTCGTATCGCAAATCATTACCGACATGCTGCTCGAAGACGATGCGATGGTGAGTGCTGTCCTTGTTTTCAAATATGACCTTTCCATGCACGTTGCTGTTCGCCAGAGTGACTTCCAGTTTTGTGTTTTCAAAAGCAGCGTCTCGAATGTTGATCTCATAAACTTTGTCAGCAAGCCGTACTTGCTGATATTGCACCCAGTTGAGAATCCCTAAGTCGTACAAAGTGCCCGAATCCTCATCCACGGCCAGGCTGGCAGAGCTGCATACCATGAGAATCAGAATCTGACTCAGTAAAACATGACGATTGCGCGGATACGTCATCGTGAACTGTCAGCTTCCCACAGCGCAATCCGTTGGCGCAGCGTCCCCAGGTGGGCCTCGGTGCCGGCGCCCGCAACCGCTGCCACACGCCACTCGTCTGCCAGCGCGGCGTTCAGGTAAACCGTGTTGTTTCCTACCCGTGTCAGCAGCGGCCGGACGGTTCGAATCATCTCGTCGGGCAACGCATCCGAATCAAAGTACGGTTTATCGAGAACCAGAAAATCGGCCCATTTGCCCGGCTCGAGAGAACCCAATACGTCTTCCCGAAGCACGTACTCAGCGGCCCATATGGTCGCCATCTTGAGGGCCAGTACCCGATCGATACGCTCCTCGGGATTGTAGACGCGTCCGTTTTCCGAAATCCGATTGACCAGGAGATCCAGCCAGTAAAACGTGCCGTACTCGGGATGACTGTTTGAATCGATCTCGAGCACTGTGCGAACGCCGCCGTCGATCATGGCTTTGGCGGGCAGCACCCATTTCGTATAGGCCTCTCCGTAATCCTGCGCGATGCCGACTATCGCGCGATCGATATACTTGGGCGCGCAGCTCATGATCACATTCAGTTCGGCCAGCCGCGGAATCTGATCGGGACGCGGATTCATGGCACAGTGATCGAAGGCATGGCGCTGTGCGCGAATGTCCTCCAGAGACATGCCGAGCCTGGCGCTTTCCTGCTCAATCCAGTCCAACGCCGTATCCACCACATAGTCTCCCGCCATGTGTGTATTCGCATACCGATGCCCCATGGCGATGATGTCTTGCACCCAGGCATTCGTCGGCTTCTCCCATTCTCTATCCTTGATCTCCTGGGAAATCTCGGGCGGCTGGAGCGTCGTCGCGAAACTCGGATACGCGCCATCGACACCACGCAAACTCATACCGTTGAACCAGACGTAATCGGTCCCGTAGCCCTTGAAATCCGGGTGCATCCTCTCGAACGTGGTCTGCGCCAGGGTGCCCATACTGGGCGAAAACGCGAGGCGGGTTCCGATTCTGCCTCTCTGATCCAGTAGCCGGTATATATCAATCGTCCGCCGGCCGCGAATGGTCGACGACCAGGTCGTAATGCCGGTCGCCGCCCACAACCAGTTCTGTCGCTCCAGAATCTCGGCCAGCTCCTCCGGATCGGTCAGGTAGTCCGTGCGCAAGACCCGGTTGAGTGTATTGCTGGCACGGCCCGTGTTGTCGTCGAATACGTCGATCAACCCCGGCTCCACGGGATCCCCCCATTCCGAACGATAGAACTCTTCGGCCTGGGTGTTGAGAATGGGTCGCGGCCCACACACGACATGGACCCGGTTGTTCGGCGCGATCTCATCCAGGCGCATGTTCTGCTTCGTGTACCGTGCCTGGCCAAAACCCGCCCGGCAATTGGCCCCCTGTATGACCATTACGATCCATTCTTCCGGTGGGGTTTCGAGCACTGCTTCGCTAAGCGTTTCCTGACCGGCCTCGACAATGTAATCCCAGCCTTCCTCCCAGTTAACACCCCACTCGAACTCGAAGGGCGGCGCTTGTATACGCCATTCGAATTCAGTTTTACTCTTGAGAACTTCCGCCGCCCATCTGCCCACGCCATAGCTATCGAGATGCGAGTGCGTATCAATAACTCCGGGAATCACTGTCCTGCCATTGACGTCAAGAATCTCTGTCTGCGGGCCTGCCAATAACTGAATCTCGGCGTTTCTGCCCAGCCCCAACACCTTGCCGTTCTTAATGGCCATAGCCTCGGCAACGGTGCCCGGATTGACGCTGGTGCTGACATTGTCCATCGCATAGATTTTGGCATTGACCACGATCGTGTCAGCTTGCGGGACAAAGCGGTTAGGAATTTGCACTTGCCCCAGCGCATGACCAGGCCCGATGACAAGCAGGCCGTTAAGCAAGAAACATACAAGCCCGGTGATGCGGCGATGTCCGCGCACAAGCGTCGCTTCATGCATAGACCAGTTTTTCATCAGCTCACTCCAGGATTGTTCAGTATCACGACTCCCAGGGTGTCTTTCGGTTCGTGGGGAACCGCACACTCTTACAGGATCGATTATCTGAGGTTATACGCAAATTGCAGCCTCAACGTAAGCTTTCCTTCCATCCTGCACGCCGGAACAGAACCGGGCGCAGACCGCGATTGAAAATTCGCGTTCGGCCCCCGTTAGCGAGGCGCCGATGCGATAGAATTTCCTGTCTTCGAATAACTGCGCTGCCCATGGATCGGGGCTACTCAACATTGAGGAGTAATTGCTATGAAATGGCGTCATCTCGTGTTCGTTGCCCTGGCGGGATTTTGGACTGCATTCGGTGCGCTGGCAGCCGAGCTGCCGGGCCGCTTCGTGGAACTGCCGACGGTGCGCCTGTGGATGATCGACAGCGGCGGGACCGGCGAACCGGTCATTCTGCTACACCCGAGAACGGGAAATTCGGAGTACTGGCAAAACACAGTACCGGCACTGGCCGAGGCCGGCTATCGTGCAATCGCCATCGACAATCCCGGTTGGGGTAAAAGCGTTGTGCACGATGCGAAAAATCCACTCCCCGTTGCCGTAACCATCGATGCGCTGATTGATTATCTTCAACTGGACAAGGTTCATGTGGTCGGCACTGCCATGGGTGGCTACGTCGCCCTGGATTACGCAGCCTCGCGGCCCGAACGCACCAGCAGCCTGGTTATCGCCGCGAGCGGTCTCGGCTTGCAGGGCGACCCGGAGTACGCCGCCTTCCGCGAGCGCGCAGAGATCCCCTTGATGGATCAGCAGCCATCACACATTCGCGAGATGAGCCCTACGTATCGCGGCATGAACCCCGAGGGCGTCGCGCGCTGGCAGGAGATTTACAAGAATGCCCAGCAGGATGGTGCAGTCCGGCCGCCGCTGACGACCCCCAACACACCGGAAAAGCTCGCGTCGCTCCGTGTTCCAACGCTGGTCATCGCGGGCGGGATGGACCTGGTGACGCCATCCGGCGGCATGCGTCTTTGGAGCCGACATATAACGGCACCCAAAGATTTTCTTGTGCTGGCCGAAGCCGGACACGTGCTCGTCTGGGAACAGCCGGACGTTTTCAACCAGTTACTTATCGGTTTTCTGCAAGAACACTGAGCGCCTGTTTAACCTGCCCTGACCGGGTCCGGTGCGGTGGCAAAGTTCCTCTCCTGCTCTGTCAGCAGGCACCACTCGCTTTGACGGTAATGAAGCGCTCGATCGTCAGCGAATTCGGCGCGCCATCATCTGACCAGATAAAACGACCTTCGAGTTCGACATAGGTGGGCTCGTCACGCGCACCGACGCTCTGATACTGATGCAGGAACCGCGTAAATTCACGGCCTGTATTGACGGGAGCCACTAATCCCGTCAGGCATTCAGTGAACATTGCGCTGTTGCCTCGCTTGCGCATCATGCCCGTCATCCTGATGGTGGCCGAAAAGTCCGGAGCCGCAGTGTCGCGGGCCAGCCGATGTTCGAGATCGGAATCGGTGCGCATGTCGAGCGTATCCCGATCCGGTCGCGTGAACGTGCGCCGTGGTCCAGCCCCCTCCAGCACCAGCACACGATCACCGGCGACCCAGCGCCAGCGGCCGAGGTTGTAGGCATTGCTTGCTTCGCGTGCATCCGTCTCGGGATATGTTTGTCTTATAAAGAAGCGGTTATCGGCGCGGAGCCAGAGTGTCGTCGGTATCCCGGGGCAGCCGTCGCAGGGAAACACTCCCGCGTAGACGCCAGGCAACGAAGATTCGGGCAACTCCCTGGGGAAGTCGCTGTCACGATCTCTGCTGCAGCCACCGATCAAGACGAAGACAAGCAGAATGAGCAGGCGGTTCGAAGGCATCGATGCGTATCCGGACCCTGGCGTCGATCGGGCCCAATATACGGCATAGGCGACTGATCCGGGAGGACCAGCGTGGCTGCTAAGCCGTGGCGCAAGCCGGCGCGCCATCGCGTGTGCTGCAAGATGAACATCGGTTGGGTAGTCTATAGCGCGCCATGTTTCCGATCCGCGATGACAACCCGCAGCTGTCCATACCCTGGGTAACGTACGGCATCGTGGCCATCAACGTCATCGTCTGGATATTCCTGCAAGGCATGGGCAGCGAACCGATGCTGTCGGGTTCCATTTGCAGGCTCGGGCTGATTCCGGCCGATTTGCTCGGCACACTGCCTGCGGGGACGCGCATCGATTTCGGTCCGCAGTTTTTCTGCGAGCTGGGCGGCACGCGGACCTGGCACACCGTGATTTCGTCTATGTTCATGCACGGCGGCTGGATGCACATCATCGGCAACATGTGGTTTCTGTGGATCTTCGGGGACAACGTCGAAGACGCGATGGGATCCGCGCGCTTCGCTATTTTCTACCTGCTTTGCGGCGTCGCCGCCGCCGGGCTGCAGGTCGCGACGAACCTCGAGTCCGCGATTCCGATGGTCGGCGCTTCGGGTGCAATCGGCGGTGTCATGGGCGCGTACGTTTTACTGTATCCGCGCGTACACGTGCACATGCTGATTTTCCTGGGCTTCTATGTCACCACGATCGCGGTACCGGCCGTGCTCATGCTCGGCTACTGGTTCCTCGTGCAGCTACTGAGCGGCGTGGCGTCCCAGGGTGTATCGGGCGGGGGCGTCGCTTTCTGGGCGCATGTCGGTGGCTTTGCGGCCGGCGCTGTGTTGGTACTGCTGTTCAGGAAACCCGATCTGTTGCGAAAGCATCCTTACTACGGTTGGCAGCGTGGTTCGCCTACCCGCAACTGGCGCAGGATTGATCGACGCTGACGCCGCCACCGCCAGAATACTGCTCAATCTTGCCCACTTCTGCGAATGCGAAGATCCAGATAGTCGAGGCGTTCCTGCCGTAAGCGATAAGCCATCCGGGCAACCAGACTCATACGCGCAGACGTTTCTGGCTTCGTATACAACCCGCAGAGCTTTCTATTTCATTATGTCAAGTCGATACATGCTACGTAATACCCCGGATTGACCGCATGCATTGTGTCGTCCATAAGTGCACAAGAAAGTCGATAAGACCGAAAACTAAATCGCACCGCCGGTGAATTCTTTGGTGTGGCAAACGCCAGAGGGTTTGATCGTGTGAAATGCAAGAATCAGGGGAAGAAGTAATGAAGACTCTTATCAAATCATTAGCAGTAACCGTTAGTGTCTTACTGCTCACGGCCCTGTGGGCGTTACCGGCGTCCGCGTATCCGACATTTGACGGGGGCTGCGCGGCCGCGGGCTGTCACGACGTGGTTTTCAACCAGGATGATTATACGTCGAATCATGACGGAACCCCGTGGAACACGGATTTGATGACTGGCCATCTTTCGTTCATCCCTGACTTGCAGGGCAACGATGAGTGCTTGGTCTGCCATACCCAAATCGGTGACAATCCTTCGACCTTCAGTTCGGGTAGTTCTGATTACCCGTTTAGCTGCGCCGGCTGTCACGGTCGTGAAGGAGATAATACTGCGAATGACGGTGCATTCGGCGGGACAAACCCGGGTCGTTCGGACGGTCTGCGAAACCATCACCGTGCCAATGGCATTACTACTTGCAACACCTGCCACACGGCGGATCAGACCCCGTCGCTGGTCGGCGAAAGCGCTTTGCCGCCACACTATGGTGGCCCGCCTGGTTCAAGAGCTGCGCTGATTGCAGATCCCTGCAGCGACGCCCAGTTTGGGCCTGATGGTCTCGATAATGACGGCAACAATTCCTATGACGCCGCCGATCCGGACTGTGCGGGCAACCAAGCGCCGGTGGCTATTGACGATTCCGCATCTACAGCGGTCAATATCCCGGTAGATATCGATGTGCTGGTGAACGATACCGACGCCGACGGCGATACCTTGACGGTCAACAGTTTCGACGCTGCCAGCAGCAATGGCGGTACTGTGAGTTGCAGCCTGTCCGCCACCACGCCGACGCCGCAGTGCAACTATGGCCCGGCGGTAAACTTCTGTGGCGCCGACAGCTTCACGTATGACGCCACCGATGGGATCGATCCTTCGAATCGTGCAACGGTGACGATACAAGTCGGCGACGCCAACGCACCGATCGTGACCGCGCCGGCGGATCTGACCATCACCTTGCCACCGGGCAGCACCGGTCCGGTTCCCGCCACCGATGCGGAGATTGCGGCCTGGCTCGCATCGGCGACGGCCGTCGATCCGGAAGAGGGAAGCGTGCCGGTCAGCAACAATGCGCCGGCTGAGTTCCCGATAGGTACCACACCGGTGACGTTCACGGCCACCGACAGTTGCGGGAATTCGGGTGCGGCCACGGCCGATGTGATCATATTAGTTGCCGACAACAATGTTCCCGTGGTTACGGCACCGGCTCCCCTTGCCGTGACGGCCCCGCTGTGTGCCACGTCGCTACCACAGTCGGATGCGGAGATACAAACCTGGCTGGACTCGGCGACCGCCACCGATGTTGAAGACGGAGACCTGACCGGGTCGATCACCAACAACGCGCCGCTGAACTTCCCGTTCGGCGATACGCTGGTGACGTTCTCGGCGGAGGATAGCCTCGGCGCCATCGGCACCGCGGACTCGACGTTGACGGTAAACGAGACGCCGAACACAGCACCGGTGGTAACGGCTCCGGCGCCGATCACCATCACGGTTCCGCAGGGCACGACCTCGGTACCGGCCACGGATGCGACGATTGCCGCGTTCCTCGCCGACGCCAGTGCGAGTGACACCGAGGATGGACCGCTGACGGTGAGCAATGATGCCCCGGCCGATTTCCTGCCGGGCATCACCACGGTGACTTTCTCGGCAACCGACGCCTGTGGCCTGACCGCGACCGCCACCTCGACGGTGACGATCCAGGAAGAAGCCGGTAATACGGCGCCGCAGCTGACGACGCCCGATCCGATCACGGTCACGGCAGGGCTTTGCGCCATTTCGATACCGGCGACGGATGCGGCGATCGCCGCGTTCCTGAATGGGGCGACCGCCATCGATGCCGAGGATGGGGACCTGACCGGGTCGATTACCAATGACGCACCGGCGGACTTCCCGGCCGCGGCGTCGCCAGGGACGAGCACGACGGTGACGTTCTCGGTGACCGACAGCGGGGATCCTTCCGGCACGCCGCTGACCACGACCGGCACATCGAGCGTGACCGCGGTTGATCCGAATACAGCACCGACCGTAACCGCGCCGGCGCCGATCACCATCACGGTTCCGCAGGGCACCACCTCGGTACCGGCGACGGATGCGGCGATTGCTGCATTCCTGGCATCGGCGAGCGCCAACGATGCGCAGGATGGGCAGCTTGCGGTGAGCCACGATGCGCCAGCCGACTTCCCGCTGGGCACCACGACGGTGACCTTTAGCGCCACCGACGCCTGCGGTGCAAGCGCCAGCGATACCTCGGCGGTAACGATCGAGGCAGAGGCTGCGAACCAAGCGCCGACGGCCGATCCCAACGGGCCGTACAGCGCGCAGCTCGGCGACCTCGTCACCTTAGACGGCTCCGGCTCCTTTGATCCGGATGGCAACATCGTCGCCTATGACTGGGACTTCGGTGATGGCAGCACGGGCGCAGGTGCAACGGTGACGCATATCTATACTGCAAGCGGGTCGTACACTGTAGTGCTAACAGTTACCGATGACGAAGGCCAGACCAGTGCTCCAGCCACGACCACCGTCACGATTGAGAATCAAACGGTGGTGATCCGTAAATCCGGTACTGGTGCCATGAGCCTGCCCTTCGTGTTACTGCTCGGTTTAGCGCTGTTCCTGACGCGTCGCCGTCGCCTCGGCGAGCGTCGCCCCGCTGCCGCCCGCGACGGATAGCGACCAGAAATAGGGCAGTGCATCGCCGGCGTTGACAATGAGCGCGGTTGTGCACGTGTCTGCCACATCGCCGGTGACGAGAACGTAGCGATCAGAGCTCGCGCAATGCCTGCGCTACCGGCAACCGGGCCGCCCGGATGGCCGGGAAAAAGCCGCCGAACGCCCCGATGATAAGCGCGGCGTAAAGTCCCTGGACCAGCAGGTCGGGCGTCACCGCAAAGTCAAACACGACTTGGCTGAAGCTCACGCCGTTCAGCGTCGACACCTGAAAACCGTTGAACACGAGGAATGCGATCGCACCGCCGAGCAAGCCGCCGATGAGCGCGAGCAACGTCGATTCCACAACTGTCGATACGAGAATCGAAAACGGCCCGAAACCGAGCGCGCGCAGGGTCGCGATTTCCTTGCCGCGCGCTGAAACTGACGAGTACATCGAATTCAAGGCACCGAAAACGGCACCGATCGCCATGAGCACCGTTAGTGGATACCCGATCAGCTTGATGAACTGGGTCAGGCCTTCGGCCTGTCCCGAGTAATACTCCTTTTCAGTCAGCACGTCGGGACTGATCCTCGGATCTTCTTCTAGCGCTGCCTTGAGGTCGGCGATTGCCACTTCATTCTCGAGCCTGACGCGTACTGACTGATAAGAATTTCCGCGACGATAAGCGCCCTGCAATACGCGCACATCGGTCCAGAGTTCGGATTCGGAGACACTGCCACCAGCGTCGAACATGCCGACAATATCCCACTCGGTCTGGCCGAAGCGCATGCTCGAGCCGGTGTCGAGGCCAATAAATTCCTGTTGTGCTGCGCGGCCGACAATAATTTCGTTTTTGCCCGGCTCGAACATGCGGCCTTCGACCAGTCTGACACCCCTGCGCACATCGAATGCGTCCGCCTGAACGCCACGAAAGGGCACGTTGGCGTCCGCATTGGTCGATTTTTTCTTAACATCGACAATAACGTAAAGCTCCGCGGATATGACCGCGTCGTCGCCGTCTCTGAGTACGCCGGGCGCAGATTCAATGATAAGCACCTGATCATTGCTAAGGCCGCTGTTTAGCTCTGACGTCGAGCCGCTGCGCATGATGATCGCCGTGTCCTCGGTGCCAGCTGTGAGCATGGTGCGCTCGAAGCCCTTCGCCATCGAGAGAACTGCGGCGAACACGAGTACCACCGCGGCGACGCCGATAATCGCGACAGCGGACGACGCGATTCGCTGCGGGAGGTTACGCAGATTGAGCCAGGTGACGGCAAATATTTGTTGCAAGATACGCATTTTCTATCCCTAGGCCCGTGCCAGCGCATCGATGATCGACAGACGCATCGCTTTGACGGCCGGGAACATGCCGGCGAGAATCCCGGCGCCGACCATCAGAGTGATGCCGATAACGATGGCTGCGGGTGACAGGAACACGCCCGGCAGAAACGCGGCGAATTGCCTGGCAATACCCTGCACGATTATCCAACCCAGGCCGAGGCCGAGCAGACCACCGATCAGCATGATCAGTATCGATTCCGACAGCACGATGCCGAGCACGGAACGATCACCGAAACCGAGCGTCTTGAGCACGGCCAGTTCCGAGATTCGCTCCCGCACCGACTGCGACATCGTATTGCCGGATACGAGCAACAAGGTGAAAAAGACGGCGCCAAGAATCAGCGTTACGATCATTGCGATGTTGCCGAACTGCTCCATGAACGATTTGGCAAAAGCTGCCTCGGTGCTCGTTTTCGTCTCACTCGGCGAATTGGCGAACTGCGAGTCAATGGCTTTCGCTACCTGCACCGGATCTGCTCCCCCGGTGACCCGCAGGATGTACCAGCCCACCGTGCCCTGACCGAAGGCGCGCGCTTCGTCAAAATAATCGTAATGAAACAGCATCAGGGCCGTACTGCCGCGCGGATCGTCGGTCGAGAAAATGCCCTCGAGGTCGAATTCCCAGGTACGGCTGCCGTCCTTACGCGTCCATATCGTGGCCTGGATAGGAACCCGGTCGCCGACCTTCCAGCCATAAGCGTCGGCGAGTTCCTGGCCAACGACCATGCCGGTTCGGTTTCGCTTCCAGGCGTCTAACTGTTCCTCGGGCATGTTGAACTCGGGATACATGGCGAAGTATGACTCGGGATCTACCGGGAACTGCCCGAACTGGTTCTGCGGTTCCTGGTAATAACCGCCAAACCAGCTTGCATGTGTGACCGACGCAACTCCGTCGGTCGCCGCGATCCGGTTCTGGTAGCTCACGGGCAACGGATTAATCAGTGTGATTTTGTCGATGACGATCAGGCGCTCGGCATCCGCAACGTCGATACCGCCTTTGAATGCATAGCCAATCGCCGACAGCAGCGAGTAAAGCAAAAAAGCGACGAACACCGACAGAATAGTTAACGACGTGCGGATCTTCTTGCGCCAGGCGTTCTTCCAGATAAGGCGAAAGTATTTCATGCTGCTTCCCTGGCCTCGAGCGTGCCTTTGTCGCAATGCAGCATTCTGTTGGCGAAAGCGGCCGCCTGCGCGTCGTGCGTCACCATCACGATGGTTTTGCCGTGCTCGCGGTTCAGCACCTGTAACAGGCGCAGGATTTCATCGGCGGTTTCACGATCGAGATCACCCGTAGGTTCGTCGCAGAGGAGCAGTTTTGGATCCGACACGATCGCTCGGGCGATCGCAACGCGTTGCTCCTGACCGCCGGACAGCTCGCGCGGATAATGTCTGGCCCGATCGCTCAGGCCGACGATATCAAGCGCTATCGCCGCACGTTTCGCACGTTCCTTGGCGCCAAAATTTGTTAGTAGTAACGGTAGCTCGACGTTTCTCTGCGCCGTTAACACGGGCAACAGATTATAGAACTGGAAAATGAATCCAATGTTTGTCGAGCGCCAACGGGACAGCTTGTTGTTCGACATGGAGGAAATCTCCGCGCCGCCCACGGTCACCGTGCCGGACGTCGGTCTGTCGAGGCCGCCGAGCAGGTTGAGAAGCGTCGTCTTGCCGGAGCCGGACGGGCCCATGACAGCAATAAAGTCACCGTCAGGTATCTCCAGGTCGAGGTTGTGCAGCACCTCGACTTTCTCCTTGCCTTTCTGGTAGGTCCGGCTAACGCCTTCGAGTTTTGCCAATACGCCGGTCATTACATGCTCCATTTTATTTGGTTTTTATCGATCGGCCCGCTGTCAACGGCGCCGCAGACGAGCGCACAATGGTATCGCCGACGGTCAGGCCGTTCACGACCAGCACCTGTGGCCGATCCCGCTGACCGCTAATTTCGACGTATTGCTTCTCAACTGCATCGGCGCGAACCAGCCAGACAAAATCGCCGCTCGCGTCGGACCGCAGCGATTCACCGGCGATGAGCACCCCCTGGGAAACTTTCGTCGCGTCGGCCGGCGCTTCGGCGCCGAGAAAGGCGACCTTGACGCCCATGTCACGCAACACACGATCATCTCGTTCGCGAAGGCCGATGCGGACCTTGACTGTCGCTTTCTGTCGGTCAGCCGTCGGCACGATGGCGATGACCTCGGCCGGGATGCGCCAGTCGGGATATGCGTCCAGAATTGCAGATACGGGCTGGCCGGCCTTCACTCTCTGGATATACGCCTCATTGACATCAACCTCGATCTCGAGCGAGTCCGTATCGATGATCGTGCAGATACCGGTTCGGGTGAAGCCTCCGCCCGCCGAGATCGGTGAGATCATCTCACCGGGCTGTGCGTTCTTGGACACGACCATGCCGGCGAACGGCGCTTTAATTGTCATGTTCGACAGTGAATCCTCGGCGAGTGCCACATTGCGTTCTGCAACCGTGACATTGTCACGCCCCGTCTCCAGCCTCGCCGCAAGCTGATCATAGGTCGCCTCGGCCGTGTCCAGATTCGCGGCACTGGTCACATTGCGCGCGGCAAGGTTGCGCTGCCGGTCTCGATCGAGCCGGGCGATTCGCAACTGCGCCTCGATTTCATCCAGCGCGGCCCGCGAGGATTGGACTTGCGCCATGGCGAGTGACAATTGCGCCTGCTGCGTCGTATCGTCGAGTCTCGCAACGACCTGGTCTTTTTCGACGCGCATGCCTTCTTCGACGAGGACCTCGACAACTTTGCCGGTGACTTTCGAGGACACCGTCGCCTGGCGCCGCGCAACAACATATCCGGCTGCATCCAGCACGCTGTTTGCGGCGGCCATGCTCGGCGGCCGCCGCGCAACGTCGGTCTCCACGGGCACGGCCGTTGCTCCCGAACGGAAAAACAGCCACCACCCTGCGGCGATAACGACAATCGCGGCAGCGATTGCCGGCAGCACCCAGTTGCGCTGGGCTGGCGGCGGGGCGCTGCGGTCGATCTTCAGCTGACTGATTCTCTCAGACGCGTCAGCCATGCCATATCCTTATTATTATCAGGCAGCTATCCTAGCAAAAAGAAACGGCACAGATTGCCGCTTGCGCACCGGACGGGCGCGGCGCATGCTCATTCTTTCGGTCGGGGGAATTCAGGTGCTCGGTCATAGTCAGTGCAAAATCGCGTTGATCATCACGGCTGCGATATTTTTGGGCGCCTGCAACGTCGATCTGCTGGCGGGCGAACCCACGGAATCGCGCGCCCATTACCTCGGCAATGAGGGCGTGATGGTCGAGCACGGCGCAACCAAGATCCTGTTCGATCCCTTGTTCCAGCGTGTTTTCGACCAGTATGAGCTCGTGCCGCCCGACATAGAGCGCGCGCTCCTTGCCGGGACACCGCCATGGGATGGAATCGATTCCGTTTTCGTCAGCCATTACCATGAAGATCACTATGACCCTGCGCTGATGCTGACCTATTTGCGGGCGCATCCTGCCATCGAGCTGTACGCTCCGGCGCAGGCGGTCGATGGTCTGCGTGAGATTGCAGAATCGCGGGACGATGGCATATTCGATCGCGTGCACGGCCTGGCGCTTGATTATGGCGACCCGCCGGTCCGGATCGAGATGGACGGCCTGTTGATCGAGGCCGTGTACATTCCGCATTCGGGCTGGCCCGAGCGCAGGTTAGACGTCGAGAACATCGCTTTCCGCGTCACGCTGGACGGCGTGATGACCGTTAGCCACCTCGGGGATGCGGATGCAGACGTTGCGCATTTCGACACGGCGCACTGGGGGCAGCGCCGAACACAGCTCGCGTTGCCGCCATACTGGTACTTTCGCACGCAGGAAAGGCGTGACACTCTGATACCGCGCATTCACGCCGATCATTCGGTCGGCGTGCACGTGCCAAAGGCAATACCGGATGAACCGTCCGAGCGCCCGATCGAGCTACAGGGCGTCGATCTGTTTACGCGGCCCGGCGAGACGCGCAATATCCCGGTACCCGATCAACGACCCGAATAGATTCCCGGCGTCGCCGCTGCGACCATTCGGCCGCACCGCGCATCAATGGACCGTACGCAACAACACAGGGGCACCAACGTCATGAAATTCGGAAAAACGGTAATCGTACTGGTCTCACTCGGTTTGGCCGCCGTCGCGCTCGCAGCAAGCGAGGTCAGAACCAAGCGGGTAATCGTCCTTGTCGAGGATGACGGCGAGGCAGAGACACGCATTGAACTCGACAGCGACGATCTCGGCTTTGATCTGCAGGCCATGCAGGAGGGAGAGAATCGATCCATCGTCGATGAGAACGGCCGCACAGTTATCATTACCCGTGAAGCCGACGGCTTCCGGTTCGACGTCGACGGCAAGACCATCCGGATGCCCGATATCCACGGTGGCTACCATGGTGCTGTGCGGATCGACGGCAATACTGGCGAAGACGTTGACGTCCACGTCGTGCGCAACATGGCCATGGGACCGATGCATCGACCGGATGGCATCATGATCCTGAGTGGCAAACCGATCGACGCTGCAACGCAGCAGCAGATTAGATCATTGCTGGAATCGGCGGGTCACGACAGTGAAGTTCATTTCGTCGATCGTGAGAACCACCCACACGGACCGCACAGAATCAAGATGATCCAGAAAAAGGCCGCAGCCACGGAATAGAAGATCACCGCCTTCGGTAATGGCCGCCGGCACTTCACAGCAAGTGCTGGGGCCGCCTTCATTTGTCGCTGGCTTCGCCGAAATCCCGGTTCGTAAATATGCGCTCTATCTCGGGTGGAGCGCGTTCCTCGACGCGCGTGCGGATTCTCTCGACCAGCCCGGCTCTGGTCTTTCGCAGTTCTTCGACATCGCTGCCCAGTCGCGTCAGCCGCAATATCGACAACATCGACAACAGCAGGCCGGCCTCGGCTTCCAGCAAGCGCACCGACGCAAAGAAGCTGAAGGACAGGGCGACGACCACGAAAATTCCCCACCAGATGCCGAAATTCACACCGACGACGATGCCGATGACGAGGTACAGGAGCGGCAGTAACAGGATTGTCGCAAGTACCTTGAGTGTCGCAACATCGTCGAGCTCATAACTGAAGCGTTCGCCTACGGTCGCAGCAGCCCAGCCGACGGGCAGGTGCAACAATGCACCCGGTATTGCAAGCGGCAGCAGCACGAGCATCGTCAGGCTGCGCAGCAGAAGCTTGCGAAACGCTGGTCCGAGGGCGATCGGCTGGCGCAGCTGGTGGTCCTTGAGTCCAAGCATGTCGAGTCGCGCCTGATAATCTTCGACATCATGGCTGAGTTCCTGCAGCTCGGGATCATCGAGATCACGCAGGTAGCCTTCCACGAAGCGCCGGTTCAATTCAATGTATTCCCGCGGCCTCAGTGCGGTCTTCGATGGTTTATAAAGACGCCTGACCGTCTGGATGATACGCAGCGTGCGCCAGTCGGGCGCATTGAGCGTCACGTTCGCCAGTGCCTCGGCAAGGTACTCCGTCAGGTGTTTGACGGCCGCCTGCTCATCCTGGCCGTATTCCTCCAGCCACTGCTCGTCTATCGTGATGGGCTCGCCGAACTGGATCATGACCTGGCTCCGGAAACGGTGCCGGTGAATGTAGTTCAAACCACACGGGACGATCCTGACGACAACTTTGCCCCGGGCAGCGACGGCGAGCGCAATTCGCGCCGTCCCGGTCTTGAGCTTCACGAGCTGCGACCGGGCATGGCTGATTCCCTCCGGAAAAATGCCCATGCAGTTGCCCGATTCGATGACTTCGTAGAGTTTTTCGAAAGCTTTCCGGTTGTCGATCTCGCCGTCATGATCTTCACGGCGGTAAACAGGGACGGCGCCTGTTGCATCCAGCGTTGGGGCGAGCAGCGGATAATCCCAGAGCTTGGCGTTGGCCATGAAGTGCAGGGGCCAACGGCCACACTTCGCAGTCAGCAACCAGCCGTCCATGAGCGCGTTCGGGTGGTTGCCGGCAAATATGAGTGGACCGTCGGCCGGCACGTTTTCGCTACCGACCACGTCGATGCGCCGAAAGAACGTATTGATGACGATGCGAATCAGCCAGATGACGAATCGTTGCAACATCAGAATTTCCTCAGAGCGACAAACAGCATTGCAATGGCCAGGATAATAAACAGGATGCCGATAGCGCTTTCCATCGTGCGCTGTGCAACCCGTCCCTGCATACGCGGTCCGATCTGGCCGCCTATGATGACGCCCGGAATCGTGTAGAACACGAGGTGCCATGGCACGGCCGTGACGCCACCTTCTCTGATGAGTTGCACGATCTGCGTTATCGACGCGCACGCAACGGTTACGATGACGACGGCGACCGAGGTGGCGGCTGCGATCGCCACGGGGACCCCGCGCCGAGTGAGCTGAGAGATGATGACTTCACCGATACCGACCGAGACCATGCCGGTCAGGAACGCGCCGATGCCCGTGATGACGAAACTCGACGCCCCATGGTCTGCCGTCGCTTGTTTGCGCACGAATATCAAGACGAGCGCGAGAATGAACACGAGGACCGCATAAGCCGCGATCAGCAGTCCCTCGTGCACGAGATGCGCCGTGAACGCCCCGAGAATCGCCACGGGCACCGCGATGCGCAGGAACTGCAGCGCCAGGCCGAAGTCGATCGTGCCTTTTCTGTAGTAGCCGACAAAACCGGATGTAAATCCGAAGGTCTGCGTCAGCAACGCCGTGCCGATGGCGGCTACGGTGGACTCGAGCACGTACTCCGGACCGAGCAACGGAAAGATCAGGATGAAGATCGGCGTGAACAATGCAGCGCCGCCGATGCCGCTGAGCATCGCACAGGTCGCGACACCGATCGAAACAGGGAACATGAACCAGTAAAGCGTGAAGTCCATGCGTCGACACTATACTACGCTCGCATTGCGGCGGCTGGGCATGCCGGGCCACGCCCCCGTTCTGTGGCCCGCGCAGGCCGTGCACATGGGTTAAGGCGGCATTCATTTAAATTTCAGCCGCGGTTAAGCGGCTCCGCGATAATCTGCAGGCGAACATGGCGTTACACCGGTAAGGAGACCGACATGGATATCGTATATGCAGCAGAGAAATCGAGCATCGCCGACGTATTGAGTGATCGCCTGAGCGATCGCGTGGCGTCAGGTGACATCGAGGTGCATGAGAATCCCGATGAGACCGGGAGTTTCCTCGTCAAGTGGCGGCTGAATCGTTATGTCGTATCGCCGAACGGTGAGGTCAGCCCCGAGACGACCGATCTGGCCGACTAAGCCTGCGGCGACCTGCCTGATCTTCATCATGATCCGGCTGACCAATGCGGTCGTCTATTGCCGCTCCGGGGCCGTTATCGAGGGACTTCGTTCTTGCGCGCCTGCATCACTACCTGGAATGCGATCTCGTCACCAATCTCTTCGAGCGCATCGGCAGCATGCATGCGGACTTCCGGATCCTCGTCGCGTAACGCCAGACTCAGCGCTGCGATGGCCTGCTCGCTGGGAATGTCGCCAAACGCGTCGATGACAGCCATGCGTACTCTTGGATTAGGGTCGGCCATAGCGAGTTTCAGGTATTGCACGGCGGATTCAGCGTCGCTGCTGGAAAATGCCAGTGCCGCTTCGCTACGTACCCGGGGATCCGCGTCGATCGATGCGCTCGCGATTGCCGCAAGGGCTTCGTCGCCGCCAATCTTCGCCAACGCTTCGAGCGCGGCATTGCGTACGCGCGAGTCCTCATCGCCAAGTGCGAAACTCAGGGTCTGCACGGCATCGCGCGTGCTGAGCCTCTGCAGATCTCTGATCGCTTCCTTCTTCTCCCGAAAATTTCCGTGGATGAGCACCGCCTCGAAAAAAAGGGTGGCAGCCGGCGCCAGCGATGATCCCGCGGAGAAGATCCATAACGTACCTGGCACCGGATTCGTGTTTTCGTCCTCGTCTCCGCCCGTTATGCGCTGAAACAGCTGGTAGCTGTCGTTGCTGAGGAGCTCGCCGAGCACGGCGGGCAAAGGCCGTCCTGCGAAATGCAGGTTAACGGTGCCGTCAAGCGCGGCGTGTTGCACAATCCTGAGACCGGCCTGTACGGCGATCGCCTCGATCACGTCCTGCACCGATACATTGCAAGCAGTCAGGCTGACGAGACCGTCATGGACACGTACCGACAGCTCGTCGGTGTGCCCGCTGGCCGCCGCAAAAGGCGGGGCGAGACTGCCAACAATCAACAGCCCCGCCCACAGGGGGAACAGAATAGCCCGCTTGTTATTCCGCACAGCCATCGACTTCATTGACGCAGATGCCGTCTTCCTCGGTAAAGGTTGCATTGTCGTCAAATCCGATGGCGCCGACCTCGATTTTCACCGGGGTATCTGGTCCTAATGAATCCAGATAGTCCTCGGGAACCGTAACTTCGTTTTGACCGGGCGGTACGCGAACAGTGTACTTCAGACCCTTTCTCGCATCGTCGTCATCCACATCGGGCTCGAGCACGACTTCCCAGCTAGCTACCGGAACGTCTTCAGGGCGCGTCGCCAGTAACTCCATGCCAGCGGAACATTCACCGAGATCATCGCCAGCTGCCCAGGAAATGACGCCTTCGTCGTCGTCAAATCCGAATCCGTCGTCTTCATCCAGATTTGGCGCGGCCGGAAGATCGAACGTCAGCATGGTCTTGCCGAACGACAATTCCCAGCCATCGCTAACGCCGACAAAGTAGTAGTAGCCTTCTTTCCAGCGTTCGATGAAATCCTCGAGCGTGACAAAATCTTCGTCGTCATTTTCCGTGTCGTCGTCCGTAAGCGGGTCGAAGCACAGTGGCTCTGCACTCTCGGCAAACGTCTCGGTGAGATACTGATCTTGCAACTCACGTCGCGTGTGATACGAGAAGATCTTCTTCCTGTCGGGGTTGAAAAGCGCGGCCCGTCTGAGGTCGTCGCCGTCCATCAGAAAATGGAAGCCGATATCCCCGTCCGAGGCATTGATCTCCACGAGCACCTTGCACTCGCCAAAGTCACCATCGGGCGGGCACGGCGCGTCTGCGCTCGCAGTGGTCAGGCCGGCACTCAAAATCAGAATCGCCGCCAAGGCCAACAAACGGTTTGACATAAAGCATATAACTCTCATTGATATATCCTCCGGCTGACTCGTTATCGTGATGAAGGCAGCCGTGCTGGCCGCGTTCCTGGTTGTTTCACCCGTTTAGACAGGAGGCGTGGAAAAAATCGGTCGCCGGGAGATGGCTGGATGGTGCGGTTTACTACTCGTAGCGGAGGGCGTCGATGGGATCGAGACCGGCCGCGCGTTTCGCGGGCCACAGGCCGAAGACGAGGCCCACGGCGGCGCTGAACGTGAATGCCGTGATGACTGATGCCGAGCTGATTTGTGTTTGCCAGCCGGCGAATTCCGCGGCGAAATAGGACGCGCCGGCGCCTAATAGAAGGCCGATACCGCCACCAAAGAGACACAACGTCATGGCTTCGACGAGGAACTGCAGCAGGATATTGCCGTTGGTCGCGCCCATCGCTTTGCGAATGCCAATCTCGCGCGTTCTTTCGGTCACCGTGACGAGCATGATGTTCATGATGCCGATGCCGCCGACAACGAGGCTGACGCCGGCGATGCCCGCCAGCAAATAGGTAAACACCTCGGTCGCTTCCTGGCGGGAGTCGAGGAACTGCTTCCGGTTCATGATTGTAAAGTCATTGTCGGCGCCTGGCAGAATGCCGTGTTCGCGGCGCAGGACGCGTTCGATGTCGACCATCGCTTGCTCGATCGACGCGCCGTGTAAGACTTTGGCACTGATGGTCTCGACGAGATCATTTCCGGCCACGCGAAACTGTGCGGTGCTCAGCGGTATCCAGATGTCGTCGTCGGGGTTGCGCCACCCGCCAGATCCTTTCGACTCCAGCACACCGATGACGTCAAACGAGATGGAGCGAATCTGTATTTTGCGTCCGACGATACTGGCCGCGTCGGTTTCGAGCATGCCGGGGACCTCGCTCGCGAGCACCGCTACGCGGCGCCGCGCCGAGTCGTCTGCCTCGTTGAACATGCGGCCAAATTCAACGTTGAACAGGTGCACGTCGGCATAGTTCGGCGTTGTGCCCAGGATTGTCAGATTCAGATTACGGTTGCCGTACTTGACCTGTTGACGTCCGTCGATCTCCGGGACGACGCCCTCGAGATAGAGCGACTCCCGTGCGAGCGCATCAGCATCGGCGGTCGTCAATGTATCCTCGTCGCGGGCAACACCGCGGCTGAATCGGTTGGACGAGCTTATCGACAGGATGTCGCCACCCAGTGCTGCCATTTGTGCGTCGATTGCCGCGCGGGCACCGGTGCCCAGTGCGACCATCGTAATCACGGCGGCCACGCCGATGATGATGCCGAGCATCGTCAGCGAGGCTCGGAACAGGTTGCTCCGAATCGATTGCAGGGCGATCCACAAGGTTTCGCCGAGCAGCATCAGCGCGTTCCGATGCCGGGCACGGTACCCACCCGGCGATTGATCCAGCTCTGCAATTGCTCCTGGGTCTCGACCAGGTGTGCACTTGGCAGAAGCAGTACACGATCGTTCTCGTCAAGGCCGGAGATTATCTCGACGCGATTGAGATCGGTCAGCCCCGCCCGGACGTTGGCGATACGCACCGTGTCCCCGTCTACTTTTACGACAACCCAGAAATCACCGCCAAAGCGGTAGTCCGTCTCCTGCTCCGGCTTACGGCGTCGAGCATGCGCCGGCCGTCCGCTGTCCATGCCCACATCTGCATCCTTGCTGCCGCCGCCGGTCAGTTCTTCGCGCAGGTCCGACTCAGTCATCCCCAAAATGCCGGCTGTTGCCGCTATGTCACGCTCGGTGCGTAATGCCATGACCGGCACGGCCAGTACGTTGTCACGCTCGGCGACAGAAATCTCGACCTCGGCGTTCATGCCCGGCATGAGCAGGCCTTCCGGATTGCGTAGCGAGATCAACACGGCAAACATCGTGACGTTTTGCTCGATGACCGCCTGCGGTTCAACTTTGATCACCTCGCCCGGGAAGGGCTGATTGGGATAGGCAGCTACCGTGATCTCGGCTTGCATGCCCGACCTGATCTTGCCGATATCGGTTTCATCGACGAGCGCACGAATCTGCACGGCGCTCAAGTCCGCCATCGTCAGCAGTAATGTGCCGCCGCCAACGTCCTGAGTCGGCGACGAGATGACCTGGCCTTTTTCGACGGGCTTGGCGATCACCGTGCCCGTTACCGGGGCACGTATTTCGGTGTCGTCGACGGCAATCCGCGCGTTTTCAACGGTGACCTCAGCAGTAACAACGAGGGCTTCGGCATTTGCCAGTTCAAGAGCGGCCTGTTCGTAATCGGCTTCGGTAAAAGTGCCTTGCTTGACCAGTTGCTCCGCGCGCTTCATCTGCGAGATCGAGATCTGGCGGCGCGACAGTGCCGCCTTGAGCTCGGCTTCAGCCTGGGCGAAACGGTTTCTTACCGTGCGCGGATCGATGCGCACCATGAGCGCGCCCTGGTCGACGTAATCACCGGTAGCCACGAGCAGCTCGAGAACCTCGCCGGAGGCTTTCGATTTGACCTCCACCGTCGCCAGTGGCTCTACTACGCCCGACGAGCCCACCGAAACGCTGATCGAGTGGTATTCGACAGCGGCGGAATCATAGATAGGCGCGGAACTGTCTTCCTCTGCGCAAGCAGCAAGGACAATGATTGGCAATAACTGCCGCAGTCTCGTCATTCCGTGTCTCCGGACGGAGCGTCACTGACGATGGCGCCGTCACTCAGGCGAATCAGGCGCCTGGCATGGTCGGCCACGTGCTGCTCGTGAGTCACGATGATGATCGTGTGGCCGGCGTCGTGCAGGCTGTCGAACAGGCTCATAATCTCTTGCCCCGTTGTTGAATCCAGGTTCCCGGTAGGTTCGTCCGCCAGCAGAATGCTTGGTTCCGTCACCAGGGCGCGGGCGACGGCTACGCGCTGGCGTTGACCTCCCGACATCTCCGATGGGCGGTGCAGCATCCGGTCAGCAAGACCGACTGTCTCGAGCGCATGCCGGGCCCGGGCATGCCGCTGCTTGCGCTTCATTCCTGCGTAGATAAGAGGTACTTCGACGTTGTGAAGCGCCGTCATTCTGGCGAGGAGATTGAAGGTCTGAAACACGAAGCCGATGTCGCGGTTGCGGGCGCGCGCCAGTTGCCTGTCGTTCATCGCGGAAACGAGTTCGCCATTGAGCCAGTATTCGCCGGCGGTGGGTGAGTCGAGGCAGCCGATGACGTTCATCATCGTCGACTTTCCCGAACCGGATGGTCCCATCACGGCCGTATAGTCGTTGAGCCCGATCGTCAGAGACACCGAGCGCAATGCATAGATCGTCTCCGTGCCCATTCGATAAATGCGCTCGATGTTCTCGAGACGAATAATGGCACTGGGAGGGGCTTCTGCAAGCGGTACGGCGTTCATCAGAGCATTATAGGCTGTTCCGATCTCAGGCGACGCAAGCCCTTGATAACATTTGTAACTTATTGTCCCTGAATCTGCAGCGAGTTCGTCTCCGATCCGAACAACGTTTCGGTCCATCACCAGACTCGGCAGATCGTGTTATCGACGATTTTCAAATGGTACAGGAAGGATTTCGTCAATTACTCGCGGTTGCACGGTCTGCCCAACGCTGAGAATGCCGTTGAATACATCCGATCCATCGCGCCGGATTCACTGGCCCGGGAACTTTCGCAAGCCGCAGACTATGAAGTCATCTATCGCGATTACGACTGGTCGCTCAACGCTGCAGGGTGAGGCACTGATCAATTGGTCGGGCGGCGACCGCGGCAATATCCCTGCAGCATTTCGCCCTTGTCGATGACGACAACCATCGCACGCCAGTTTTCGACGAAGTGATCAGCGTCGACCTGGCCGAGAACCTCGACCATGCGCGCATACAGATCGCCGCGCATAAGCTCGTATTCGCGCCTTACTTCTGCGCGATACCACTCGGTCGCATCCTGTGCAACAACATCCACAAAACCGATGTTGGCGAACTGGTCACGATAACTCTCGAGCGTGTCGAGAGCGTATGTCAGCTCTTCGAGTTTGAACCAGTAATGCATGTCGTCCGAATACTCACCGTCAGGTTTCAACCAGTCATAGCAGCTGAGGTGGCCGCCCGGCCTCAAAACCCGGTAGGCCTCACCGAGGATCCCCGCTTTATCCTTGATTTGTGTAAACGCGCCGGAACTGATCACGATGTCGAAGGATTCGTCGGCGAACGGCAGCGGGCCAACTTCGACGGTCTGAAATCTGCATCGATCGTCCAGACCGAGATCCATCGCCGATTGCTGCGCGCGCGCGATAAGGGGCGCCTCGAGATCAATACCCACGACGTTTGCGCCGTGCGTACGCGCCATCTCGAACGCGGGCCCGCCGATACCGCAGCCGATATCGAGGATGCGCTGACCGTGAGTTTCGAGGCCGTCTAGTAGCTTTGCAACGTTGCCAGGACCGCCCGGAGCCATGTAGCCCTTGCCCCAGATGAGCTCGAGCATGCTGACGACGTTGTCATGATATTCGTCCTGGTGAGCCACCTGTTGTCGCCTAGTCGAGCGGAGCGGTCATTATGACGGATTCACCGAGAAACGGCACGAGAGCCGGCGGGAAGTGGCCTGGCGCACTTGTGGTTGATCCCGACCTTCCGCGAGAACATGGTCCGTGAGCTCATGGTCCAGTGGAAATCTTAAGGGCGCTGACCGGTTCCTGGAATATGCTTGCTGATCGGTGTGGTTCAGTCGCTTGGCGAGCTGCGGGGTGCTCAACCGGAACCGGCCTGAAACACGTCTGTTTCAGGATGAAAGGCAAACCACGCAAACCAATAGACGATGACGGTCGGTATTTCCTTGCCGCGGCTGTCGAGGATGCGCGCGTACCTGTCATCTTCGAACCATTCGATGGTCACGATTTCGTCGCCAATGGCGTCGCCAAACGATGTCCGGTCGTGTTTGCGGAGCTCCTCGAACGGGTAGGCTTTCTGGGTGCCGTCGATCCTGACACCCAGCACGAGTTCCTTGTTGCGGTATCGACCGTCGCGATTGCTGACCGGAAACATCAGCTGCCCGGTTCCCTGATACTCCCTGTAGGGCGAAGTTGCATAGCTGATCCGAAAACCGGTGTCGGTCGATAGCACCAGAGTGTCAGGATGGCGATCTCGCCAGTCGCGCCAGGTCGTGTGCGCCGTCGGTATCGGCGTTATCGACGCGCCCTGCAGCGGACCGCTAATCGCCTGCGACCGGATCTGCGACCACAACGATTCGGTCTGGTGGTCGTACAGCAACACGTCACTGTTGTACAAGAGTCCCGAGACCCCAAACGTCAGGGGCGCGTCACTGGCCTGACTCATGAAGCTCATTCCCGAAAAGCAAAGCGGACAATAGGTCACGGTGATTAGCTCATCGCCGAATCGGTCATTGACGACTTCGTGTCGATCGAGGATACGTATTGGATAAGCTTTGGCAATGCCGTTTCGGTATACACCCAAAACGCGATCTCTGTCGCGCAGGAATTTGGCGCGGCGCACATCGACAAACTTCGGTTTGTTGATCGACGGAATTCCATCACGCGACACACCGCCCCAGAGTATTTCTCTGGATGACACCAGAGCATCCGTGATATCGAAACCGTTTTTAACTTCCGCCGCAACGGCCAGACCCGTAGCCCAGAATATGTTGGCAACAACGACGGCGTGGCAAATATGGCGCGAAAGGGAGTGATGTGACATAGCGACGAGAATCGTGCAGCATTTTAAAAATTGACCCGTAAGAGCCTGATTTTGTTACACCGTCGCCGTATGCAGACGCCGAAGAGCGGAACTGGGTCACCTTTTTGTGCTATTGGATATGGCACAAAGGGTACCCACCCAGCATCAGGAACGGGTCATGAGAACCATACTCGCTTGGACAGTCCTGGCACTGCCGCTGCCCGGCATCGCAGACATGGTCGTACCGGTCGAAGCCGTTGAGACGTTCGTCAATATCCGCAAGGCGCCAGACGCCGGAGCTGACGTCGTTGGTCGCTTGCCAAAAGGCCAGTCCTTGCCACTGGTCAAGTCACTGGACGAGTGGAACGAGGTTGGTCTGGAGAGCGGCGAGACCGGCTTCATAAGCGCCGACTGGACGACGATTATTGCCGACGAAGTGCAAGATCCTGCAATGATCGCGACGGCCATTGAGGCTGCCGAGGAGCCTGTGGCGGCCGCACAAGAGGCGTCCGCAGAAGGGCACGAGCCCGTCGCCAACGATGTCGAAGCCGCCGTCGAGCCCGCGCCCGTTGCAAAAGAACAGCCGGTTGAACAGCCTGATGCGGCAGTCGAAGCTGTTGCTGAACCGGAGCCGGACGTTGAACCCGAAACAACGCCTCCACCCGCAGGGGCCGCCGTTGTGACGCGGGGCGAGGCCGGACCACCGGGACCGCAAGGTCCTCCGGGTCCTCCGGGTCCTCCGGGAGCGGACGGTGTCGGCGCCATCAAGGGTGAGGTTGGTTTCCTCGTCAAGTTCAAGGAAAAGACGATCGGCAACGCCTCACAGATCTACGATAATGGCAGCCAGGTAGGCATTGGCACGACGGAGCCGAAACAACGCCTCGAAGTCAACGGCAGCATTCAGATCCATGAACGCAACAGCGGTGTTGCTGGTCTGATGATTACGCAATCGTCCGGAGAAACAGGTTACGTCATGCATAACCGCGCGAGTACGCTGACGATCGGTGCCGGTTCCGTGGACCGCATGACGATTGATCGTGAGGGCAATGTCGGCATTGGCATCGCACGCCCGTCGCATCCGATCGAGATGGCCAGCGGTGCGCACGTCACCGCCGGTGGTGTCTGGACGAACAGTTCGTCGCGGGAAAAGAAAGAAAATATCCATGACCTATCGGTCGACGAAGCGCTTGCGGCGCTCGCAAAGCTGCAACCCGTGCATTTCAACTACAAGAGCGATGCCGCAGAGTCCTATGTCGGCTTCATCGCCGAAGATGTCCCCGACCTCGTCGCAACCAGCGACCGGGATGGGCTAAGCGCTATGGATATTGTGGCGGTGCTGACCAAGGTCATTCAGGCGCAGCAGCAACAGATCGAGGCACTTGAAATGCGATTAACCTCAGGTGAACAAAATGCACAGTAGTATTTTCCTAAAAGCAAGCCTGCTGTTCTCGGCGCTGGCATTTGCGGCATGCGATAGTGGTGGCAACGGCAGTAATACATCGCCTCCACCACCCGGTCCAGCCGATCCGCCGACTGGCACCGTCGAGCAGGTCATCCTCGAAGTTGACCAGTTCGCCAGTAACCACAACGGTGGGGACATTGCTTTCGGCGCCGACCGACTACTTTACATCGGTCTCGGCGATGGCGGCGGCGGCGGTGATCCGCAGGAGACGGGCCAGGACACGACCCGACTGCTTGGGTCCTTTTTGCGCATCGATGTGCTCGGCACAGGGGCTGACTACACCGTTCCAACGGGAAATCCGTTCGCCGCAAATGCGAAGTGTGGTCCCGGCTTGAACCCCGGCGATTGCCCCGAGATTTACGCGTGGGGCGTGCGCAACCCGTGGCGCTGGAGTTTTGATCCGGTAACCAACGTGCTGTGGGCAGGCGATGTCGGCCAGAGTGCCTGGGAGGAAGTTGACCAGATCGAATTGGGCGGTAACTACGGGTGGGACTGTCGCGAGGGCGCCCATGATTTTGAGACGAGCGGCTGTAGTAACGGCAGCTACATCGATCCGGTGGCCGAGTACGGCCGTACTGAAGGCGTGTCGATTACGGGCGGCTTCGTCTATCGTGGATCGGCGATCGTGGGTCTCGTCGGTCGCTACGTGTTTGGTGACTTCGGCTCGGGTCGCATCTGGACGCTGCGATCCGACGGTGTCGGCGGCTTCATCCGCGAAGAGCTATTAGCCACGGGCGACAGCATTTCGTCGTTTGGCGTCGATCAGGACGGCGAACTGTACTACACCGATTATGCGAATGGCCGCATCATGCAGCTCGTCGCGTCGGGCGGCGCGACGGTGACCGCGGTGGACGCATTTCCAAATCTACCCGCCATAGCAGCACCGACGAAGGTTCTCGTGGAGCCCGGTGTTACGAATCCGCGCTGGTTTGTGCTTAGAAAGGCCGGTCAACTGTTGGTTTTTGATCCCGACAATGCAAACAGCACGACGGACTACTGGACAATCGCCGTTAACTCAAGCGGTGAGGGCGGATTGCTCGGCATGGCGTTTCATCCGGATTACCCGGTCGTTCCCGAGATTTTCCTTTCCTATACGATTAACGGTGTGGGCGGGTCGGCGCTGCGCTCCATCATATCGCGACTCGTTCTGGACGACATTGTGTCACCGACCGGCGGCTGAGGGTAAGGGACTTCCCGACCTGTTGTCGGTCGTGACCGAGTCAGAAAATCTTGCTGATGTCGCTTGATTTGACAAACGCGCCGGTACGCAGGAATGCCTTCGTGTTCTCGATTACGGTGCCGCTGTTGATGATGTAATGGTGTGAGTTCGGGACGACGAGAAAATCGTCCATGCCGTCAACCCGTGTTCTTGCGACGCTTACCTTGCCGTCGTCAGCATTCGGTAGCATAGCCGACATGACGGGATTGATCGTGCGCGTCCCGGCGATAATGCCGAGTTCGAAATCTACCGGCCCCAGTTGAGCGGGAATGCTGTTGGCGTCCGTTCCCAGCTGCATGCCGGCTTTGCCGGCAAATAGGCCGGTCGTCGGCCAGTTTCGCGTGATGTCGATGACTTCACTGCCCTGATTCGGCGGCGCCAGCATGACGACGCGGCCCAGGTCGGATATCGGCAATTGCTGGTGCGCATATCGCAGCAGGATGCCGCCGATCGAATGTGTGACAAAGTGGATGCGGTTCGCGCCGGCACGACGACATTCCTGCAATCCGGTGTCAACAGCTAGCGGAGCGAGCACTTCAACCGGTCCAGCCTGCGACGGGTAATCGACGTTGGCGGTCGTGAAGCCTGCATCACGCAATGCTTCCGCCATGGGTTGCATGGCTCGCCAACTGCGATTCAGACCGTGCAGCAGCACGACGCACTCCGAGGTGTCCGGTACGCGCGCGAGCGCTGTTCGCGGCGTCGACACACAGGCCTCGAGAGAGACCAGCAACAGGAGCGCGGTAACTGTGAATCCGGATATCAGCGGTGGCTTCATGGCCGGTATTCTGCCTCAATCCGCAGGTTTTCGCATGCCCCAAACCACGCTTGCTCCGCGTTGCGGCATTACCTCAGAAGCTCTTTTTCGATTCCAGCAGAAACTGCACGTCGTCGATCGAGGCATCCGCGTCCAGCGGAAAAGCGATATCGATATGCACCATCTTGCGCGAACCCGTTCGTGTCGACGCGAGGCGCAGACCGAAGCCGACGTCCCGCAGCCAGCCCAGGGGCTCGCCGCCGACCGGATTGTCACCCCAGGTACGGCCGGCGTCGGCGAATATCGCGCCGCCGACCCGGAATAGCCGGAATGGATACCAGTTCCAGAAATACCGCTGTTCAACGGTTATCAACAGCTTTGACTCACCCGTCTGATAACGCAGCGGGTAACCCCGGAGGCCGCTGTCCCCGCCGAGCTCGATCAGATTATCGAGATCAAGATCGTGGCCGTAACTGCCACTGACCGTTGCGTAGAAGACCCGTTGATTAGACTGCTGAAGATAGTAACGGGCATCGAAACCGGCGAGCACGTTCTTCGCATCGCTGCTTTCCTGGCGACCGCTCGCCCAAGCGGATATCAGCAGCGCAGCCGAATCGAGCGAGCCGAAACCACGATTGTAGTTGGCGGTGTATAGAAACGCGTCACGGTCTGCGCCAATGCCCTCGTCGGCCCAACCGAGCGTGGCTGTGATTCGAGTGCCCGTGAAGAAGTCCTCCGTCCTGCCGATTTGCTCCCTGTTACGCGTCGTTTCGAACCGGTCCTGGACGAGTTCAACGCCGAAGAACGGGTAGTTAAGCTCGCGGTCTGCGGGTATGACAGCAGGCAGCGTGCCGTCCGTGACCGCGGCGAAGCGACTATCGTCGAACACAATACCGGCGGTGTAGCGCCGCACCCAGCCTTCGCGCAACCCGGCTGACCAGCCGGCAAAGGCAGAAAACTGCGTGCGATCGCGTCGATACTCGGCGGTTTCATTGCCGAGATCGTAGAGCGCGCTGCGCCGATCGTCGTCATAAGCTGTGACACCGGCCGACCAGCGCGTATCCAGAGCATAGAACGGACGAATCAGTGACAGGAGCCGGGAGTGGCCGTCAGAGTTGTCGCTGACCAACACGTTCGTGGAGACCCAGCTTCTGCCCAGATGTGCGTCCTCGAATTGAACGAACTTCGATGTCCTGTCGACATCCTCGATCCGCTCGATGCGCAGTGTCTGACCGCGCCCCAGCAGGTTGAGTTCTTCGATGCCGAATGCCGTTTTGTTCTCGCCTCCACGACGGGACACCGAGAGGCTCGGTTTCAGCGTCCAGACGTCCCGCGTCGTAACACGCAGGTCGACCGCGCCGTCGCGCCGATTGATCGCAGCGATCTTGGCGTCATACAGGTAATTGTTGGCGCGCAGAATACGTTCTGATTCGCTGACAAGACGTGCGGAGTAAGTGTTCCCGGGCTGCAGCAGCAGCTGCTTCTCGATTACCTCATCTCTCGTGACGATGTGCAATTTGTTGGCGAGTCGGTATAAGGCATTATTTTCCTTCGGGTCCGAAACATTAAAGATCTGCCGTTTGTCGAGGACGATCTCGCCAATGACGACGCCATCGGTTTCGAGCTGAGCGGCGTCCAGCGGCGCTTCGCTTTGAGATTCTTCGCCGAGGGCCGGGACGACGAGCAGCATGGAGATCGCCGCGATGATCGGGCTGCAAATGGTTCTGGGCACAAATGTCTCGGCAGAATTCAAACCGTGGAGTGTACCGCATAGACGTTTGTGATCATTACGGATTCGCCACTTTCTGACACCATTCATTCGCGTATAATCGGTCGATCGACTCGGTACTGCTGCGCTGATGGAAAACGAGCTAATCAATCAGGGACTCATTCTCATGCTTGGCGGCATGGGCACTGTTTTCGTGTTTCTGACGATATTGGTGGTTGTTACTTCATTAATGTCGAGACTCGTGATGAAATTTGAGATCGGCACAACACGAGCGGATATCACGGACGATGAGATAGCAGCAATCACTGCGGCAGTCGCCGCGCATCGGCGCAAGTAACAAGACCAAAAAGGCAGTCATGAGCGAGACAAATCCACTGGGTATTACAGATGTAGTACTGCGCGATGCACATCAGAGCTTGCTGGCGACGCGCATGCGCATCGACGACATGTTGCCTATCTGTGACAAGCTCGACCAGGTTGGATTCTGGTCCGTTGAAACCTGGGGCGGAGCAACCTTCGACGCTTGTATTCGCTACCTCGGCGAAGATCCTTGGGAGCGCATCCGGCGCCTGAAGGCGGCGATGCCGAATACGCCGCAACAAATGTTGTTCCGCGGTCAGAACATACTCGGTTACCGACACTATGCGGACGATCTCGTCGAGAAATTTGTCGAGCGAGCCGCGATCAACGGCGTGGACGTCTTCCGCATTTTCGACGCACTGAATGACATGCGCAATCTCGAGACGGCGATCAAAGCGACGCTGCGAGTCGGGAAGCACGCGCAGGGTACGATGTCATACACCGTCAGTCCGGTTCATACGATGGAGCTGTGGGTTGATCTGGGCCGCCGCATCGAAGATATGGGTGCGCACTCGGTTTGCATCAAGGATATGGCGGGCTTGCTCAGACCCTATGTCGCATTCGAACTCGTCAGTCGCCTGAAGGAAGCGCTGGATATTCCGATTCACATGCAGTGCCATGCGACGACCGGTATGTCGACCGCGACCTGCGTCAAGGCGGCCGAAGCCGGTATCGATAATGTCGATACCTCGATATCTTCGATGAGCATGACGTACGGACATTCTCCGACTGAAGCGCTCGTCGCGATTCTTGAGGATTCGGACAGGGCGACGGGACTCGATTTGCATCTGCTCGAAGAGATCGCGGCGTATTTTCGGGAAGTTCGCAAAAGGTATGCTCAGTTCGAGGGCGGACTGCGCGGTATCGACTCGCGCATACTCGTGGCCCAGGTTCCGGGAGGCATGCTGACGAACCTCGAAAATCAGCTGCGCGAGCAGCAGGCCAGCGACAAACTTGACGAAGTTCTTGAAGAGATACCGCGAGTCCGCGAGGATCTGGGCATGCTGCCTCTCGTGACGCCGACGTCGCAGATCGTCGGCTCACAAGCGGTCATCAATGTGATTTCGGGTCAACGTTACGCGACGATTACGAAAGAGACTAAGGGCTTACTCAAGGGCGAATACGGTGCGACGCCGGCGCCTGTCAACGCTGAATTACAGGCGCGTGTGCTCGATGGTGCCGAACCCATCACATGCAGGCCGGCAGACCTGCTCGAGCCGGAACTCGAGCGCCAGACTGAAGAGTTGATGCAGATCGCGGTCGAAAAAGGCATCCGTCTCGCCGACGATGTGATCGACGATGTTTTGACCTACGCCTTGTTTCCACAGATGGGCATTCGCTTCCTGGAGAATCGCGACAATCCCGCCGCGTTCGAACCGCCGCCGGAAGCCACCCCCACCGTCGCGGCGCCCGCAAGCGGACCTCCGCAGGCGCCGGCCGTTTATACGGTGCGGGTAAACGGCAGGAGTTTTACGGTGGAAGTCGCAGAAAGCGGTCAGCTATCCGACGTTCGACCGGCTGTGCCCCACGCCGCGCCGCCTGCCGCTGCTCAGGGTGACGCGATCAAGGCCGTGCTCGCGGGCAACATATTCAAGGTGCACGTAACGCCGGGCGCGATTGTCGCCAGGGGCGATCCACTGCTGGTTGTAGAGGCGATGAAAATGGAGACGGTCGTTAGCGCCCCGCGGGCCGGCACGGTCTCCGAGGTCTTCGTTGCCGAAGGCGACGCGGTTACCGTAGGCGATCCTCTCGTCGCGATCGCATAGTCCATGGATCTGATCGAGCATATCTGGCAGGGTTCCGGGATATACCAAATCACTGCCGGGCAACTTGTCATGCTCGGCGTGTGCTTCGTCCTGCTGTATCTCGGCATCGTCCGCAAGTTCGAACCACTTCTGCTCGTCACAATCGGTTTCGGCGGGTTGCTTTCAAATATTCCCGGTGTCGAGATCGCAACAGGAGATGGACTGCTGCACCTGACCTATGTTGTGGGCATCGAAACCGGCGCCTTCCCGCTGATTATCTTCATGGGTGTCGGCGCGCTCACCGATTTCGGACCATTGCTCGCCAATCCGCGAACGCTGTTTCTCGGCGCGGCGGCGCAGTTCGGCATTTTCGCGACGCTGCTGGGCGCACTTGGCCTCACGGCGATTGGCGTAATGGACTTTTCACTTCGCGAGGCCGCGGCCATCGGCATCATCGGTGGCGCCGATGGGCCGACCGCCATCTATGTTGCGGGCTTGCTCGCACCGCAGCTGTTGGGCGCTATCGCCGTCGCAGCCTATTCATACATGGCGCTCGTGCCGATTATTCAGCCGCCGATCATGAAGGCGCTGACGTCCGAGGCGGAGCGCCAAATCGAGATGGTGCAGCTGCGTGAGGTGTCGAAAGCCGAACGCATCATCTTTCCGCTACTGCTGCTGCTACTCGTTGCAATGCTGCTGCCTTCGGCCGCGCCGTTGCTGGGCATGCTGTGTTTCGGCAACCTGATGCGCGAGTGCGGCGTCGTCGAACGACTTTCGCATACGACGCAGAATGCCCTGATCAACATCGTAACGATATTCCTCGGACTGGCGATCGGCTCAAAACTGAGCGCTGAACAATTCCTGGTGCCGAGTACGCTCGGCATTTTATTGTTGGGTATTGTCGCATTTGCGATCGGCACCGCGAGCGGCGTGCTGATGGGCAAGTTGCTCAACCTACTGTCAAAGCAGCCAATCAACCCGTTGATCGGTGCTGCGGGGGTGTCGGCCGTGCCCATGGCCGCGCGGGTTGCCAACAAAGTGGGACTTGAGGCGAATCCTCACAATATACTGCTCATGCATGCAATGGGCCCGAATGTCGCGGGCGTGATCGGCTCGGCCATCGCGGCCGGGATCATGATCATGTTCACGTCGTGACCGACGCAGGGACGAAACCATATCGAATCGCCCTGATCGGTTTCTGTCTGGTGCTTGTGACTGCCTGGTTTTGTTATCGACCGGCCCTTGGCGGTGCTTTCCAACTCGATGACCTCGCCAATCTCGGTGGCCTCGCGCATGTCAGCGATCTGGATACGGCCGTCGATTTCATTCTGTCGGGCACGTCCGGGCCTACTGGTCGGCCGCTAGCGTTAACGACGTTTGCCTTGCAGGCAGGGAGCTGGGAACAGGGACCATCGGCGTTTCTGGTCGTCAATATCTGCATACACCTGCTGAACGCCGTGATTCTTGCGTGGTGCCTGTATCGACTGGCGGTGCTGCAGTCAGTTGAGCCGCATCGCGCGGCGGTTGTTGCAACTGTTACGGCCGGTGCCTGGGTGTTGATGCCGCTACTGGCAACGGCGTCATTGTTGGTCGTGCAGCGTATGACGAGCCTGAGTACGTTGTTCATGTTACTGGGTCTGGCGGGATATCTTGCGGCACGCAGTCGAATCGATAGCAGTCCAACCCCTGCGTTGACGGGCATGAGTGCGAGTCTCGTCGTCGGCACCGCGTTGGCGACGCTGTGCAAGGAGTCCGGACTGTTGCTCCCGGTTTTCGTGCTTGTGTTGGAAGCGACGGTGCTCGGGCGCCCGACCAGCGTTGCAGGCCGTCATTGGCGTATTTGGCAGTCTGTTTTTCTCGTCCTGCCGCTCGTTGTCTTGCTGGCGTACCTCTTGAGTCGCGCATCCTACCCCGACTGGATCATTGCTCGCCGGGGTTTTGATGTGTGGGAGCGAATATGGACCGAGGCGAGAGTCCTCTGGCTGTACCTGCTCAAGGGGCTGGTCGGAATACCCGGTCAACTTGGAATTTATCAGGACTCGCCTGCAATCAGTCGCAGTCTGTTTGCGCCATTGACGCTGCTCGCGAGCGCCGCATGGCTGGCGCTCGCGGCCGCGGCGATCGGTTGGCGTCGACGTTACCCGCTCGCGTCCCTTGCCGTGCTTTGGTACCTGGTCGGACACATGCTGGAGTCGACCGTCATTCCGCTTGAGCTGTATTTCGAGCATCGCAATTATGTCGCGGTCATCGGGCCGTTGTTCGGGCTCAGCAGCTACCTGCTGCTGGGCACAGACAGACAGCGGCACATAGCAATGGGCATCGTGCCGATTTTCATAATCGCGAGCGCCTACTTTCTTTACAGCTTCGCATCGCTATGGGGCGAGCCGTCGCGTGCATCACGTTTCTGGGCGAATCAGTATCCGCATTCAGTGCGCGCGATCACGACTATGGCGACGTATCAACTGGCTGAGGAAGGTCCTTTGCAAACGCTGCGGACTATCGATAATTTCGTGATCGAACATCCGCAGCATGCCTACCTCAGGATTCAGGAACTCAATCTCTTGTGCCTTTATGCCGGCGATCAGGATCATAGCCAGACTCTCGCACAACTTGAACGCCACCTGCCCAAGGTCGACTTTACTTATACGGCGGGCCGTATGTTATCGGCGCTCTTCAATACGTCGGTGAACGTGAGCTGCAACGGTGTTGATGCCAATACCGTCGCGGAGCTGGCCCGAAGACTGCAAAGTAATCCGCGCTACAGGGCGGATCCTTTATACAATCAATTTCATCACAAGCTGCTGGCCGGTATTGCAAGATACCAGGGCGACTACGCGGCAACGATCGAGAGTTTGCGCAGGGCGATTGCGCATCGTCCGTCTTCTGAGCTGAACATGATGATGGTTACGGCGCTCGGCGGCGCCGGTGACTTTGACGCGGCGCGCGAATTCATTGACGATGCGCACAAGCGCAGCCCGGCCAATCCCTTGCGTGCCGTCCAATGGCGGCGCGACCTGGAGGGCCTGCGTGCGTATATCGGTGAACTTGAGGCCAGCATGCCATGAACGAACAACCAGATTCAGCTGCACTGTCGATCGTTATTCCCACCAAGAATGAGGCGGCGACGATCGGCGAAGTCGTGACGACGGCGCGGGCCGAGTATCCGCAGGCCGAAATCATTGTCGTCGATGACGGTTCAATCGACACGACGGCGACGATTGCTGCGCAGGCAGGCGCGACGGTCGTGCGCCATCCGGTGAGTTTGGGCAACGGGGCAGCCGTGAAGACCGGCGCACGCAGAGCGACGGGCGAGATCCTGGCCTTTTTGGACGGCGATGGGCAACACGATCCGCGACAACTTGGCCGGCTGCTCGCGAAACTCGAGGAGGGATATCAGATGGCCGTCGGCGCGCGCGATTCGGGTTCGCATGCCAACATGGGACGCTGGTTCGCCAACGGCATTTACAACGAGATCGCGTCGCGGCTCAGCGGGCAACGCATCCTTGACCTGACGTCGGGATTCCGCGTTGTGCGCGCGAATCTGTTCAAGAGATTCATCTACATGTTGCCTAACGGATTCTCATATCCGACGACGATCACGATGGCGTTTCTGCGTTCCGGTTTTCCGGTCTGTTTCGAGGTCGTTGGCGCGGCGGATCGTGAAGGCAAGAGCCACATACGCCCCATCCGGGATGGCGTGCGTTTCCTCGTCATTATTTTCAAGATCGCCACCCTGTATTCACCGCTGAAGATATTCTTGCCGATCAGCGGCCTCTTCTTCCTTACGGGTGCTAGTTACTATGCCTATACCTATTTCACGGCAGGGCGACTGACAAACATGAGCGTCCTCGTGTTCAGTGCCGCGGTGATCGTCTTCCTGATTGGCCTGATCTCGGAACAGATAACGGCGCTGACTTACAGCAAGTCCTGATAATGCGACAGTGCGTCTTCGTCATTGGCACGCGCGCGCAGCTCATCAAGGTTGCGCCGGTGCTAAGAATGGCGGCGGAATCGGGTCTGAGGCACGATGTGTGGTTCACGGGTCAGCATAATGAGTCAATCGACGACCTGATCGCCGACTTCGACATCACTTCGAAGTTCACTCGGCCGGGCGCAGCGAAGGAGCGCTCGAGTATCCTGCGCCTGCTAACCTGGTTCCCGGGCACTCTTTTCGGTTGTTATCGGTACGTCGCGAGCGTCAAAACCTGGACGCAGTCACCGCCGCTGGTCATCGTGCACGGTGACACGCTGTCGACGTTCCTCGGCGCTCTGGCGGGCAGGCTGGCACGCGCCTGGATCGTGCATCTCGAGAGCGGCTTGAGTTCCGGCAAAATAACGGACCCCTTCCCCGAAGAATTACTGCGACGACTGACGTTCCGGCTCACGGATATTGCGCTGTGTCCGAACGATGATGCCTACGAACGCATGCGCCGATATCACTGCAAGGTCGTGCACACGGGAGAAAACACATTGCTTGATTGCGTTCGCTATGCGATCGGGCCGGCGAACGACAGCGCCACGTCAGGAACGGGCGACTACTTTGTGACGTCAGTGCATCGCTTTCAGAATATTTACAGTCGTGCAACATTGACAGCGATCGTCGATGAACTGCTCGCCGTGTCGGAACTCGCGCCGATGCAATTCATCCTGCATCCGCCAACCGCCGCCAGACTGCGGAAATATGCTCTGTTACAGAAGCTCGATACTGCAACCGGCGTAACGCTGCGACCGCGCATGCCGTACACCGAGTTTCTCGCCTTGATAGGCAATGCCCGTGGCGTGTTCACGGACGGCGGCTCGAACCAGGAAGAATTATCCTACCTCGGCGTGCCGACCGTATTATTGCGGCGGCGCAGCGAACGTCCCGACGGTATTGGTATCAACGTTGTCCTGTACGATGCGATGATGTCGTCGCTCGCGGATTACGTACGATCGGGCAGTCTCGACGCGCTGCGCACGCCGTCCAGACTCCATGACGCGGTGGAGCCGTCGCGGACGACCGTGGATACCTTACTCGGTCTGGCGCGATAGCATGTTGAAGAAGACGCTGGTTACGCTGGGCTCGTGGCTGGTCGGCATCCTCGGGGTCATCGCGATCATCTGGTATTACCAGCCGCAGGATTTCGCCGGCACACTGCAGTCCATCGGCTTGCTCGGCGTGCTCGGGTGGGTGGTCTTGACGCTGATCTCGCGCGTCTGCGCGGCTGAGGCGACGGTAGCGCCGCTGGGGGCACTCGGATTCCACATGACCCGCCCGGACGCCTTCTGGATAAGCTGGATCAGGACATTCGTGAACCAGATCCTGCCCATGGCGGGGATAGCCGCTTACGCGCACATGGTCCGCCGGCGGGTGGGCATCCCCTGGTCGCAGCTTGCGGCGTTAGGGCAGCCACAGCTGCTGTTGGCGGCTGCAGCGATCGGTATCGTCGGGCTCGCGGCGACGGCAGTCAATTTTGAACGACTGCATGGATCCGCGTATGGCTTTATGGTGATGTACGGCTTACTGGTGCTGCTAACGCTTGCGTTCGCCAGCGGTGCACACTGGCTGGTCGAATCTCTGCCAAGGGCCTTGGCGAATCGTGCCGTGGGTACCTCCGACGCGCTGCGCACGATGGCAAAACATCCGCATCTGATCCAGAAGCTGCTGCTATTCCATGTCGCTGCCGTGCTGCTCCGCGGCAGTCGCATCGGGTTTCTGTTTGCGGCAGCAGGCATATCGCTCGACTGGGCCGAGCTGCTGCTCGTATTTGCAGTCGCGGAATCGGCGTTGCTGCTCAACATCACTCCCGGCGGTTTGGGAATTCGCGAGGGCGCCGTGCTGGGCGGCGCTGCGTTGGTGGGGATTGCCGCGCCGGTCGCTGCGAGCGTTGCCCTGATCGATCGCCTTTTCATGGTAGCGATTACAACGCTGCTGGCGGCGCCCGCAATCGCCATTCTGCGCAAGCCACATCAATCGTGATGTGCTGGCCGCAGCTAGCACGGCCTTGGGTTATCGCGACTGGCGGTTGAAATGATCTTCGAGAACCTGGGCTACGCATGACGTCAGGCGCTTGCCGGTCTCGATATGCAGGAACTCGTTAGGACCGTGCGCGTTCGACTTGGGTCCGAGCAGGCCCGTGATCAGGAACTGCGCCTGTGGAAACTTCTCGCCAAGCATGCCCATGAACGGAATCGTGCCGCCCGTTCCCATGTACATCGACGGTTTATCGAAATATGCGTTTGAAGCTTTATCCATCGATGCTTTAAGCCAGGCGGCAACCGGTGGCGCGTTCCAGCCCGCCATTGTTGATTCGAGTTCGAACTCGACGTTCGTCAGCGGCGGTGCGTCGGCTTCGAGCACTTCCTTGACCGCGGCCGCGGCATCGTCAGCATCACAGGTCGGCGGCAGCCGAAATGACAGCTTCAGCGTGTTGTACGGTAGCTGCACATTGCCCGCATCAACGAGTGACGGCAGGCCATCGGCGCCAGTGATACTCAGCGTCGGTCGCCAGGTGTTGTTGAGCAAAATTTCATGGTTCGATTCACGCGGCGATGGCGCATCGACGGCCCACGGGTATTTGAGGTACACGGAGTCGCCCAGGGTCGCCGCAGCCTGCTGTGCCTGCTCGATGCGCGGTTCGGGGATGTCCACGTGCAGGCTTTCGAGCGTTATCTGCCCCGTCGACTCGTCTTCGATCCGGCTGAGCAGACTGCGCAGGACACGGAAACTCGACGGGACGACGCCACTCGCGCTGCCCGAATGCACACCTTCTGTCAGCACATCGGCGCGCAACGTGCCTGTCAGGTTGCCTCTGAGCGATGTCGTGCACCACAACTGGTCATAGTTGCCGCACTCGGCATCGAGGCATACGACGAGACTCGGCGAACCGATGCGATCCTCGAGCATGTCGATGTAGTAGGGCAGGTCGAAGCTGCCTGATTCTTCACAGCCTTCGATCAGCACGACGCAGTGCGCGTGTGCAATATCCTGCTCCTGCAGGGCCCGAATCGCGGTCAGCGACCCAAACGTCGCATAGCCGTCGTCGGCGCCACCGCGGCCGTACAGTTTTCCGTCCCTGAGCACCGGCGTCCACGGGTCAAGGTCATCGTCCCAGCCGGTGAATTCCGGTTGCTTGTCATAGTGACCGTACAACAGCACGACATCCTGCGATGCGCCGGGGATGTCGATAAACAGGATCGGTGTGCGCCCTTCGATGCGCACAATTTCGACATGCATGCCGGCAATCGGCTGCTTGCTTGCCCACGCCTCCAGCAACGTCACGGCGCGGTCCATGTGGCCGCGGCTCTCCCAATCCGGATCGAATGCCGGCGACTTGTTCGGAATCCTGATGTATTCACAGAGCTCCGGAATTATCGATTCGTCCCATACAGCGTTGACGAAGGTCGCGGTCTTCCTGGTGTCCATGCCTGATGGTTCCTGCTGTGCTTGTCTTATTCGGCGGTTAGCGACCGATACAGCGTGTGTGTCATGCTTTCGGTCGTGATGAAGCCCCAGTTCCACTGCTCGTGATAGCTCGCGAGCGGATTCTCGGCGAGGACCTGTTCCTGCGTCATGCCCTGATCGACGAGCTGTTTCACGCGGGCCACTGCATCGACGAGCATGTCCAGGGCCGTCTGCAGGTCAGACTTGCTCGCCAGCGGGCCGTGACCGGGAATGATGATCGTGTCGTCGTTCGCCATGCCGAGGATGCGCTGTTGCCCGGCGATGTACCCGGCAACACTGCCGCCATTATCGAGGTCAATGAACGGGAACAGGTAATTGAAATGCAGATCGCCCGTGTGGATGACGTCGACGTCGCGGAAATGAATGACGGCGTCGCCGTCGGTATGCGCGGCCGGCACGTGAAACACGAAGGCCTCGTGGCCGTTGACATGAAACGTAACCGCGTCGGCAAACGTGAGCACGGGCAAGCCGGCCGGACCACCTGCCTCATCGGGCTGGTCGAGGAGTCGCGCGCGGATATTGTCATGCGCGACCACAATCGCGCCGGTCTCCGCGATTGTCGCATTGGAGCCGACATGGTCGCCGTGTACGTGAGTATTGACGACGAAATCGATCGATCGCCCCGCCAGATCTGCAGCAGTCTCGAGCACGCTCGGGCCCACCGGCGGGATGCCATCATCGATCAGCAGCACATGCTCGTCGCCAACCAACAGCGCTATGTTGCCGCCACCGAAGCCATCTGCGCCCTCGAGCATGTACATGCCCGGAACGACCTCGCTTGACTTCACGGAGGTCGCGAACTCCTGGGCCGACGTCAGCGCGCCAAGCAGCAGCAAGATGAGTGGCAGCATGATTCTTTTCATTGTTGGCTCCTCGTGTTCCTATTGATTGCTCGGGAAGGAGAACTGGGCCTTTTCCCGTACGCCGCCCGACGGCCAGCGCTGGGTGATCGTCTTGCGGCGCGTATAGAAACGCACACTGTCGGGCCCGTAAGCGAACAGGTCACCGAATAGCGAGCGTTTCCAGCCACCGAAGCTGTGTGTTGCCACGGGCACGGGCAGCGGCACGTTGATTCCAACCATGCCGACCTGGATGTTGTCCGCAAAAAAGCGTGCGGCTTCCCCGTCACGCGTGAATATGCAGGTGCCGTTGCCGTACTCGTGAGCGTCGATCAGTTGCATGGCATGCTGCTGCGATTCGGCCCGTACGACACAGAGTACGGGCCCGAAGATTTCTTCTTTGTAGATGCGCATGTCTGGCGTCACTTTATCGAACAGGCAGGCACCGAGGAAGAATCCATCGTCATGCCCCTCTACCTTGAGCCCACGGCCATCGACGACGAGTTCGGCGCCTTCCTTGACGCCAAGATCGACGTAATTCCGAACCTTTTCGCAATGCGCTTTGGTGACGAGTGGCCCCATGTCGTTGCCCGACTCCGCGCCGTCGCCGACGCTGAGGTCGTTGATCTGCTCCCGTAACTTGTCGACCACCATGTCCGCCGTCTCGTCGCCAACGCACACGGCAACCGAAATCGCCATACAGCGTTCGCCACAAGAGCCGAAAGCGGCGCCCATCAAGGCGCTGACGGCGTTGTCGATGTCAGCGTCCGGCATGACGACCGCATGGTTCTTGGCGCCACCAAGCGCCTGCACGCGCTTGCCATTCTTGGTTCCTGTCTCGTAGATGTATTTGGCGATTGGTGTGGAACCGACAAAGCTGATTGCCTGCACGCGCGGGTCCTCGAGAAGCGTGTCGACGGCTTCCTTGTCACCATTGACGACGTTGTAGACGCCGTCGGGAAGACCGGCTTCCTTGAACAGGTGGGCGATGAGCATTGGCGCGCTCGGGTCTTTCTCAGACGGCTTCAGCACAAACGTATTGCCACAGGCAATCGCCATCGGGAACATCCACATCGGCACCATCGCCGGAAAATTGAACGGCGTTATACCGGCAACAACGCCGAGCGGCTGAAACTCCGACCAACTATCTACATTGAGACTAACGTTCTTGCTGTGCTCCCCTTTAAGGAGTTCGGCCACCCCGCAGGCATATTCGACGACCTCGACGCCACGAATGAACTCACCCATCGCGTCGTCGAGTACTTTGCCGTGCTCATTCGTCAGCAGCGCGGCAATGTCGTCGGCCCGTTCTTCAAGTAATTGCTTGAAGTCAAACATGATTTTGGCGCGCTTCGCCGGCGGCGTATTGCGCCATGCAGGAAACGCAGCTGCGGCCGCCGCGATGGCGTCCTCGACAGTTTCTTTCGCGGCCATCGCGACATGCTTCGTGACTTCCCCGGTTGCCGGATTCGTGACGGGCAGGGGGCGGTTAGTATCGCTTACATCTCTGCCTGCGATGAAATGGCCGACGACGCTCGCGGTGTCGATACTGATGGCGGGTCGTGCGTTCATGATGTCTCCATGTCAGTTGGTGTCACTCGACCGAGTCGATGACACGCCGGATTGCTTCAAAAGACTGCTGCATCTCGTCGACCCTCGAGTTAAGGAACGGCGAAAACTGCAACACGTCCATGCCGTTGCGGATTACCAGGTGCTCATTCCAGAAACACTTCTTGTGGACCTCGAGACCGCGTGCTCCCGGTGCTCCGTCGCGAGGTGCCAGCTCGATTGCACCCATCAGGCCGAAGTTTCGCACATCGATGACTTTGTCGTGATCGGCGAATGAATGCAATATATCCTCGAAGGGTTTTTCAAGCGCGGCCGACTGTTCAAACGTACCTTCTTGCGCATAAACATCCTGCACCGCGAGGCCGGCAGCCGCGGCAACGGGATGACCCGAATAGGTGTACCCGTGGAACAGCTCGATCACGTGATCGGGTCCCTGCATGAACGCCTCGTAGATGTGCTCGCGCACAAGCACGGCTCCCATCGGAATGACTCCGTTAGTGAGGCCCTTCGCGCAGGTGATGATGTCGGGCGTTACACCAAAGCGCTGCGCCGCGAAGGCTTTACCGACACGGCCGAAAGCCGTAATGACCTCATCGAAGATCAGCAGGATGCCGTGTCGGTCACAGATCTCGCGCAAGCGCTCGAGATAGCCAATGGGTGGCGGGATGACGCCGGCTGAGCCGACGACGGGCTCGACAATGACTGCCGCGATGTTACTGCCGTCATGCAGCTGGGCAAGGGCTTCGAGATCATCGGCAAGATGCGCGCCCCATTCGGGCTGGCCGCGACTGTAAGCCGTGTGCGCCAGGTTCATCGTATGCCGCATATGATCAACGCCAGGTATCAAGGTAGCACTGAACACCTTGCGGTTTGGCACGATGCCGCCAACCGACATGCCGCCGAAATTGACGCCGTGATAGCCCTTCTCTCTACCGATCAACCGTGTGCGGTTGCCTTCACCGCGTGCACGGTGATACGCCAGCGCGATCTTGAGCGCGGTGTCGACGGACTCGGAGCCCGAGTTTGTGAAAAAACAGTGTGCGAAGCCCACGGGTGCCATATCGACCACACGTTCGGCGAGTGCGAAGGCTTTGTCGTTGCCGACCTGGAAGCCCATGCAGTAGTCGAGAGACGCAACCTGTTGCTGCACGGCTTCGACAACTTTGGGGTGGCAGTGACCCAGACCGGACGTCCAGAGACCCGAAAACGTGTCGTAAAGGCGCGCACCGTCGCTGGCCGTGTAGTAATGACCTGACGCACCGGTAATGATGCGCGGCTGTTTCTTAAAATCGCGATTGGCCGTAAACGGCATCCAGTAGGCGTCAATAGGCTGGGCAGAGGCATTCATCGTGGCGGGATTCCGTAATAGCAGAACTGGGTGTTCAGTGTAATGTCGACACGGTATGTTAAACAATCGGTTATGTGCGTATATATAAGCTATTGATTTATATAATTCACGTCGGCAAAATGTTTAGTTTAATAAACACTGGACGGGGCAGGCGCATGGACCAGGCAATCGGCAACCGGCTCAAGGCGATCCGCACGCGGCTCGGTCTGTCGCAGCGCCAACTGGCGCGCGTGTCCGGAGTCGCGAACGCGACGATTTCACAAATCGAGGCGGGGCGGATCAACCCGACCGTCAGCATGCTGAAGAAGGTGCTGGACGGCATTCCGATCAGCATGAGTGACTTTTTCGCCGACGCCACCGAGACCACGGATCGCATATTTTTTCGCGCCGGCGAGTTAACCGAGATCGCAGATGGCGGCGTGTCGTTCCTGCAGGTGGGCGCCAACCTGCACAACAAAGCCGTACAGCTGATCAAGGAGTGCTATCAGCCTGGCGCCGGGACGGGCCGGCACGCGATCACGCACGAGGGCGAGGAATGCGGCATCATTCTGCACGGCCGCCTGCAGGTGACCGTTGGCGAGCAGACCGCGCTCCTGCGTGCGGGCGATGCCTACTACTTCAAAAGCGATCAGCCGCACAATTTCCACAACCCGGGCAACGAACCCTGCGAACTCATATCGGCCTGCAGTCCGCCGAGCTTTTAGAAGAATATTGCCGGCCGGGGTGGCCAACGCGTGCCATTTGATGCAAAGTTACTGCCTCGGTTTTTTTAATCCCGATTAGAATTTTCATGGCACAGTTCGGCACGGTCTTTTGCGACAATTTCACTATTGCGCGCTTCGAGGGCGGCGCCTGGCAGCCCGCGGAGTTGCGGCCCATCGAGCCGCTGCCCATGCACCCGGCTGCGCACGTCTTTCACTATGCCAGCAGCTGTTTTGAAGGCTTCAAGGCGTATCGCTGGGCAGACGGTAAAGCACACATCTTCCGCCTTTACGATCACGTCGCCCGCATGCAAACAAGTGCCGAATCATTGCGTCTGCCGGTACCCGGCACTGATTTGCTGGCCGGCATGGTGATCGACCTCGTCGCCAGGCAGATTGACGACATTCCGGCGCCGCCCAGCTCGCTGTATCTGCGTCCGACGCTGATCGGAACGCTGCAGAACATCGGCGCGGCCGCAGAGCCATCAACGGAGGCAACGCTGTTCGTGATCGCGTCTCCCGTTGGTGACTACTTCGAAGGCGGCGCGAGGCCGCTGAAGCTGCTCGTAGATGATCAGCGGGCTCGCTCTACCGAGCAGCTCGGCAGTACGAAGACGGGCGGCAACTACGCTGCGGCGCTTGGTCCGACGCTCGACGCCAAGGCGAAGTACGGTGTCGATCAGGTGCTGTTCTGCCCGCACGGTGACGTGCAGGAAACCGGTGCGGCAAACTTCCTGTTGATCAGCGATGATGCGGTCATCACCAAGCCGCTGGATTCGTCATTCCTGCACGGCATGACGCGCGATGCGATTCTGCGGCTGGCGGCCGATCTCGGCTATACGGTCAACGAGCGCAATGTATCGGTCGCAGAGCTGCTGCAGCTCGTGAGCAGCTGTGAAGCCGCGCTGTCCGGCACGGCTGCCTGCCTGTCCCCGGTGGGCAGTCTCGTCTACAAAGGCAAGGAGATCAGGGTGCTGGACGGCAAGCCCGGGCCGAATACCGCAAAGCTGCGCAAAGCACTGCAGGACATCCAGTACGGCCAGGCGCCCGACACGCACGGCTGGCTTACCGAAGTTTAGTCGCCGGCACGTCTAGATCGCTTTCGAGTAGCGCTGGTCGTTATTCTCGGTATTGATGTAGCGGTCGAACACCATCGCGACGCTGCGCAAGAGCAGGCGACCCTTGGCCGTGATCTCGATCCCGTTGCCATGGACTACAACCAGACCATCGTCGACGAGCGGCACAAGGCGCGCGAGTTCTCTGCGGAAGTATTCCTCGAACTTCACCCCGTGTCGCGCATTGAAGACGCTGAAAGACACGGTCCCGTAACACATCAATGACTGTATCGCCGCTGCGCGCAGCGCATCGTCGGCGTCCACCGCAATTCCGCGTGTGACCGGCAGCTGCCCGCTCGTAATGATTGCCTCATACTCAATCGTCGAGACGGCGTTTTGTGCATAGACCGGGCCAATATCGCTGATCGAGCTGACGCCGAGGCCGATCAGGTCGCAGCGGCGGTGTGTCGAATAACCCTGAAAGTTTCGTTGCAGCGTATGGTCGTGTCTTGCCCTGACCAGGTCGTCCTCCGGCAGCGCGAAGTGATCCATGCCGATGTAGATGTAGCCCGCATCGCCGAGCCGATCGATCGTGTGGCGCAGGATGTCGAGCTTTGTCTGCGGCAGCGGCAGATCAGCTTCGTTGATCATGCGCTGGCCCTTGAAGCGCTCCGGCAAATGGGCGTAGTTGTATACCGCGAGCCGATCCGGTTGCATATCGATGACCGCAGCAAGCGTATCGTCAAAACTTGCTACGGACTGATGTGGCAGGCCGTAAATCAGATCGAAGGATACCGACTTGAAGCCCGCCACCCGCGATGTATCCACCAAAGACTGAACTTCCGCAACCGTCTGCATCCGGTTGACGGCTTTCTGCACGTTTGGATCGAAGTCCTGGATACCGAGGCTCAGCCGGTTAAAACCAAGCCGGGTCAGGGCGTGGATAGACTCGTCGGACACCGTGCGCGGATCCACTTCTATCGAGAATTCGTGGTTGTCACTCTCGTCAAATGTGAATGCACTGCGGAGCTTACTCATGAGGTCGCCAAGCTGCGTGTTGCTCAGGTAAGTCGGTGTGCCGCCGCCGAAGTGCAGTTGTTCCACCCTGCGTTCCGTCGCAAACAGCTCGGATTGCATGTCTATTTCACGACACAAATTATCGAGATACCTGTCGACACGCACCTGGTTGCGCGTCACGATCTTGTTGCAGCCACAGTAGTAACAGAGTGTCCGGCAAAAAGGGATATGCACGTACAGCGACAGCGGCAGGCCGCTCGCGTTGCTGGCAAGCGCATTCTTGCGATAAGCGTCAGCGGTGAGGCTTGCGTTGAACTGCAGCGCCGTCGGATACGAGGTGTAGCGTGGTCCGCGCCCGTCGTAGCGCCGGATCAGATCTTCATCGAAACAGACTTTGTCAGAGTCCCGGATTCCCATACCCGTAATGGTCGCCGAAATCGGCCCTGCAGCACATGGGTAGAAACCACAATGCGCCTGCCGTGACTATGGGGATATTCCCCTTTTTCGCTCACAAGTAGGGGTATCTCCCCATTTTTTGTCTAATTCCCGCGCAAGCTGTGCACGAGATACAGCGCAATCGTAAGCAGCAGCATAGCGACGCCCTGATGGGCGGCGCCGAGTGCGATAGGCACGGCAAGCACAAGCGTTGCGATGCCCAGCGCGAACTGCAGGATCCCCGTGTGTAGCAATGCGTTCGTGGCCTTACCGGCGCGGACAGGCAAATCGGCAGTTCGCGAAGTCAACCAGTAGAGGACGATCGCCATGAATGTCGAAATGGCAAGCAATCGATGATCAAACTGCACGGTCGTCATGTTCTCTGTCAGGTTTCGCCAAAAGGGCTCGAGGGCACTCAGTCCCGGTGGAATCCAGTGCTCACCCATCATCGGAAACGTGTTGTAGATCTTGCCCGCCTTGAGGCCGGCGACGAAGCCACCGGAGACGATCGTCGCCACAATCAGCACGGTGAGGCCGAGCGTCCGGCCAAACCAGGGATGCGCCTGCTCCCCCGATCGCGGATACAAAAGCGATAAAGCGACCCAGAACATGTACGCGTAGATCAGAAGCGCAGCGACAAGGTGTGCGGTCAGCCGATATTGGCTGACGTGCGGATTATCGACGAGTCCGCTCTTGACCATGTACCAGCCCAAAAGACCCTGCAAACCGCCGAGAGCGAACATCAGCAGATATTTCGGCCAGTCCTGCTTGCCGATATAGCCTTTGACCGCAAACACGATAAACGGCACGAGGAACGCGACGCCGATCAGTCGACCAAGCAGGCGATGCAGGTATTCGAGCCAGAAGATGCCCTTGTAATCGCTGACATCCATATGTGAGTTGATCTTCTGAAACTCCGGCGACTGTTGATACATTGCGAACGACTGTTGCCATTCAACATCAGTCAATGGCGGCAGCCAGCCGACGACCGGACGCCAGTCAACCATCGACAGGCCGGAACCGGTCAGGCGCGTCACGCCGCCAAGGACCACCATCAGGAAAAGCAGTGCGCACACTGCCAGTAGCCAGGTTGCGACGGCGCGATTTCGGGATTCAGTCGGGGTCGTTTCGTCCATTTGCAGCAGGACCGGTACTCGCTTGCGGAAAACGCGCAATCTTAGCAGCCTCTGCCGCAGAAGGAAGCCATGGTATTCTGCGCGGATGCGTATCCGGCAATGCAACAACCTTATGGAATTTCGGCGCGTCGCGAGAAGGCGTTTGCCTAAACCGGTGTTTCATTACATCGATGGCGGTGCCGACGATGAGGTGACACTCGGCAGAAACACCGATGCGTTCAATGATTACGAGTTATTGCCGGCGCAATTGTCCGACGTCAGCAGCATCGATATGCAGTCGACATTATTCGGCCAGCCAATCGACTGGCCCGTCATGATATCGCCGACGGGTGCGTCGAAACTGTTTCATAGAGAAGGCGAACTTGCAGTGGCGCGGGCCGCTGCAAAGTTTGGCACGATCTACAGCCTGTCCACGCTCGGAACGACGACGATCGAGGATGCCGCGGCCGCAACGGACGGCCCGAAGCTGTTCCAGCTCTACATTTTCAAGGATCGCGGCCTCACGAGAGAGTGGCTGCAGCGCTGTCAGGACAGTGGCTACGTGGCGCTCGCCTTGACGGCTGATACACCGGTTGCGGGCAATCGGGAGCGCGACTTCGTGCATGGGTTTTCGGCGGATCCGAGATCGCGTGTCAGACAGGCACTGAGCTTTGCCCGCCACCCAGGCTGGCTCGCGCGGGCCTTTCTGAAGAAGGACCTCGACATGGTAAACATTACTTCGAGTGCGGCGGCGGCGCGTGCGCTTGAGGCCGGCGCGCGCCAGTTCATCGACGACGAACTCGAGCGCTCGTTAACCTGGAAAGATGTCGAGTGGCTCAGGAGCCACTGGAACGGAGCACTTGTTATCAAAGGCGTGCAGACGGTCGAAGATTGCCGCAAAGCCGCGGACTCGGGCGCGACGGCGGTCATGCTGTCGAATCATGGCGGCCGGCAGCTCGAGTCAGCACCTGCGCCCGTCGATTGCATTGCAGCGGTGGCGGATGCGTTGCGCGATCGGCTCGAGATCATTTGCGATGGCGGCATTCGGCGCGGCACACATGTCGTCAAGGCGCTGGCGCTTGGCGCAAATGCTTGCAGCATCGGCCGCGGTTACCTGTATGCGCTCGCAGCTGGTGGTCAGGCGGGTGTCGAGCGTGCACTCGGCTTGCTGCACACTGAAGTGGAGCGAACGCTGGCCCTCGTTGGCTGCAATTCCGTGAGTAAACTCGGGCGCAGCTACATACGGCAGCGTGCTCGGTCAGCCCGGTAACATTCCCGAATTGCGCAACTCGAGAGCAGATCCTGCGCACCGCGGCCGGGGTCGAATCGCCTGCCAGCGGCGCAATTTGGAACGGAACCCACTGAAATAAGCAGCACTTGACGGGACTACCGCAATTCGTCTGTAAAAGACGCGCCCGAATTTCGAGCCTTACCGCGTTTTTGCGAGTACTATGAGCGCTGCCTGCCACAGCAAGGCAGGGCTGGAACCGCCTTCGGGCGGCGTTATTGTTACGAGGTAGATATGTCAGGCGAAAGAGTTTCAGGAACCGTCAAGTGGTTTAACGACGACAAGGGATTTGGTTTTATCGAGCGCGAAGGCGGGCAGGATGTATTCGTCCATCACAGCGCGATCCAGATGGAAGGATTCAAGACCCTCAAAGAGGGTCAGTCCGTCACAATGGAAGTTACGCAGGGCCAGAAAGGCCCTCAAGCCGAAAACGTCATCGCCGACTAGGTACCGACTGGCCGGTCGCCACCTGGCATGACCGGTTCGGCTACAACTTCTGTTGCTTACCTGCTGCGCAGGCAGGATTCTAATGCATAGGCGTTGCCGACCGCTGAGGTCCGGTAGTGCGTTATTGCTGCGTTGCCCGAATCGCTCGGCAAGGACTAGAATGACGGGCCGACAACAATGACAACATTCCGTGAAACTGAGAATTCGAGATAATTCGGTACGACTGCGACTGACACGTGGCGAGGTCGAAACGCTGCGCAGTGAGGGTCTCGTGAAAGCGCGCACCGGTTTTCCAGGCGGTCGGGAATTTCAATACATCGTCGAATCGAGTCCCGCCTGCGTCAACCCAGGCGCGTTCCTGTCCGAGTGCGTCATCACCGTGCGTCTGCCCGAGGCGACCGTCCTAAAGTGGGCGAACTCCGAACAGACCTCGATCCAGGGAGAGCAGCCGCTCGATGACGAGCCGCTGTCGATCCTCGTCGAAAAGGATTTCGCCTGCCTCGCCCCGCGTGAAGGCGAGGACGAGTCGGATATGTTCCCGCACCCTGCGGCCCGAGCCGATTCGGCACAGAATTGATCCCGATGCCGCGCTACGCCCATTTCAAGCCCGAAACCCTGGCGTTTCTCGACGAACTGTCGTCGAACAACAATCGTGACTGGTTCAAAGAGAACAAGGGCCGGTACGAAGAGCAGGTGCTCGACGTCGCCCTGCAATTCATCCAGTCAATGCAAGACCCGCTCGCAGGGATCGCCCCGCACTTCGTTGCGCAGGCAACCCGCACGGGTGGTTCGCTGATGCGCGTTTACCGCGACACGCGGTTTGCGAAAAACAAATCGCCCTACAAGACCAACATCGGTATTCAGTTTCGTCACGAGCAGGCGAAAAATGTTCATGCGCCCGGCTACTACGTGCATATTGATCCACAGCAGGTGTTCCTCGGCGTCGGCATGTGGCGACCCGAGGCCGAGCCGCTGCGGGCGATCCGCGAACGCATCTCCGCCAAGCCTGGCGAATGGAGACGTGCGGTCGGTGACAAGGCATTCAAACGGCATTTCGAACTCGGCGGTGAATCGCTGAGCCGGCCGCCGCGAGGCTTCGATAAAAACCACGAACTGATTCGCGACATCAGGCGCAAGAGCTTTATCGCTGTCAAGAATATGGACAAGACGGATGCCTTGAGCCCACAGTTCCAGCGCAAGGTAGAAACGGCGTTCAAAGCGGGAACGCCCTATATGCGGTTCCTGTGCCGGGCCGTCGGAGTGCCGTTCTGAGCAGGGAGCGGAGCAGTTTTGCAGATGAGCGAAAATCCGATCCTGTGGCAGCCGACTGACGAGCGGATCCAGGCATCTGCGATGCATCGCTTCATGCACCGTTACGGATTCAGGACCTACGATGACCTTTATCGGTGGTCGATCGATGATATGGCCACATTCTGGGAAGCGATATGCGAGTTCTTCGCCGTTCGCTTCGATAAGCCGGCGACAAGAACGCTCGCGCGGCCCGACAACATTATGGATGCCGGCTGGTTCGAAGGCAGCCAGCTCAATTTTGCCGCGCACCTGTTGCGCCATAGTGGCGAGCGCGACGCCATTGTATTTTGCGGCGAGGACGGCAGTCAGCGGCGGCTGAGTCGCGATGAGCTGCGGCGGCAAGTCGCTGCAGTTGCGGCAGGGCTGAGGCAGGCCGGCATCGTCAAAGACGACCGCGTGGCGGCGTTCCTGCCCAATTGCCCGGAAACGATCATCGCGATGCTTGCGACCGCCAGTATCGGTGCGATCTGGTCGTCGTGTTCGCCGGACTTCGGCGTTAATGGCGTTATTGATCGCTTTGGGCAGATCGAGCCGAAGCTACTGTTCGCGACCGATGGCTACACCTACAACGGCAAGCGTATCGATTCGATGCCGGTCGTTGCCGGTATTGTTGCAGGCATACCAAGCATTGCGAAAACGGTTATCGTGCCGTTTCTCGGTGATGCTGCACGAGCAGAATCGGCGACCACGCTTGCCTGGGATGATTTCGCGATAACAGGGGCCGAGTTGTCTGTTGACTCGGTGAACTTCAATCATCCGCTATACATCATGTACTCATCGGGCACGACCGGCGTGCCGAAGTGCATCGTGCACGGCCACGGCGGCACACTGCTCAAGCACCTCAACGAGCTCGGTTTGCATACCGATGTCAGTGCAGATGATCGTGTCTTCTATTTCACAACCTGCGGCTGGATGATGTGGAATTGGCTCGTGACCAACCTCGCGCTTGGGGCGACCGTCGTCCTGTTCGATGGCGCGCCGTTTGTCGAGGATGGTCGTGCACTGTGGCGGATGGCTGAGCGCGAAGCGCTGACGATATTCGGCACGAGCGCAAAGTACCTCTCTGCGCTGGAGAAATCGGGCCTGCGGCCGAAAGACGAATTTGACCTGGCGGCGCTGTGCACGATTCTGTCGACGGGTTCACCGCTGGCGCCCGAAAGCTTCGATTTCGTCTATGACGCGATCAAAGCCGACGTGCAGCTGAGCTCCATTACGGGTGGCACGGACCTGCTCGGCTGCTTTGCCGGCGCCAACCCGATGCTGCCCGTCCGACGCGGCGAACTGCAATGCCGCGGCCTCGGCATGGACGTACAGATCTTCAACGATGACGGCCAGGCCGTAGTCGAAGAGAAGGGCGAACTCGTCTGCGTCAAACCATTTCCGTCGGCGCCCGTGTGTTTCTGGAATGATGTGGACAACGCGCGCTACCGGTCCGCGTATTTCGAACGTTTCCCGGGAATCTGGGCGCATGGCGATTTCGCCGAACTCAAGCGCGGCGGCGGTATGGTCATCTACGGTCGTTCGGATGCCGTGCTGAACCCCGGAGGCGTCCGCATCGGCACGGCAGAAATTTATCGTCAGGTTGAGAAGCTTGATGAAGTGCTCGAGAGTATCGCGATCGGGCAACAATGGGATGATGACGTGCGCGTCATATTATTTGTTGTTCTCCGGACCGGCGTTGACCTCGACGATGAATTGCGTGACCGTATCCGCGGCGTCATTCGCAAAGGCGCGACGCCACGCCACGTGCCTGCCAAGATCATCGCTGTCGAAGAGATTCCACGCACGAAAAGCGGCAAAATCGTCGAACTCGCCGTACGCTCCGTCGTGCATGGTGAAGACGTCAGGAATACGGATGCGCTGGCTAATCCCGAGGCCCTCGAACATTTTCGCGATATCGCCGAATTGGGCGAGGCATAGGAACGCTTGCTGATGGCGCGAGACGACATGCTGGGAGTCGAAGTGGGCCGCGGCCATGTGTTGCCCGAGTGGATAGATGTAAATGGCCACATGAACGTGGCGTATTATGTGCTGGCGTTCGATCTGGGCGTCGACGCTTTATGGGCGCGCTTTGGCATCACCGAAGAACACATCCAATCGACCGACAGCTCGACGTTCGCCGTTGAATCGCATGTTCTGTATCGACGCGAACTCAAGGAAGCCGATCCATATTTGGTGACCGCGCAAATACTCGCGTTCGATGAGAAACGAATTCATCAGTTTCAACGCATGTACCACGCCGAAGAAAAGTTTTTAGCCGCCACGGCCGAGTGGATGAACTTGCATGTCGACCTCGCGACGCGCCGCGTCGCTCCCTGGCCTGCATCGATACTTGAGGGCATACACGAGGCGGCAAGAGCACAGGGTGACTGGCCATATCCTGACGACGCAGGGCGCGTAATGCGCGTCGGCAGGCCGCTGTATACTGCGCAGGAGCAGGTGTGATGGCGGGTCGCTTCCTGCTTGCGATCGATCAGGGCACGAGCAGCAGTCGCGCTGTGGTTTATGATCATGCAGCCAACGTCCTGTGCAGTGCGCAACGGGAATTTCCGCAACTCTATCCGCAACCGGGCTGGGTCGAGCATGATCCGGAGGCGATCTGGGCGTCAGTGCAGTACGTTGCCGGGCAGGCCATGCGGGAAGCCGGCGCCGTCGCCGGCGACATCACGGCGATCGGTATCACAAACCAGCGCGAAACAACGTTGCTCTGGGACCGCGAAACCGGCGAATGCGTCTGTAACGCAATCGTCTGGCAGGATCGGCGCACGGCGCCGATGTGCGAGGCGTTAACGACTGATGGCGTCGAGCCGCTGATCATTGACAAGACCGGTCTGCGACTGGATCCGTATTTTTCCGCAACCAAAATCGCGTGGATCCTCGAAAATGTTAAGGGTGCGCGAGAGCAGGCGAGACGCGGCAAGCTCGCATTCGGTACGGTCGACAGCTTCCTGCTGTGGCGCCTGACAGGCGGTCGCGTCCATGCGTCCGACGCGAGCAATGCATCACGAACGATGCTGTTCAATATTCACGACCAGCAATGGGACGACGAGCTCCTGGAAATTTTCAACATCCCGCGCGAGTTATTACCGGAGGTGCTCGATTGTGCTGCAGATTTCGGTGAGACTGACGATGCAACGGTCGGCGGCGCAGTGCCGATTCTCGGCGTTGCCGGTGATCAGCAGGCCGCGTTGATCGGTCAGGCGGGGTTCGACTACGGCATGACCAAGAGTACTTATGGGACGGGCTGTTTCGTGATCGCCAATACGGGTGGCGATGCGCTTACATCGAACAATAATTTGCTGACGACGGTAGCGAATCGCCTGGATGGCGAGGTGACCTACGGGCTCGAAGGCAGTGTCTTTATCGCCGGTTCGGCGATGCAGTGGTTGCGTGATGAACTGGGTATCATCGAGTCGGCGCCAGAATCCGAAGCGATCGCCAAAGCAACAGGAGTGATTACTGGCGTGCAGGTCGTGCCGGCATTCGCAGGACTCGGTGCTCCGTACTGGGACCCGCATGCGCGTGGCGCGATTCTTGGCCTCACGCGCGGCAGCGGGCGCGATGAAGTGGTCACCGCAACGCTGCAATCGATCGCGTACCAGACGCGTGATTTGCTGGATGCGATGGCAGACGACGGCATCGTGCCGTCGGTTATTCGCGTCGACGGTGGCATGGTCGCGAACGGCTGGTTCCTGCAGTTTCTCGCCGACATTCTGGATACACCTGTCGAGCGCCCGCAAAATGTCGAATCGACGGTCCTCGGGGCGGCATATCTGGCGGGTCACCGCAGCGGGCTCTTTGCCTCCCTCGAGGACATCGCCAGGCTGTGGCAGGTCGACACACGTTTCGAACCGGCGATGTCTGCAGACCAGCGTGAGCAGCTGCTCATGGGCTGGTCAGCGGCTGTCAGCCGTATCCGGTCGGATGATAGAAAGTGATGGTTGCGCTGAGAGCCCGGCAGAAAATCGGCAAATACAAAATCCTCGGCCGCATTGCATCCGGACCGCTCGCCGACGTCTATCGCGCCTACGACACGATCCTGAAACGGCGCGTCGCGCTGAAGATTCCGAGACTCACGGACAATATCGGTCATGAGGAATGCTTGCATGAAGTCCAGGTGGCGACGCGACTCCGGCATCCGAATATTCTGGCCGTGCTCGATGCGAGTAACATCGACGGCAAGTTCGTCATTGTGACGGAGCTCGGTGACGAATCGCTCGCCGACCGAATCGAACGCAGAACGTCGACGGCGTTCGCCATCGACCTGGCCTCACAGGCGCTAGCGGCACTGGCATACGCGCATGAGAGAAAGATCATTCACTGCGATATCAAGCCCGAGAACTTCATATTGTTTCCCGGCAATAAGCTCAAGCTTGCGGACTTCGGATTTGCCAAGCTCAGCTTGCGCACGCTCAAGGCATCGGGTTCCGGGACGATCGACTACATTGCCCCCGAACAGGCGATGGGACGACCGAAGTTCCAGTCCGATGTGTTTTCTATGGGATTGGTTCTGTATCGACTGTTTTCGGGAAAACTGCCCGAGTGGCCATTCGACTGGCCCATGGCAGGACATGAGCGCCTGACTGCACGTGTGCGCCCCGAAATTGTTGCGATGCTCAAGAAAGCGATACAGCTCGACCCGGGCAAACGCTACCGCGACGCCGTGCAGATGCAGGCCGAGTTTGAACGTGCACACAGTCATGCCCGTAAGCAAAAACGGTCCCGGGCGAAGAGCGGCGTTCGCAATGGATCAACGTGGCGGCAGTTGCAATGGCGCGAGTTTCAGCGCCGGTTTCGCAAGGTTCTCGACACGCGGCACCAGTGCCGGCGTTGTGAGGGGCCCGTCGCCGAAAGTATGCAGGCTTGCCCGTGGTGCGGCTTTGACAATCCGGCCCGCGGCTCGGCTTCGAGCTTTGCGTCCAGTTGCCCCCGCTGCGAGCGCGGTGTCAAGAACGACTGGGCTTATTGTCCATGGTGCTACGGTCCGGGTTTCGTCGAGGAAACGGACCGCGAATATCCGGACAAACGCTATACGGGGCGTTGCAGAAATTCGCGTTGTCGTGGTCAGCTGATGTCCTTCATGCGTTATTGTCCGTGGTGTCGAATGAAGGTGCGCAAGCCCTGGAAAATCACGGGGAGCAAGCATTCGTGCCGGGCGTGCGGCTGGGGCATCGCCAGGGAATTCTGGAATTACTGCGCATGGTGCCGTGAACCCGTGCGCAGCGACTAACACCTCGTGGCGACAGTGCCGGGATTGTGTATATGGCAAATGAGGTACTAGTGCTCGACAACAGCCGTGAGGTCGATCGGCGTCACGCATTTATTGGCGGCGGTGAATTTGTTGCCTATACCTGCCCGGCACCGGACAAAGTAACTGGCAACGAGGACACGGTTGCCATCGTGCCGTACGGGCCGCAGGCGGCGGCGCTCGTCGTCGCCGATGGCGCCGGTGGACTGCCCGGTGGCCAGCGCGCATCGCTGGTCGCGGTCGCGACACTGATTGACTCGCTAAACGCATCGATGGCCGAAACGATGTTGCTGCGGACAGCGATTCTCGACGGCATCGAGGCGGCCAACCGCGCCGTTCAGCAGCTCGGCAACGGCTCGGCGACGACGTTGACCGTGGTGACGATTGAAGGGCTGATTGCACGCGCTTACCAGATCGGCGATTCCGAGGCGATCATTGTCGGCCAGCGCGGCTTACTAAAGCTGCAAACGCTGGCGCACTCGCCGACGGGGCTCGCCGTCGAGGCCGGCTTTCTGGATCAGCGCGAGGCGTTACATCATGCCGAGCGGCATCTCGTATCCAATTTCCTGGGCACTGCGGAAATGCGTATTGACGTCGGCGCCGAGGTCACGCTCAAGCCGCGTGACACGATACTGGTTGCGAGCGATGGACTGACGGACAATGTTCATGTCGAGGAGATTATTGACAGGATTCGCAGCGGACCCATCGACGACGCCGCAGGCAGCGTGATTTCGCTCGCCAGACGACGCATGGGCGGCCATTCGAGCGGACAGCCGAGCAAGCCCGACGATTTGTCGCTGATACTGTTTCGCAAACCCTACCGATTGGCCGATCTCGTGCCGAGGTGAATCGACTGCAGTTTATAGATTGCGATTATGTCAACGCCGCCAGGATCTGCTGCGTTATTAACTAACCGGGGGTGTTGATCGCGTGTCGTGAGCGTATTATCGTCAGACTGAGCCGCTCACTGCGATTTGGGCGCTGTGCGAGACCGATTCCGATGGAACTTGAGGCCGGTATTTTCGCTCAAACCGAGTAGTCACATGGGCTCCGGGCGGCTGCGGCACGTGGCTCTCGGGAGCTATCGCATTTGCAGCGTCGCCCACCGCCACACCTCGCAGACAGAGGGTTAGGAATATGAAGCACAGCCAGGTACTAGCCACGGTCTCCCATTGGACCAAACCATTACTGCTCGTGGCCTGCGCGGCGTTCGTCGCCGCCGGGTGTAAGTCATCTGTGATCACGCCCCCCTCGGGTGGTGTCAGTATGCCGATGCCGCCGTCAGGCGGCATGCCATCGCCATCGGGCGGCGGACAGCAGTCCGGTGGGCAACAGTCTGGTGGACAGCAGTCTGGCGGACAGCAGTCGGGCGGTGGTCAGCAGTCGGGCGGTGGTCAGGAGTCGGGCGGCAGTCAGTCGGGTGGCGGTCAATCGGGTGGCGGGATGCCGGATATCGGCATGCCCGGCGGTAGTGAAGGTGGGCCGAGCGGCAGTTCCGGCGGCGCAGACGGCTCCAGCGGCGATGTTGGTGGGATGCCGGACGATCCCTTCGGAGTTCCGCCGATGCCAGGCACAGGCGGCGCTGGTGGCGCTGCCGGCGAAGAACCCGGTGCTGGTGGCGAAGGCGATGCGGATGGCGATGGCGATCCGGACAGTGAAGCCGGCGGCAGCAGTGACTGCGGCGATACCGGGGCATTGCCTGGTGGTGTCGGCGGCATGGGGCAGGCCGGCGAGTGTATCGGCGGCGGCGGTGCAGCCGCGAACAGCGAGAGTGACAGCGACAGCATGGAAGCGGCGTCCGGTGGTGGCGCGGCGGGCGGTCCCGAGGGCAGTGTAGCAGGCACAGGCGGCGTGGGCGGCGTCGGCGAATTCCCCGCGGAGACCGACGCGGAGCGTGCCGAGCGTCTTGGCAAAGAGCTCGAAGAGTCCGTTGGTGGATTCGATGAAGTACTGATGGAAGAGCAGCGCGAGATTGCTGCAGTGGGACGCAATACCGAGGGTTTCGGGGGTGGCTCGGCAGGTGGCGCCGGCGGCATCGATCTTGGCGAACAAGCCGCTGGCTCGGGTGGTTCGATCACGGTGGCCAACCGGGGTATCAGCAGGGCGCCGTCACCGATAGATGACATGACAGAGGACGAAATCCGCGAGCGCACACCCGAAGATATTGCGATTATGGTCGATGATGACATCATTGCCAGGCAACTTCGTGAGGCGGCGCTGGCCGAAGAGGATCCGGAATTGCGCGACCGCCTCTGGGAGGAGTACCGCAAATACACGGGCAATTAAGGTGTCGATTTGAGAACCATGCAATGGACCTCGCTGCTGACTTCGCTGGCTGTCTTCGGACTGTCAGGCTGTGCGGTCAATGAGGTTGTCACTGCCGAAGAAACTGAACTGATCATCGCCGAAGCGCCGCCGGACGAGGCGATGTTGCTCGATATCGGCATTATTCAGTTCGCAGACGGCATTCCGAGCGATAACGACCCTGTCGATACCGGCATTTACGAAGAGATTCGTTCCGCCGAATCCAACTACCTCGCGTACCACCTGAAAACCACGCTCCAGGGCACCGGACACTGGGGCGCGGTACGTGTGGTCCCGTCACGCAATGCGTTTACCGATGTCGTTATCGACGGCACAATCGAGGAATCGGACGGCGAGTTCATCACGCTGCAAATCTCCGTCAGCGATGCCCGAGGGCAGAACTGGTATCAAAAAGATTACAGCACGCAAACGGGCATTTCGTCGTACTCGATAAACCGCGACCGGCGTTCCGATCCATATCAAAAAGTCTTCAACGATATTGCCAACGACCTGCGTGAGTACGTTGCTCAATTGCCTCCTGATTCCGTACGGCAATTACAGCAAGTCTCAGAGCTGAAGTTTTTTGCCGACATGTCGCCGGCCGCCTACGGCGAGCACTTGACGAGCGATAAGAACGGTGTGGTTTCTGTAGTTCGGCTGCCCGCGGAGAACGATCCGTCCGTGGCGCGTCTGCGTCAGATCCGCGAACGCGATCGGCTCGTTGTTGATACGCTCAATGAGCACTATGCAAATTTCTATTACGGTATCGCGATTCCATATCACTCGTGGCGCAAGACGGCGCGTGAGGAGGCGATCAACTACCGCCAGGTCAAACGGGCAGCGACGATGCAGACATTGATGGGTGCGGTGGTACTTGCCGGTTCGCTGGCGGTCGATACGGACAGCAGCAGCAGCAGTAAACGACAAATGAAGCGGAGCCTGCAGAACATCGGCATATCGGAGGGTTTTAATACGATTTTCAAGGGTTTTTCGCGGCGCTCCGAAGCCACGATGCACCTCGAATCGATCAAAGAACTGTCGGAGTCCTTTGGTGCCGAGGCAGCGCCCATGGTGGTCAACATCGAAGGACAAACGCGCCGTCTGACCGGAACTGCAGCCGCGCAATACGAAAGCTGGCGGCGCTTGCTCAAGGAAATCTACGAGGCTGAAACCGGTTTCGTTGAACCGGCCGACGTCCGCGCACCGGAGCGTGTACCCGAACCGACCGGATAAGCCATCGGCGTGAAGCAGGACCTGCAAAAAGCGACACAGCTCGCAAACCGCTACACGTTGGTGCGCAGGTTGGGCGGTGGTGGCGAGGCCGAAACCTGGCTGGCAACGGATCGCATGACGCGTGCCCGCGTCGCACTGAAGATACTTACTAACGATCGCCTGACCATCGACGCGCTGCGCGCGGAATGGCAAACCAGCATTCGTCTTATGCATGCGCATATCGTGCGCGTGTTCGAATTCAATGACGATCCTGACTGTCCGTTCTACAGCCTGCAATTCATTGACGGCCCCGATATCAGCGTGTTGTCAGGCGCACCGCTCCAGGACGTTCTGGCACCGATCGCGCTCATTGCCGACGCGCTACGCTATGCGCACGGCAAAGGTGTCGTGCATCGCGACATAAAGGCCAGCAATATCCTGCTCGATCACAATGGTGCGCCGTACCTGATCGACTTCGGTGTTGCCGCTGCGGGCGGCGGCCGGGGCCAGGGTGGGTCGCTGATCGCATCAAGCCCGCAGGCGCTGGCTGGCGAGCCGGCGCAGCCGGCCGACGACATTTTTGCCCTCGGCGGCCTGATCTACGAACTCGTTGCCGGGCGCTCGCCGTATTCGTCAGCAGCAACGGCCGCAGATATCCGGCAAGCCGTGCCGGCGCCGTTACATTCGGCCGACGGGACGCCGGTGCCCGGAGCGCTGCAGGAACTCGTGGCAGCCATGCTCGATAAGGATGCGGGCAAGCGGCCTGATGCAGCGTCGGTTGTCGCCCGATTACAGGCGGCGGGTTTCGCCGGGGCTCCCGCGCCGGCCGACTATGTCGCGGGACAACAGTCCGCGGCCGCAGAAGTCATCGAGGCCACAGGTGCGATTCGTCCCAGGGCGAAGGCCCCGATCGCGGCTCCTGCAGCAGATGCACCAGGTCGCGGAGGATTGAGCCCGAGAGCCGTGGGCATCAGTCTTGTCGTGTTGTTGATTGTTCTGATCGGCGTCGTGTTCATTCTGCCGAACACGGTGCCGACCGGGCGCGAGCCGCCGGTCGCGGGACAGGAAGACGCGGATGCCGGGACCGGCCAGCAACAGGCAGAGGGGCAGGCTGAAGCCGACGCTGTCGACGCTGTGCCACAAAGGGACGAACGCGTTGTCGCAAGAGCTGAGACAGAAACGGTGCTGGGCGAGCTGCTGTCCAAGATGGATACGCTCGAGCGACGCGCCGTGCAGCGATGGGGCGGGCTGCGCTACAAACAGGCCCAGGCTGTGTATGCCGAGGGCGACGAGGCATATCTGGCGCGCAACTATGCGTTGGCGATCGACAAATACCGCGAAGCGATTGACATCATCGAGCCTTTGCTCGACCAGGTGGATCAGGTATTTGCCAGGACTCTCGCCGATGCTGAGGCGGCTCTCGATGCCGCGGACTCTGTGGAAGCACTGCGTCTATTTGAACTGGCCGTCGCGATCAGCCCGAGCCACGCGCCGGCGCAGGCCGGCTACGCGCGCGCCCGGAACCTCGATACCGTGCTGGCGCTGATCGACCAGGGTCTGGCTTACGAGAAAGACCTCGAACTTGAAGCCGCGCGACAGAGTTTTGCCCGGGCCGTTGCGCTCGATGCAGAGTGGCAGCCGGCCCGGGAGGGCCTGGAACGAATTGACGAGACGATCAGGCAGCGGGATTTCGACCAGCGCATGACCGAAGGCCTGACTGCGCTGGCAGAAGGTGACTATGCAGGTGCTCGCGCGGCATTTCGCATGGCCCAATCTTTGCGACCCGGGTCACCGGAACCGGCGGATGGGTTGCTGCAGGTTGACCAGGGTATGCGCCTCGACCGCATCGCGGGGCTCGAGCGGCAGGGGAAGGCGCAGGAACAAAATGAAGAGTGGGATACGGCCGTGGAGACGTACACGGCGATTCTCGACATCGATCCGAACTTGCTGTTCGCGCAGCAGGGGCTGCAGCGGGCGCAGCAGATGAACGCCCTGCACGAGCGAATCGAGAAATATATTGCCGAACCGGATCAGCTGAGCGCGCCCGCAACAATGCGCGCGGCAACCGCGCTTGTCGTGGATATCACGCGCATGCCGGAGATAGGTCCCCGCCTCGGCGATCAGCGCGACGAGCTGTCACGACTCCTCAAGCGGGCGGCAACGCCGCTGACCGTGCAGCTCGTGTCCGACAATCTCACCGACGTGTCGATCTACAAAGTTGGTAAACTCGGCAGCTTCGCGACACACGAACTGAGCTTGCGGCCAGGCACTTACGTGGCCGTCGGCAGTCGGCCGGGTTATCGGGATGTACGACTTGAGTTTCGAGTCGGGCCCGAGGTCGAAGCAAGGCCCATTGTCGTGCGCTGTGAGGAAGCAATTTGAGGTTTGACCACCTTTTTATCAGCGATGTCGAGGGCGAGCGACGCGTTGCCGCCAATGAACTGCCGTTAAGAGTCGGCACCGGCAGCAATAACGAGATTCGATTGCCTGGTCCCGGCGGTGGTCCCGTGGCCCTCATCGATCTGCTCGATGGCGCACCGTTTGTGCAGCCCGTCGGGCGCGACGCATCATTGCAGATCAATGGCGAGCCGCTGCATGCCAGTCGACGTCTCCAGCACGACGATGAGCTCAGTTTTTTCGGCAGCCGGATCCGGATCTCCGCAGCGGCTGATCGCCTCGAGTTGCGGGTGCGGCTGGAGGACAGTGCGTATGTTACGCAACCCCCGAAATTGCCCGCTGATGCGGCATTGCCTGACGAAGAGACGATCGCGCCCGCAGCGTTTCGTCGGGCAGCTGATACGCAGGCTGCCGTCGCTGAGACGCATCGAAGTCCGCTGAAGATGATCGTCGGTGTCGGTCTCGGTCTGCTGCTTGTGGTGTCCTACCTCTTATTCAGCTCCCGATCGATCCAGTTCGAAGTCAGTCCGCCCGAGCCCGACAACCTGACCATTGCCGGCGGCTGGTTTCGTTTGCCGTTGGGTGATCGCGTCCTGCTCAGACGCGGCGAACACACGGTCCATGTGCAGAAAAATGGCTATTACGATATCAGCCAGAACTTTGTCGTTGACGATGAGCCCAGCAAGACGATCAGGCTCGAGATGCGCCGGTTGCCCGGACGGCTTACGGTGTTCACGGATCCGCCCGTCGATGCCACCGTCACTGTCGATAACAGCATAGTCGGCACAACGCCTTTCGGCCCCGTCGAGCTGCAGCCAGGGGCGCACAGCATCAGCGTGCAGGCCAATCGCTTCCTGCCATTCGACGACGTTTTGGACATTCCGGGTCTCGACCGTGAGGAACGCCTGAGCGTGCAGCTCGTGCGCCGCTGGTCCAACGTCGCGGTGACGTCCGAACCGCCGGGTGCGGCGATATTCGCGGGCGATGCACGCGTCGGCGAGACGCCGGCGATCATAGAACTGCTCGAAGGAACACACCAGGTCAGTGTCGTACGCGACGGCTTCAAGGCCTGGGATGGCACGGTCGTCGCGAAACCGAACACCGATCAGACACTGCCGCTGATTCGCCTTGAGCCGGCGAATGCCAGATTGCAGGTCAATTCGATTCCGCGTGGTGCCAACATCACCGTGGATGGACGCTATCGTGGCCAGTCGCCGATTACACTGGCGCTATCGCCCGGTGTCGATTACCGCATCGGGCTGTCGAAGGCCGGTTATGGCAGCGCAACCCGCACCGTTCGGCTACGGGCAGCGGCGAGCGATTCGATTACCGTCGACCTGTCGGCGCGAACCGGTACGCTGACGGTAAACGTACGACCTGCCGATGCCACGGTGTATGTCGATGGCGCAGCGCGCGGCACGGGCACGACGACGCTCAGGCTGAGCTCTGCGCCCCATCGAATCGAAGTTCGCAAGACCGGTTTCGCGAGCTGGAGCCGCACGATCACGCCGCGGCCCGGCTATCCACAGACGGTCAATGCGAGCCTGCGCTCGAACGAGGAGATCGCGCGTTCCAAAGTCGAGTTGACGGCAAAGACGGCCTCAGAACAGGTGCTCAGGCGCGTCGAACCGGGTACGTTTACGATGGGGTCATCGCGCGCCGAACCGGGCCGGCGGGCGAACGAAGTGCTCGTCCCCGTTACGATCTCGCGGCCATACCTGATCGGCGTGCGCGAGGTGAGCAACAAGGAATTTGCCGAGTTTCGTGCCAATCATGATTCGGGCAGCGACATCAGCATGTCGATGGCGGGCAGTGACAATCCGGTCGCTAACGTCACCTGGGCCGATGCGGCCGAGTATTGTAACTGGCTCAGTACCCGAGAAGGGCTGACGCCCGCTTACGAGGAAAAATTCGGCGCCTGGGTGGCGAAGCGGCCATTGACGAACGGCTATCGGCTGCCTACCGAAGCGGAATGGGTTTGGGCGATACGTTACGGCGGCAGTCCGAACGCCACGAAATTCGGCTGGGGCGACGAGATGCCGCCGAAAGCGAATGCGGGCAACTTCGCGGACCGCATGGCAGAGGGCCTGGTGCCGACCACGATCCCGCGCTACGACGATGGCTACGCGGCGACGGCGCCGACGGGTAAGTTCGCACCGAATGCGATCGGTATCTACGACGGCAGCGGCAACGTTGCGGAGTGGGTCAACGATTACTACACGGTACCGACACCGGGTATTACGACACCGCTCGTGGATCCGCTGGGACCCGCCGACGGCAAGACCTATGTCATCCGGGGATCGAGCTGGCGCCACGCCGGCGAGACGGAGTTGCGACTTAGCTATCGCGACTACGGTAACGAAGCACGCGCCGATGTCGGTTTTCGCATCGCGCGGACCGCTGACTGAAATTTCATGCGACAATTGCGCCCGGTTACGGTCTAAAAGTCGAAGAGTGACCTGACGGAGGAACTGGACGTGCAACGCCTTTTGCTCGCGCTATTACTGATCCTTTTCTATGCCGTGACCGGCTGGTCACAGGACGCCGACACCGAGGCTGACACCGAAGATGCCGAACAGTCGCAGACCGAGGTTGAGGCAGAGGAAGACGACGCGGATGTCGACGATGAGAGTTATGTCGACATCGAAGACGACGATTTCCGGCCCAGTGAGGATATTCCGGCCGACCAGTCGATCCCGTTTCCCACCGATATCTAGCGTGCCTGAATCCCTATGAAGAAACAGAACATCCCGATCGAATTCGTCTACCAGCTGTTTGCGCTGATAATCGCCATCATCATTGTGCATGCGTTCTATGTATCGGTTGTGCGGCCGAACGCGGTGCAGATCATAGCGGAACAGAATGCGGCTGCCGCGGTAGATCCGGACTATGTCAGGGAGCGGCGCGTCTGGGTGCTGATCAAGGACATGGAGCAGGAGGCTTGCTTCATCCTCGGCATATGGGCGCTGGCGATCATGGGCTACAAGGCCGTAAGAACGCTCGCCGAGCGGCGGCTCCTGGATGTCGAACTCATACCGGTTGCCGAGGGAATGCGAATACTGCCCGAGGACACGCGCGAGTTCGCGCGGCAGGTACAGGCCTTGCCAAAGGACCGCCAACAGATGCTATTGCCGCGATCGTTGCTCAATGCGCTCGGGCGTTTCAGTTCGACACGCAACATCCAGGATGTGGCGAGCAGCACGCACACGATTTGTGAATCGGAGGCCGAGCGCCTCGAGTCGGAGTTATCGATGATTCGGTACATCTCGTGGGCGATCCCGTCGATCGGCTTCATCGGCACCGTACGCGGTATCGGCGAGGCGCTCGCACAGGCGGACAAAGCCGTGCAGGGCGACATTGCCGGCGTAACGCAGAGTCTTGGCGTGGCATTCAATTCCACGTTCATCGCGCTCCTGATCAGCATCTTCCTGATGTTTCTTGTGCACCAGTTGCAGCTGCTGCAGGAACGGCTTGTTTTCGACAGCGAGAACTACACGAACGACAAGCTGATTCGGCACATGAAGGCGGACTGACGGCGAGAAGAAAGTGACATTGCTCGCCGCACATCTGAACGATTCCGGGATATCGGTACTCGATAGCGAAAAACTGCTGTATCGTGAACCTGGCTTCGCACTGCTCGACGATGATCGCCTGACGACAGGGAATGAGGCTTACGCGCAGTTCCGCATCAATCCGCGGTGCATCCAGAACCGCTTTTGGTCAGAGCTTCGCACCGACCCGCTGCCGGACCGACGCTTTCAGCACCTGAGTGCCGCCGATCTCGTCAGTCGACAGCTCGAACAGATCTGGAAGCGATTGGCAGTACGCGGTGATCGGCTGGTCGTCGCCGTGCCCGCGTACATGAATAATGACAACCTCGCACTGTTACTTGGTGTCGCGGCCGAACTCGACGTGCCGATCGTCGCCATGGTCGATGCCGCCGTTGCTGCGACTCGCAGGCAATATCAAAACGCCGTCCCGGTGCATGTGGACCTGAGTCTGCATTCGTCGCTATTGACGCGCATTACTCAGGCCGGCCATGCCCAGGTGGATCGCACAGAAGTCATTGCCGATAGCGGGCTGCTCGCTCTGTTCGATGCCTGGATGCGCGTTATATCGGATGCTTTCGTGCAACAGTCACGCTTCGATCCTTTGCACACGGCCGAAACTGAACAGGTGCTGGCAAATCGACTTGCGGACTGGGTTGCGGCCGCCACGTCGGGCGACACGGTGGCGCTCGACATCGATTATCGGGGCATTACACACACGGCCGAGCTCGAATCACTAGACCTTGTCGCCGCAGCGGCACCGGTTTACCAGCGCATTATCAGCACTCTGCGTGCGTTGTACCGCGCTGACGAGACACCGGCGATACAGCTTGCGGATCGCGCCGCACGAATGCCCGGTCTCGCGGAGATGCTGCGTGCTCGTGTCGGTGGCGAAGTGTTCCTGCTGGAGCCGGGCGCTACGGCCCGCGGCCTGCTCGCTCGTTGCCGGGATATGCGGCAGAGCGAGGGTGGAATCAGCCTTATCCACCAGCTGCCGTGGGATCAGGCGCCCGTGGTCGTAGAAGCGGCAGAGACATCGCGTCGCGGTGGCCAGCCAACCCACGTGCTGTTCGATAACACGGCCTACGCGATCGGCAACAAGCCGATCTCGCTGGGCACGCAGCCGACCGACGGCGAGCGCTGGATAGATCTGCAAGATGACATGCCGGGTGTATCGCGTCGCCACTGCGCACTGCAGCAGGAAAACGGTCAGTGCATCGTTCGCGATTTCAGTCGCTATGGCACGTTTCTGAACGGCCATCGCATCGACGGCTCAGCCGTATTGCAGGTTGGTGACCTGATTCGACTCGGTACGCCGGGCTTTGAACTGCGGCTGATTATGACGGAGCAATCGCGTGGCTCGTAAGCGTCGTCCTTTCGAGGTCTTCAGCATGTCGTTTCTCGACTGCATGAGCTGTGGCTTCGGCGCAGTCATCCTGTTCTTCATGATCATCAATGCCCAGGTCAGGGAAACGACCGAGAAAGACCCGACCGATCTCATGGCGGAAACGAAGAAGATCGAGATTGAAATACTCGATGGCCGCAAGAATCTCGTGCTCGCGAAGAACACGATGGAGCAACTCACAGAAGAGAAGGAAACGGCTGAAGGGCAAATTGCACAGATAATCGCACTCATCGAGCAATTGCGTGCCGAGCTTGCCCAGTACGACTCGGAGACGCTCGCCAAGATCGAGCGCGTTGAACAGCTGCAAACGGATATCAAGAATCTCGAAGAAGAAGTCAAGCGACTGCTTGCGCTGGCGGAAGACCAGGAAAGTGAAGGCAACAAGCTGCGCGAATTCAAAGGTGAGGGCGACCGCCAGTATCTGACCGGGCTCAAGTTGGGCGGCCAGCGTACGTTGATCCTCGTCGATCGCTCGGCGAGCATGCTCGATGACACGATTGTCAACATCATCCGCCGGCGCAATATGCCCCCGGCGGAAAGGCTGCGGGCGGTCAAGTGGCGCCAGGCCGTAGCCAGCGTCGACTGGCTGACGGCTCAGTTCACGCCCGGCAGCAAGTTCCAGATGTACATGTACAACAATGAGGCCGTCCCCGTGATCAAGGGCAGCGACGGCGTATGGCTAAGTGCCGACGATAGTACGCAACTTGATGAGGCGGTGCGTATTCTGCGGCGCACGGTGCCCGAAAACGGCACCAACATGCGTGCGGCATACGAGGTCGCGTCTTCGTTGTCGCCGCGCCCGGACAACATCATTCTGATCGCCGATGGTTTGCCGACGATGGAGGACATCAGCGAGAGTCGGCGCACGGTCAGCGGCCGCGAACGCACGAACATGCATTTCCGGGCGATTCGCGAATTACCGAATGGCGTTCCGGTGAACGTCTTCCTGTACCCGCTCGAGGGTGATTACGAGGCGCCAATCCTGTACTGGATTCTCGCGTTTCGCTCGGGAGGATCATTCATCAGCGTCAGCCGCGACTGGCCGTAATGTGTAAGGAGTAGATGTATGCCACGCCGCCGCCGTAACGTCGAAGCTTTCAGCCTGTCCTTCCTGGACTGCATCTGCTGCGGTTTCGGCGCGATCATTCTGCTGCTCGTGCTCAGCAAGATCTATGAGCCCGTGATTATCGAAAAGACACAGGATGATCTCGAGCAGCTCATTGCGCTGCTGCAGCAGGAACTGTTTGAAATTCGTGGCGAGACGACTGTTATCAACCGCGAACTCGAGTCCGTTCGCTCGCAGACGTCGTCGACAAAACTCAAGCTCGCACGACTGCAGGGCGACCTGAGTTCGGTCAAAGGCCAGTATGCCGCGACGCAGAGAGAGTCCGAATCGACGATCGATGAGGGTGCTCTGAATATCACCAAGCAGCGCCTGACCGCGGAGATGCGGCGGCTGCAACCCTTCTATCGGCGCGCCGACGACGATGCCGTTGCCGGCATACCGGTCGACAGCGAGTACGTCATATTCATCATCGACACATCCGGGAGTATGCAGCAGTTCAACTGGAACCGGGCGATTCAGAAGCTCACGGAAACGCTGGATGTGTATCCGCAGGTCAAAGGCATGCAGATCATGAATGACAATGGCAGCTACATGTTCCAGCAGTATCGGGGCAAGTGGATACCGGACACGCCCGGGCGCCGCCAGGCGATTATCAACACGATGCGCAACTGGCGCCCGTTCAGCGACAGTAATCCCGTCGATGGCATCATCTATGCCATCAGTACCTACTGGGCGCCGGATCGCAAGATCAGTATTTATGTGTTCGGCGATGAATTCAGTGGCCGTTCCGTCGAATCCGTCGTGCGCCAGATCGACACGGTCAATCGCGCCGATGACGAAGGTAACCGCATGGTGCGCATCCACGCGGTCGGCTTTCCGTTCTTTTTCGAGCCCGGGCGCGACATCTCCGATACGACGCGCCGCTACGCGCAGCTCATGCGCATCCTCTGCGATCGCAACGGCGGCACCTTCGTCGCCCTGGGCAATCCGGGCACGTAGGCGGCGTTCTCAGGCGAGGGAAAGGGGATGCCGGCGCTGACCTGTGGGAGGCGGCCATGCCGGCGACACCACGCCCTCACGCTCACCGGCTGAGGCCACAATTCGTCACAATTGATCGCTGCATCGGCATGTTAACGCCTGTCCGGGAGCCGTTTTCGCGCGTGTAATCAACTTCAACGGCACTAAGCCCTATGGAGGAAACACCATGCGTTACACGATTTCGGTTATCACGATACTCAGCCTGATTGCCACGACACCCGCGCTGGCCGCGAAGGCCAGCAAAGAAGAGAACGTCGGCGTCGGTACCGGCGCCGTAATCGGCGCCATTGCCGGCGGCCCGGTTGGTTTTATCGTCGGCGCTGCGATTGGCGCCAAGATCGGCGACACGCTGCACCAGAAAAACGAGGCGATCGATACGCTTTCGGTTTCCCTCGCAGGCTCGCACGAGCAACTTGCGGCACTGAACACAAATGTTGACACGCTCGGTGCCGAGATAGAGCGCTTGCAGGATGTTGCCAGGCCGGAGCTCATCGACCTGTTGCAGGCTGGCATTGCGATGGATCTGTTGTTCCGTACCGACGAACATACGCTTGCCGACACCACCGGTGGCCGACTCGCGGACCTGGCCGGTCTATTGGCCGCGATGCCCGATATCCGGATTCAACTCGATGGCTTTGCCGATGAGCGCGGCGACGATGACTACAATCTGGTGCTGTCACAGAAACGTGTCGAGTTTGTGCGCGATCAGCTTGTTGCTGCCGGCATCGACGCATCGCGGATTCGCGCCAACGCGCACGGCGAAGCCCCGGCACAGGACGATACGCCTGACAGCTATGCGCTCGAGCGTCGCGTCAACATGACGGTGTTCATCGACGACTCGCAGTCGTTCGCGTCGAACCCGAACTAACCATCGTTTCTCTGCGGCTCACTTCGAGTCCCCGCCTGGCCGACCCGTCGGGTCGGCCTTTTCTCGGAGTCGCCCCTGGCGATCGACGTTCCCGACATTACGGGACCGGGGACGGGATGTTTGTCGACGGAAGTAAAGCGCAGCGCAGCGAGCCATGACGGAGACAAATATCCCGGTCACGGTCCCTATGACAAGAACGTCTGTCGGGGCGACTCCGAGGCCGATGCGATCGACTATAATGGACCGATCATGACCGACGACCTGGCAGACCGGCACTGCAAACCCTGCGAAGGCGGCGTCGAACCATTACGTCGCGAGCAGGCGGAGCTGCTGATGCAGGGACTGGATCAGGGCTGGGTGCTGCGCGACGACAGCCTCGAGATTTCGCGCCGCTTTTCGTTCCCGGCATACAGCCGCACGCTGGGTTTCGCCAACGCCGTTGCCTGGATCGCGATCACCGAGGGCCACCACCCCGAACTTGTCGTCAATTATGGAACGTGTGACGTCAAGTGGTCGACGCATGCCGTCAACGGACTGTCCGACAACGACTTTATCTGCGCAGCAAAGGTTGATCGGCTTATCACAGACACCGAATGATCGACATCGGCGACATCGAGGCCGCCGCAGAGCGTCTGTCGGGCATCGCGATCGAAACGCCACTGCTGCAAAACGCCGAACTCGATCGTATCGCGGGTGGCACGGTCCTGCTCAAGCCCGAGTGCCTGCAGCGCACCGGGTCATTCAAGATCCGCGGTGCCTACAATCTGCTGAGTCAGCTGTCGGCCGAACAGGCTGAACGCGGTGTCGTGGCCTGGTCGTCGGGCAACCACGCGCAGGGTGTTGCCTGCGCCGGCAGCATGCTCGGCATACACACAGCCATCGTCATGCCGGAGGATGCCCCGGCTGCCAAGCTCGAGAATACGCGCCGACTGGGCGGTGAAGTCATCACTTACGATCGCTACAGCGGCGATCGCGAAGCGATTGCACGCAGCCTCGCTGCCGAACGCGGCGCCGCGATTGTCCCGTCCTTCGAGCACCCGCACATCATTGCCGGGCAGGGTACCGTCGGACTCGAGATCGCCCGGCAATCGATGTCGCTCGGCTTGCCTGTCGATCAGGTATTGATCTGCTGCGGTGGCGGCGGCCTTACGTCGGGGAGCGCCGTGGCGCTGAAGGCTCTGCTGCCCGACGTCTCGGTGTACACGGTAGAACCCGAGTTCTACGACGATACGGCGCGCTCGCTCGCAACTGGCGAGCGTGTCAGCGTTACGACATCGAAACCATCGATCTGTGACGCGTTGCTGACTGATGCGCCCGGTGAGCTGACTTTCGACATCATGCGTCAGCTGGTCACGAGCGGGCTGGTCGTGACCGAGGCAGAGGTCAAAGCGGCGATGCGGTTTGCGTTTCGGCATTTGAAACTCGTGCTCGAGCCGGGTGGCGCTGTCGCACTGGCTGCGGTACTCGCAACCAAGATCGATGCCGCCGACAAGATCACGGCCGTAGTGTTGTCGGGCGGCAACGTCGATTGGGATTTATTCGCGTCGATTCAGGGCGAGCTGACGTGAGGCTTGCGCAGGATTGACACCTTGGAAAACGGCTGGCGCCTGATGCCTGTCACATGTGCGGCGCGCATGCGCCGCTCCGACCAGCCGTCGAGCCATTTTGTAATTCTGTCGAGCTGCTCGACATCCACCTGTACACGACTCGGCTGCATTTCGTGTAAGCCAATGCCCTGTTCGGCTGCATGCACGAAGTTTTGCGAGTCGCGCAGCACCGCGATGATCGGGATACCGAGCGAATCGAGAAACCGCATGAGCCGCGCAAGGCTCTTGGTGTGTTTGCGGGTCCGGTTGGCGATCACCGCCAACTTGCGCTCATTGCGATCGATCTTGGCGACCAGCAGGAGGTCGGCGATGCATTTGGACGCGGCGTCGATGTCCATCGACGAGGGCAGCACGGGCACCAGGATGGTCGTCGAGTCCCGCGTAATCTCGCGCAACTCGTCGTGAGAAATCCCGGCCGGGGAATCGACGATGACGTTGATCGTGTCACTGGGCACGCGCAGCTGCCAGCTGCGTGTTGCCTGCATGGATTTCTTGTAAGCCGCAATGCCGTGAATTTTTGGCAGATGTTCGGGCCGGCGCCTGAGCCATGCCGTTGTCGAGCCCTGCGGATCAAAGTCCATGATTGCCGGGGTGGGGCCCTGGCGGGCATAACTGGCCGCAATGTTGGTCGCCAGCGTGGACTTGCCGCAGCCCCCTTTGGGGTTGAGGATGACGATCTTGTTCAGATTGTCTTTTCTCGGCGTACTCAGCATTTGCCCAATGTCCCGTAAACCGGCCGGGCTTTCCATGCACCAGTTCACATAATACCCGACTGATTAGCGCATTATCAGACCATATGCAGCTCGCCGCGGCCATCCAGGCGGCGTCTGCCGATCACCCGGCGGTCTCGGTCTCCGGATAGCGTGGCGGCAAGGTCGGCGAGGAACGCTTCGTCTTCGAAATACCAGGAGTGGCCGTTGTCGCTGCGCTCGCCATAATGCTTCCTGTAGTGGGACCCGCAGTTGACGTTAACTGCCTTGTCTGCATGGTCATCGGGCAGGCCGCGGCGGCCCGCACGCGGGGCGACGCCGGCACGTTTCACGTTGGACAGCTTCAAAGCCTGGTCGTATGGATTCTGGTAGTTGGTCAATCGCGTGCAATGACGGTACAACGATCGCGAACGGGAATCGCCGGCCGACATCGAGCCGCGCGATACATCGGCGCCGACGAGGCAGACCTGCGACACGGTCCAGTTGCTGGCAGCGATCCCCGGACGATCATCGGCGTCATCGAACGCCTCGCGGAGCACATAGCTGCCCATCGAGTGCGCGACGACGTGGACGTTGTATTTGCAACCGCGAAATTGTGTTGCTGCAAGCAGGCTGATGCCATCGTCGACGAGCCGCAGCGCAGTACGCTTCGCGTCGCTGCGGTCTTCAAGGTAGTTTATCGCGCGATCGTCGCTCGGCCAGTCGAAACTGACGAATGCGCAGCGAAAGCCTGCCTTGGTCAGGTCGCGGCGGAATTGCCGATGGCGCCGTGCCACGCTACCCGGCGACGTGTTATAGCCGTGCACGAAGACGACGATGTCGCCGCAATCCTCGCCCGTGTGCACGTCCTGGCCCGTGTGGCCGGCCGCGAAAACGGCATCGACCCAGTCCCCGCGTTTGATGGCCTGATCGGGATGTGGCGTACGATTGCCCGGTACGGCAAGAAATCGGGTTGGCCCGGGCTCGGTGCCAAAATCGCCGCGGCGCAGGTTGCGCACGGTAATGATGTAGTCAGCCATAATCGACCCCTTGCAGGGCCGATCATAGCGCATTCCGCGTGGGCTAATTCGTCAGTTCGGCCCAGGTCGTCAGGATCGTCGCATCGACGTTATGGTCGCCGTCCGTATCGATCTCGATCGTAACATCAACATTGTTTTCCGCGATCAGGCGGATGCTGCTGTTGTCGCCTTCGACGAAGAACTGACCATTGCTCGGGTAATCGTTGTCGAATCCCGTAAACATTTCCGGCGTCGAGTAACGGACCGAACCGGTCAGCTGTGTCGTGTCGAGGGTGCCTGATGCCGTCATCGTGTAGGGCGACGGGAAGACGCTGCCGTCGAAGGTCTGCGCCGAGGCGAAGTTGAGCAATGTTTCGGAGCCGGTATTCGAGTCCACGATCATCGAGCTGCCGCTGACGCTGACGGATACCGACGGCATATTCAGCGTATTGAGCGAGACGGTGACACTGCCGTTGCTCGTGATTGTGTCTTCGGCCGTCTTCACCTGGAAACGGTCCAGCGTGATCGTCATTATCAGGTCGAACAGCCCGCTCAATAGATCGCCGCTGAAGTCGTCAACGACGGTGTGCATGAGGCCGTCGGTGATGACGCCGAGGCCGTCGTTGCACAGGTCGAAATCGATATCAAAGTAGTCATGCGTCGTCAGCGTCGGCGTGACAAGATCGAATATGTAGCCGGACACTGTCAGCTTCCCCCCGCCGTCACACGGCGTCTCTGTCGGTGGTATAGGCCCCTGCGACGCGCCGCCGCCTGTCTTGCTCGCCGCGGCGATACCACTGTCGAGTTTGGATACGCCACCGGGTGTGCTCGCGACGAGCCCGGTCTCGCCCGATAGTTCTGCGAAGTCGACGCTGGCAAGCGCGGCGTCATAAGATGCCTTGGCGACGCTGACCGCATTATCCGGCGTTATCTTGAGCATCGCGGAGGGCGTGATTGGCGGACTCGCGCCGCCGCCACTGTCGCCGCATGCGGCGATGAATGCGAGTGACGTCAGTGTGAAGATTTGCGTGCGTTTCATGGCCATGCTCCGAATCCGGGTGTCAGAGATCGCCAAAGTCTACGTGGCAGCGGAAAACGCGGCGTGATCGCGCTCACACATCTCCTTAAAGAAGCACAGGGTTGCCAGCTAAGCCGGTTGCCCAGCAGAAGATCTGTTCGATAATATGTCAAATTCAATGGCGGAATCGTTATCCTGATGTAGACTCGTCACATCCTGTCATGCATGTGTGACAGCAAAAGAACGTTGTTAATACGCAGTTGCATTAGAACAATTCCAGAACTCAATAATTTCTGAAAAAGGGGAATCCAAATGAACCGGAGATGGAAATATCTCACTGGCTCCGCGATCGTGCTGTCTCTGGCGGCCGGCTATGCCGTCCTTCAGAATGACGTCACCGCGCCTGGTGATGAATCAAGCTTTGCTGGTAGCGCCGATGCAAACAAGCACGCGGCGACACCAACGCTGGCCGGCGTCTCGGCGGGCATGCATTTCACTGATGCCAATGGCAATCCGCGCCGGCCGAGCGCAGAAGAACGCGCTGAGCTGGCGGCGGCATTCCAGAAAGACCTTGCCAGACTCACCCGAGGCAAGAATATACCGAGCGGATCCAAGCTGGAAAGCAACGGCGCGACTTCTGCTGTCGTCGGCGCCGACAATCTCGAGTTTCTCGTCGTCACTTTGGACGAGAATGGCGATGCGTCATTCGGGCATTCAAGCATGGATGAGGATGGCCGTGTTGAGATTGCGTCCACTAACGAACTGCCGGAGATGTGATCATGAATAGGAAAACATTTCTGACAAGTATCGCGGCGGCGTTGCTCGCCGTGGCGCCGCTGGCACAGACGGGTGCGGCAAATGGCCCAGTGGCCGTCGCGGGTACGAATTTCACGATCAATATCGTTGATCCGGATCCGTCAAACGGCTTCAGTGATGATACGGTTGCAAGTGATCCGGCCCCGGGCAATCCGGGTAATACAGTCGGCGAACAACGACTCGAGGCCTATAAGGAGGCTGCGCGAATCTGGCAGACGGTTCTCGATGTTGACGTACCGATCGTGGTGCAGGCGAGTTTTTTGTCGCTGTTTTGTGACGAGGATTCAGCTGTTCTTGGCGCAGCCGGCGCTAATCAAGTTTTTCGCGATTTCCCGGGCCCGAGCTTTCCGCTGACCTGGTACGGTGCAGCGTTGGCAAATGAACTTTCTGGCTTCGATCTAGGCGGCACCACACCCGATCCGGGACTGATATCGCCACCCTTCAACGACGAAATCGTGTCGTTTTTCAACAGCGACCTCGGCCAGACCGGTTGCCTGGAGAACAGCAGCTGGTATTACGGCCTCGATCACAACAACCCGGCAGACTCGATCGATTTCTTGGCGGTGTTGTTGCATGAAGTAGCGCACGGTCTCGGCTTTCAGAATTTTGTGAACGAGGCATCAGGTCAACATTTGCTGGGCCACCCGGACCAGTGGTCGAGATTCGAGGCCGATAACGTACTGGGCGGCAAGCATTGGAATCAGATGCTCGACATCGAGCGTGCGATATCCGCAACAAACGGGCCGAATCTGGTCTGGGACGGTCCGGCTGTGACGGCCGAAGCGCCTAACGTGCTTGGTCCCGCTCAAGTCATTGTCGTCAATGCTCCGCCTTCAGCTGCGGGAGCAGAGTTGCCGTTCGGAACGGCCGGTTTTGGCCCGTCTATTCCGGCTGGTGGACTGACCGGTGACGTAATGCTCGTCAACGATGCGACCGGGACGCCCAGCGACGCCTGTGAGGCGATTCAGAACGATCTGACAGACATGATTGCGCTGATCGATCGCGGTGGTTGCACGTTCGTATTGAAGGCACAGAACGCGGAGGCGGCAGGCGCGAAAGGCGTCATCATCGCAAATAACCAGCCCGGTGTGACGCCAATCGGACTCGGCGGAAGCGGGGCTGTTGGGATTCTCACCGTCAGCGTAACGCTCGATGCTGGTGGATTCCTGAAGTCACTACTCCCCGGGGTGAACGTCACGATTGGTGTCGATACACAGACAAACACCCTGGCTGGCGCTGATGCGACCGGTCGGCTCAAACTTTATGCCCCCAACCCGGTCGAGCCCGGATCAAGTGTGTCACATTTCGACGTATCCGCATCGCCCAACCTTTTGATGGAACCCTTCGTTAGCGGTGATCTTGAGCCAGCGAATATTGGTCTTGATTTGACGGATGAGCTACTCAAGGACATCGGTTGGGACGGCAACGTAACTTGTCCGATCAATTCAAATGATGTGTCAATGGTTAATCTGTTAGGCGTGCCGACGGGCGTCGAGAATCGATCGGGTTACTACACGGTTGTCGCCGGTAAAGGCTGGTTGCCAAGAAACTTCGGTCGGCCGGCTGCCGGCGGTTGCTACTTGCAGGATGTGTTTGATTCTTGTGAGCCGTTGTTCCTGGCGAACGGCGCCGGCGGACAGTACCTGAGTTGCATCGAGCAGGTCACCCAGGGATTGCGTGAGCAGGGTAACTTGTCGAATTCCGAAGCCAAGGCCATAAGGTCGGTTGCAGAGCTGATTGCGCCGATTTTGAATACTCTTTGAGTGCGCGTATGAGCACAGGCTAGTCAGCCTGCTGCAACATCAGCCGGCGCCCCTCGGGGCGCCGGTTTTGTTTTGAAGGGAACGCTGATGGAAATGGGGCATGCCCGATCTAGCGCATTAATACGTTAAATCAGGCATGTTCCTTAAAACATTTCGCTGGGGCCGGGTGCCTCGTCGGTGGGCTTGTCGCGACTCTTGATCCAGTCGCCCGTGATCATCTTGTCGTAGCTCATGCCCGGGCCGACCATCGGGTAGACACCGGCGTCCGGGTCGATGATGACTTCGAGGAATGCCGGCCCGTCGAATTCCATGAATTCTTTGATGGTCTTCCGCAGGTCTTCATTGCGGTCGAGTCTCTTCGCGAATTTGAAGCCGTCAGCCTCGGCGGCCTTGACAAAGTCTTTGCTGTGCAGTGATTTGTCACTGCCTGACATGCGGCTGTCGTAATAGAGCTTCTGCCACTGGCGTACCATGCCGTCGCCGAAGTTGTTGAGTACGACGACTTTGACCGGCAGCTTGTAGGTCGTCGCGGTCTCCAGTTCGCCAATGTTCATGCGAATGCTCGCATCGCCGTCGATGTCGATGACGACGCGATGCGGCTGGGCTAACTGCGCACCGATCGCGGCAGGCAAACCGAAGCCCATCGTGCCCATGCTGCCCGACGTCAGCCACAGCCGCGGCTCGCGGTAATCGAAATACTGCGCCGCCCACATCTGGTGCTGGCCGACGCCCGTCGAGATGATGGCCTCGCCCTTGGTGTGGCGATTGATCTCTTCGATCACGGCGTAGGGCTGGATCAGCTCGTTTTCGCGATCGTAATTCAGACAGTATTCTTTCTTGAGCGTCGTGATCTCTTTGTGCCACGACTCGAACGACTTTTCGAATTCGATGCGCCGGCCGTAAGCAAGCAGGTGTTCGAGATCCCGCCCCAGCAAGCCGATGTGGTGCCAGTTGACGCGTTTGACTTTACCGATTTCGGCGATGTCGACATCGAAGTGGGCGATGTTCTTCGCATTCGGCGCGAAGTGCGTGGGATCGCCGGCAACGCGATCGTCGAAGCGGGCGCCGATAGCAATCAGGAAGTCACAATCTTCGACGGCGTAGTTCGCCGACGCGATACCGTGCATGCCGAGCATGTGCAGCGCCAGTGGATGCATCGTGTCGCTCGCACCGAGCGCCATTAATGTCGTCGTCACCGGAATGCCGTAGGCACTGGCAAAATGCCGCATCGGCTTGGTGGCATTGCTGTTGATGACGCCGCCACCCGCATAGATCAGCGGCCGCTCAGACTGCGCGAGCATTGCGTAAAAGCGTTGGCAGGATTTGTCGCTCAGATAATTGTCGGAGATGGCCTGCCAGCGCCGGCGATAGCCGCGGAGTGGCAGGGTGCCCTGGCCCTTGTATTCCCCTTCCCAGTTCTGCACGTCTTTGGGGATGTCGACGACGACCGGACCCGGCCGACCGGTCCGCGCGAGTTCGAACGCACTGCGCATCGTGTCTTCGAGTTTGGTCGGATCGGTAATGAGGAAGATGTGCTTGGCGACGGCGCCCATGATCGCCGATACCGGCGCTTCCTGGAACGCGTCTGTCCCGATCGCCGGTCTCGGTACCTGGCCACAGATGACGACAATCGGCACCGAGTCGGCCATGCTGTCACGCACGGGAGTCACGGTGTTCGTAGCACCCGGCCCTGACGTGACCATGACGACGCCCACCTTGCCGCTAGCGCGGGCATAGCCCGATGCCATGAATCCGGCGCCTTGTTCGTTGGCGGGGACGATCAGCGGAATCGCGGCGTTGCCGTCGGGCTTGCGATGCGCATCGTTGTAGCGAAACACGGCATCGTAGGTCGGCAATATCGCGCCACCGCTGTAGCCGAAGATCGTATCCACGCCCTCGTCAGCAAGTACCTGGATGACCATGTCGGCGCCGCTCATGCGCGTGCCAGCCAGCGGGTGGCCCGTCGTCTTCGCTATGTTCGCCTGATCGTCCACGAAATCGTGTTACGTCACGTAAGTGCCGGATTTTAGGCGAGTGTTTACTAATTCCCGGTGCATTGCAATACTCGAACCTGTGGGCCAACATGCGCGATTGGCGGCCTGATTAGTTTCACTTGTATATATTACGAACGCCGGGAAGCAACGATCTATGCGACACGCAATATCGGTTCTGCTGCAGAATGAGGTCGGCGCGCTGACGCGCATGACGGGCATGTTCTCGTCACGTGGCTACAACATTGAATCGCTCAACGTTGCGCCGACGGACGATCCGACGGTATCGCGCGTCACGATCGTCATCACCGGCTCCGATGCGGCGATCGAGCAGCTCAATTCGCAGCTCGCCAAGCTCGTCGACGTCGTCAATATCCACGACATGACGCTCGGCGATCATTTCGAGCGCGAACTCGTCATCGTCAAGCTGAAACTAGGCATCGGCGGTCACGCGAAGGCGCTGACACTTGCCAAGAAATACGGCGCGGAGATACTCGACGACGCGCAGGTCAGCTGCACGATTCAGCTGACCGGGCGGGTCCGCGAGATTGACGAGTTCGTCGCTGCGGCCGGCAAGATCGGCAAACTGTCGGCGGTCGCCCGCAGCGGCAGTGTCGCCGTGTCGAAAGGAGAGGTGACACTGTCGTCTTACGACGCGCACCATCATCTCTCCGCCTGAAGCATGTCCGGGTTCGACCTACAAGATTATCGCCGCCTCGTTATCAAAGTCGGCTCATCGTTGCTGATCGGCGGCGATGGTCATGTCCATCGTCGCTGGCTCGAAGGTCTGGCCGATGATATGGCCATGCTGCATCAGCAGGATCACGAGGTGCTCATCGTCTCATCGGGATCGATCGCGATCGGCAGCACCGTGCTTGGTATCAACAAGCGCCGCGCCAAGCTCGAAGACCTGCAGGCAGCGGCAGCGGCAGGGCAGGTGCAGCTCGTGCACGCTTACCAGGAAGCGCTCGCCGAACACGGCATTGCTGCGGCACAGATATTGCTGACGCCCGAGGACACGGAGAACCGACGGCGCTTCCTCAATGCCCGCGGCACACTCGCGCGTCTGCTCGAGCGCTCGGTTATACCGATCGTCAACGAGAACGACACGGTGGCGACAGAAGAGATCCGCTATGGCGACAACGATCGGCTCGCCGCGCGGGTGGCGCAACTGGTTATGGCCGATGCGCTGATCCTGCTTTCCGACGTCGACGGCTTCTACACGGCGGATCCGGGCAAGGATCAGGAGGCCGAGCACATCCCCGAAGTAAATTCGATCACCGAAGATGTCCTGTTGATGGCCGGCGAGACGCGTTCCGATATCGGCAGCGGCGGCATGGCGACCAAAGTGCAGGCGGCGCGGATCGCGACGCGTGCGGGCTGCTCCACCGTCGTGGCAAGCGGGACGATTGATCGGCCGCTTACGGCGCTTGCGGGCGGTGGCAAGTGCACAGTATTTCGCGCTGAAGGCACTCCAGCGGCGGCTCGCAAGCAATGGTTGGCGGGCGTGCTCGAGGTTCACGGCGAGCTCAGACTCGACGACGGAGCAGTCCGGGCGCTGGCCGCCGGCAACAGCCTGCTGCCTGTCGGCGTCGTAGAGGTCATCGGCAACTTCCGCCGCGGTGACGTCGTCACGCTGGTGGATCCCAGAGGTAATGAGCTAGGCCGCGGTCTCGCCGAATACTCGAGCGACGATGCCGGACGGCTGACCGGGTGCCACTCGGAGAAAATCGAGGAGCGGCTCGGTTATCGCGGCCGGTCGGTGATGATCCATCGCGACGAGCTGGTATTGTTCGACAATGAGCGCTAGATCCGAGTCATCGACCTCGATTGCCGCATCCATGGATGCCATGGGAGTCGCGGCACGGCGTGCGGCCGCGACGCTGGCGCTGACGAGCAATGACGAGCGCAATGCTGCGTTGCTGTCTGCGGCCGCGACGATCCGCGAGCGTTGCGACGACATCCTCGCGGCGAATGCGAAGGACATGGACAGCGGACGGAATCGCGGCCTCAGCGAAGCGATGCTGGATCGGCTGATGCTCGACGCGGATCGTATCGAGGCGATGGCTGCGGGCATTGAAGCTATCGCGGAATTGCCCGACCCGCTCGGCAAAGTGATCGCCGAGTGGGAGCGGCCGAATGGTCTCGTAATTCAGCGTGTCACGGTACCGCTCGGCGTCATCGGCATCATTTACGAGAGCCGCCCAAACGTAACGGCCGATGCGGCTGCGCTCTGCCTGAAGTCCGGTAATGCCGTCATCCTTCGCGGCGGATCCGAGAGCTTTCATTCGAGTCAGGCGATCTATGCGTGTCTGCGCGATTCGCTGGCCGCAGCCGGAATCGATGTGGATGCTGTGCAGATGGTGCCGACAACGGATCGTGCGGCGGTAGGTTACCTGCTGTCGTCGATGCATGAGTGGGTTGATGTTGTCGTGCCACGCGGCGGCAAGGGTTTGATCAAACGCGTGCAGGACGATGCGCGCGTGCCCGTCATCGGTCATCTCGAAGGTATTTGTCATGTGTATCTGCACGAAGCGGCGGATGCCGACATGGCTCGTGACATTACTCTGAACGCCAAAATGCGACGCACCGGCATCTGCGGCGCGGCCGAAACCGTGCTTATTGATCGTGCCGCCACCGAACATCTGCTGCCGCCGGTCGCTGCTGCGCTCATCGACGCGGGCTGCGAGATACGCGGCGACGCAGCTGTGACGGCGCTGGTCCCGGACGCCAAAGCAGCCGACGAGGCCGATTGGTCGACCGAGTACCTCGATGCGATTGTCGCGATGCGTGTAGTCGACGACATCGATCAGGCGATCGCGCATATCGCAGCATACGGTTCCGGCCATACTGAAAGCATCGTCACCGAAGACGACACGGCGGCTGCACGATTTTTTCGCGAAGTGGACAGCGCCATCGTCTTACAAAACGCATCAACGCAGTTTGCCGATGGTGGCGAATTCGGCATGGGTGCCGAAATCGGCATCGCGACAGGGCGTGTGCATGCTCGCGGCCCGGTCGGCGCCGAGCAACTGACGAGTTACAAGTACGTCGTTCGCGGCAGCGGGCAGGTCCGACCCTGATGCCTGACGAAACAGCGGCGTATGATGTCGCCGTCATCGGGGCCGGCATCAACGGCGCAGGCATAGCGCGTGACGCGGCGCTCAGGGGCCTGCGTGTCATTGTGCTGGAGCAGAATGATCTGTGCAGCGCTACCTCGGCTATTTCCAGTCGCCTGATCCATGGTGGGCTGCGCTACCTCGAATACGCCGAGATTGGACTCGTGCACGAGTCGTTGCGCGAGCGCATCGCATTGCGCAAGATCGCGGCACACCTCGTCAAACCAATCCGCATTTGTATTCCGATTTATGAGTCGGCAAGACGTGGCCCGCTGCTGATTCGCATCGGCATGATCATCTACGACCTGCTGTCGGTGGGCAAGACCGTGCCCGGACATCAGATGCTGAGTCGCAATGCGATGATCGAGGCCGAACCGGGCCTGCTCGCGGAGGGTCTGCGCGCAGCGGCTTGTTACTACGATGCACAGGTCGCTTTCGCCGAACGCCTCGTGCTCGAGAACCTGCTCGGGGCGCGGGCCGCCGGCGCAGACATTCGCACGTATAGCAAGGTCACCGCCATCAATGTGCATCAGGGTTCGGTAAGGTCGGTCGAGTTTGCAGATGTGTTGACCGGGGAACAGCAGGAGGTAGAGGTACGAGTTGTTGTAAATGCAGCGGGGCCCTGGGTGGACCAGGTCCTGAGCGTTGCACCCGGCAAGTCGCCGCAACTGATCGGTGGCACCAAGGGCAGCCACATTATTGTCGGCCCGTTTGCAGGAGCGCCGCACGATGCGTTTTATGTCGAGGCTTCGGCCGACGGCCGGCCGTTTTTTGTTATTCCGTGGAATGGCCTGTACCTGATCGGCACAACCGACATTCGTTATGACGGCGACCTTGCGGAGATTCGTGCCAGCCGTGAGGAAGTCGACTACCTCTTGAATGAGACTAACCGCGTGTTCCCGAATGCGGATTTGAAGGTCAGCGACATTCACTATGCCTACGCCGGGGTACGCCCCTTGCCGCGCCGCGAAAAAGGACCCGAATCGTCGATTACCCGCCGGCATATCATAAAGAAGAATCGCAGGATTGCGCGTGGCCTGATTTCAATTATTGGTGGCAAGCTCACGACCTACCGGCATCTTGCGGAGCAGACCGTCAATCGTCTGGGCAGGATGCTTGGACGCAGGCTGCCCCATTGCCGCACTCATGACACCTTGCTGCCCGGTGCGTATCGACTCGACGAGGCTCGCGAGCGGCTCGAGCAGCTCGGCGAACTAGCGCAGGCCGGCGTCGAGCGATTGCTGGGTATCTATGGTGGGCGAGCCATCAATCTGCTCGAGTTGGCGCAAGCGGAGCCCGGGTTGGAACACACAATCGATGCGCAGCGAACCGTGCTCGCCGGAGAGGTTGTGTTCGCGATTCGCAACGAAATGGCGCGCACGCTGACTGACATCGTGCATCGACGACTGATGATCGGTTTCGATGCGGATCAGGGTAGGGCTCTGTACGATGTTGTTGCTGATCTGGCGGCGGCGGAATGCACGTGGGACAGCGAGCGGCGCGCTGCGGAGCTCGATGCATTGCTTGCTTACAGCGACTCGCTTCGCGGCGAGTATCTGAGCTCGGCGTAGAACTCGCGACCGCGGCCCGGGAAATAGCGAAAGTTGCCGAACGCATAATCGGCTCGATCCGCGATGTCCCGGTCGGTGACGTTGTTGAGCCGCAGGACGATATCAAATCGCGGCGTGAGCCGGAGCCCGGCGCGCAAATTGCCGATCGCGTGGCCCGGGTAGCGGAACTGATTCTCCGCGTCGACATAATATTCGTCAATTGATGTCAGCTGAAGTCCGATATCGAGGTTGGCGTTCGGCGTGTAGTCGAGCTCGAGGCTGGCCAGCCAGCGCGGTGCCGTATCGACGTCGAATCCATCAGTAAAGGTTTCGCCACGTGCTGCGACGACGCTGAAGTCGTAAGTATGGCGCGCGTAACTGGTGTCGAGTGACAGCAGCAATGTCGCATGCGCCTGCCAGTCGAGACTGACTTCGACGCCTCGGTGCTGCGTTCGCGCACCGCTGACATTGAATCCCTCTGCATCACGAAAAATGCTATCGCGCTTTTTCATCGCATACAGCGATATGTCGGTCGACACGTGCCGGCGTGATTTGCGAAAACCGAACTCGATGCTGTCCATGCGCTCTGAATCGAGGTCGGCGATTTGCTGGCCGCTTTGTAGTCGATACAGCTCGGTCGCCTGGGGCGCCCGGAAACCACGCGCGAGCGCAGCGTACAGGCGCGACGTCGTGCTGAGCTCGTAGTTCAGGGACAGTTTCGGCGCGACATTCGTGAAGCTGTCGTTACGATCGGCCGGTCGCGAGTACAGGCAGCCGCCGAATCCGCACGGCGTGCCATCATCGCGCGTATTACCGTCCAGCATGCGATTGTCGTAATCGTAGCGCAGATAGTCGAGTCGCAAGCCGGCGCCGAAGGTCAGACTTTCGGTTAACTGGGTCTCCGTTTGCACGTAAGGCGCGATGCCGAGACTCGTCACCGTGTAGTCGTAGTGCTTGCCGGCGGGTCGTGTCTCGACGAGGAAAGCGGACCCTTCTGTCGGCGAGTCCTGTGTCTCTTTGAGGAATATGTCGCTCCATTCGACGTCGATTCCGACGGTCGTTCGCCGCTTCGCATTCTCAAAAATCGTTGTAGCGATGACGCCCGCACTGTCATGACCGTTTTCCTCCAGTGGCTGGCCGGGCAGGAAATGCTGCAGAAATTCCATGTCCGAGTGGCGCACGTAGGGACGAACATCGACATCGAATCGTGCGAGCGAACGCGTCCAGATTCCATAGGCACGCAGGCTTGTCGCATCCCGAAAAGCTTCGGGATTCGGATTGCTGCGATTGACGGCCGGATCTTTGTATGCGTCTTCGCCAACAATAAAACCCGCCGTCTCCTGGTCGAGGCTCGTGTACGTCAATGCCGCGGTGAAGTCGCCGTCCAGCAACGACCAACTGCGCTTGACGTGTAACTTGCCCTGCCGGTAGCCCGTGTCGTCGCGGAAGCCGCCATCATCGGCGTAAATCAAGGTTGTGAGCCAAGGCGCGTCCGTGTCGAATGGCAGCTCCGCGCGGCCCCGAATGTAATTATTGGCACCGAATTCGATCGCGACATTCGGGGCGTGTCCGTTGCCGGGCGCGGGCATCAGTACATTGATGATTCCGTGCAGCGCATTTGAGCCGTATAGCGCGTTGCCGGGGCCGCGGATGACTTCAACGGCCTGCGCCTGCTCGGTGTCGATCTCGAACAGCGAGTTAACGTTGCAGAATCCGGCGGGCCGAATCGGGATGCCGTCCTCGAGAAACAGGAACGCGCCGCACGATCCGGCGCCGGTCAGGACCGGCGAGCGAATCGCAGTCAGGTGCTCCTGACCGCTGCCGCGGCTTAGCCATACGCCCGCTACGCGGGTCAGCAACTCATGAATGTGCTGATGCTGCACGCCGTCCAGCGTCGTTTGGTCGAGGCGGTCGATATTGCCGGAGTGCTGTAATCGCGGCTGCTCCCGGCGCTGGCTGGTGACGACGATTTCATCGAGGCCGTCGGCCGCAATAGCGATGGAACCCGGACATATCTGGCTGCAAATGGCGATGCAGATGGCCAGCGCTAATCCAGGCCGGACCGTTTTCGTTGGCAGTGGCATCGGTCGCATCTGGGCCTCAGTGAATGCCCACGATTATAATCAGCTTCGATCCTATCATTTGAAAGAGTTGCCCATGACTATGCATCGACTGGATCGATGCCTGCCGGCATTACTGGCGGCATCGACGCTGCTACTGGCTTCTGTTGCGGTGGCTGAAACTGAGTTAGCCGCAACGACCAAAGTAGAAACCCAAAACGAGCGGCCGCGGATCGGCCTCGTGCTCGGCGGTGGTGGGGCACGCGGTGCGGCGCACATCGGTGTGCTTCGCGAACTCGAACGAATGCGCATACCGATCGACGCGATCGCAGGCACGAGCATGGGTGCTATGGTCGGCGGCCTGTACGCGTCCGGCGCCAGTACAACCGAGCTCCGCGAGTTGGCCGGCTCGATCGACTGGATCAATGAGCTGGCCGATAAGGCAAGGCGCAGTGACAAGAATTTCCGGCGCAAGGAAGACGATGGGCAATTCCCGATCAATGTCGAGATCGGTCTGCGCGATGGGGAGATTGCGATGCCCATGGGTCTGGTCCAAGGGCACAGGCTCGAATTACTGCTGCATGAATTGACGATTGCGGTGTCGCATATCAGAGATTTCGACGACCTGCCGATTCCATTTCGTGCCGTCGCAACCGATCTCGACGAGGCTGAGGCGTATGTCATCGATCACGGCGATCTCGCACACGCCATGCGTGCCAGCATGTCGGTACCTGGAATTTTCGCGCCCTCCACGATAGACGATCGCCTGCTTGTCGATGGCGGCATCGTCGCCAATCTGCCGGTCGACGTCATGCAACAAATGGGAGTCGACGTGATTATCGCAGTCGATGCCGAGTTTCCGCTGTATCCGCCTGAGGAGCTCGATTCGGCCGTTAAAGTATCGGAACAGGTGCTGACGATTCTGATCCACAAGGATACACGCCGACAGATTGACTTGCTTGACGACAACGACATTCTGATCAGGCCGGATCTCGGCATGTTCGCATCGAGTGACTTTGGCGGAATCCTCGAGGTCATCGAGCCCGGTGCAGATGCGACCGTCGCGGTGGCAGAGCGTCTTCGGCAGCTAGCCGTTGATGAGGAGACATATGCTGAGTACAGCGCACGGCGCACGGCAGATGCGCGAGTTCCAAAGCGTCTGGATTTTGTGCGCATCGTGCACGACGGCACGTTGTCGGACGCGACACTGGAGGCGCGCGTTTACGTCAAGGAAGGTGATCCGATCGATACAGAGCGGCTGGCTGCCGATGCCGATCGCCTCTACGGCCTGAACCTCTACGAAGAGGTCAGCTACCGGCTCGTTGAAGAAGAAGGCAGGCAGGGTGTGGAGTATCGTGCCACGACCAAAGGCTGGGGAAGTAATGACCTCTTGTTCGGCCTGTCTCTGGAAGAAGGTCTCGATGGTACGACGGCATTCAATCTGAACGCGAGGATGACCCGGGTCGGACTCAACAGTCGTGGCGCCGAATGGCGGACCGACCTGCAGCTCGGCACCGAACCCGTGCTGTTTTCCGAGTTTTACCAGCCGCTGACTGCAGGTTCACCCTGGTTCCTGGCGCCGCAGGTTGAGCTGCGCCGATCCAATCTCGGTGTGTTTGTGTCACAGGACAAGATCGCGCGGCTCAGCATTTCCAAGGCGCAGGCGGGACTCGATTTTGGCAGAGAGCTTGGTTACACGGGCGAATTTCGACTGGGTGTCTACCGCGGTAGCGGTGAATCAAACGTCAAGGTCGGCGACCCGAGCTTGCCGAACGTGGATTTCGACGCGGGCGGTCTTTTCGCGCAGCTTCGCTTCGATACACTGGACGATGCGCATTTCCCGGAGCGCGGAATACGGGCTGAGCTGCGCTGGCAGCGGTCCCAAGCCGGGCTCGGTGCTGACAACGAATTCGATACCTTCACAGGGGACTTCCTGTCGACTTGGACTCGAGGTCGCAACAGCATGCAGGTGGGTCTGAGCTACGCAACGACCCGTAATGGCACCAGCGCACTGCAGGACCTGTTTGCTCTCGGGGGATTTCAGCGCTTGTCCGGTCTCGAACGTGACGCGGTCAGCGGGCCGCATGCCGCGCTGGCAAAACTCGTCTACCGCCGGCGAGTAGGCGAGTCAGCCGGCATATTTGACGTGCCTATCTTTCTGGGAGTGACTGTGGAGGCTGGCAACGTCTGGCAGTCGCGCGCCGACATCAGCTTCGACTCGGCGCTGCTCAATGGCAGCATTTTTGCGGGATTCGATACGTATTTCGGACCGCTGTTCCTGGCGACAGGCATCGCCGAAGGCGGTGACAGGAGTTTCTATCTGCTGCTCGGCGCGCCGCCTCGTTAGCGCACGATCTTCTCAAGTATCTGCGTCGGCGAGTCTGTCTTGCGGTAGTAACCATGCCGGGTCGCCATGTTTTCGAACGCCTTATCACGTTCGGTCTCGCTCGGATACCAGTGCAGCCGTTCCCAGTCATCGCCCAGAAATTTGCGCATCGTGTCGCCAGGCGGCAGCGTCACGCGAATGCCGAAACGACGTTCCCTGCCCGCCGTTTCAGGGTCTACGAGATTGTGCTGATGGCAGAACTCCACGTGACGATTCCTTGGCTCGTGCGCGACGGCAGTATACCCGTGCCTCAGGTTCGATCGCCACGGTCGTGTGCGCCTTCACGATCGGCCCAGCCAAAAAGCCTACGCGTGACGAACAGGTACGCCGGTTTCACCGTCCGCATCCATACCCGCGACAGAAGCGTCGGATTGGCTAGTATGCGCCGTTCGCGTTGCGTCAGTTGTTGTGGGCAATACGTGCGCTTGTGCTTGAGCAGATGGCGCAGATCTTCATGTGCGAGCAACCGGAACAGACGATTGCGGCGGCTTGCGAACCACGCCAGCTGGAAGTCGATGAAAGCAGGCGAATTATCGTCGCGTACGAGAAGATTGGGCTCCTTGGCGAGATCGTTGTGGACGACCCCGGCTCGATGCAGCCGGCGCAGCAGACGCGCCGCCGCATTGAAGTACCGGGGATCGGCCGGTCGCGCGCGGTTCATCGGCATGCCCGCAATATAGCTTCGTACAAGCACGTTGCGCTGGACGCTCAGGATCTCGGGCACGCCATCGACGTGGGCGAGCGCGGCGAGCGCTCTGGCTTCACGTCGCATCAGTCGCCGCGCAAACCAGCGCACCCAGATGGTTGCAGCGCTCAGGTCGCGCACGATAAGGACTTCGCCAGCGTCACTCGACTGGCGAATTTCGCCGAACAGGTCCTTTTTCAGCAGCCGTGAATCAGCCATGGTCGCGCCAGTGTAGCGCGGGGCGGCACCGCACTGGCGGTCTCCGTGCAAATTGCAGAGAATACAGCAGCGTGCCGCAACGGGATCAACGATGACCGGGAATTCGGACGAACAAACGCCTCGGTCCGAGCGACCGAGGCTCGACTCAACGGGTGAGTTCTTTAGCGTCGGCACGCCTCTGCACGCCGTGCGTGCCGGCTACGTGCGTCGCGCGGCCGATGACGTGCTCTACGAGAATCTCATGGCCGGCCGCTACGCACATGTTATTGCGCCGGATCGCAGCGGCAAATCGAGTCTGATCGCGGCAGCTGCAGCCCGCCTCGAGAATAATGGCTTCAAGGTGGCAATACTGGATCTCGAGCAGATCGGAGTGCGCGATGCTGGCGCCGATGCCGGCCGCTGGTACTACAGCGTGGCGTATCGATTGTTGCGCCAGCTGCGCATTCGCGTGGATTTGCAGAGCTGGTGGCAGGACAAAACGATCCTGAGCAATCGTCAGCGCCTGCTCGAATTCTATGCGGAGATCATCCTGCAAAACGTGCACGAGCGCGTCGTTATTTTCGTCGATGAGATTCAGTGCATTGCCGAATTCGAATTTGCCGATCAACTACTTGCAAGTATTCTTGCAGCGCATAATGCCCGTGCCACCGACCCGGAGTTTTCTCGACTGACTTTCGTGCTTCTCGGCGAGTGCGACCCTTTAAGTCTTATAAGCGAGCCTGAGCTCTCGCCTTTCAATGTTACGCAGTCGATTTCGCTCGACGATTTCAATCGCGACGACCTCGATCTTTTTCTTACGGAACTCAATCTGACGGCCGCGGACGCAAAGGTCGCCCTGGACCGGATTTATTACTGGACATCCGGGCAGCCTTATCTGTCGCAGAAGCTGGCGCGATCGATTTCGCGAGAGCAGTTACAGGGCGATATTGCAGGTAATGTCGATCGCATCGTCGCGCAGCAATTGGTCGGTCGTGCCGCACTGCATAACGAGCCGCACCTGAGTCACATTCATCGTGAGCTGGTCAATGACGCGAAACTGCGGGAGCCGTTGCTGAATCTCTTTGGACGGATTTGCAAAGGCGTCGCGGTCGTGACGGACCTCGGATCCCCTCTGCAGCGTCGCCTGATCGCTGTTGGCTTGATCCGTATCAACGCGGACGGTGATCTCGAGCTACGCAATCGCGTCTACGAATCGGTATTCACGGCACGTTGGGCGAACGAAAATCTGCCGACTCACTGGCGTACTCCGGCGATCGCGGTCGCGGTATTACTCGCCTTCGCAGCACTGCCATTCTGGTACACGCAGCTACTACCCAGATCCTATGTTGATGTGCTGACGTCCGATACGGTCGAGTTGGGGAACGCCGAGGCAGCGTATCTCAGTTTTCGCTCGTTCCCGGGTCATGTTGAGTCTGCCGATAATCTGTATCGGCGGTTTTTGCGCCAGCGCGCGCGTGCGGCATCAGAGCCGGCGCAGATTGCCGTTGTCGCAGCCATGACGGAGAAACTGCCTGATGCCGGTCTGCTGCCGGAAGAGCTATTGGCAGAGTTCTGGGACAGACAGGCCCGTACAGCTATGCGCACCGAAAGCCGCGACGAAGCATTGCTGGCTGTGCTCGAGTCGCTGGTGCTGTCGACGCCGTTACGCCGCAACCGCGCGGCCACGCTTGTTGCGGACGACTACCCGCAATTGCTTGCAAGTCTGCCGTCGACCGATCGTGGGAACGTCGTGTTCAATCCGGACAGCCTGTTGCTGACCGAGACGCGTGACGCTGAGGTCACGCAGTGGTCGCTGGGTACACAGGGTTTGCAACGACGCGATGAGTGGACCATGACCGCGCTTGAAGTTTCGCCACTCGTTCGTCGGGTGATCGTCGATCGGCAAGGGCAGGTCGGACGCGTGGGCCTTAGTCTGAATATTAGCCATGCTCGGGTTGCCGACCTGCGCATCAAAGTGATCGCGCCGTCTGGTAGAACAGTCGAAGTTGTTCTGGACGCCGAGCGGGCCTCGTCAAGCGACGATATACGCATTCCACCGGAGCAACTGCGCGATCTGTTGGGCGAGCCGCTCAACGGCACCTGGAGTCTCAGCGTCCGTGACGAGGAAATAGGCTTTGCGGGCATTCTCGTTGGCTGGAACTTGACGCTCAATTCGCAGGGGCTGGTCGAGGATTTCCAGCGCGGGCTGAACATCCCCGACCCGGTGGAACGTGACACCGACAACCTGTGGTTCAGCGCCGACGGGCGCTTCGCCGTTGCGCGAGCCATGCAAAGCGATAGCGCCAGGGTTTGGGATCTTGCGTTTGCAAAGCCCGTGCGTGCGATTGCCGTTAGCGAGTTCGAACAGGTGATCGGGCTTGCCGCTGGTGCGCGATTGCTTGTAACCGCGACTCAGGACACGGTCAATCTCTGGGACACGGCGGTGGGAAACCGCTTGGCCACGTTGCCGGTCGGCGCGGCGAGTACAGGGTCGCAGCTTACCGAAGACGGTACGCATCTGTTCGTGCAGCGGCGCAGCGACGTCGCTACGCGTTTCGAGCTCTGGTCGCTCTACGCTGCGGCGATCGACGCAGAGCTCGATATCGCCGGTGCGCCCGCTCTCGTCGCGCTGGATGCACACGGCAATCGCATTGCAATAGCAGACTATGATCGTGCTGTTCGTATCTGGAACTTTCATAGCGGCGAGTTGATCACGCAGATCGACCTTGCGACTCAGCCCAGTGAAATCCATCTCGCGGCCGGTGGTGATGTTCTTGGGGTTGTGTCCGGTGATGAGGGCGCGGCACTCTGGCGCGTCGATCAACCCAAGCGGCCGATTCTCGAGGAAACCGGCCGCGGGCGTTGGCAGCTCGCGTTCTCGCCTACGGGAACGAAAGTGCTGGTCGGCAGACCCGGTCACGGCTACCAGGTTCATGATAGCAGCGACGGCCGCTGGCTGGGACCGCCGCTCGGGTCGGGCAGCGCTGACAATGTCGACAGTCTCCTCGGTTTCAGCGCCGACGAGCAGATCATTCTCACCGGCTCGCCAAACGGTTCCGTGCGTTTCTGGCGTGCGCCGACAATTGCGATTCGTGATCGGGCGGGTGGAGACGACGTCCAGCACACGATATGGCCACCGTCGGGCAACGTTGTTGCCGTGGTGACGCCCGATGCATCGACAATAATCATCGGTGATCAACAGGGGGATGTGCACATCATGCCCGCAGCTGCTGGCTGGACGGCACTGGTCAGTGAAGCCCAGGACGTGAGTTTTCTGGGCCACAGTGGTGTCGTGCGGCTGCTCTCAGTCAGCGCGGATGGTTCGTTGGCTGCCAGTGCAGCCGAAGACAATACGATTCGCGTCTGGAATACGGCAACGCGGCTGCCGCGGCCATTTTTTGGCAACGTTCCGGGCAATCCGATCGAGACGATCGTGTTCTCGACCGACGGATCGCTGATCGGGATCCTGAGCAGTAATCGCGTCCATATAATGGATGCCAGCAACGGCGAAATTGCAGCCAGTTTCGATGTCGTCGAAGGGCATCGCGGCATCACGTTTGCCGATAATGAGCATCTGTATGTCGGTAGCGACAGCGGTGTCCTGCGCGTCATTGAGCGCGAATCCGCCGGCAACTGGAGTATGCGGGAGCTCTGGCGGGGGGACGCGGGTATCCGTTGGCTCGAAGCATCGCCGCGGTCACAGTTCCTGGTACTCGTGGATCAGAACAATCTGGCGCAACAGTTGAGTCTCAGCGAGGGCAAGCTGGGCGTTACGGCGTTGCAGTTGCCGAGCCCGGTCGAAGAAGTCACTTTCGTGCCGGGCGGCACGCGTGTCCTGTTCCGAACGTCACGCTGGATTCATCGGGCCGGTTCTGCGCCTACGGGACTTATCTGGATGGACGCGATTATCGCACCGAAGATGCTCGACAGTGCGCGCATGGTATTCGGCAATTCGCTTAACCAAGCTGCCGTTTCGGGCAATCGCGTCTACCTGCCTGTCGCGGGGGACGACTTTTTGCGGCTGGCGGAATTGGACTTCGTTACGATTCAGGGGCCCGGGTTGTTCGGCAGCAGGCAAGCACTACTCGAAGAATGGCGTCGCAAGCTCGGTTTCAGCTCACCTTACGATCTGTACACGAATCCGCGCTAGCGTTGATCTCCACGTAACGTACGCACGAGCAATTCGAGTCTGGCTGCCGTCACGTCACCGGGTGGCACTGGTTCACCGACGTTAATCGGTACGCGCGCAAATAATCGTCCCGGGATCGTGCGCAGGTCGCCGCCGCTGCGGCGACTGAACCAGCTGCCCCAAAGTCGGCACAGCGCCACGGGTACGACCGGAACCGGCCGCCGTGCAATGATCTTCTCGATGCCAGGCCGGAAGCGCTGAATTTCACCATCGCGCGTTATCGCTCCTTCCGGGAAAATACACACCAGGTTGCCGGCTGCGAGTTCTGCGTCGACCTTTTCAAAAGCGTCATTCATTATCTCTATGTCTTCCCGCGCTCCGGCGATCGGGATGGCTTTCATGTTCTTGAAAAAGAAGCGTAGCAGCGGCATCTGAAAGATTTTGTACCACATGACGAAGCGCATCGGCCTGCGCACACAGCCGGCGAGCAGTATCGGATCCATGTAGCTGACATGATTGCAAACAACCACAGCCGGACCTTGATGCGGGATATTCTCCAGGCCACTTGGTCGAATTCGGTAGACAATATTGATGAGAATCCATGCGATAAAGCGCATGAGAAATTCCGGTAACAGCGTGTAGATGTAAATCGCGACGACAACGTTGAGTGCTGCAAGCACGAGGAACAATTCCGGGATTGTGAAACCCAGACTCAGAATCGCGATCGACAATACTGAAGCAAACACCATGAAGATCGAATTAATGATGTTGTTGGCGGCGATGATGCGCGACAGATGCTCACGCCTCGCACGTTTCTGTATCAACGCATACAGAGGAACGCTGTAGAAGCCGCCGAAAGCGCCGAGCAGCGCAAGATCCAGCAGTACGCGCCAGCTTCCCGGCCGCGACAGGAACTCGCTGACCGAGGAGACCGTGACTGCGTGGACGACGGGTTGGGCGAAGTATAGGTCGATGGCAAACACGCTCAGGCCGATCGAACCAAAAGGTACAAGGCCCAGTTCGATACGGTGTCCTGACATGCGCTCGCAAAGCAACGATCCGATGCCGACACCGACTGCGAATGCGACTAGCAGGCTGGTCGCGATCATCGACTCTGCGCCGCTGAGAATGTCGAGCGTGTAGGCGGGCACCTGTAATGTCATCGCGGAGCCAAAGAACCAAAACCACGAGATGCCCAGCACGGACAGCCAAACGCTGCGCTCCTCGCGCGCGAAGCCGACGATGCGCCAGGTTTCGGACCAGACGTTGAGATTGAGTTTCAGTTCGGGGTCGACGGCGCGTGTCGTCGGTATGCGTCGACTTGCGAGGTATCCGGCGCACGCGACCGCGACCAGACAGATCGCTGTAATTGTCTGATCGGTGCCACCGATGGCGACGACCCGTTCCCCGATGATTAACCCGACAATAATAGCGGTATAGGTGCCGGCTTCGACGAGCGCATTACCGCCGACAAGCTCTTCAGTCGCCAATTGTTGTGGCAGATATGCGTATTTGACGGGCCCGAACAGAGTGGACTGGAAACCCATCATGAACAGGACGAATAACAGCAGCGTGTACCGCTGAGTCACGAGTGCGTAGGCGGCGACAGACATCAAAACGATCTCGAACAGCTTGATGCGGCGCATTAGCATCGATTTTTCGTACTTGTCGGCGAGTTGGCCCGCTGTCGCGGAGAACAGGAAATACGGCAGGATGAACACGGCGCCGGCGACGTTCGCAAGCATGCTGTGATCCATGCCCGCGACCAGCAAACCCTGAAACGTGACCAGGATGACCAGGCTGTTACGAAAAATATTGTCGTTGAGAGCGCCCAGGAACTGGGTCACAAAAAAGGGCGCGAAACGGCGCTGGCCCAGCAGGGAAAACTGGTTCGAATCCGACACGTCAGCCGTTACCCCCTCCTGAATGGCTGGCCACTATAGCCCGAATGCAATCCGGGCAGCCGTAAAAACTGCGAACTCGCGCCGCTTTGTCCGCTGCCGGCGGTGTTATGATCCGAAATTGCAGGATGCTGAAATATATACCATTTAATCAATTCATTAGCCGATGCGCACCGTGAACAACATCCACGCAATACTGCTGCTCAGCGGCCTTGCGCTGCTTGCGGCCTGTGGCCGGGAACCACCGCCGCGCTCGGTACACGATTTCCTCGACAATCCGATTATTCTCGAGGCCGCGATGGTGCGCTGTGCGCAAAACCGCAGCGAATCGCGTTATGACCTCGAATGTGTCAATGCGCGGCAAGCTGTGTCGATTATCGAGGCGCGCGAGGAGCGCGCGCGGGCAGACGCACTGGAATTACAATCGGAGCGCAAGCGCGAAGCGTTACGGCGCACCCAGAGAGCCGCGGCCGAAGCACGGCGGCGCGCCGCCGAAGCCGAGCGGTTGCGGAAGGAAGCCGAATACCTGGCGCAGTTCGGTGAGTTGCCACCACCCGCAAACAATGACGGCGTAGGTGACAACGCGGCGAATGCGCCAGTTGCTGAAATCCCGGATTCTGCGGAGGCGCGGGATTCGGTTACGGTGATCTTCGATGCAGTGCCGACTGCGGCGGACGATGCGAGCGCGCCGACCGCATCGGATGGCGGCAATGCGCCTATCGCCAAGACCGAGCCGGACAGTGACCTCAATGCTGTTCGCGACGAATTGCGCCGACGCAGCGAAGAAACAAACAACTAGCGAACGCTTTATTCCGCTTCTTCAATTTCGGGAATGCCGAACGTACGCACCTCAGACACGTCGTCGGCTGTCGTCGCGGGATTTTGTACCGTGCCCGCGCGCATGCCCGGCCTTGTCGGCAGGCGCCGCGTCTGTGCGGTCAGGGTCTGTACGAACGTGTTAGCGATGTCAGGCGCGATGTTGGGTGAGCTCACGAAAATCTTCTCGGGCGTCATGCTCGTCGAACTGTAGAAAGCGGCGTTGGCCTGGCGATCCATCGAGATTCCCGACCCATCGAGCGCGACACCGGCGAACAGGCCGCGGCTTCGCGAATACGAGACAATTTCTGATTCGAATTGAATGTCAGTCGCGAACTCCGTATGTCGACCGACGGGTCCGGCCGCGATCGACGCATCCGCGCCGAGCGTCAGCTTGCCATTGGCAATGTCTGCAACTCCCTTGCGCGTCTTGAACACGAGAATTACATCGGTCGATTGTAGGCCGGCCTGCCAGCCGAAGCTGCCACCGGTCAGCTTGATGAATGCCGGGTTGCTCCACGAGTCGTCGTCCTGACGGACGACGAGCACACCTTTGCCGTGCCGCGCGCCGAAGACGAATCCGGCTTTTACCACATCGGGAATAACTGCAACCGCATAGGCGCGTGCGAGCAGCGACGGCGGAATCGTCTTCTCGGGGATTCTGAGCAGCTGGTCAAGCACATCCGCGGCATCGGCGACACGAGCTTCTTCTCTGGTCGCGGCCGCTGCCGGGAACGCGAGCAACAGCATGGCGATGGCGAGACAGGCTTTGAGGCGTAAATCTGACATGATCATAGTCCGGGTATGAGAACCAGTTTCAGGGAAGGAATCACATAATACGCGAATTCGCGGTGCTACTCATCGATTGCTCGGGGGTATGGTCCTGTCGAGCAGCAACGGTGGCAGCGGACAGTCAAGGCTCGCGCACACGGCGCGCATGAGTTCGATTTCGGCGATAGTTATTTTACGGTCGTGCAGGACGACCGCACTGACCGCAGTGATCAGCATCTGGCGACCCTCGCTGTTAAGGGCAACGAGCAGATCGAGATGCCGGTCGAGACGTGCTGCCGAAAACTCCTGGTCAGAATGGAAATCTGCAGCCTGTGCCCAGGCGCCAAAAACAGCGAGCCCGGCGTGAAAAGCCCGCTCTGCGGCCACCTGGTTCTCGTGGCCCTGCTGCGCAATGATACGCAGCAGATCAACCGCTGCGTCACGCACTGGCTTTCGCGTCGCCCGCCGGTGTCGTCGTGGGCGCGCCGGCTCGAGCGCCTGCGCGAGCGAGCTGACGAGTATCCGATAGAAGCAATATTCGTACAGGTCGATGTCGCCGTCGACCTCGATCATGCGACTCGCGAGTTCAACCAGGTAGGCGAGTTGCGGAGGCGGCCGTCTCCTGAGCGCCGGAAAGGCAATCTCCAGGAGCGGCAGACGATACTCGGGGCCGGTATCGAGAAGTTGCTCGTAATACTGCCTGACGAGGCGGGCCCGCGCCGGGCCGAGGCGGTCGTCGGCGAGTGCGAGTTGCCGGGTAATGCCACGGCCGCTGCGATCCAGGATCAGCGCGATCGTCAACAGGTATGCAAGCTCGGACGAATGCGCGGCATCGTAAAGCGTCTCGGGAACCGAGCGCCGCAGCCGACCAGCGATCTCGAGCTGCTGGTCGGTCGGTTGGCCGACATTGCTGGCGACACGCTCTGGCAACATCGAGACCGCCGCGCCGGCCACCGCCGCGCTGACGCCGGCAATCTGCTCCTGCGCCGCTGCCGTATCACGGGCGACCTTGCTATTCCGCAGATCCACCTGCGGGTAATCGCTTTCCTTGAAGGTCGGGTCGAGTGCCCGTATCCGATCCGTCAACGGCGGGTGCGTCGCGAACAGGCCGCTTAGCCGGGAACCCGTACCGAACAACATGTGACTAACCTCTTCGGGGTCCGTCTCCCGCAGATACGAGTGTGCCTCGTACCCACCGATCTTCTTCAGCGCATTCGCGAGCCCGCCGGTTTGCCGCGTGAACTGGACGGCGGAAGCATCCGCCAGGTACTCGCGCTGTCTCGAGACACCGGATTTGACGATGCGGGCAAAGAACACGCCAATGGCACCCAGCACGGCGAGTCCGAGGCCGATGATGAGCACGGCGGGAGCGCCGCGACTCCGGCGGCTCGACGAGAATGCGCCGTAACGGCCGCCACGCAGGACCATCCGGCCGATAAGTCCCAGCACCATGATGCCGAACAATACGCCCATCAAGCGGATATTGAGGCGCATGTCGCCATTGAGAATGTGGCTGAATTCATGGCCGATGACACCCTGCAGCTCATCGCGGTCGAGCAGTTCCAGCGCGCCGCGGGTGACGGCGATCGCCGCGTCGCCTGGCGCATAGCCGGCAGCAAACGCATTGATGCCGCTTTCCCGCTCCAGAACGTAGATCTCGGGCACGGGTATGCTCGCCGCGATCGCCATCTCCTCGACAACGTTTCTCAGGCGTTGCCGCAGTGGGTCTCCTACGTCATTCGAGATCTGGGTTCCGCCAAGATCCTTGGCGACCCGGCCACCGCCGGCGGACAGCACCGCCGTCTTGTACAGGGTTGCGCCGACGATCAACAACGACGCGGCAATTGCCGTACCGAGCAGGATGGGCGCCTGCTGCTCGACGAATCCGGCCAGCGTGATGCCATAGCCGGCTTGCGTGAAATTGAACAATGCCGCGCCGACTACGAGCGTAACGCCAAGCACGATCATGGCTGCAGCCAGCACGTAGACGAATACGAGCCGCCGCGTCGTGCGACGGGCCCGGTCCTGAGCATCAAAGAAATTCACCGCGGCGCAGCCAGGCTCAGCAGAGTGGTTCTATCAGGTGAATGCGACCTCTGGCACCTCGCGCTTCTCCTCGACCTCGATCTCGAGGAAGCTGGCCAACTCGAAATTGAAGGTACCCGCGATGATGTTGTTAGGAAAATTCTCGGCTGTGTTGTTGTATTTCAGCACGGAGTCATTAAAGGCCTGACGGGAGAATGCGACCTTGTTTTCGGTGCTTGCCAGCTCCTCCTGCAACTGCATCATGTTTTGATTTGCCTTGAGATCAGGATAAGCTTCAGACAGGGCAAACAACCGACCGAGGGCACTCGTCAGCGCGCCGTCCGAAGCGCCAAGTTCCTTGATTGCTTGGGCATTTGCAGGATCTGCTTTGGCGGCGTCCAGGCTCGACCTGGCGGCATTGCGCGCGTTGATGACGGCCTCGAGCGTCTCGCGCTCATGTTTAATGTAGCCTTTGACAGCTTCGACGAGGTTCGGAATCAGATCATAGCGCCGGGTCAATTGCACATCGATCTGGGCAAATGCGTTCTTGACGCGATTGCGTTCGTTGATCAGCCGGTTGTAAATGCCGATTGCCCAGAACACGATTGCAACTATGATCGCGAGGAAAATCAGGAATGAAGTCACCGTCCCGCTCCTTGTCAAAGGTCCAAAGATTGCAGCATAACGCTCACGCACAAGCAACTCTAGCTATGGTGGTGATCCTCGCGGTTTCAATACCCGTTCGGGCTGAATGGGTGGGTGGTGCGCGCCCGATGATGGGCACGGAGGTCAGCGTCAGGCTTTGGGCTGACGACGTAGCGCGCGGCGAAGAACTCGTCGGGCAGGTTTTTGCTGAAGTCGAGCGTATCAATCTGCTGATGAGCACCTACATCGATGACAGTCGCATTTCCGAGATCAACCGCCGGGCAGCCGACGAGCCTGTCGTTGCGGGCGCAGAACTGTTTCAATTGATCCGTCGCTCTCTCGATATTTCTGTCTTGACGCTCGGGGCGTTCGACATCACATACGACAGCGTTGGACAACACTACGATTTTCGCAATCGGGAGCGCCCCGATGTAGAGACCGTCGCCGCAGAACGCAAACTCATCGACTACCGCTTTGTGCAACTGGATCAGGCAGACGGCACGATCAGCTTTGCGCGCCAGGGCGTACGCATCAACCTCGGCGGCATCGCCAAGGGTTATGTCGTCGAACGCGGGGTCGAGATTTTGCGGATGGCAGGAGTGGAGCACGCGATTGTTACGGCAGGCGGCGATTCACGCCTGCTCGGCGATAGACGGGGCTATCCGTGGATGGTCGGTATTCGCGATCCGCGCAATGATGGTCAGGTCGCGATTTCCGTGCCGCTCGAGGACGAAGCGATCTCAACCTCGGGTGATTACGAACGCTACTTCGAGGAAGCGGGCGTTCGCTATCACCATATCATTTCACCGAGCACTGGTCTGCCAGCTGCCGGCGTGCATAGTGCGACGGTGTTCGGACCCGATGCGGTCATCACCGATGCGCTGTCGACGTCGGTTTTTGTGATGGGCGTCGACCAGGGTCTGCGGCTGATCGCCACGTTGCCGGATTATGAGAGCATCGTTATCGACGACAAGGGCCGGATCTATTACTCCGACGGCTTGCAGCAACCTGAAGCACAGTCCTTCGATACATCAGATAATATCGACCCGTAACGGCTTGTTTGAGAACGCAATAGACACAACAACTCACCCGCGGCCGCGGGGATGTCGCTCGTAGTGGCGACCCTAATCGGGTTTCTCGCTGTCGCAAAAAAACCATCGGAATGTCGCCGAAAACAGACGATTTTTCACTTTAAATTCAGTTTCATACGCCTATCATAGTTTATCTGCCGAATATGCCCGTGGGGGCAGTTGCGGCGGCCAGGGCAGGGTGTTTGCAACACCCGAAAATTCTGGGACAAGAATGGATTAACGTAATCTCTGCGGATTACGGTGTGCGCCTTTCTCTCCGGGGCGACTGGATACCAGGGATTTCGCGGCTTTCCGGGCAGGTTGCGGCGGCCGTTATGTTCAGACAAGACCGGCCATTTGTGACGATCATCACGACGCGAAAAGGCCCGGACTGTCACCATTCGAAGTCCGAGCCCGGCGTTGGAGATCGAGCGCTGGCGCGTGCCGCTTGCGTCTCATGAAAGGAATCTGGCTGACACAACAAGGAATGCGATGATGAACGTCAAGAATTGCTTATTGGGTATTCTGCTCAGTGTATTGACTGCGACCAGCCTTGCCGCTTCAAACCTCATAGGACAAGCTGCCCCGGATTTCGCGCTGAAAAGCTCGGCCGGCGACAACCTGAGGCTGTCCGAGTATCGAGGCGATGTCGTCATGATCAATTTCTGGGCTACGTGGTGTGGCCCGTGCCGACAGGAAATGCCGCTGCTCGATGAATTGTATTCACGCTACCAGCGCGTTGGATTCAGCCTGCTGGGCGTGAATATCGATGACGACTCCGCCAAGGCGATGAACATGGTGTCCGAACTTGGCGTCAGCTTCCCCGTGCTTTTCGATGCGCGCAAGGAAGTCAGCAAGCTGTATTCGGTCGATGCGATGCCGGTCACGGTGCTCGTCGATCGCGAAGGCAATGTCCGGTATGTGCACCAGGGCTACAAACCGGGCTATGAGGAGAAATACCTCGATGAAATTCGCTCCTTGTTGAGGGAGTAACCGCTGCCCATCGGGTTGGCAGGAGAAAGAGAAGTGGCAAGACGAATATTTATTGGTCTCGGCATCAGCCTGATCCTTACCTTGGGCACAATATCGTCCGCTCAGGAGGCAACACCGGCAGATAACTCAATGGGGGCATCGATGGCGAGCCAAGCTGCTGATGCCGAGTCGCGCGCGGGTTTTCGCAGTCTGGATAAGGATGTGCAGGACCTGAAGAAAGAAGTACTGGATCTCAACAGGGACCTGTTCCTGCTTGAAGAAGAGCTGCTGTTTCCGGCGAATTCACAGGTTGCTTTCTTCATCTCGATGGATGTCGGTGAGTACTTCGAACTCGATTCGGTCAACCTGAAGATCGACGGCAAAGAGGTCGCGAATTACCTGTATACGGAACGTGAGGTTGGCGCATTGTTGCGCGGCGGCGTTCATCGGGTTCATATGGCGAATCTGAAAACCGGCGACCATGAGCTAATCGCCATTTTTACCGGCAAAGGACCGCATACCCGCGACTATCGGCGTGGCGCGACGATGTCATTCAACAAGGGCATCGGCGCGAAGTATCTGGAACTCGAAATCACCGACAGAGTGAAAAAGCAGCAGCCGGAATTCGTGATCAAGGAATGGGAGTGATCGGTTGCTGCGGTGGTTTTTCATTGTCGTTGCACTGTACCTGTTTCTCGCAGTAACGCTGCAGCCGGCCCGAGCGGCGAAAGACGGTCCTGATCCGATCGTCGTCAAGGACCCGCACTACGGCGAGGTCCTTTTTTACTTCTACCAGGATGACTATTTCCCGGCGATCGTGCGGCTACTCGCCGCCGATGCGCAGCAGCAGCTGAGTGAACATGAAGAGCAGGCCGAACTGCTGCTTGGTGGCCTGTTTCTTTCCTATGGGCACCATCTCGAAGCGGCCGATATATTCGAACGCCTGCTGGCCAACAATGTTGCGCCTGAGATCCGCGATCGAACCTGGTTCTTCCTCGCCAAGATCTGGAAGCAGCGCGGTTACCTGGACCGGGCGCAGGACGCGCTAGGCTATCTCAGCGCCGGCCTGCCCGACAATCTGCGCCGTGAGGCCAGCATGCTGCAGGCGCAGATCCTGATCGACAGCGGCCAATACGGTGAGGCGATCGCACTGCTGCAGCAGTGGAAGGGACGGACCGAGTGGGCCAGCTACGCAAAATTTAACCTGGGCGTCGCGCTGGTTCGCAGTGGCAATGTCGACGCCGCGGTGTCGATACTCGATGAACTCGGCAACCTGGAACCGTTCAACGAGGAGCTGACCTCGCTACGGGACAAGGCTAACCTGGCGCTCGGCTACTCGTTGCTGCAGGACGGCAGGGCGCTGGCGGCCAAAGAGCCGTTGCAGCGTGTGCGGCTCGAGGGACCATTTTCGAACAAAGCCTTGCTCGGTGTTGGCTGGGCCGATGCGGAACGGGAGAACTACCGCCGCGCGCTCGTGCCGTGGATGGAGCTGCGCGGTCGCGACCTGCTTGATTCGGCCGTGCAGGAGTCAATGCTGGCAATTCCGTATGCACTTGCCAAGCTTGATTCGATCAGTCAGGCCGCAGACCACTACCTTAACGCCATCGAGGCATTTTACGAAGAAACGAATCGCATCGATCGCACGATCGGCTACATCGAATCGGGCAAGCTTTTTAACGATTTCCTCGCCGACAATCCCCTCGACAGCACGGGCTGGTACTGGCGACTCGAGCAGATGCCCGACGGTCCGGAGGCGCGCTATCTATACCACCTTCTCGCGACCGACGAATTCCAGGAAGGCTTGAAAAACTATCGGGACCTGAGCTACCTGTATCGCAACCTCGAGGACTGGCAGCAGAGCGTTGACGTTTACAGAAATATGCTTGAGACGCGGCGCCAGGCCTATACTGAACGCCTGCCGCGCATCCAGGATGCACTGGCTCGCGCCGACCTCGATGGAATGGTCAATCGCAAACTCGAATTCGATTCCCTGCTTAACAACATCGAGCAGAGCAATGACTGGCTCGCCCTGGCAACTGAGCAGGAGTTCGAGATGTGGGGCGAGATAACCGGTCTCGAGAATACGCCCGCGCTTGCCGCGAATATCCCCGAGGCCGAAGAAGTACGCGACAAAATCCTTCTGTTGAAAGGCGTTCTGCAGTGGCGGCTCGAGAGAGACTTTCAGGATCGCCTGTGGCGCATCCGGCGCAACCTCAGGCAAACGGGTGAAGCTTTGGTCGATACGCAGCGTTCGCGTCGCAAAATTGACGAATCGATGCGCAATGAACCGTTGCGCTTCGACGGATTCAGCCAGCGGGTCTACGGGCTCGAACCGCGCATTGGCGGAATGAAGATGCGCGTCATCGATGCGATGGCGAATCAGCACGCGTTTCTGCAGTCCATTGCAGTTGGTGAGTTGCAGGCACAGAAGCAGAGACTCGATATCTATACCGTGCAGGCGCGCTTTGCATTGGCCGCAATCTACGATCTCGCGGCGACGGCAGAGGTCGCAGCCAAATGAACGCGCCGGCCATGATGATCGCGGCGCTCGCTCTGGCAACGCTGGCGTCCGTCCCGGTGGCCGCTGCCGAGGTCAAGAAGCGCGACACGATCAAGAGTCTGGAAAAGCAGGAGGTCGAGATTCGTACCGGCAATGTCATCATCAACAGTACCGATCTCGCTCGCGACAATTACCGCGCGTTCCTCGACCTGGTTTCCGACGATCCTGAGTTGCGCGCCGAGGCGATGCGTCGATTGGGTGATCTTGAGCTGGACGCAACTGAAGCCGAACAGCTGTCGCAGAATATTGATTCGCTGAATGCAGGTGGTTTCAATAATGCCGTTGACCTGTATCAGCAGCTGCTCGAGGCGTACCCTGACTACCGGCGTAACGACACTGTGCTGTATCAGCTTGGGCGCGCCTACGAAACAGGCGGCCGCAACGAAGATGCACTGGCTGTACTGAACGAACTCGTCGAACGCTATCCAACGACGCAACTGATCGACGAGGTGCAATTCCGTCGCGGTGAGATGCTGTTCCTGCGCAAGGAGTATAACGAAGCGGAGTCCGCCTATCAGGAAGTCATTCGTCATGGTGAGGCATCGCGTTTCTACGAGCAGTCGTTGTACAAGCTGGGCTGGGCCCAGTTCAAACTCGCCTGGCACGAGGACAGCCTCGCGCCGTTTTTCGAGCTGCTCGAGCGCAAGATCGGTGGCATCGAGCTTCAGGATGGAGAGAATCAGCTCGAGCAGCTGAGCCGCGCGGACCAGGAACTTGTCGAGGATACGTTTCGCGTGCTGAGTATCAGTTTCTCGTACATGGAGGGCGCCGACAGCATTGACGAATAGTTCGATCAGCACGGTCATCCTCAGTATAGCTACGTCATCTATCGCAACCTTGGCGATCTGTACCTCGAGAAGGAGCGCTTCGTCGACGCCGCCGAGACTTACGAGGGCTTTGTCGGTCAGGATCCCTATCATCCGAAGGCACCGCTGTTGCAGGTCGAGGTCATCGAAGCCTACAAGCGCGGCGGTTTTCCGAGTCTCGTGCTCGAGGGCAAGAAAGGATTCGTCGATCGTTACGGCATGGACGGCGAGTTCTGGGTGCGCAATCCGCCGGCAGAAAACGCGGCGGTCGCTGCGCACCTCAAAGCCAATCTCAATGACCTTGCCCAGTACTATCACGCCGCGGCGCAAAAGGACGGCAAGATTAGTGATTACCAGGAAGCGGCACGCTGGTATCGCAAGTACCTCGCCTACTTCCCGGGCGAGCCCGACAGCGCAAACACCAATTTTCTGCTCGCGGAGATCCTGTTCGAGAGCCGCTCATTTGCAGAGGCGACGGCCGAGTACGAGCGGACAGCCTACGACTACCCGCATCACGGGCGGTCAGCGGAGGCTGGCTATGCGGCGATCCTGTCCTATCGGGAGCACGAGAAAACACTCGTCGGTGGCGACAAAGCAGGCTGGCACAGCCGTTATCTGGATAGCGGCCTCAAGTTCGCGGACACCTATCCCGAGCATCCCGAATCGGGTGCCGTGCTGACGACGGTCGCCGAGGACCTGTTCGCGCAGGGCCAGTTCGATCTGGCGATCTCGGTTGGGCAGGCCGTCGTCGCGAAGCAGCCCCCGGTCGCAGCGTCGCTGGCGCGCACGGCGTGGACCGTGATCGCACATTCGCAATTCGATCTCGACAACTACGCCGAGGCCGAGCAGGCGTACTACAGGTTAAGGACGTACACGCCGGCGAATGATCAGGAAGCGGCGCAGGAGATCGAGAATCGCATCGCCTCGTCGATCTACAAACAGGGCGAATTTGCGCGTGATATGGGTTTCTTGGAGGAAGCCGTGACGCACTTTACGCGTCTGGGTCAGGCCGTACCCAACTCCGGTATCCGGGCAACCGCTGAATATGATGCAGCCGCGGCGCTGATCAACCTCGAGGCATGGGATCGCGCGTCGGGCGTGCTTGAAAAATACCGCACTGATTATCCAGACAGTGAATTTGCGGACGATGTGACGCAAAAACTGGCCGTGACCTACCTTAATTCAGGTCGGGGCGCGCAGGCGGCTGGAGAATTCGAACGCATCGCGAATGCGGCTACGAGTACCGACGACGTGCGCCGCGAGGCCTTGTGGAAAGCATCCGAGCTCTATGCGCAAAGTGGCTCGACAGGCAGTGAGCAACGAGTCCTCGAGAATATCGTCGCGCGTTATCCGGATCCGCTCGCCGAATCAATCGAAGCGCGCTACCGATTGCTGGAAATTGCGCGGGCCCAGGGCGACCAACAAGCCGTGACGACGCGCCTGCACGACCTCAAACAGGCTGACGCAACGGCTGGTGCCCAGCGCTCGGACCGAACGCGTTACCTGGCGGCAAGAGCTTCCCTCGAACTCGCCGAGCCGGTGCGCCAGCGCTTCACCGTCGTCAAACTCAATCAGCCGCTGGCGGATAGCATGCAGCTCAAACGCGCATTGATGGAAGACGTGATCGAGGTGTACACGGAGGCGGCCGACTACGGCGTCGCCGAAGTCACGACAGCAGCGACATTCAGGCTCGGTGAAGTCTACGAGCAATTCAGCACCGATCTCATGGCGTCGGAGCGGCCTACGGATCTCGATGCCGAGGCGCTTGAGCAATACGATCTTCTGTTAGAAGAACAGATCTTCCCGTTCGAAGAGAAAGCGATCGATCTTTACAAGGTCAACACCGATCGGACGCTTGACGGCGTCTACGACGAATGGGTCAGGAAGAGTTTCGAAAGACTGGCCAGCCTGATGCCGGCCCGATACGCGAAAATGGAGCGCAGCGAAGATGTCGTTACAGCGCTTTACTAACATTCGGGCAGCGGCGCGTGCGCTGCTGCCGGTCGCGGCACTGGTACTCGCCGGCTGTGCATCGTCCGGATCGAAACCTGCTGCGTCGGTGACGTCCGGCGAGGCGCTCGGCAGCGGCGAACAGCTGGGGATGTCTGAAATTCCGGAACGCGCGTTGACGATGTACAGGCAGGCTGTGGCGGTTATGGCAAATGGCGACTTTGTCGACGCCGAACTGCGACTAAAGGAATTCCTGCTCCAATTTCCGGGTTACCCGGGGGCACACGTCAACCTCGCAATAATCCACAGCAATAATGGCAACGATGCCGCAGCACAGGGCGCGATCGACATGGCGCTGGCGTTGAATCCCAATCACGGCCCGGCGCTGAACCAGCAGGGCATGCTACTTCGCAGAAACGGTAAATTTATCGAGGCGGAGGCCGCTTATTTGAAGGCGGTCACAGCTTCGCCTGACTACGCCTTGGCACACTACAACCTCGGCGTACTGAACGAACTGTATTTTCAGCGTCTCGACGTCGCATTGCAGCATTTCGAGCATTATCAGGCGCTTGTCGGCGAGGACAAACAAGTCGAGAAGTGGATCGCGGATCTGAAGCGTCGCGTGGCGGCGAACCAGCGCACGGCAAACGTGGCGGAATGACGGACATGAATGCTAAGGAATTCAAGGTGTTCGGCCCCAGATTGATGCTGGCCATGGTGTTGGCGACGTGTACCACCTTTGCTCAGGACGAGCTTCAAGAGGAGATCGAACCCGCTGTCGACACTTCGGCGGCGCTGGAGCCTCAAGTGGACACATCGGCCGCGATTGCCGAAGAGCGTGAGTCGCTGGAGCCGGGCGTACCGTCACGGGTACTGGCTGCCGACGTGACGCGGCAACAGACGGATGGCCAGGTCATGGACCGGCTGGACCTCGGGCGGACCGAAATCACCGGCAACCAGGAATTGCCGAAGGTCCTGTACATCGTGCCCTGGAAAAAGTCCGATCCGGGCGAGTTGATGGGACGACCCGTAAACACGTTACTCGACGAAGTCCTGGCGCCACTGGACCGGGAAGAATTTGTTCGGCAGGTCGATTATCACGGCGACCTGTATGGTGAAGAAGAGGAGTAGGCATACGCCACTCATGTTTGTAGAACTGTTTGATTACAGAGGAGCAATCAAATGGACACTTTGGGCGCACTAGTGCGTTTTTTCCAGCAAGGCGGGGCATTCATGTACCCGATCCTGTTCGTGTTCGCGTTCGGTGTGGCGATTGCCATCGAGCGCTGGATGTATCTGACGCTGTCTGGCGCGAGCAATCGCGCTCTGTGGAAGAAGATCGTGCCGTATCTCAAGGCCGGCAACTTCCAGGAAGCTGCAGCACACACCGCCAAATCAAAGGCGGCAATTGCATCGATCCTCACTTATGGTCTTTACCGCGTGAAATCGGCGCGCCGTCGCGACGATATCGAAAAAGCGATGGAAGAGAGCATGATGGAGGTTTTGCCGCGGCTGGAGAAGCGTACGCACTATCTCGCGACGCTGGCGAATATCGCCACGCTGCTCGGGCTGCTCGGTACGATCATCGGCTTGATACGTGCGTTCACAGCCGTATCCAATGCCAATCCTGCGGACAAGGCGGACCTGCTGTCGGCCAGTATTTCGGTGGCGATGAACACGACCGCGTTCGGTCTGATGGTTGCTATTCCGTTGCTCCTGATTCATGCGTTGCTGCAGACCAAGACGAATCAGCTTGTGGACAGCCTCGAGATGGCCAGCGTCAAGTTCCTGAACGCTGTGACCGAACGTCAGCTTAAGACCAGCGGAGCCTAGGAATGATCCGTAGCCGCCATGGCGGCCGTCGTCGTAATGAGGCCACGGCTGAACTCAATATTACGGCTTTCATGAACCTGATGGTGATTCTGGTTCCGTTCCTGCTGATTACCGCGGTGTTCTCGCGACTGACGATTCTCGAATTGAATCTGCCAGGCTCCTCTAATGAGCCCGTGGAACCGCAGGATTTGAAGTTTCAACTGGAAGTCATCGTCCGCAAGGACAAAATTGAGGTCGGCGACCGCAATCAGGGCCTCTTAGGGGTGTACCCAAACAGCGAAGACGGCTACGACTTTGATGCGTTGAGCGACAAGCTTGCCAAGATCAAGGAAGGCTATCCGCGCAAGACGGATGCGGCGATCCTCTTCGAAGCCGATATTGCGTACGACACGCTCGTACAGGTCATGGACCGCGTGCGAATCGAGGAAACTATCGTGGACGACGAAATTGTCCGGTCCGACCTGTTTCCCGATATTTCGATCGGCGATGCGCCCGTCACCGGCGGAGGTGCATAGCGATGGTCAAGTCACAGCGCGCAAAACGCATGGCGAAGCACCACAAGCGCAATAAAGGCACCGGTGCGCTGAACCTCGTTTCGTTGATGGACATTTTTACGATTCTCGTGTTCTTCCTGCTCGTAAATTCTTCCGACGTGGAGGTATTGCCGAATGCGAAGGATCTGCAGCTACCCGAGTCCATCGCCGAGGAAAAGGCGAAGGAGACGGTGGTCATTCTGATTGGCGAGAAAAATATCATCGTGCAGGGTGAACCGATCGCCAGCGTTGATGAGGTTATGGCGATCAAGGGTAATGATATTCCGGCGCTTCGCCAGGCATTGAAATCACAGAATGACCGCGTATTGCGCCGGGAAGCGAAGGACGATATTGCGGGACGCGAAGTCACGATAATGGGTGACAAGGACATTCCGTACAGGCTGCTGAAGAAGGTCATGGCGACCTGCACAGCATCGGACTATGGACAGATCTCTCTCGCCGTGTTGCAGAAGAGTTCCGAGAAACTGGACCAGCTCGCTGCCGCGAGATAGGGCACCAGGACAGAGCTTAGGAATAGCGCGTGGATTTACCGTACTACAGAGAATACGAGCTGCCCTGGACAAGCGGGGCAGGCCAGGAAAGGAAATACAAACGCCTGCTCGGTATTGTATTCCTTGTTGCCGCCGTTCTCGGTCTGTTGTGGCCGTTCTTGCCGACTCCCGAGATCGATCCTTACGAGGTCGAGGAGATTCCGCCACGTATCGCTCAGCTGTTACTCGAGCAACAGCCGCCACCGCCGCCGCCACAGCCCAAGGAGCCGGAGCCGGAACCCGAACCCGATGAGCCGGAACCCGAGCAGGTCGTTGAGAATGAACCTGAGCCCGAGCCCGAGCCCGAACCTGTGCCGGAGCCCGAACCCATTGATACGACTGAGATCGCTCGCGAAAGGGCGCAGGCCGCCTTAATGCCATTTGCGGAAGACCTGTCACAGCTCGTCGACAGGGATCTGCTCGAGTCCGTCGCCGACGATCGGCCATTGACAGCATCGGTTGGCGAGGCCGTACGCAATGAGCGCTCGATGATCACTTCCAAGGTCGGTGCTGCCTCGGGTGGAATCAACACGGCCAGTCTGAGCCGCAACACCGGCGGGACAGGGATAGCCGCTCGCTCGACGACGCAGGTTGACAGTCCGGTTGCCGGCATCAGTCAATCCGCGGGTGGCGCGCGTCGCACCGGCACCAGCGGCAAGGCCTCTCGCTCGCGCGAAGAAATCGAACTCGTCTTTGACAAGAATAAAGGGGCAATCTTCGCGCTGTATAATCGCGCCCTGCGTAACGACCCGTCGCTAGAAGGCAAGCTCGTGCTGCGCCTGACCATCGCGCCCAGTGGCCAGGTTACGTTCTGCGAAATTGTCTCCAGCGAACTCGGCGACGCGGAGCTCGAGCAGAAGCTCGTCCAACGGGTCAAACTGTTCCGCTTCGAGGCAAAAGACGTCGAGCCGATCACGACGACCAAGCCGATCGACTTCTTCCCGGCCTAATTTTTGCCTAACAACCAGCGGCCGCGACATTTGCCAATGTCATGGCTCGGTCCGATCGCTTACTGGTTCACAAGCTGATTACTGTCACCCTGTTGAGTACGCTGCGCTTTACTTCCAATGGCGAACATCCCGATCACTGGTATTCCTGACATCCGAACGGTCGTGTCAGTATTCGTCGTTGCGGCGTACCCAGTCCATCGGGTAGGGCAAGGCGTCTTCGTCGCGGCCCTTGGGCACGATATCGAGCAGCTGGTAGGTTGCGTTGTACGGATCGAGGCCGCGCGCGTAGCTTGAATAGGTGTGGAATACCTTGTCGTTATCGCGCACGAAGACACTAATGCCCGGCAATTCCTCGATCGTCACGCCGCCGGCACGGTAGTTATAGCTGGTCTCGCCCGATTCGATTTGTTCGGGCGTAAACGACACGCCAAAATCGTAGTTGAAAGTATTGCCGGCTGAAGATACCCAGGGAAAACGCCAGCCCATACGTTCCCGGTAGGCCAGCAATTTTTCCAGCGGCGCTCGCGACACGGCGACTAACGACACGTCACGCGCCTTTAGGTGCGGCAAAGCGCCGTTGTAAGAGTCGGCCCAAAAAGAACACGACTTGCAGCCCGCCTCCCAGTCCGGATGAAACATGAAGTGATAGATGATGAGCTGGGATGCCTCACCGAATAATTCGGTCAGGGTCTTCGGGCCGTCTTCCGAATCAAACACGTATTCCGTGTGTAGTCTGCGCCACGGTAGTTCGCGGCGCTGGCGGGCCAGGTCGTCGCGCGCTTTTTGAAACGCTTTCTCTTTTTCGAGCAACTCGCGTCGAGCACTAAGCCAGTCGTCATCGGCTGCGATTGTATGCATGGCTGAACTCCGTTGGCAGGTGGAGGAACACTGATTTATGCTGTACCGGTATTCTATGCCTTGAGGACCGTACTATGAACTCGTTGCTGCATAGGGCTGTCTCCACGCTGCCCGTATTGCTCGTGGCCTGCTCAATCAGTGCGCAATCGCCGATTGACAGACTTATCGAGCAGACCGGCATCGAGGCCGGGGCCGTGCCGATCAGGGAAATCCCGGGCTGGCGCGAGCCACAGAAAATCGTTGTGCGCGACATTGGCTTGTCACAGGCGGATTTCGGCAAAGCCCTGCCTGGCGTCGAGGTGATCATCGTGGGTTCCCAGGCAGAAGCGATCGACAATGCAGCAGGCGCAGATGCTGTAATCGGCTGGTGTGACGGGGAATTGGTGGCGACGGCAAAGGATGCTGTCTGGGTACAGGTATACAGTGCCGGTGCCGAACGGTGTATGACGGTTCCGCGCATCGTGAACGGTTCTGTTGTCCTGACCAACATGCAAAAAATGGCGTCGCCGGTCATCGCCGAACATGTGATCGCATTGACGCTGAGCCTCGCCCGCAAATTGCCGGAGTATTCGAAGAATATGCCTCAGGGCGTGTGGCTGGATCACACACCGCTTGCGGAGAGCATGGAGTCCATCGCAGGTAAGACCATGCTCGTCGCCGGCCTGGGCGGCATCGGTACCGAGGTGGCGCAGCGGGCTGCGGCACTCGGCATGCGCGTCGTCGGGACCCGTCGCAGCTCTCGCGAAGGTCCGGACTTCGTGGAATACGTCGGCTTGTCGGATGAGCTTTTTGAACTCGCCGGCCGCGCGGATTTTATTGTCAATGCGCTGCCGCTGACGGCGGAGACGACCGGACTTTACGACCAGGAATTCTTCATGGCAGCCAGACGTGGTGCGTATTTCATCAATGTCGGGCGCGGCCGCAGCGCTGTCACCGATGACCTCGTCGCAGCGCTGGCCAGTGGCCAGATCGCTGGCGCCGCGCTTGATGTGACCGATCCGGAGCCGCTGCCAGCCGATCACACGCTCTGGCAAATGGATAATGTGATCATCACGCCGCACGTGTCGAGTAACGGCGGCAACCGGGTTCGGCACCGGATAGTACTCATGGACAACCTGAAGCGCTTCAAAGCCGGAGACGCACTGCTGAATGTCGTGGACCCCGCACTCGGTTACTAGTGTACGGCTGTGGCGATTAGTCATACGCTGCGGCAGGAGACAGGGGCGTCGAGCGGTTTTCCCCCGGTTGCGCGCGCCGACGCGCGCGTGCTGATTCTGGGCAGTCTGCCCGGACAGCGCTCGCTCCGCGCACAGCAATACTATGCCCATCCACAGAACGCTTTCTGGCGCATTATGTACGACCTTGTCGGCGTCGACGGCACTTACGCACAGCGCTGCCAGGCGCTAATCGAACACCGGATCGCGCTTTGGGATGTGCTGAAAAGCGCGGTTCGATTGGGCAGCATGGATGCCGATATCCGGCGCGGCTCTTTACAAGTCAATGATTTTGAGAGGTTTTTCTCTAGCCACACCGCGATCGAGCGCATCGGATTCAATGGCCGGAAAGCGGCACTGCTGTTTGCAACACACGTGCAGGATGCCTGTCGTTGCGACGCAATCGACCGCGTGATCCTGCCATCGACCAGCCCGGCGTACGCGTCGATGTCCTATGCTGACAAGCTCATAAAATGGCGTAGCATAGTCGCCTGATCTGCAGAGGAGCGAAACATGATCGGGTACGTGACATTGGGAACCAATCACTTCGAGGCGGCCGCAGATTTTTATGACGCGCTGTTTGCGTCTATCGGCGCCGGGCGTGCGATAGAAGGCGAAACATTCATTGCCTGGTCTACGAGCCCGCGTTCGCCAGCAGTCTCTATCATAAAGCCGTACGATGGCAAGCCGGCGACGGTAGGTAATGGCGTTATGGTCGCGATCGCCATGGATGCGCCAGAAAAAGTCGATGCGTTCCATGCCAAAGCGCTTGAGCTTGGCGGTGCCGATGAAGGGGCACCGGGACCCCGATTCGGCAATTTCTACGCGGGCTACTTCCGTGATCTGGATGGCAACAAGCTCAACGCGTTTTGTATGACCGGGGATTGATCGAAAGCACCGGCATGCAGGGTGACGAGATATTTGCACCGTTCATCGGCATGCTGCTGCTGACCCTGATCGTCTGGATCTTCATGTATGTGCGGCGCGTGCACTTCATTTCGGCGCATCGTATTGACCCGCAGCGTTTCACGACGCCGGAAAAAGCGGTCGAGATCATACCGGAGGCAATTCACTGGCCGGCGCACAACCTGAGAAATCTGTTCGAACTGCCGGTTGTGTTTTACGCGTTGTGCCTGTACCTGTTCCTTACGGACAGCGTTGATGCGGCCTATGTCATCAGCGCGTGGTTGTTTCTGGTCGCGCGGATCATTCACAGTGTCATTCATTGCACCGTGAACATCGTCAAACTGCGATTTGTCAGTTATATGCTCGGAGCACTCGTGCTCTGGTTCATGGTGCTTCGCGCGGCCCTTAAATTCTTCGTATAACCGCGCGCCCGGGCGAGCTTCTACAAGGCGCTGTCGCCCGTTTCACTCGTACGGATCCGCCAGGCCTGCTGCAGGTCAGTGACGAATATCTTGCCGTCGCCCACTTTGCCCGTTTTCGCGCTCTCGATGATTGCTTCGACTGTGCGTTCGACAAGGTCGTCCGATACGGCAACCTCGATCTTGGCTTTCGGCAGAAAATCGACGACGTATTCAGCGCCACGATAGAGTTCGGTGTGGCCCCGCTGGCGCCCGAAGCCCTTGACTTCGCTGACGGTCATTCCCTGTATACCGACCTCGCTAAGCGCATTGCGCACATCGTCGAGACGGAATGGCTTGATAATAGCGGTGACTAACTTCATGCAGGCTTTCTCCGGGTTGCGGGATATGCTTGGTCAGCTATGCTAGCAATACGTACACGCGAAGTGTACAAAGAAAACACCATTTTTCGGCCGTCGACAATGACAACTTCGATACTCAAAGAACCGGAAGGATTGCTCTTTAACGGAGTGGCGCTGCTGTATGTCATTGCCGGCTACACGCTTGGATTTGTCGGCCTGTTTCACGGCTCCTGGGCCGTCAACCTGTTGGCGACCCTGTTGCTCGCGCACGCCATGACGATCGCGGCCTACCTGATTCACGAATGCGGGCATCAGCTTGTATTCAAGCGCAGTCAACATAATGCCCGCCTCGGCCGGGCAATGAGCTGGATTTGCGGTGCGGCCTATGGGACTTACGAGGACATGCGCTACAAACATTTCCGGCATCACGTCGACAATGACGATGTCGTGTGGTTCGAGTATGAAAAATTCTTCGCAGAGCATCCGCTCGTTCTTAAGGCCACCCGCTGCCTCGAGTGGTTCTACGTTCCGGCACATGACCTGATCATGCATTTTATTATGGTTTTTACGTCGTTCATTATTCCCGAGCGGCGCGACCAGCGCGCGCGTAACGTAGCAGTGATCGTAATTCGCGGCGGTCTTTTTGCGTTGCTGCTGTTCTTATTTCCCAAAGTAGCGCTGCTATATGCGCTTGCTTACATGCTGATGATGCACGCGCTGCGTTTTATGGATGCGCTGCAGCATGACTATCCCTACAACCCGACGCTATTCAAATTCGTACAGCCACCACACAAAGGCGACTGGGACTGGGAACAGGAACACACGTTCAGTGTGCCGCTGTCGCTCCGATTCGAGATGCTCAATTGGCTGACGCTTAACTTCGGTTTTCACAATGCGCATCATGCCGATATGAATGTGCCATGGTACCGTCTGCCGCAGCTGCACGAGGAATTGACGGGTGGTGATCCGGAGCGCGTCATTCCGCTGCAGTCGCAGCTGAAGCTCTACCATCGCAATCGTGTGTTGCGAGTATGCAATCCACAATCCGATGATTACCCGAAAGGCGCCGATTACCTGCGCTCGGCACGCGCGGGGCTGGGGCCAATTGGCGGCAATGCTGCGTCTTTTCTGACGTCTTTCTAAGGCCGGCCGGCGGTTCTGAATCGAGGCACATGAACGCACGACGACAATGAGTAATAACAATGAAACTGGCAGCATCGGCTGGATCGACATGACGATTGCCGACGCGCCGGCAGTCCGCGATTTCTACAAAGCCGTTGTTGGCTGGCAGACAGAAGATGTCGACATGGAAGGCTACAGTGATTACGTCATGAAGATGCCCGCCTCGGGAAACGGCGTCGCCGGCATTTGCCACGCGCGCGGCAGCAACGCGGATCTGCCGCCAGGCTGGTTGATTTACATCGTCGTCGCCGATGTGGAAAACAGTGCCGCAGCGTGCGAGGCGAATGGCGGCAAGATCATCGTCGGCCCGCGCGGCCTCGCGGGCGGCCGCTTTTGCGTCATCGAAGATCCAGGCGGCTCGGTGGCCGCCTTGTATCAACCGAAGTCCGGATAGGCCGGGCCGTCGAGGTCCACCTGTGAGGGCTCGATTTGATGCACCGGAGTGGCACCGGGCGATCGCAGAGCTGGTGCGCAGCGGAGATGCAAAGTCGACCTGCGATGCCCTGATTTCGGCGATCGACCTCGCTGTCGTCCATGAGGGCACGTGTCTGCTGGCTTTTTACCGGGATGCGCCGCCGGAAGTGCTGCATCACACTCTGGAGCCTGCCGGCGCCGCACATTACCTCGATCGATACCTGGCCGGACCGTATCTGCTCGATCCCCTTTATCAACTCGCGTTGCGCGACAACAAGCCATCGGTCTGCCGTTTTCGTGACGAAACGCCAGACCGCTTCCGCTCGAGTCAGTACTACCGCGAGTACTGCGAGCAAACGCATCTACGCGACGAGATGGATTTCCTGCTCGATGTTTCGCACGGCTGCACGCTCGTCCTCGTTGTCGGCCGGCGCGAAAAAATGTTCACGAAAGCCGAGCTCGATCGGATTCGACTGATCGAACCGATCGTGCGCGCTACGATGCAGAACGTATGGGAGCGCTGGAAAACAGAGTCGGGGACCACAGAAAGAGACGGTGCGCTGCATCGACGCCTGACCCGATGTTTCGAGAATTTCGGCGCATCGCTGCTGACCGACCGCGAGCGCGAGATTACCCAGCTCCTCCTGCGAGGGCATTCAGCCAAGTCTGTTGCTCGCGAGCTCGGCATCGCGCCTGGAACGGTCATGGTGCACAAGCGCAATCTGTTCGCAAAGCTCGGCATTACCTCGCAAAACGAACTGTTCTCGCTGTTTATCGACGAACTGTCGCAATACTGATCGAGGTCTTTGCAACGATACCTGTAATTGGGTATTCAGATTTCGACCGATTCTGCCGACAATCAGTATTCAGTACTGAATACTGCGGAGCAGAATATGTTCGATTTCGATTTTGGACTGGGCGAGGACATCGGTCTGTTACGCGAGACCGTGCAGGCATTTGCCGCCGACCGGATCGCACCGCGTGCTGCGCAGATTGATGCCAGCAATGAATTTCCACGTGACTTGTGGCCGGAACTCGGTGACCTGGGATTGCTCGGCATTACGGTCGAAGAGGAATTCGGTGGCGCGGGACTCGGCTACCTTGCGCATGTCGTCGCGATGGAGGAGATCAGCCGAGCCTCGGCGTCCGTCGGCCTCTCCTATGGGGCGCACTCGAACCTGTGCATCAACCAGATCAAGCGCTGGGGCAACGACGCACAAAAGCAGCGCTTTTTGCCCGGCCTGGTGTCCGGCGAGCATGTTGGCGCCCTTGCGATGAGCGAGACGGGCGCGGGTTCCGATGTCATGGGCATGCGCACGACAGCCGTGCGCGACGGCGATGACTATGTTCTCAACGGCTCGAAAATGTGGATTACCAACGCTCCACAGGCCGACGTTATGATTACGTACGCCGTCACTGACGCGGATGCGAAAAGCCGCAAACTGAGCGCGTTCATCGTTGAGCGCAGCATGGCGGGCCTGTCGACTCCGCAGAAGCTCGACAAGCTCGGCATGCGCGGCTCGGATACGAGCGAAGTGCTGCTCGAGGATTGTCGTGTTCCGGTGGCCAACCTGCTCGCGGCCGAGGGCCAGGGCGCAGCGGTGCTGATGAGTGGACTCGATTACGAGCGTCTGGTGCTGGCGGGCGGTCCGCTGGGCATCATGCGCGCCTGCATGGATCTGGTCATGCCGTACGTTCATGATCGCAGGCAATTCGGCCGGGCGATCGGCGAGTTTCAGTTGATGCAGGGCAAGATCGCGGACATGTACACGGCGATGAATAGCAGTCGCGCCTATGTCTATGCGGTGGCGGCAGCCTGCGATCGTGATCAGACTACCCGTTTCGACGCAGCAGGCTGTATTCTGATTGCTGCGGAAAAAGCGACGTGGATGGCCAGTGAGGCGATCCAGGCGCTTGGCGGTAACGGCTATATCAACGAATATCCAGCCGGCCGACTGCTGCGGGATGCGAAACTCTACGAAATCGGAGCAGGAACGAGCGAGATTCGGCGCATGCTGATTGGGCGGGAACTGTTTAATGCCACGAATTGAAACCAAGATCGATCGGGGCTCGCCGGAGTTCGAGAAAAATCGTGAGGCCAACGAGGCGCTGGCGCAACAACTCCGGCAAGTCAGCGAGCAGGTGATCACTGGCGGCTCGGCTCGTTCCCGAGAGCGGCATCTAGCGCGTGGCAAGCTGTTGCCGCGCGACAGAATCAATGCACTGATCGATGACGACTCCACGTTTCTCGAGGTCGGCCAGCTTGCAGCCCTGCACGTGTATGACGACGACGTGCCAGCGGCCGGGATCGTCACAGGGATCGGACGCGTTTCCAATATCGAGTGCATGATCGTTGCCAATGATGCAACGGTCAAAGGCGGCACTTACTATCCGCTGACCGTGAAGAAACACCTGCGGGCGCAGGAGATCGCGGAGCAAAACCATCTGCCGTGTATCTACCTTGTTGATTCGGGAGGCGCTTTCCTGCCGCGTCAGGACGAAGTTTTCCCGGATCGCGATCATTTCGGGCGCATTTTTTACAATCAGGCCCGCCTGTCTGCGCAGGGCATCCCGCAGATCGCCGCGGTGCTCGGATCATGCACAGCCGGCGGCGCGTACGTGCCCGCGATGTGTGACGAAGCGATCATCGTGCGCAATCAGGGCACGATCTTTCTGGGCGGCCCGCCGCTGGTCAAGGCAGCGACCGGCGAGGTTGTCGATGCGGAAACGCTTGGCGGCGGCAGTGTGCATTCGCGAATATCGGGCGTTACGGATTATCTTGCCGACGATGACAATCACGCGTTGTCGATCGCTCGTGAGATCGTTTCCAATCTCAATTTGGCAAAGACCGTCAGTCTGACGATGCGCGACCCCGTCGAACCGGCGTATCCGGCTGAGGATATCTACGGCATCGTGTCACGCGAGTATCGATATCCGTACGACATACGTGAGGTGATTGCACGCGTGGTCGACGCCTCCGAGTTTCAGGAATTCAAGAAGCTGTACGGGTCGACACTGGTCTGCGGTTTCGCTCACATCGAGGGGTTTCCGATCGGTATCGTCGCCAACAACGGCATCCTGTTCATGGAGTCTGCGCAAAAAGGTGCTCACTTCATCCAACTCTGTAATCGTCGTGGCATACCGCTTCTGTTCCTGCAAAACATCACTGGCTTCATGGTCGGCAAACGGGTTGAGCATGCGGGCATCGCGAAGGAAGGTGCCAAGATGGTGAATGCAGTTGCCACCGTGACGGTGCCGAAATTTACAATCGTCATTGGCGGTTCGTTCGGGGCCGGCAACTACGCAATGTGCGGGCGAGCCTACGGTCCGCGCATGCTGTGGATGTGGCCCAACGCCAGGATCTCAGTTATGGGCGGTGATCAGGCAGCCCTCGTGTTGTCGTCTGTGCGACGCGAGAGCCTCGAAGCACGCGGCGAAGAGTGGCCCGAACAGTCGCAGGCCGAGTACGAGACGGAAATCCGCGACCAATACGAAACACAGGGTCATCCGTTTTATGCAAGTGCGAGGCTGTGGGACGATGGCGTTATCGACCCGATCGATACTCGCAAGGTCGTCGCACTCGCGCTGTCGGCGGCGATGAATCGCCCGCGCGACGCGGAAACCCCGTTCGGCATATTTCGTATGTAGACGATCCCGGCATCCGCTGGGGTATCATTGCTGCTCGACTTGGAGCGGGGACCACATGACCTTACTTGCGGGAAAGACGTTATTCGTCACGGGCGGCAGTCGCGGCATTGGACTTGCTATCGCCAGGCGCGCTGCGGCCGATGGCGCCAATATCGTTATCGCTGCGAAAACAGCTGAGCCACATCCGAAGTTGCCCGGCACCATTTATACGGCGGCGACAGAGATAGAGGATGCCGGTGGTCAGGCCTTGCCGGTCGTCTGCGACATTCGCGACGACAAAGCCGTCGTGACTGCGGTGGCTCTGGGCGCGGAACGCTTCGGCGGCATAGATATTGTCGTTAACAACGCGAGCGCAATTGCGTTACGCAGCACCGAACAGATCACGATGAGCCGCTTCGACCTGATGCACCAGGTTAACGCGCGGGGCACGTTTCTCGTATCGAAAACCTGTTTGCCATGGCTTGTCAAAGCCGACAACCCGCATATTCTGACGATTTCGCCACCGCTAGATATGCTCGAGAAGTGGTTTGCTCCACACGTCGCCTATTCGATGGCCAAGTACGGTATGAGTATGTGCGTGCTCGGTATGGCCGGCGAATTTCGCGAGCAGGGAATAGCCGTCAATGCACTGTGGCCACGCACGACGATTGCGACTGCCGCCGTCAATATGCTCGGCGGCGATGATCTGATTCGACACTCGCGCAAGCCTGAAATCATGGCCGATGCCGCGTACGCGATCATCACCAAACCGAGTCGTGAATTTACAGGCAATTTCTGCATTGATGACGAAGTACTCGAGGCGGAGGGTGTCGCTGATCTTAGCGCTTACTCGGTCGATCCCTCGGTACAACCCGCACCCGATTTTTTCGTCGAGCCAAGAACGCGTTGACGTACTTGCGATGAGTAGCCGTCAGGAGCAGAACTCCGGTACCCGCGAGGTCCGTGAGGCGCATCGCTTCGATGTTGCCCGACTCGAAGCCTATATGGAGTCACACATCGAGAGTTTTCGCGGACCACTGACGGTCGCGGAATTCAAGGGCGGCCAGTCAAATCCGACCTACCTGCTCGAAGGTGCTTCCGATCGTTACGTGATGCGTCGGAAACCACCCGGCAAGCTGCTGAAATCTGCGCATGCTGTCGATCGCGAATATCGCGTCATTAGCGCCCTCTACGGCGCCGATTTCCCCGTTCCACGTCCATATGCTCTTTGCGAAGAGGACGAGGTCATCGGCACCATGTTCTATATCATGGAATATGTCGAGGGGCGCATCTTCTGGGAGCTCGATCTTCCTAATGCCAGTCCGGACGGCCGCGCCGCGCTGTACGACGACGTCAACAACACGATCGCCCGGCTGCACTCGTTTGACTACGAGGCACTGGGCCTTGCAGATTTCGGCAAGCCCGGCAATTACTTCGCGCGCCAGATCGCGCGCTGGAGTGGGCAGTACCGTGCTTCCGAAACCGTCGCGGTCAAGTCCATGGATGCACTGATGGAATGGTTGCCCGAGAACATACCCGAAGACGACTCCGCAAGCCTCGTCCACGGTGATTTCCGTCTCGACAATATGGTCGTTCATCCGACTCGGCCGCAAGTCATTGCTGTGCTGGACTGGGAGCTATCGACGATCGGGCATCCGCTCGCTGATTTCACCTATCACCTCATGGCGTGGCAAATGCCCGAGGTCGGCATCGGTTCAACGGGTCTCCTCGGTAAGGACCTCGACGCGCTGGGTATTCCGGACGAAGACAGTTACCTACAACGCTACTGTGAGCGCACCGGCCGCGCGGGTGGCATCGACCATCGGAATTTCTACTCAGCATTCAATTTCTTTCGGCTTGCTGCGATCCTGCAGGGCATCGCGGGTCGAGTCCGGGACGGAACGGCTGCGAGCGCTCATGCCGAGCAGGCCGAGGCGTCCGTCGCTCCGCTCGCAGACCTGGGCTGGAAACATGCGAGACTCCACTGACATATGGCACTGAACTACGAAAAACTGATCGCAAATTCGATCGTTGATCTGGAACACAGTTATGGCGATACGGAAACGATGCTCTATGCGCAAAGTATCGGCTTTGGCCGCGATCCACTCGATCGCAAAGAACTTGACTATGTTTTCGAGCAGGGTCGACCGCTGCAGACCGTGCCGACGATGGCAAGCGCCATTGTCCCGGACATGTTTCCGCCGGATCTCGGCTGGGATTACAGCCAGGTGCTACACGCCGAGCAGCGGCTGCAGCTGTATCGGCCATTGCCGGTCGCTGCAGACCTGTTGCTGAATAAACGAGTCGTCGATGTTTTTGATCGTGGGCCGAAGCACGGCGCGATCTTCTTGTTCGAAGTAGAAGGCCGGCTGGCGAAGGACGACACGGTGCTGTTCACACTCGGAGCGACGGTCGTCGCTCGCGGTGACGGCGGTTTTGGCGGCCCCTCGGGATCCGGGCCGAAACCCTACCGGGTGCCGCGTCGCGATCCAGACCTGAGTTGCGACAGCCACACGCGCGTCGATCAGGCATTGTTGTTTCGCCTCAATGGTGACCGAAATCCGTTGCATGCGGATCCACGGGCAGCGGACAAGGCCGGATTCAACGTGCCGATACTGCACGGTCTGTGCACCTACGGTATCGCCTGCCACGCGATCCTGCGGACGATCTGCGACTATGACCACACGCTGATAGAGGGATTTGATGCGCGCTTCTCTGCCCCCGTCATGCCCGGAGACACGATAACGACGGATATGTGGCAGGACGGTAATATTGTGTCTTTCCGTTGTTCGGTCAGGGAGCGCGACGTTGTGGTCTTGCGTAACGGCAAATGCACACTAATGATATAGCCATGAGCGAGTAATGTCATGACAGAGCGGATACTGCTGACGATTGACGATCACGTTGCTGTGGTCACACTGAACCGACCCGACAAGCACAATGCACTTGACATGCCGATGTTCGAGGCGCTCGCCGATGTCGGGCAGAGCCTCGCGGCGGATCGTACTGTGCGGGCAGTTGTCGTTGCAGGGGCAGGAGGCAATTTTTGCGCTGGCATCGATATCAGTATCTTCCATTCCGCTGATACCGTGATCAGTGCCGCGGACATGGCGCCGCGGGAGGGATCGCCGGCGAACCTGTTTCAATACGCGGCTTACGTATGGCGCGAGGTGCCGGTACCCGTCATATGCGCGATCAGTGGTATCGCCTTCGGAGGCGGTCTGCAGATCGCCCTTGGCGCAGATTTGCGCTATGCGCGCCCCGACGCACGTTTGTCGATCATGGAAATCAAGTGGGGGATCATGCCCGACATGGCGATTACGACGACCCTGAGTCGCTGTATGCCGGCTGACAAGATCAAGGAACTGGCCTGGACCGGTCGGGTCGTCGACGGCAACGAGGCCTGCCGGCTGGGTATGGTCACTGCTGTGCATGAGGATCCGACCCAGGCGGCACGCGCAACAGCAGCGCAAATCGCCAGGCAATCGCCCGACGCGATTCGCGCGATTAAACGCTTGTTTGACACTGCCTGGGACCTGTCCGCGCCCGATGCGCTGAAACTGGAGGCGCAATTGCAGCTGTCGCTGCTCGGTGGCAGGAATCAGGTTGAGGCTGTCATGGCTAATGTCGATGGCCGGGCACCGCAATTTGCCGATCCCGAGGTATGAACACGATGTCCGCGCTGCCGGAAAACCGTATAGTGACGGAACTATAGGGTTTGACTCATGTTCTAAATTAGCTCCTTGTATCGGGAATAATGCAGTGATTGAACATCGAGCAACAGGCATGCAGTTATTGCTGGTGATTTTCGGTTTCGTCACGGCGACGGCTGCCATTGCTGTCGAATCGTTCCCCGGACATGCGCCGGACCGGCGCATTCTAGAAACTCAGGAAAAGGTCGACTCACTGTTTGACCAGGGCAAATACGATCGTGCCATGTTTATTTACCGGCACGAACTTGCTCCGCTCGGCGACAAATACGCTCAGTATATGGTCGGTTACATGTACCTCTCGGGTAAGGGCGTTGCCGAGGATGTCGTGACGGCGTCGGCGTGGTACCGACTGGCCGCCGAGCGTGGTCAGGACACCTATGTTTTCGAGCGGAACAAACTGATGTCTCTGCTCAGTGAAGCACAGCGCGCGCAATCGGATAAGGTTTACTTCGCGTTGCGCAACGCGCTCGGCGATGTGGCGCTAATAGCAGGCCTGATCGAGACCGATCTGCACAGCTTGAGTGGCCGTAATACGGCCAACGCGTTCTCTCAGGTTGCCGCGGGGCCGGGTGCCTCCAACGGCCGGGACGCGATGAGCCAGCGGACCGCCGACCGCATCAGGAGCCGCATGCGATATCTCGAGCGAAAACTGTCTGTGGACGTGACGATCACTGAAGACGAGCGGCGGCGATTTGCCGAGCTAAAAGCCAGAGTAAGGCGCGGGATGTCAGAATTCGAGACTAGGCGCTAGGTGGCAGGCCGCCGCTCAGAATTGCCGGGAATTTGTCGAGGATGCGCTTCGCAACCGCCGCATCACCGTGAAACCACTTTGGTATCCAGTTGATCGATCCCATGATGGCGTTGCCCGTCATGCGCACATCACAGGCGGCAATACTGCCGTCGCTGATGCCGCCCTCGAGCATCGCCTCGAAGTTCAGGCTGTGTTGCCGCGATAACTCCAGTACCTTGTCGCGGTGCTTCGGTTTGAGCGACGGGATCTCACTCATGATCGCGATCGGCCCGCGATCGCCGACCATGTACTCGATGTGATAACGCAGGTAACGCTGCACCTGGTCGAACCCGAGGCCGCCCTCGGCTATCGCGCGCTGCATGGCTTCACGCCCGACGTCGGCAGCGCGCAGGTAACAGAGGTAGACGAGTTCTTCCTTGTTGCGAACGTAATAGTAAAGGGCGGCATCGGTCAGGCCGAGAATATCGGCCACATCTTTTAATGAAGTGCCGCTGTAGCCTTTCTGGTTGAAACAGTAGGCGGCCGCCTTGAGCATGCGGTCGCGCTGTAGCTGAAATCGTGTTTCATCGGGGTTACGGGCCATTCGTTGTCCTCGGGCGACTGCCGGTAATCGCCGATTCCGCACTTGAGATTTGCTCCGATCTGCATTATTTTAATCTAGATTAAAATTTTTTCAATAGTAAAAACTATTGATTCGTAAAGGGTTTATGTTTTGAGTACCGCAGCCAGCGACTTGCCGGGCACGTCGAAACGCGCCGCGCCGCTCAGATTCGTGACTGCGGCGTCCCTGTTTGATGGCCACGATGCCGCGATCAACGTCATGCGCCGGCTCATCCAGGCCCAGGGTGTGGAGGTCATCCATCTTGGCCACAATCGCAGCGTCGACGACATTGTCCGCGCGGCGATCCAGGAAGATGCCGACGGCATCGCGGTGAGTTCTTACCAGGGCGGACACATCGAGTTCTTCCGTTACATGATCGATCGCCTGCGCGAACTCGGTGCGGATCACATCAAGGTGTTTGGTGGGGGTGGTGGCACGATCACTCCGGACGAGATCAAGTTGCTCATGGACTATGGTGTCGAGCGTATCTATCACCCGCAAGACGCGATGGAACTCGGTCTCGAGGCGATGATTGCCGACCTCGTTCTGCGTACAACGGCCGGCCGGCGTGCCGTAACGGCGCCGGACCCGGCGACGGCCGAAACCGCAACCGACATTGCGGCTGTGATCTCGGCGCTGGAGGAGGAACAGTACGACGATGCACGCTTGTCAGGCTTGCGCAGGGAATGGCAGGTGAAAGCCGGGCCGGTGCCGGTCCTCGGCATAACCGGTACAGGCGGTGCTGGCAAAAGCAGCGTGACGGACGAGATTCTCAACCGGTTTTTGTCGTGTTTCCCCAAGATGCGAATCGCAGTACTTGCCGTCGATCCGACACGACGCCGGACGGGCGGGGCGCTGCTCGGCGATCGCATCCGCATGAACTCGCTGCGATCGGAGCGAGTGTTTATGCGCTCGATAGCGACGCGACGCCAGCACCTGGCCACGAGTAAAGTGCTTGGCGATCACATTCTGTTTCTCAAATCGCGGGGCTACGACCTGGTCATCGTCGAAACGGCCGGCATCGGCCAGAGCGACAGCGAAATAGTCGACCTCGTGGACTTTTCCGTCTATGTCATGACGAGCGAGTACGGTGCCGCAAGTCAGCTCGAGAAAATCGACATGCTGGACTTCGCGGATCTCATCGTCCTCAACAAATATGACAAGCGCGGTGCCGAAGACGCACTCAGGGACATACGCAAGCAGTGGAAACGCAACCACAGCGCGTTCGATACGCCTGACGACGAGATTCCCGTGTATCCGACGATCGCGAGTCAGTTCAACGATCCCGGCGTCAGCTGGATGTTCGTCGAGCTATGCCGCCGTGTCGTCGACAAGGCAGGCCTCGATCCCGACGCGTGGTCGCCCGTGATCGATACATCGATAAGGGAGCCGCGCGCGATGGCGGTTATCCCCGCTGCGCGAGTACGTTATCTTGCCGAAATCGCCGAGCAGGGCCGCGATATCAACAAACAGGTCAAAAAGCAGGCCGAGGCCGCGAGCCGCTTGCAGCACCTTTACGCGGCGTTGCAGATACTGGGCGACGCAGAGCTCCCGGCCGAGTTCGAGGCCTACCGGTCTGAAGCTTTGCCAGCCGGTGATGACCACAGCCTGGCTGTTCTGAGGCAGCGCTATCAGGAGACGCTCGCGGAGCTGGCGTCGGAATCGATTGAGCTTCTGACGTCCTGGCCGGAACGCAAGGCCGGCATTCGAGCCGACAGGTACAGCTACACGGTGCGCAAGAGCGAGATTACGGGTAACAATTACCGCGAGAGCCTGTCGCACCAGAAGATCCCCAAAATCGCCGCGCCCGAATTCGGCGACTGGGGCGAGCTGCTCAAATTCCTGTCAATGGAGAATCTGCCCGGCGCGTATCCGTACACGGGTGGGGTGTTTCCCTATCGGCGCCTCGGCGAGGATCCAACGCGCATGTTCGCGGGCGAGGGGACGCCGGAGCGCACCAATCGTCGTTTTCACTATCTGTCGCAGGGCCAAGAGGCCGCGCGGCTGTCTACCGCCTTCGATTCTGTGACTCTCTACGGTGAGGACCCGCACGAGCGACCCGATGTCTACGGCAAGGTCGGCAATTCCGGCGTGTCGATCGCAACCGTCGACGACATAAAGAAGCTGTACGCGGGATTCGATTTGTGTGCGCCGACGACGTCAGTATCGATGACGATCAATGGGCCGGCGCCGATGTTATTAGCTTTCTTCATGAATGCTGCGATCGATCAGCAGGTGGAGAAGTACCTGCACGAGAGTGGCAAATGGAGCAGCGTGGCGAAACGGATCGACAAGTATTTCGCGGGCAAAGTGCGGCCCCGCTATGAAGGCGAGCTGCCCGAAGGCAGCGATAGTCTCGGACTCGGCCTGCTCGGCATTTCGGGCGATAAGGTCGTTGACGCAGCAACCTATGCGCGCATCCGGAAGGATACCCTTGCAAGTGTGCGCGGCACGGTGCAGGCCGACATACTGAAGGAAGACCAGGCACAGAACACTTGCATCTTTTCTACAGAATTCGCGATGAAGATGATGGGCGATGTGCAACAGTTCTTCATCGACAACAACGTGCGCAATTATTACAGCATTTCGATTAGCGGGTATCACATCGCCGAGGCTGGCGCCAATCCGATCAGTCAGCTTGCTTTTACATTGGCCAATGGCTTCACGATTGTCGAGTACTACCTGGCTCGCGGTATGAATATCGACGACTTCGCGCCGCATCTGAGCTTTTTCTTCTCAAACGGCATGGATCCGGAGTACACGGTCATCGGGCGCGTCGCGCGACGCATCTGGGCGCGTGCGATGCGTGAGCGATACGGCGCCAGAGCCCGTTCGCAGATGCTCAAGTACCACGTGCAGACCTCGGGCCGGAGCCTGCATGCCCAGGAAATCAGCTTCAACGATATCCGCACGACGCTGCAGGCTCTGTATGCGCTCTTTGACAACTGCAACAGCCTGCATACGAATGCATTCGATGAAGCTATAACGACACCGACCGAACAATCAGTGCGGCGTGCCGTCGCGATTCAGATGATCATCTCGCGAGAACTCGGTCTTAATTTTTGCGAGAACCCGTGGCAGGGGTCGTTCATCATCAACGAACTTACCGATCTCGTCGAGGAAGCCGTATACACGGAATTTGAGCGTATCTCCGAGCGCGGTGGCGTGCTCGGCGCGATGGACACCATGTACCAGCGCGGCAAGATCCAGGAGGAGAGTCTCTATTACGAGAGCAGGAAGCACGATGGTTCGCTGCCCCTGATTGGCGTCAACACGTTCCTGCCCAAGAAGGGTCAGGAAGACGAAGTTCACGACCTCGAACTTATACGCTCGACGGACAGCGAGAAACGAGACCAGATCGAGCATGTGCGGGCGTTTCAGCAGCTACATGTCGAAGAATCTGCAGACGCGATCGACCGATTGCAGGCGGTTGCGCGAAAGCGCGGTAACGTGTTTGCCGAACTCATGGAAACAGTCAAGTCAAATTCTCTGGGGCAGATCTCCAGTGCGTTGTACGAAGTCGGCGGTGAGTATCGCCGTAATATGTGATGCGATCACCGGGAAGAATACGATGAGCGATATCGTTTTGTACGAGCAGCGGGGCAGCGTTGCACTGATAACCCTGAACCGCCCGGATGCGATGAACGCGTTTACGTCGCAGATGAGCATCGACCTGCTCGGCGCGCTCGAAAAGGCGCGTGACGACGACGCGGTGCGCGTCATTGTGTTGACCGGCGCCGGCCGGTGTTTCAGCGCCGGCGCAGATCTCAATCAGGAATTAGAAGGAAGCAGTGTCTACAGCAAGCTGCTATACGAGTACCGCCCGTTCCTGGTGGAGATCGCAAGCATGCCCAAGCCGGTTATCGCGGCCGTCCACGGCTCTGTGGCCGGCATCAGCACGTCTCTGGCGCTGCAATGCGACCTGATGATTATGGCCGATGATGCATTCATGTTGTCGCCATTCACGAGCATATCACTGGTTCCCGACGGCGGCCTGAACTGGTTACTCGTCAAGCAGCTCGGTTATCGGCGGGCTTACCAGCTCAGCATCGAATCCGAACGCATAGCGGCCGGGCGCTGTGTCGAACTGGGCCTCGCGAACCGCTCGGTTCCGGCCGACTCGCTGCTCGATGCGGCGCTCGAGTGGGCCGGGGCAGTCGCGAATCGCGCACCACTGTCGCTTGCGGCGACGAAGAAGGTCATGCGCCTCGCCACTGACCACGATTGGGCGACGTGTTTCAACGCCGAAGCCGAGTTGCAGCGGTCGCTGGTTGGTAGCGAGGACTGCATTGAGGGCGTGCAGGCGTTCTTTGCTAAACGCGAGCCCGACTTCAAGGGCAGGTAATTATGGATAGACTCATTTTCGAAGAAGAACACGACATGTTCCGTGATTCGGTGCGGAGCTTTTTCATCAATGAGATACAGCCGCACCGTGAACGCTGGCACGAGCAGGGTATCGTCGATCGCGAAGCCTACCTCAAGGCCGGCGAGCAGGGGCTGCTGCTTATGTGGGCCGACGAGCAGTATGGTGGCGCCGGCGTGTCCGACTTCCGATACGAGCAGATCCTCATGGAGGAGAATTCACGACACGGCGACAACGGCTTCTTCCTGTGGCTGCACAGTCGGCTCGTCGGCCCGTATCTCGGTGAACTCGGTACGGACGAGCAAAAGCAACGCTGGTTGCCGAAATGCGTGACCGGCGAGAATATTCTCGCTGTGGCCATAACCGAGCCGGGCGCGGGTAGCGACGTCGCCGGAATCCGCACGCGCGCCGAGGACAAAGGCGATCACTTCCTGCTCAACGGCTCGAAGACGTATACCTCGAATGGCATCAATGCCGACCTCGTCGTCGTCGTGGCGCGCACCGACCCGGAGTCGCGGCACGGACTCAGCCTGTTCGTCGTCGAGCGCGGCATGCAGGGATTCGAGCGCGGCAGGAACCTCGAGAAGATGGGTTTGAAAAGCCAGGACACGGCCGAGCTGTTCTTCAATAATGTCAAAGTGCCGAAACAAAACCTGCTTGGCGAATTGCATCGCGGATTTTATCACCTGATGCATTTCCTGGCGGAGGAGCGCCTGATCGGTGGCGTAGGCTATCTTGCGAATGCCGAGGCGGCGTTCGAGGAGACCCTGGAGTTCGTCAACGAGCGCAAAGCGTTCGGGCGCAAGATTGCGGACTTCCAGAGCACGCGCTTCAAAATGGCGGATATGCGTACCGCCCTGGATATCGCACAGACATTCGTGGACCAGTGCGTTCTGCTCCACAACGCAGGAGCGCTGTCTCCCGAAGACGCGGCCAAGGCAAAACTGCATACCAGCGAAGTCGAAGCCAGGGTTACCGACGACTGCGTGCAACTGCACGGTGGTGCCGGTTACATGGACGAGTATCCGGTCAGCCGTCGCTACACCGATGCACGCGTCTCCCGCATCTATGCGGGCACGTCCGAGATCATGCGCGAGATCATCGCGCGATCGATCGGCCTCGACCCACGCAAGAAGCAGAAAAAGTCGCAGAAAAATGCCGCCTGAACCAAAATGGGGACATTCCTGATTTAACGCGTTAATCAGGAATGTCCCCATTTTGATGGAGAAGTGCCGTGCGTGTCGCATTCATAGGTCTTGGCGTTATGGGTTATCCTATGGCCGGGCATCTCATAGATAACGGGCACGATGTGGTCGTATTTAACCGTACAGCGACGAAAGCTGACCGCTGGTGTAAACAGTTCAGTGGTTCTTCGACTGCGACGCCTGCCGCGGCTGCAGAGGGGGCCGAACTCGTCTTCGCGTGCGTCGGTAATGATGACGACGTCCGCGATGTGCTACTCGGAGCAAGCGGTGCACTTGAAGGAAGTGAGCCGGGCACGGTGATTGTCGATCACACGACAGCCTCGGCACGACTCGCACGCGAGATTCACGCCATTGCTGCCGCGAAGTCCGTGGGTTTTCTGGACGCTCCGCTGTCGGGTGGCCAGGCCGGCGCCGAGAGCGGCCAGCTGACGATCATGGTTGGTGGGGACGCCGATGTGTTTTTGCAGGCCGAACCCGCCATGGCCAGTTACGCGAAGGCGATCACCCGGATCGGGCCGGTCGGCAGCGGCCAACTCGCGAAGATGGTCAACCAGATCTGCATTGCGGGCGTCGTTCAAGGCCTGGCCGAAGGACTGCATTTTGCGAGACGTGCCGGTCTCAATCCGGCCGTCGTCATCGAAGCGATTTCACAGGGTGCTGCGCAGTCGTGGCAGATGGAGAATCGCTGGCAGACGATGGTCGACAATGAATTCGAATTTGGATTTGCGGTCGACTGGATGCGCAAGGACCTCAAAATCACACTGGACGAAGCAGAGCGTAATGGCGCAACGCTGGAAATGACAAAACTCGTCGATCAGTTCTACAAAGAGGTCCAGGAGCTGGGCGGCAACCGCTGGGATACATCGAGTCTCATCGCCAGGCTCGAGAAAAACCGTAATTAGGAGCGGCTCGCGGCCGCAGTGCGGCTATTCGCGTATAATACACAGTTACAGGGGTGGCCTGCGGGCCTGAGATCCATTTCGGGAACCCTTAGAACCTGATCCGGGTTATGCCGGCGTAGGAAGGGACATATGCCTATCATCAGCAAGCCGCGGTGTGTCGCCGCTCTTTCAGCCTTATTGCTGGCATGCACGGGAGTAGCCGCGCAGACTATCGACGAAATCATTGTCACGGCTGATTTTCGCGGCCGTACTGCCAGCGAACTGCCAGCCAGCGTCTCAATTCTCGATAGCGAACAACTTGAACAGCTCGCGGTGCAGCACTTTGAAGAACTCGTCAACGCTGTGCCCAACCTGAACTGGTCCGGCGACGGACACCGTGCCCGCTACTTCCAGATTCGCGGTGTTGGCGAGCTGGAGCAATACCAGGGTGCGCCAAATCCGTCGGTGGGCTTTCTCATCGACGACATCGATTTCAGCGGCATCGGCACGGTAGCGACACTGTTTGACCTGCAGCGGGTCGAGATTCTGCGCGGCCCGCAGGGCACGCGCTACGGCGCCAATGCGCTGGCCGGCCTGATCTACATGCAGAGCGCGGAGCCGACAGCAGACTGGGGTGGTCGAGTACAGGTTTCCGCTGCGGACGATGATGCTCTATCCGCAGGATTGGCGCTCGGCGGGCCATTAACGGGCGACGACCTGACATTTCGGCTCAGCGTTCACCATCACGAGAGCGACGGCTTCCGTAACAATCCGTACCTCGGCCGCGACAATACCAACGGTCGTGACGAGACGACCGTTCGCGGCCGGTTGCGCTGGTTACCGAACGATCGCTGGCAGGTCGATCTGGCGACGATGGTTACCGATATCGACAATGGTTATGACGCCTTCGCACTGGATAATAGCTACACGATGTTGGCGGACAGGCCGGGCAAGGATGCCCAGGAAAGCATTGGTGCTTCGGTCAGGGTCGAGTTTGTCGGCTCGGGAGACAGCACTTTCACATCGATTACGGCCTTGGCGGATTCAGACATCGTGTTCAGTTACGACGCGGACTGGGGCAACACGGATAGCTGGGCGCCCGTAACTTACGATTATATTTCGGTCAGCGACCGCAAACGCAAAACCCTGAGCCAGGAAATTCGCTTGGCAACGGCAGGCTGGCTCATTGGCGCGTACGCGTTGCGACTCGACGACCACATCGTGACGGTGAATCAGGGTGACTATTACGATCCGTTCTATGATTTTGCCGACAGTCTTGACGATACGCTCGGCAGCGAATACGAGGCGACCAATGTTGCCCTGTTCGGCCAGTATGAGCACTTGCTCGGGGACTCGACACGCCTGAGCCTTGGGCTGCGCGCCGAACGACGCACAACGGACTACGTGGATACGGCGGGTCTGCGCGCGGGCCCGTCGGAATCCATGTCCGGCGGGGAGCTGACATTGAGCCATGATCATTCTGCTGCGCTCACGAGTTATGTCAGCCTTGCGCAGGGCTACAAAGCAGGTGGCTTCAATCTCGGTTTCGTGCCTGACGAGCGCCGTGAATTCGCAGCCGAAAAATTGTGGAATCTTGAAGTGGGCATCAAAACGAAGTCGCGAGACGAATCGTTACAATTCAATGCATCTGTGTTTGCGAGCCGCCGCGACGATCAGCAGGTCCGGACGTCATTCCAGCTGGTTCCGGGCGACCCGGCCTCATTCGTGTTCTTTACGGACAATGCCGCGCAGGGTGAGGCCATCGGCTTCGAGGCTGACGTTCGCTGGTCACCAGACGACGTCTGGGAGATGTACGCGAACATTGGCCTGCTCGAAGCCACGTTCGAAACGTTCGCAACGCCACAGGTCGACCTGAGCGGACGCGAGCAAGCCCATGCGCCTGACTTCATGTTTGCGATTGGAGGCCGCTATCGGCATCCGCAGGGTCTGTTCGTGCGTGTCGACATCACCGCACGTGATGAATTCTTTTTCGATGTCAGTCACGACCAGAAATCAACAGCATATGAGCTCGTTAACGCACGCATAGGCTACGAGGCGAAGAACTGGAGCGTGCAAATGTGGGCGCGTAACGTGTTTGATGAAGACTATGCCGTACGCGGCTTTTACTTCGGTAACGAACCGCCTGACTTTCCGAACACGCTGTACACGAGGCTGGGTGATCCACGTCAGATCGGTGTCACCTTCGATCGATCGTTCTGACTGAATGGCTGCATTGCTGCACTCACTGGCCGATCAGGCGCGGGATTTTTCGGCGCTTGAAATCGTCGCAGTTGTTACCGCCGTCTTATACCTGTTGTTGGCGATTCGCCAAAATATCTGGTGTTGGTTGTGCGCAGCAATTAGCACGGCCATTTATGTATATCTCTTCATCGTCGCGAAGTTGTACATGCAATCGGTGCTCAATGTTTTTTATTTCGGCATGGCTGCCTATGGCTGGCACGTCTGGTATCACGGCAGGGATGCGACGCATGAGTTACCGGTTACGAGTTGGGCGCCCTCGGTTCATGGGCAGGCGATCGTCGTGATCGTAACCGTCAGCCTGATCAATGGTTACGTGCTCGATAACTGGACGAATGCCGAATTTCCGTACATTGATGCGTTAACGACCTGGGCCGCGATCTGGACCACTTTCCTGGTTGCGCGCAAAGTGCTCGAGAACTGGTGGTACTGGCTCGTTATCGATGTCGCGTCGGTGTTCATATACTGGTTACGCGATTTGCAGCTCACCGCGCTGTTATTCGTCATCTACGTAATGATGATCCCGTTCGGGCTGATCAGCTGGACACGATCGAGAAGGGAAGCCCTGGCATGAGCAGTGCCAAGTCGCCGCAGGCCGTGCTGGCAGCCATTCCGGGTTGGGAACAGGCCACCTGCAGGGAGATGGCCGGAGGGCTGACGAATCGCGCCTGGCTCGTTGAGGCCGGAGGCCGGCGGGCCGTACTCAAGATCGATGCCAGTCCAAGGTCGGCACCTTTCAACAGGCGCGATCAGGAAGCCCAGGTGCAGTCGATCGCCGCCGAGCACGGTCTGGCCAACGCGGTGCTCTATGCCAGCGAAGATGTCTATATGACCGAGTATCTGGAGGGTCAGGTCTGGTCACGCGAGTCACTTGCGGACACCAGGAACCTGGAGCAGCTGGCGCGCGCACTGAGGAAGCTGCATTCATTGCCGCTCACAGGGCGCACTTTTGATGCGCGGCAGGCCGCTCGCTACTACGCCGCGCGAATAGCATCGGCGGAGGCGGAGACGACGCGTGATTGTGTGCAGCTGATCGAGTCGATGCCGCGGCTGCAAAATCTGTGCTGCTGTCACAATGACCTGGTTGCCGAAAACATCATTGTCACGCCCGAGATTCGATTTCTGGACTGGGAATATGCGTGTGACAACGATCCGTTTTTCGATATCGCGACGGTAGTGGCACATCATCGATTGTCGGCCGAGCGCACAAATCTGTTTCTGAATGCCTATTTCGACGGCGATGGCAAGCGCTGGCAGGCACATCTCGACACAATGGTGCGCTTCTACAACGCGCTGCTGTGGTTGTGGTTGCAGGCGCGACGCACGGCAGCGTAAGGCCTTTACCAGCTGTTGCGCAGCTCGCGCAGCTTCAGGAACACGGTTCGCGGATCCGGATTATCGCCGAGTTCGGGGAACTGCTCCTGTAAACGAGCGATAACGGATGGACTGTCCAGTCTGAAAAACGTGTTGATCATACGTTCCTGCGCAATCGTCGTAATCAGCGCATCGTTCGGATCCTGGTTCTCGTGGTCGGCAATCATCTGCCGGGCGGTCTCGTTGTCCGGTTCGCGATCGAGCGTAAAGCGCAGGTTGTTGATCAGGTAATCATGGCCCGGATAGATCAGCGTCTCGTCGCCGAGCTTCTCGAGCTGCCCGTGAAACGTCTCGTAAAGCTCGTTCGGGTGGCCGCCATTGTGACAGTTGCCGGCACCGGCATTGAATAGCGTGTCGCCGCTGAACAGGGCCGGCTCATCGGTCTTCGATAGCAGGCATATGTGGCTCATCGTGTGGCCCGGTGTGTCCAGGCACTCGAGGTCGACCGAGCTGCCCACCTTGATGACGTCACCGGCGGTGACGCCACGGTCCATATTGGGAATCCGTTTACGGGCATTGCTGTGCGCAATGATCTTCGCACCCGTCGCTTTGACCAATCCCGAGTTGCCACCCGTATGATCGCCATGCTCGTGGGTGTTGAGAATCTGCGAGATCGTCCAGCCCTGTTGTTTGGCCGCAGCGAGGCACTTCGGATAATCGAGCGGGTCGATAGCCAATGCATCTCCGGTCTCCGGGCAGGCGATCAGGTAATTGAAATTACGGTAGGCGTTACCGGTCCAGACTTGTTCGACGATCATTTATCAGGTCCCCTTGCTTGCTGTATACACACGGTGGCCGCCTACCCAGGTCTCGAGTACCCGGATATCATCGATATCGGCGGCCGGAATCTCGAAATAGTCGCGGTCGACGACGATAAAATCGGCCCATTTGCCCGGTTCCAGGCTGCCGAGCCGCTGTTCTTGGTGTGCGGCATAAGCGGCAGCCAGCGTAAACGAATACAGTGCTTCGGCGCGCGTCAGCGCCTGGTCCCGATACCAGCCGCCGGCGGGCAAACCGCGCCGGTCCTGGCGCGTCACGGCGGCGTAAAGGCCATGAAACGGATTGGCCAGCTCGACCGGGAAATCCGAGCCACTTGCAATGACGGCGCCGGAGTCGAGCAGGCGTCGCCATGCGTAGCCGCCCTTGATGCGTTCAGGTCCCACGCGGTCTTCGGCCATGTTCATGTCGCTGGTCGCATGTACCGGCTGCATCGAGGCGATGACACCGAGTTTGGCGAAGCGCGGTATGTCGTCGAGTGCGATGATCTGTGCGTGCTCGACGCGATTGCGCAACGGGGATGACGAATCGCCCCGGCCTCGCGCAAACGCATCGAGCGCCATGCGGTTGCCGCGATCGCCGATCGCATGGATGCCAACCTGGAACCCCATGCCGTTCGCTCTGCTGACGAAACTGTGCAGTTCCTCCGTTGTGAAGAACGGCAAGCCAAGGTTCTCGACGTCATCGGAGTAAGGTTCGAGCAAGGCCGCGCCGCGACTGCCAAGTGCGCCGTCAGCGTAGAGCTTTACCGAGCGAATATCGAGTCGGTCGTCGCCATACCCGATCAGCGGCTCACCCATTGCGTCGAGATTGTCACCAGCCGCTTCGAGCATCGCGTAGATGCGCAATCCGAGTTCGCCGTCGTCAGCCATCGACATGTAGACTTCTGCTTCGCCGATGCTGATACCCGCGTCGTGCACGCTGGTTATGCCGAGGCTAAGCAGCTTTGCGATAGCTTCCCGGTAGGCCCGGCGGATGTCGTCTTTGCCCGGGACGGGCAGATGCGCCTCAACGAGGTTCATCGCTTCGTCGATCAGTACGCCGGTCGCTCCGCCACGCTCGTCGCGCATAATCTTGCCGCCCGGTGGATCGGGTGTATCGTTGTCTATGCCGGAGATTCTCATTGCGGCACTGTTGGCCCAACCGGCGTGCCCGTCGACACGCTCCAGCCAGACGGGTCGATCGTTGACGACGGTGTCGATGTCTGCGGCGCATGGATATTCCCTGACCGGCCACAATACCTGGTTCCAGCCGCGGCCCTGAATCCAACTCACATGTGGGTTGGCGCTTGCATACTCGCCGATCTGTCGGACCGCCTCTCGTAAACTGGGTGTGCCGGTAAGATCCAGGCTGACAGCGAGCAAGCCGAGATGGAGGACGTGCGCGTGTGCATCGGTGAGTCCGGGCAGTACGAATCGTCCGTCTCCGTCGATCTGCATAGCGTCGGGATAGTCCCCCAGAAGCGCCTCGTCGCCCGTCGCGATGATCCTGCCGTCGTCAGCGAACACCAGTACGCTGAAGTCCCGCAGGCCGGAGGATGTCGGCGTGTAACCGGTCACCGAGTGCAGCGCCGTTTCGGCAGCGGCTGCTTGCAGGGCAAGCAGCAGGACAATGCTGCCAAGTAATGGTTTTGACAATGTGCGCATCTATACCTCGATTCGCAGCCATTTGCGGCCACGCCACTTCGTGAAGAACAGCCAGGACTGAAGCGTACGACTGATGCCCTGCCATAGCCAGACGCCAAGCAGGCCGAATCCGAGGATTGGCCCGATGACATAGGCAAGCGGCAGAAACAGCAGCCACTGCGTACCGATACTGATGAACATGACGCGGCGTGCGTCGCCGGCGCCAAGCAGCCCGTGCATAAATGCAAAGCCGACCGCCTCTATCGGCATCGACAGGCCCATGATGCGCATGGGCCAGCGCGCCAGCTCGCGCGTCGAGTCCTCATGAATGAAAATCGATGATACAAGATCGGGCACGAGCCACATCGGTATACCCAGCACCGTCAGCAGCACGATCGTGACTTTTGCGACGTCCCAGGCCCACTGGTAGGCGTCGTCAGGGTCACGCCGGCCAAGCGCCTGGCCGACCAGCGTCGCGCAGGCAAGGCCAAGGCCCAGTCCCGGCAGAATGGCGAATAACAGCACCGTAACGAGCACATTGGCGGCGGCCAGCTCGGGAGTCCCGATTTTGCCGATGATCCAGAACATCGCGACGAGGCCGGCGGCAAAAAACAGCTGTTGCACGCCGGCCGGGATCGTCACCCTGATCAGAGAGACGGTTTCAGCTCGCGTTGCCTTTAAGCGCAGGAAGCCATCCTGGCCTATGTGCCGGATGCCGAGGAAGAAATAGATCGCGGTGCCGATAGCCATCGAAATGGCGCTGGCCATGCCGGCACCCGTCACACCGAGTTCCGGCGCGCCCAGTTTGCCGAAGATCAGCGCGTAATTGAGCACGATGTTGCAGCTGTGCATGATGATCAGCGTGTTCATGTACAGGCGGGACATATCCAGTGCGTTCCAGTAGCCGCGAAACGCGAAGTTCATGCCGACAAATACGATTGCGCCGAGCCGCCACTCGAGATAAGGGACACCGCGTTCGATGACGGCCGGATCCGAGTTCAGGTATGGGTAAACGGGCTCAGCCAGCTGTATCAGCACGATCGAGAACAGCGGGGCGACCAGCAGTACGAGCAGCAGCGCCGTATTGAGTATGGCCGCAGCCCGATCGGTGCGTCCCTCACCTTTTCGGCGGGCGGCGCTGGTTTGCACACCGGTCGAAATACCGAGGATCAACGCCTGGCACATGAAGACGATGAAGCCGCCGAGGCCGACGGCGGCGAGTGCGGCGTCGCCAAGAAACCCAACCATCGCGGTGTCGACGATGTTCAACAGATTTTGCGATACCATGCCACCGATGATTGGCAGTGCAAGGCCGAATATGCGATTTCGCCGGTCCGGGTCCATATTCGTATGTACCTGTCCTTTCCCTCTGATCAACAACGGTGGCCGAGACAATGACCTGGATTTCAACTATCTCATATGCCGATGCGAGCGGTGCGCTGAAGCGGCTCTACGATCGCATCACAGGACCGGAAAATAACATCGATAACATCATGCTTGCGCACAGCTTGCGGCCGCATACGATGGAAGGTCACATGACGCTCTATAAGTATGTGTTGCATCACCCGCGAAACGCGTTGCCGAAGTCGTACCTAGAGACCATTGGTGTCTACGTCAGTATCCTCAATGAATGTCAGTACTGTATCGACCATCATCTCGCCGGCTTGTCGCGGCTATTGTCCGACGACGATCGGGTGACAGAGATTCGTGATGCACTATTGCGAAGAGCCCCGGGTGCTGCCTTCACCGGTCGGGAACTCGTCGGATTACAGTATTCGGAGCGACTGACCGTGGATGCGGCAGCCGTAGCAGCAGAGGACATAGCTGCGCTGCGGACAGCGGGCTTTGATGACGGCGAAATACTCGAGATCAACCAGGTGACGGCTTATTTCGCCTACGCGAATCGCACGGTGCTGGGCCTCGGCATCCATACCGATGGCGATATTATCGGCCTGTCGCCCGGCAATTCCAGCGACCCTGACAACTGGAGACACGAATGATGGCGAGCGACGATTGCGTGACGGAAAGGAAATCGTGCGAGTAGCAAGTTACAGAATAGGCGACCGCGAAACTTATGGCGTCCTGAACGGGCAGACTGTCAAAGAAGCGAGTGAGCCCTTCCGCAGGCGGTTTCCTGATCTGCGCTCGGTGCTGGCGGCTGACGCATTAGCATTGCTCGAAGCCGATAGCGGCGGCGCGGCGTCGGCTCTAACCGATATCGACTACCTGCCAGTGATTCCGAATCCCGACAAGGTCATATGCGTTGGAGTTAATTATCTGCCGCACATCCAGGAATGGCGTGGCGAAGCGCCCGATCATCCGCTGCTGTTCGTACGCTTCGCCGGCAGCCAGGTGGGCCATCGTCAGCCGTTAGTATGTCCGGCCGCGTCAACGATGTACGACTTTGAAGGCGAGCTGGCCATCGTCATCGGCCGGCCCGCTCGCCACGTCAAACGCGATTCCGCTTACAACTATGTCGCCGGCTACTGCTGCTTTATGGACGGCACGGTGCGAGATTGGCAGGACCATACGTCTCAATTTACGCCCGGCAAGAATTTCCACAAGAGTGGCGCGATGGGACCGCACCTCGTAACGCGCGACGAAATCGACGATCCCACCGGGCTGCGCCTGGAAACGCGCGTCAACGGTGAAATCATGCAGACGGGCGGCCTCGACGAACTGATCTTCGATATTCCCGCACTGATCGAATACTGCTCGACGTTCACCGAGCTGCTGCCGGGCGACGTCATTGCGACTGGAACACCCGGCGGGGTCGGCGCGGCGCGCAACCCCCCGCGATGGCTGGCTTCGGGCGACAGGGTCAGCGTCGAAATCGACAGCGTCGGGCGGCTGGAAAACGTCGTGCGTGACGCATCGCTGCGGTGATCGCGCAGTATTTCCCAGATATGTGTTGCTCAATCGCAACAAACAGCCGAGGAACTGCATAACTGGCCCTGGAAGCACTCTAATAGTTTGACAAACAGTGGTATTTCTGCGAACTTCTCAACTAACAAGCGTAGCCTTTCAGCAACAAAGCGCTTGTGAAAGAATTGCAGGACACCTTCAGGCACGGCTTGGCGGGGGATTCGGGGGCCAGGAACCGCGTGCAAACGTCGGTAAAAGGCGGCTTCGAGAGGAGCCGCCTTTTTTGTGCCCGCATGAATCGTGCCGCCAGGCCGGCCCGCGGCCAGCGTCATTCGATCGCCTGCCGGAGCGACCTTCTACACAGTGCCCATCCACTCACCGATCGCAGCTGCGATCTCAGCCGGTGAATCCTCCTGGATGAAATGACTGCCGGCCACGGTCACCTCGGTCTGGTTCGGGAAGCTTCGACAGAAATCTCGTTGCCGCCCCGCGAGGATGGCGCCGGGTTCGGCGTTGATGAATAATTTCGGCAGCGTGGTCTTCATCAACCATTCGGAGTAGGCCGTTACAATCTCGTGCACGTCGGCGGGATCGCCTTCGATCGGAATCTGTCGCGGCCAGGTCAACGTCGGGCGGCGATCTTCGCCAGGATTCTCGAACGGCCGCCGGTACACGGCCATTTCCGCGGCAGAAAGCTCGCGCAAAATCGAGCCTGGCAGCACTCGCTCAACGAATACGTTGTTCTCGAGCACCAATTGCTCGCCGGCGTCCGAGCGAAATGACTGGAAGATGCCCTTTGCCGCATCTGGCCAATCGTCCCAGGTAACCGGGCACACGATCGCTTCCATATAAGCAATGCCACGCACCTTGTCGGGATTCTGAAACGCCCAGTCGAAACCGAGTGCGGAGCCCCAGTCGTGAATGACGAACGTGACATTGTTATTGATACCGAGTTGCTTCCATGCTGCGAACAGGTAGTCGCGGTGCTCAACGTAGCGGTAACGGTCCGGCCCGGAGTGTTCGAGTTTGTCCGAATCCCCCATGCCGATCAGATCGACTGCAACACAGCGTCCCGCAGGCGCCAGCGCCGGCATGATGTTTCGCCACAGATATGACGACGTTGGGTTGCCATGCTGAAAGACGATCGGATCGCCTGTACCGATGTCGACATATGCCATGCGCTTGCCGTCGACATCGATATACTGCTTCGGGAGTTCGTCTGCCGAGACCATGATCGCAATCCAATATTACTGATGAATCGATTATGCTCTGCTACATTGATGACCTTCAAGAAGACCGGCTGGCGAGGGGACTATGCATTCCGAGAACCGAATGGCCTACTGGCGAGCCAATCTGCGGCTCGTGGCAATCTGTCTGTTGATCTGGTTCCTGTGCTCTTATGGCTTCGGGGTGCTCCTCGTCGAGCAACTGAACCGTATTCGTATCGGTGGCTTTCAGCTGGGATTCTGGTTTGCGCAGCAGGGCTCGATTTATATTTTCGTGGCGTTGATTTTTTTCTATGCCTGGCGCATGAATCGCATTGACCGGCAATTCGATGTGCACGAAGACTGAGGCGCCGTAATGAGTCTGCAGGCACTGACATATATCGTGGTGGGACTCAGTTTCGCACTGTATATAGGGATTGCCTTCTGGTCCCGTGCACATAATACCGGTGATTTTTACATCGCCGGCAAAGGTGTATCGCCGGTCGCTAACGGTATGGCCACGGCGGCCGACTGGATGAGCGCCGCATCGTTCATATCGATGGCGGGCCTGATCGCGTTCCTCGGCTACGACGGCTCCGTGTACCTGATGGGCTGGACCGGTGGCTACGTGCTACTGGCGTTGCTGTTGGCGCCGTACCTGCGCAAGTTCGGCAAGTTTACGGTGCCCGAGTTCATCGCCGAACGCTACTACTCGCGGACGGCACGGATCGTCGCCGTAATCTGCCTGATTTTCATCTCCTTTACTTATGTCGCGGGCCAGATGCGTGGCGTCGGCATCGTCTTCTCGCGTTTCCTCGAGGTCGAGGTGACGGTCGGTCTCGTGATCGGTATGGGAATCGTCTTTATTTACGCCGTGCTCGGGGGCATGAAGGGCATTACCTATACGCAGGTCGCCCAGTACTGCGTACTGATTTTTGCGTACTCGGTCCCGGCGATATTCATCGCGATTCAGATTACGGGCAATCCTATCCCGCAGCTGGCATTCGGTAGCGAGATTACGGGCAGTGGCACGGCGTTGCTCGACAAGCTTGACGACATCGTTACGTCGCTCGGCTTCAATCAGTACACGTCCGGAACGAAAAGCCGGATCGACGTGTTCTGTATCACATTGGCGCTGATGGTTGGTACGGCCGGATTGCCGCACGTTATCGTGCGCTTTTTCACGGTGCCGAAGGTTCGTGACGCGCGCGTATCGGCGGGTTATGCGCTGTTCTTTATCGCAATCCTGTACACGACCGCGCCCGCTGTCGGGTCGATGGCTCGCTACAACCTGCTCAATACAATCCAGCCGGGCGAAGTCGGGGCCGTCGATGGCAATCTGATTTACGACGACCGGCCTGACTGGTTCGACACCTGGCAGCGAACCGGGCTCGTGACCTTCGAAGACAAGAATGGCGACGGTCGTATTCAGTACTATAACGATGCCAACGCGGGCTTTTCCGCCCGCGCGGCAGAGTATGGCTGGCAGGGCAGCGAGCTGACCGTCGATCGCGACATCATGGTTTTGGCGAATCCGGAGATCGCGGGATTGCCCAATTGGGTAATCGCGCTGGTTGCCGCGGGCGGTATTGCAGCGGCTTTGTCCACGGCGGCTGGCCTGCTGCTCGTGATCTCGGCGGCAATTTCGCACGATCTGATCAAGGGCATTTTTGCGCCCGGTATTTCCGAGCGAGGCGAGCTGCTTGCCGGCCGCATGGCCGCGGCGGTGGCGATTATGATTGCCGGCTATCTGGGCTTCGATCCGCCTGGCTGGGTTGCGCAGGTTGTTGCATTCGCATTCGGTCTCGCCGCCGCATCGCTGTTTCCCGTGATTCTGCTTGGCATATTCTTCAAACGCGTCAACAAGCAGGGCGCGATTGCAGGCATGCTGACCGGATTGCTGTTTACCTACGGGTACATCGAATTCTTCAAAGGCCTGTTCCTGAAATGGGCCGGGTCACCGTGGGGTGAGAACGTGGCCGAGCACTGGCTGTTCGGCATTTCGCCCGAGGGCATCGGCGTGATCGGAATGTGTCTCAACTTTATCGTCGCGATTGTCGTCAGCCATGCGACTGCGCCGCCGCCCGAGCGCATTCAGCATATGGTCGAGCAGATCCGTGTGCCGCGGCATGTGGAAGATCACCAACTATGACCAGATCGATCGCGGCGCTGCTTCTTGCAGCATGCGCATTCCTCGCCAACGGTCCGGCACAGGCTGAGTTTTCAGCCGAAGAGCGGCGCATGATCGAGTGGATCGACGAGCATGCGGAGGACGCAAACGCCTTGCTCGCTGAAACGGTCGATATCGGCAGCGGCACGATGAACCATGACGGTGTGCGCGAAGTCGGCCGGGTCATGCGCCGCGAACTCGATGATCTGGGTCTTGCAACGGAGTGGATCGACATGCCGCCCGAGGTCAACAGGGCCGGGCACCTGTTTGGCCGCAAAGACGGCCAGGGCAAGCGATTCCTGCTCATCGGCCACCTGGATACCGTGTTCGAAGCTGACGACGCTTTCCAGTCGTACCGGCGTGACGGCGACATCGCCTACGGACCGGGCGTCGACGACATGAAATCGGGCAATGTCATCATCGTGTACGCGCTGAAGGCGCTGGCTGCGATCGGTGCGCTCGACGACATCCCGGTCGTCGTCGCGTACACAGGCGATGAGGAGTCGGCCGGCTCCCCTTTGTCGATCGCGCGCCATGACCTGATCGAGGCCGGCAAGTGGGCAGATATCGGCCTGGGCTTCGAATCAGCGCAGTATTTCGACGACACGGACTGGGCGACCATTGCGCGACGCAGCTCGAGTAGCTGGGTATTGGAGGTTACAGGTCGACAGGCGCATTCGTCGCAAATCTTTCGCGACGAATATGGTGCCGGCGCGATTTTCGAGGCAGCGAGAATTCTCAATGCGTTCTACGACGAAGTTCGCGGTGAGGAACACCTGAGCTTCAACGCCGGCACGATACAGGGTGGCACCGACGTTGAGTACGACGAGCAACTGAATCGGGGTCGCACGTTCGGGAAGACCAACATCATTCCCCGGAAGGTTATCGTCCATGGGGATCTGCGCGCGCTCAGCTTGGAGCAACTCGAGCGAACGCGTGAGAAAATGCGTGCGATTGTCGACGACAGCCATCCGCTCACCGCAGCGACAATCGTGTTCCGGGATCGTTACCCACCGATGTCGCCCAGCGAAGGCAACCGGCGCTTACAAATGAGGCTTTCGGAAATCAACGAGGACTTGGGTAGGGGTCCCATGCCGGCGCTCGACCCGAGACTGCGTGGCGCGGCAGACATATCATTCGTTGCCCCCTTCGTTGACGGCCTGGCCGGTCTTGGTGCGATTAGCTATGGTGGCCATACCCCAAATGAGAAAATTGATCTGACGTCAATGCCGCTCGCGATCAAACGTGCCGCGATTCTTATCTATCGCCTTAGCCGAGAGGCAAGCCGCTAAGCGCTATCCATCGCCATGGAACAAGCGCAAACAAACAGCAACATGCGCCGCGTCACGATAGCGCTGGTATTGACGGCGACATTTATGGTCGTCGAGGTTGTCGGCGGCATTATCTCCGGATCATTAGCATTGCTGGCCGACGCCGGGCATATGTTGACCGACACGATGGCGCTCGCGCTGGCCGCTGTCGCTTTTCATGTCAGCAAGCGCCCGGCCGACCATCGCCTGACATACGGCTACCAGCGCTTCCAGATACTCGCGGCGTTCGTCAACGGGCTGAGTCTGTTAATCATCGTCGGCTGGATACTGTTCGAGGCCGTCAACCGGTTCCTGTCGCCGTCCAATGTTATCGGCGGGACGATGCTGGTCGTTGCTGCGGCGGGACTCATCGTCAACATCATTGCTTTCGTCGTGCTACACGGCGGTGACAGGGACAACCTGAATATTCGCGGCGCGGCATTGCATGTCGCCGGCGATCTGCTCGGTTCGGTTGCGGCTATTATCGCGGCCATCGTCATTATCTACACGGGCTGGGTCCCGATCGATCCGATACTGTCGGTCGCCGTCGCGATGCTCATTCTCCGTAGCGCCTGGATTCTGCTGAAACGCAGCTCACACGTCCTCCTCGAAGGGGCGCCCGAATGGCTGAATATGGACGCAATGCAGGACCTGATCATCGGCCGGGTGCCGGCTGTGACCGGCATTCACCACGTGCATGTCTGGGGCCTAACGCCACAGGACCTGATGCTGACGATGCACGTTCAGATGGGCGCCGAGCCAGTCAATCCGACCGAGGTGATACGTCGGGTAAAAGCAGTATTACGTGAGCAGTATGGCATCGATCACTCGACGATTGAGATCGAGATCGACGCCTGTGCCGACCACTAGCGCGGCCCCATTAAGTCGCTGTGCTCGGCTCGATCGTACCTATGTACGGCAGGGTTCGGTCATGTTCGGCGTAATCGAGGCCGTAACCGACGACCCACTCATTGCCGATTCGAAAGCCGACATAATCGATGTCCACACGGACTTCTGCCCGCTCGGCCTTGTGCAACAAAGAGCAGGAGCGAATTGACGCGGGGCGGTGCGACTCGAGCAATTCGATCAGGTAATGCAGCGTGTGGCCCGTATCAACAATGTCCTCGACGATCAGGACGTGGCGCCCCTCGATGTTGCCGCGCACATCCATGACCAGGCGAACGGCGCCGCTGGCGACGTCACTGTCTTCATAACTTGATACGGCGATGAACTCGATGGTTCGCGGTATGGTCAGGAGTCGCGACAGGTCGGCGAGGAATATGAACGCGCCCTTGAGGACGCCGATCAGAACCACGTCGCCCTTGTCCGCATAGTCGGCTGAAATTTGTGCCGCAAGTTCGCTGACGCGCCGGCGGATATCTCGTTCCGGGATGAGGATCGGTGGGGATACGTCACTCACGTTCTCTGCCCTCGCTTCACGATTGCGGTAAGGTAGCACAATAATGAAACGCTCAATCGCAATTGCCGGCAACATGGGGTCCGGCAAGTCGACACTGGTCGAATTCCTGTCGCGAACCTATGGCGTAGTGCCGTTTTATGAGCCGAATGAGGAGAACCCGTACCTCGCCGATTTCTACGACGACATGAAACGCTGGGCGTTTCAGTCACAACTTTATTTCCTGAGCAACAAGTTCCGTCTGCACCAGGAGCTGGACAGGCAGCCGGGCGTCGTCGCGCTCGATCGAACGATATTCGAGGATGCAGAAATTTTCGCGACCGCGCTTTATCAGATGCGCAAGATTTCGAAGCGCGACTGGGAGACGTACCAGGGCTTTTACAGCGCGATACTGGACGCGATTCGACCGCCCGACCTGATGATTTACCTGCGTTGTTCCATGCGCACGCTGCGCCAGCGGATCCGGCTGCGTGGCCGCGAGATGGAACAGGACGTACCGCTCTCCTATCTCAGGCGACTCGACAGGCTCTACGAAGACTGGATCGCGTCTTATGCGATGAGTGATGTATTGGTGCTGGATACGGATAAACTGGACTACATCAACGACCTGATACACCGCCTCGACGTCATGCAACGTATTGAGGCCGTGTTGCCCGAGGAAATCGGCAAGCCTGTTTGCCTGTAGCAGCCCGCCCGCCGCAACCGTCCCGCAGGAACCTGCCGTGCGGACGACCGTAGGAAACATTAGGGGCCGCGACCGGCATATTTGTCTTCCTCATGGCTCGGTCCGATAGCGCACTGATGTGCGGGCTGATTCTCGTCACTCCGTTGAATACGCTGCGCTTTACTTCGGTCGACAAACATCCCGCCCGCGGCCCTTGAGTCAATATGCTTACGGGCGGGCTGCTACAGATCCAGGCGATATCCGGCGGCCGCGAGCAGACTCGCGCTGCGATCGAATTCCTGCCGATCGGCATAGGTCATGACGACCTCGAACTCACCGGTGCCGCGACGAAACCAGTCCAGGCTCAGCGACGGGGCAAGGTCTTCGAGTCTGGCGATGAATGCGGCGGCACGGTACGGTTCGCCGAAAGTCACGAGCGTGGATTGTCCGAGTTCGGAATACAGTGAGTCTGTCACTGCAGGCTGGGTGGTGCCCTGACCGATCACGTAGTTGAGATGTCGGTAGATATAGCCTGAGTACCACTCAGCACCCGATGGGACATTGCGGCCATCGGTGGCGATGCGCTCTGGCCCGTAATTGTAAGCGGCGAGCGCAAGGTGCAGATTATCTCCGTAGCGCTGCAGCATCTCTTTCAGATAGCGCGCACCGGCGTCGATGTTTGTGCAGGGGTCATACAGTTCACTGAGCCGATGAATGCCGAGGTGGCGCGCCGTACCGGGCCAGAGGATCTGCATGATCCCATGTGCGTTGGCACGTGAACGCGCCGTCTCGTCGAAGTCACTCTCACCGCGCGCGACAGCAAGTAACAGGGTTTCCGGCAGGTCGTACTCGAGCGCGGCGACGCCGAAGCACGTTGCGTGCGGGAATCGGTAGGCTGGCTCGAGATGCGCCTGCTGATCCAGATAGCTTCGCCACGCTGCATCGAGATCGACTATGCCGCTCGTTGCATTTGAACGAAGTGCGAGCAGCAGCAATGCGATACTCGCTGCGACGATAACAAGTTTTGGGCTACGGCGGGACATGTCAGGACTCCGGTACATCGAGACCGGTCGCGGCCGAAATTTGCGATAAATTCGCCTGAATCTCGCTGTCATCCGCGTACGCGAACGCAACCTCGTAGACACCTGGTTTTACGTTAACGACCCGATAATCCAGACCGGTAACGCGCTGCAGTTGTGTAACGAAGCCGTTTGCGGCGATCCTAGAGCGAAATGGGCTCCAAAACGCATACCAGCGCAATTCCTCCGCGGTCGACGCGCTGTTTGCGTCGACAGGCGTCTGCAGATCCTGCTCCTCTATCGTGGCGGGACTTGCGGCAACTGCGACCGGTGGCGAACTCTCGATCGGAGGCTCACCATAGTCGGCCTCTTGCTTGGTTTCGAGCGGTAGCGGCGGCGGCTCCTGCAGTGGCGGGGCAGGCGCGGGTTCCGGTTCCGGGTCAGTGACTGCATCGACGGTCCGATTGCTCGTGTTCAACTCGGGGACGCCGACCAGCAGAATCAACAGGGCTACCGCGATGGCCGATCCCACTAACAATCCTACTATTCGCATCATCGGCGTTCCTTAGAGTACGTCTTTGACTTGCAGTGCACGCCAGTCGAAATGCCGCGGCGAGCTCGCGGCAAGCAACGCAAACTCGTCCAGCCACTCCTGCAATTCCGCATCAACGAGACCCGGACGCATGGCGTCCGAGCAGCGCATCGGCAGGCGGTCAATGTGATTGGCGATATTGCGAGCAGCGCGCGCATCGGTTAACGCAATCGCGTAATAAGTATCCAGTTCGGGTGCGACCAGCCACTCATAGGTCTCTGCGGAGCCGTCGCCTGCGGTGGTGCGGGGAATCGGGAAGCGCATCGGCGTTCCCGTACTCGCGATGCTCGCAACCGTTCGCTCTCGACACTCGGCGCCGCCGAGACGCACCAGCCCATGGTTTGCCTGATGCTGGAGGAAGAATACGATCGCGTCGGATTTTGGATTGGCGTGTAACACCGAGCAGCCCGATCGGGACTGCAGGTAACTCGTGCGGCGCACGATACTGCGACCACCACACTCCGACAGACTGGAGGGTGCCGAGACTTTGAGCGGTCCCAACAATGCATCCTTGCCGGCGCTTGGTATAGAGACGGCCATTTTCGCCGCAGTCGGCTGTCGGGGTACTATCGCGACGGCGGGCGCCGGAGGACGACGATTTTCGTCGACGCCATTACGTGCAAGCGCATGATCCGGTAACAAGACGTAGGCGCTCGAGCTCAACGCGGATAACTCACTGTCGCCCGTCGGCGTCACGGTCAGCCAGTACTGGAACAGCGGTCCGTCGATACGATGGGCTTTGCCGTGCAGCCTGGCGTTGACGGCGCTATCTTTCGCGGCAAGTTCGATCGCTTCGTGATTCGCGAGGTTGTTGCTTACGAGTTCGACGGTACCAGCCAGTTCATCGTTGACTGATGCTGACGTCGTTGTCGCCACGATGTACTCGTCATTGGATTGCCGCAGTAATGCGCACGACAGGTCATGGGCGAGGTGCGCGGCCAGCAAATCGGTCTCCGCGAGCGAGAACGGCACGTCACGACTGCCCCGAAACGTTGTGTCGATGCGCGCCTGGCGCATTGCCTGGCGCTGAATCGTGCCCAGTTGACCACGCCAGCTTCTGCCGAAACCGGTCACCCAGTTGCGGTCCTCGAGATCGAGCGCCCGCACAGCGACCGTATAGCTGCTGTCGAGCTCCTGCGCCAGCTCGATGCCGATGTAGTAGTGGACCTCGTCGCGAGTGCAGTCTATCGCTTGCGCTGTCGGGCTCGCGCCGGCTCTGCCCTGTCGCCAGCCGACGGAGACGCCCGGCGTATTGACCGCCGCATCGAGCAAACGATCGCGCAGCGAGATCGCGAGTGCATTGCTGACGGGCGTCGGCGCGTTGTCCTTGAGGACAACGAACATGACGGTCTCGCCTTTAAAGCGCGGATGCACGAGCAGCTGCTGGCGCACATGCGGAATCAGATCCCGGTCCACCCAGCGATCAAGGTCCTTCTCGCGCGACTCGGCGGTCGTGGGGATGGCCTGGGCGATGAGGACCACCAGGACCAGCAGAAAGCGATTTATCATGTCGACTCCAGCCTAAGTTCGCCATCGGCGGCAATCACGAGTGAGCCACCGGTGTTTTCGCGCATAACCTCGTCGAGTTGCCGGCTCAGTTTGTTGGGCAACGTGACTCCCCAGTCGACCGAACTTGTGTCCGCGCCAGTGCGCCCCAGTGCCTCGACGACCGCGGACGGCACGGTCGCAGCCTCCATTTCGTGAAACTTGTTCGGTACGGAAGCATCCCAGAAGCTGATGCGACTGTCGCTGACCGTCATGCGCTGCGCGCGACCAGCTGCAATTGCGTAAAAACCGACCTGGCTCGAAGCAACGAGGCGAGTCAGAGCTAGGTCCGACTCGAAGCGCAGCGTGAAGCCTTTTTCCGACGCGGTCGGGGCCGGCGGCTCAGGCACCGGGGCCGCCGCCGGTTCGGTAGCGACAATGACGGGCGGCGGTGACGGGGCAGGTTGTTCGGTTCTCGGTAATGGTCGCCATTGCGGACGGGTTAATAAAATCGTTTCTGGCGGCGGCTCGGCCGGCTCCATCGGTTGTTTTGGAACTAACACCTCGCGCGCTGGCGGCGTGCTGGCGCGTTGCGGCACGGGTTCGCTGACGGTAGGTGGCTCGGGAACCAGCGGAATGCTCTGTACGAGCGCGAAAATGGCAACGAGACACAATGCAAGTATCGCCATGAAGCGCATGATGTCGGTCTGCAGATCCGCTGCACCACCTGCGTCGCCATCGACACCGCGATTAAGCGGGTATGCCAGCGGCGAGCGTGTCACGGTCGCGCTCCGCCCGTATCGGGCTGTGCGCGGCTGTCTTGCAGGTGTCGCTCGATGCGACTAAGGCTGGCGCGCATTTCCGAGGTATCGGCGCGCGCCGCCCGATCGTACTGCTGCTGCAATCGGGCGCCGAGCGTTATCGTCTTGTAAACGCGCATCAGGTAACCACCGATGCCGCCAAAAATCGTCGTGGACAGGGCGAGCAGAATGCCGCCGTCGATCATCCGCTCGAGCATCGCGAAGGCGCCCTGGTCCATGGCCAGCTGTCGATCACCGAGTGCAAAAATCAATGCGCTGCGCATGCCGATTGCCGTCCAGATCACGCCGGTACCAAAAAATAACGTTGTCCATATGTCAGTGAGGTGATCGAGCTGCACGATCTGATTGACGGGGAATTCGTTGTCGAGATGGTGGCGCAGCCGCCCGAGCGTGATGAAATAGGCGAGGAGCAGTGCGGCAAAGACCGGCATCGATGCGCCGAGATTCAGGTAGGCCCACTCGAGCCAGGCGCCCGGGTTGCTGATCGCGGTGTCCTGGAAACGGACGATATTCAGGCGGCCGAGGATATACAAAAAGGCGGCGCCCCCGACCAACGTGCCTAATACGCCCGCCAGTAATCCCTGCAGAAAATAGCGGCCCTGGCCCATTGCCGACTAATCCTAGCGGCCGGCGGCACAGGCCGTGCAGGTTGCTTCGAGTACGAGCTCCACTTCGTGAAACAGCTCGTCTGCACGGTAATAGCCCTGGTTGTCGAGGCTGACCTTGAGCAGACCGCGTTCCTTATCCGTTAGCTCGCGTTCCATATCGAACAGGACCTTTTGCTTGTTCGGACACGTATGCGAGCAGTTGTTGTAGTCACCCCTGAGCGACATGAACTTGACGTTGAAGTAGCGATTATAATTTTCCTGGGCCTGACGTTTGCTCAACAGGCCTTCGTCACTTGCCCAGACCAGAAATTCGCTGAACTCGCGTTTGTTTTCCGGTTTGGGATCACCCTCGGCGATGGTCAGCAAGTCATCGTAATAACGATCGAAATGTGCCTGGCAGCCATTCGTGAGCGTGGCCTGCACTGCGCTGATCGCGCGATCGAGGTTTCGCGTTTGTGGCGAGTCGCAGGTTGGTTTGGTCGACGCGCAGGAGGCCAGGGTCAGTGAGATCGCTGCCAGTCCGGCGAATGTTGCCAACGGGTGTATTCTTTTTTGCGTTGTCATCGAGTATCTCCTTGATCGTTATTGCTCAAGCGGGCTTCGGTAGGCCTGCTCGATCGTGCCTGGCGGCGGTCCGGCAACCAGGGCACGGGCTTCCTCGTCGCCGAATAGGATGGACTTGACGCCACCGACGACTTCCATCATTTCGGGCGTGATGATGCCAAACGATTGGTTGAGCTGTTCCATGAGCGTCGCACGCGCGATTTCCTGGCGCGTGCGTTCAATGAGCACGCTGGTTTCGTGCATATCGAGATAAATGTCCGACGCCAGTACCGCAAGCGACTGGTCGCTCTGGCTGCCGGACGTAGCGACCAGCTGATGATATTGCTTGAAGCGTTCCGAGAGGCGCATGCCCGAGCGGCCGCGCAAAGTCGGCGATGACTTTGAACTGGTGGTTGTCTTGGCCTTGCCGACCAGCGTTTCCTGCAGCGTCCAGGGCGACATTTTTCTGCCGAGTTCACTACGCAGGTTTTTCTCGAGACTGATGCGTGTGTTGTTGACCGTGTGTTCCATGTCCGGCAGCCGCTCGTCCATGATCGTCAGCATGTCGAGATAGGTTGCGCCGATCTGGCGCGCCAGTCGCTGGCAGCCCGAATCGTTCTCTGCACCGTCGCATTTACTCTCCTGGTAGAGTTGCTGCTGCTGATCCAGTCGTCCGATCACTTCCTGCAGTCCGGTTTCCATATCGCGAGCCACTTCGCCGGTATGTCTGAGGTCTTCGACGACCGTTGTCGGAAACAGACGAATGGTCGGCGTGTTGGCCAGAGCGACGCGGCCGACGAGAAACGCGGTCGCGACCACGGTCACGACCAGTAACCAGTAGACTGCTGTATCAAGAAGAGGGAAGTGGCGCGCGGCGGTTCGCGGCTTGGTATCGTTTTGGCGCATGTCGGCGTCCTCGCAGGTTCTCGCTCTTTGCATAACACGCTAACGCTGAATCGATGAATGCAAGCTGAACGCTTGCCAAACACGATCGAACGCGGGCGGTTGGCGCGAGGCAGCAGACCTTCGTAAGCGATGCGACGGGTCTGTACAATCCCCTATTGCACATCGTAATAAGAATCATTATCATTTGAGTCTGATTCAGCAAACTGCCAGAAAAAACCGATAGTTACAGGTAAAGATTAATCTGGCAGCACGGTAATGACAGGACTCGAATGGCTCACAATGGCAACACCCTCGCGGCCCTGAAACGCGGCCAGAAAGGCATCATCAAGGCTGTCGACGCGACCGACCCGCAGGTACAGCGGCTGATGACGCTGGGCCTCGTCGAGGGTGCCGAAGTCGAGCTCGCCGGTGCGGCGCTCGGCGGTGATCCAATGGAGTTTCGCCTGTTCGGTTGTGGCATCTCGCTCCGCCAGGAGCAGGCCCGACATTTCACCGTGACGTCTTGCGACTCCGGTGACTAAGTCGACCGAAACCCGGGTTTCTTTAGCAGACATAACCGTAAGCCGGCACGCAGAGGCCAGCATCGCGGTTGTCGGTGGGCCGAATTCCGGTAAGAGCACCTTGTTTAATCGCCTGACGGGACTCAGGCAACGCATTGGTAATTATCCTGGCGTCACGGTTGAGCGCCATGTCGGCACGCTGAAATCAGACAATCGCACGATCGAACTCATCGACCTTCCCGGAACGCATGCCCTCAGCGCACATTCGTCCGAAGAGCAGATTGCGATCGACGTGATCTTCGGACGTATGGCCGGTACGCAGCCACCCGATGGCATTCTCGCCGTAGTCGATGCGACCAATCTGTACCAGGGGCTGTATCTCGTGCAGCAATTGCTCGAGGTTGAGGTGCCCGTCGTCGTGGCGCTGACGATGTCCGATGCCGCCGAGCTCGGCGGCATCAAAATCGATATCGACAAGTTATCGGCTCGCCTCGGCGGCATTAAGGTCTGCCGCGTTGTTGCGACAACCGGTAAGGGGATCAACGAGCTGCGCAATGCACTCATCGAACTCCCGAATGACCAACCACCGCGATTCGCAGATGCATGGCCGGAATTATCGGCGGCTGCCAGTGAACTTGCGAAGTCGGCGACCGTGCCATTACGCCGGGCCGAGATCGAGCGTCTGCTAATTGACGGCGCGTCGGGCGCTAACCAGCACGTACTCGAATGTCTCGGTAACAATGCATCGGCACAAGTCGAGCGTCACCGCGATCAACTTTTTGGCAGGGATCCGCCGCTGGCCAAGGAGGCCCGGGTGCGCTATGCCTGGGTTCGCGACGTGCTCAGCGATGTGCAGCAGAAGCTGCCGCCATTCTACTCGTGGCGTACGCGGTTGACCGAGTTTTTCAATCAGCCGATACCGGGGACGATCGGCCTGTTTGTCGTCATGGCAGTCGTTTTCCAGGCCGTGTTTGCCTGGGCGACGCCGATCATGGATGCAATCGATGCTGCGACCGCCGCACTGGGGATGTTCGTCTCACGCCAGCTGGGCGACGGTGCGTTTTCGAGCCTGATCGGGGACGGCGTTATCGCGGGTGTCGGCAGCGTCATCGTTTTTCTGCCACAGATCCTGATCCTGTTCCTGTTCATCATCCTGCTCGAGGACTCCGGGTATCTCGCCCGTGCCGCGTATCTTCTGGATCGCGCGATGCGCTCAGTTGGCCTCTCGGGTCAGTCGATCATTCCGATGATCTCGAGTTTCGCCTGCGCGGTGCCCGGCATTATGGCGACCCGCGTTATCCCGAACCGGCGCGACCGGATCGCAACAATACTCGCAGCCCCGTTTATGACCTGCTCGGCGCGGCTCCCCGTCTATGCGTTGCTGATCGCCGCATTCGTGCCGGTCCGGGACGTCGGCTTTTTGAATCTGCAGGGGCTCGTGCTGTTCGGCCTGTACATGTTCGGCATCATCATGGGGGTGTTGACGGCCCTGTTGATTCGCCAGACGGCTATGCGGGGTCCGAAACCGCCATTCGCGTTGATGCTGCCCGAGTTTCGACGGCCAAACCTGCAAACCGTACTGATTCAGCTGCTAGGACGCGCTAGGGTGTTCCTGTACCGTGCGGGGACGGTGATCTTTTCCGTCGCCGTCATCGTCTGGGCGCTCGCCTATTTTCCGCGCACGACCGATATCGACCCGATGCTGTCCGATAACGAGGCCGCGGCCGCGCAGCTCGAGCAAAGCTGGCTCGGTCGCGCGGGTCATGTCGTCGAGCCCGTTTTCAAACCGTTGGGCTGGGACTGGCGCGTGTCGTCAGCCGTCATTGCGGGTTTTCCGGCGCGCGAGGTCGTGATAGCGGTTCTCGGGACCGTGTACGCGATCGGCGATGAAGCCGATGAGGCAACGCTCTCGCAGCGGCTGAAATCGGCGACGTGGCCGGACGGCAGTCTCGTGTTCACGCTGCCGATGGTCCTCGGGCTGCTGATCTTCTATGCGTGTTGCTTGCAATGTGCGGCAACGCTCGCCGTTATCCGGCGCGAGACCAACAGCTGGCGCTGGCCCATCTTCGCCTGGGCGTATATGACGTCGATCGGCTACGTCGGCGCGTTGCTGGCGTATCAGCTGCTGTAAGGAGGCCGCCTGCGGGCGATCCGGCAGCAGGAAAAGGGCCGGCAACCGGGATGTTCATCTCCGTCATGGCTCGCTACGCTGCGCTTTACTTCCCTCGATAAACATCCCGCCCGCCGGCCCGCATCAATCGCATGCAGGCGGTCGCCTACAGCTTCGATAGTCGCGCCACTGCCTCGGTCAGCGTGTCGTCGTCCTTCGCGAAACAGAAACGCAGCCGTGTGCCGGTGAACGGTTTTGCGCTGAAAACGGATAACGGAATCGAGGCCACGCCGATCTCCTCGGTCCAGCGTTTTGCCAGCGTAACGTCGTTGCTGTCGCTGATGTCGCCATAGTCCACGATCTGAAAGAACGTGCTCTTTGCCGGTGCAAAGCGGAAACGCGAATCCTCGAGCAGGCGGCAAAAATGATCCCGCTTTTGCTCGTAGAACGCCGATAGCTGTTCGTAAAAGGCAGGGCTCGACTCGAGATAGTCGGCCAATGCGTGCTGCATCGGCGTACTGACGGCAAACGTCGTGAACTGGTGAACTTTGCGGAATTCTACCGTCAGGTCGGGCGGTGCGATGCAGTAACCGATCTTCCATCCCGTCGCATGAAATGTCTTGCCGAACGAACTGATCACGAAACTGCGTTGCCACAGCTCGTCATGACTCAAAAGGCTGACGTGGGATTCGCCATCGAAAATGATGTGCTCGTAAACTTCGTCCGAAAGCACATAAGCCTGCGTCGGGCCCAGCATTGCGGCCAGGCGATCGAGATCGTTTCTCCGGATCGTTGCGCCTGTCGGATTGTGCGGGAAATTGACAATGATCAAGCGCGTCTTGCTGGAAAGCGCAGCCTGCAATCGTTGCCAGTCAATCTCGAAATTGAAGCCGTCGGCGCCGATCAGGAGCGGTACATGCCGCGTCGTGCCGCCGGCCAGAGTCACCGATGGTTCATATGAGTCGTAGGCCGGATCGAATACGATCACTTCGTCGCCTGGGCGCACGAGTGCCTGGATTGTGCTGAAAAGTCCCTCTGTTGCGCCGGTGCAAACGGTTATTTCCGTGTCCGGGTCTAGCCTGCGGCCCTGCACGCGCTCAGTCTTGCGGGCGATCGCTTCGCGCAGGGCGCCCACGCCGGGCATCGGTGCATACTGATTGGCGCCGTGTTTGAGGTGGTAGGCGATCCGGTCGGTCAGTTCAGCCGGCGGATTGAAACTCGGAAATCCCTGCGACAGATTGATGGCGCCACATTCAGCGGCGAGCCGGCTCATGACGGTGAAGATTGTCGTACCGACGTCGGGTAATTTGCTGGAAATGGACGCTTGCATGTTGCACCGACATTGACACTCGGCCGATCGCTGTGTCAATCCGTAGCTGTATCAGTGAACACGATTTCGATTGCGTTTACTAGGGCCTCTCGCCAACCGAAATCGAAGCGTAGCTGCAGCTGACGCTAAAACTGAGGCTGTAACGGGGATACGTTACAATCAAACGCGGTCATCAGGAACGGAGTTTGCCTTGGACATCGCCCAGCCATTTATCCGATTGCCGTTTACGTTCGATGCTAAGCGTCTTGCCGATGAGGTAAGTAATCTGCCGGAATCGGCCTGGATGGTCCATCCGACTCGCATGAGCGGCAACTCCGCGGTCGCACTGCTCTCGCGTGACGGTGGCGACAACGATGACTTCGATGGGGCTATGCGTGAGACGCCGCATCTGCACGCATGCCCGTATACGCGGCAGGTGATCGCGAGCTTCGGGGAGGTGTTCGGTCGGTCGCGATTCATGAAACTGGCGGCCGGGGCCGAGGTGGCTCAGCATGTCGATTTCAATTACCACTGGTACACGCGCGTGCGCATTCATATCCCGGTCATTACGAATCCACAGGTCACATTCTATTGCGCCGACCAGAATACCCATATGAAAGCCGGCGAGTGCTGGATCTTCAATTCCTGGCGTCGGCATCGGGTGACCAACGAAAGCGATGCAGACCGGGTGCACCTCGTTATAGACACAGCCGGCTCGTCGCGCTTCTGGCAGCTGGTCCGCGATATGCAGCAGTACGATACGCTGACCGAAGCCGAGAAGATCGACGAGCGCCTGCGGTTCTTACCTTACGAGCCGGACAAACAGGTCGAGATTCTCACCGAGAAATATAACGTCGCCCCGGTCATGGCGCCCGGTGAGGTGGATGCGCTCGTCGACGGCGTGGTTCGCGACTTCGAACAGAACCCGCAGAACGATGCGGGCCTCGTGTCGAGCTACAGGACGATGCTTTCCGACTTCGCCAAAGACTGGCGCGAGGTGTGGCATCTCCACGGTTATGAGGAACAAGGCTGGCCGAAATATCAGCAGGCGATCGACAAGGTAACCGCCCAGCTGCACCCGAATCCGCGGGCATTGATTACGCAAAGCAACAAGATTGGAGTGAATCCGATCATCGTGCAACGCATACTGCGGGCCGCACTTGCGGTGGACAAGCTGGATCAGTTCGTCGGCTCGCCCGGTGCGAAGTCATAATCGAAGAGCTCCAAATCACCCTTGTAATAATTGCCGACGATTTCACGGAGTTCGTCATCGTAGTATTCCGTGTACGCGGCATGCTTTGACGGATTCTTGCGCGTGAGGTTCGTTGTCGCTATGCCGATGCGCGCACAGATTTCGTCGTAGGATTGTTGCAGCGTCTCGTAACGTCCGACCAGGTCCAGCGCGATTTGGCCGCCGGTGTCCGTGAGCTGCAGGTTCTGTGGTTTGACGAGAATCCGCTCCCGGAAGCGCGGTCGCGACAACGCCTGCTTCATGAACGGTATGGCCGACGCCGCGAAGTTGCTGTTCTCCCTGTTAAGAAAGAAGCAGGTTGAGACATAACGGTCGAACGGATTGCGGACGAAACCGAATTTGAAGTACGACTCCCATATATCTGGTTCAAGATGCGGCCGGATCTGATGTGCCGAGATGTGGCCGTGCTGCAACTTTGCGATTTCCGGAATGGGTAAGTACTGTTTGCCAAACAGGACCTGCTGTTCCCAATCATCGGGTCCCAGGTGTTCTCGCAGTGCCAGGCGGATCGCATGCGTAGCCGTCTTGGGTACGGCGAAGAAGATGAACTTGTGTTCGTGAGAAATGATCAAGTCGGTCAGGCAAGCGGATATCGTGCCAGCACGTCAGGGCCCAAAGCCTCTTTGAGCGGGCCGAGCCAGGGCTCGAAGTGACGCCATTGCTCGAGTCCCGATTTGTAGATCGGCTGGCGCACCTGTTCGGCGCTCGGCGTGCGGATGCTGCGCTCGGTCTTGTGAAACTCGATACAGGCGTCCTCAAACGGCAGCCCGCAGAAATCGAGAATGCGTCCGACCTGCGTATCCAGATCGTCGACAACATCCTCATACTGCACGTGCAACACAAAGCCGGGCAGGACCTCGTCCCAGTGATCCATGAGTTTGACGTACTGCCGGTAATAATTGCCGATGTCGCGAAGGTTATATGAGAACTCCTGGCCTTCACCGAATAACTGTTTGAAGCCAGAGAAGCAGCACGCCATCGGATGCCGGCGCGCATCAATTATCTTGGCGTTCGGCAATACAAGCTTGATCAGACCGACGTGGAAGAAATTGTTGGGCATCTTGTCGGTGAAGTAGGGTGCGTTGCCCCGATACGCGCGCGTATCTTCAATAAATTGCTCGCCGAAACGGCGAAAATAGCTGTCCTCCAGATCGGTCAGTATCTTCGGATATCGCGGCTTGCCGTCCGCGGCAGGATCGCGTCCGCGGAGGCGTTTGGCGAGATTCAGGATATTGTGTAACTCCATCGTGCCATCAACCTGCGAGTGCGATGACAGGATTTGTTCGAGCAGCGTCGAGCCAGCACGGGGCAAACCGACAATAAATATCGGATCGGGCGCCTCGAACCCAAGTCCTTTTTTGGCGTCGAACAGTTCTTTGGTGCAGACCTCGATCTGAGAATCGATCCGGACGGACAGCGGCTTCTCGTGATGATGGGTTGCTTTTTTCTTCAGAGCATTTCCTTTCTCATAGAACTGCATCGCAGATTCGTACGACTGCAGGTCTTCATGGGCTTTGCCCAGCGCGAAGCAGACCTGAATGCGATCATCCTCGTGCGTCGTGTCAGCTGCCTCGATTGAGCGCATTTGCTCGATTTCGGCGTCGCTGAACCGGTACGACTTCGTGTTCGCGAGGCTCCAGTAGGCATCACCGTGATCCGGCTTGATTTCGTAGGACTTGCGATACAGCTCGACCGCTTTGTCGAAATCACCGTCGGATTTGTAGACGTGCGCTAGTGACACTGGATAAAAGTGGTTCTCCGGACTCTTATCCATCAACTTTCTGTAGCTTGCTTTGGCGGCCTCGTTGTCGCCGATACCCATACATGCGGAAGCATATAACGCCCTGATAGTCTCGAGATCGTCGGGATATTTCTCAAGTAGCACTTTGGCCTCTTCATGCGCCTTATGAAACTTCTGCGTTCTGAGCAGGATATTGACGTACTGGATCCGCGCATTACGGTGCTCGGGCTCGAATTCGACGCAGCTCTCGAGCAGGAATTCGGCATCATCGAACACGTTGTTGCGTGTAGCTATTTCGGCGAGCAAACGCATGCCTTCGACATGGGTTTTATTGGATTTCAGAAAATAGCGACAGAGTCGTTCGGCATCGACAAGCCGGTCCTCCGACAGATAACTGATGACGGTCAGGAGTTCGGCTGGCAGGGTATTCAGGAACGTGATCTGGTCCTGGGCTCGTTGGCGCTGCCTGGTATTGCCGGAATCTTCATAGAGCTTGGCGAGGGATTTCCAGCTATTGATCAGCGAGGGATCGCAGGCGACAGCTTTTTCGAATGCGATTCCGGCCTGCAGGTAGTCTTTTTGTGCTATCCGGTTATAGCCGGCTTCCTGGTGGGCACGGCCAAAGTTCGGTTTCTGCGCGAGGATCGTCTCGATCGTCTCGAGCGCTCTGGTCCACTCGTGCTGGATTCTTTGCGTAACTGCCAGCGTGTAGCGCGCTTCCGTATTATCGGGGTCGTCACGCAGCAGGCCCGCGACGATTTCCTCGGCTTTCTCGGGCTTGTCCTGGCGCAGCAGGCTTTGCGCTTCTTCAAGTCTGTGTGGGACGGCGGTGGCCATATTTAATTAGCAACTACGAACGTTTGATGACGAAAAAGGGCGAACCGAAGTTCGCCCTATTCATTATCCACGACTCTCTTAGCTATTCATAATCGAGGTTGAACCGAATACCGATGGTAAATGGCCGCTGCACGGTAATTTCCGGCGTGAATTTGCCGGCCACCTGGACGATCGGTGCTTCTTCGTTGGTGAGATTATCGAAAAAGATTTCGGCGCCCCAATTGTCCTTGTTGATACCAAATGCTGCATTGAGCGTTGTTGCGCTCGGGTTTATATACCGGGCATTGTTGGGCAGGCGGAAACCACCGGCGCCATCCGGAATTGGCACGGTGCCGAACGTGCCGCCTTCATTCTGTAACGACAGGCCGGACCGCCTTCCGGTCTGCTGAAACAACGTGTCCTCGAAAAACTCGGCGCTGCCGATCACCGCGCTGACCGTTTCGCCGCGGTGATTGAGGCTCGCCGATATGTAAGCATCGGCCCCGAAATTCTCGAGATAAAAATCGTACCGTCCACGGAGATTTCCCGATAACGTTGGCGCCCATGGCAGCTCGCTGCCAACCGGAACGGCGATACCGTCAAGCTGCGAGTTCAGGCGCGTGATTTCAGTGTCGAGCCAGGAGAAAGCGCCCATGAGCGTGAAGCTGTCCGCAATCGCCCATTGGAAATCTACATCGAGCCCGTTGATCTCGGCATCGCCCACGTTCTCGATAAAGAACAGGAATGCGACGTTAGACGGGTCGAATCGCGATACCTGGAGATTACTAATTTCCGATTGATAGTAGGTTGCGTTCAGGCGCAGCCGCTGGTCAAAAATGTCGCCTTTGAAACCGAATTCGATATTCTCCAGAGTATCGGTCACGGCCGCAGCGGGAACAACATAGCCTGTAAATACGCCTGCCTGGTTAACGGCAAGTTGGCCAGCATTTCGGTTTTGCGTTGCCGGTCGATAACCCTCGGAATAGGCGGTATATACCATCATGTCATCGTTAGGCCGATAGTCCAAAGAGGCCCTGACGATCGTGTCGCTCTCATTTGTCGATCCGTCTCCCTGGATATCGCTGATGTCCAGGCGGCCCTCCTGAATCGCGAGCAAGGTCGCTGCATTACTTCCGCCGCCGCGGAACAGATCGCGATTTCCATCAGGACTGCGCGCGTCAAGTATGATGTTTTCATCGCCAGTGGCGCCATACTGTCCCAAAGTCTGCAGGCGCAACGTCACGTCGTTACTGTAGCCGGTGCCGTTGCAGCGGCCATCGGGAGTTTCGAGGGCAGCAGATCCTATGCCATAACGACATCCAAACGAGAAGTTCGACGCGCCCTGCAACTGAGTGTCCAGATCGTAGTTTCGGGCACTGACCGATACGGCTACCGCGTCAGAAATATCGAATTGGAGCTCCCCGAAGAACGCAATCTCATCTTCCGTTCGCGTAAAGTCGTTGAAAAAAGTCGTCAGCGGGCTCCGCGGTCCGGACGTAGTCACACCGGCTGTCGGAAGTGTCGTGTTGCCAAGTAAGAAGCCATCACCAGAGTTATCGTTGTAGTAGCTGCTTATATGTTCACCAAACGCCGCGTTCGTCGAGAAATACTGGAATTCGCCGGAATGATTTGTCTCGATATCGTTTAAATAAACGCCAGCTAAAAAGCGGAAACGGTTATCGGCATCCGAGGTGACACGAAATTCATGTGTCGTGCGTTCGTTCTTCGTGATTTCAAGGTATTGTTTCGTCGGGTCATAGCAGTTATTGACATCTGTAGCGTCGTAAATATTACCGCTACACAGATAATAAGTGATGTAACCGCCGCCATTGTTGTAAAACGTGTAGTCAATGATGCTGTCGACGTCTCTGGTCAGGAATCCACCCGTATACACGAGGTCGAGATTCGCGATACGCCCTTCCAATGTCCAGGTCGTCAGGCCAAATTCGTCGCTGTTGTAGTTGGGCGAAAACTGAGCCGATTTATCCTCGCCGAGACTCGGATCAACCAGAAATGTGCCACCGACTTCGAGCGATTGACCCGTATGCTGGATCAGGATGTCCCATTCATCGTTGATATCGTAGGCGAGGCCGAATCGGGCACCGCGATAAACTGCTTCGTTCCAGTCATCCTGCACAAGCGCGCCATTATTAGCGCTTACGACGGAGTCGGAACCGCCTGCCACTTGGCTGCGAGAGGTCATCGGCGGCCCGAATCCGGCAGCGTTGTTACGGTCTACTACAATCCCGCTAGGCGTAAACGTCGCTTCGACATTGTCGATCCAGCCGCCCTGGCTGTCCGAATAGACGACGACGCGAGTGGCCAGTTTGTCGGTTAGCGGGATATTGATGTAAGCATCTACAGCAGCGCTATCCGAGCCGCCATCGGTAACGCCGTACTTGGCGTTAAATCCGGCCGCAAACACTTCCTGCTGCGGTCCTTTCGTGATCAGGCGCATGGTGCCTGACTGCGAGCTGGCGCCGAACAGCGTGCCCTGGGGGCCGGCCAGCACTTCGATCCGTTCGAGATCGACTGCATAGTAATCGAGATTGCGTGCGCCGAACGACACGGGCTGGTCGTCGACGTAAAGTGCAACACCAGGCGCGGTGCCATTCGCCGGGCCGATGGTCACAGATGTCTGGTCGGTTGCGGCACCTCGAATGAAGACCTCTTTCTTACCGGGGCCGTTACCGGATGCTGCAACGTTCGGCAGGAATTCGACGTACTTATCGAACGTCTCAACACCAAGGTCCCTGAGGGTGTCACCACTCATCGCCTGCACGGACACCGGGATATCCTGCATGCTGGCCTGGCGTTTGGTTGCCGTGACCGTGATCTCCTCGAAAACGCTCTCCGAATCTTCCTGAGCGCTCGCCGCGCCACCGCTAAGCGCGATCGCAACGGCTGCAGACAATACTGTTTTGGTCGGTCTGATCTCTTCGGACATACTATTCCCCCAGGCGGAAAGGTCTGATTCTTTTGGTGGTTTTCCGGTGCGTGCGGCGATGGTTGTCGCGCACAGGCTTAGATAAGCGTCGCAACTATACCACGAACCGGAGCACGGTCTCTCAAAAAACGACCCAGTCTGTCCTGATAACGACATATACTCGATACTCCGGGCGGTATTGTGTCTACGCTGTCGCCGCAGCCGCTAACCCTGGGAAATCGATTGCAACAAGAAGCCAACTCAGCGCCCGCGCACCCGGACATTGACCACGAGATCGGGCAGGACAATATCCAGGTCTTCGGCCTCGATATTCATAATCCGGTGTTTATGATTTCGGCCATCCTCGTCGTCGCGTTCGTCGTCGGCACCCTGGTATTTCTCGAATCCGCCGGACCCGCTTTCAGCAATCTGCGAGTTTGGATCACGTCACGGTTCGACTGGCTGTTCATGATCGGCTCGAACTTCTTTGTCCTATTTAGCTTGCTTGTCGCTTACAGCAAGCTCGGTCGCGTTCGTTTCGGCGGTCCCGAAGCACAACCCCGTTATGGGTACCCCGGGTGGCTCGCGATGTTATTTGCAGCAGGCGTCGGCATCGGCTTGATGTTCTTCGGCGTGCTCGAGCCCGTCACGCACACGCTGAATCCACCGCTCGGCATCGATCCGGCCGATCGGGCGACGGCGCAGGCCGCCGGCATGTCATCGGCAATCCTGCACTGGGGGCTGCACGCTTGGGCCGTCTATGCGGTTGTGGGGCTCGCGCTGGCATATTTCTGTTTCAATCGCGGCTTGCCGCTGACGTTGCGGTCCGCGTTCTATCCATTGTTCGGCAATGCGGTCTGGGGACCGTTCGGCCATATTGTCGATATCACTGCCGTGCTTGCGACGATATTCGGTCTGGCGACGTCGCTCGGTCTCGGCGCTGAACAGATCGCGGGCGGACTCAATTACCTGTTCGACATCACGCCGACGGGCACGACAAAAGTGGTTCTGATTGCGTGCATCATCGCCATTGCGCTCGTGTCCGTGATCGCGGGGCTCGACAAAGGGGTCAAACGACTCAGCGAAATCAACATGGGTCTTGCCGGTATACTGCTGCTGTTTGTCATCATCGCGGGTCCGACCTGGGTGCTTGCGAAAACCGCTGCGAAAGCCACAGTCGATTACCTCTACTATCTGCCCCAGCTCAGCAATTGGGTAGGCCGTGACGACACGGCTTTCTACCACGGCTGGTCCACGTTCTACTGGGCCTGGTGGATCGCCTGGTCGCCGTTCGTTGGCATGTTCATCGCGCGAGTCAGCTTCGGTCGCACGGTGCGTGAGTTCATCACCTGGGTGCTGATCATCCCGACCGTGATCGGCATCATCTGGATGTCGACCTTCGGCGGTACGGCGCTGGACCAGCTGTTCACCGATGGTTATCGGGGCGTTGCCGATGCCGTTCCCGAACTGGCGCTGTTTAAGATGCTGGAGGGCCTGCCATTTACACAATTAATGTCTGTAGTCGGCCTCGTGCTGATCGCAATCTTCTTTGTCACATCGGCCGATTCGGGCGCGCTGGTCATCGACATGATCACGGCCGGCGGCAAGATGGACGTGCCAGTCCAGCAACGCGTGTTCTGGTGCGTGCTCGTCGGCCTCGTTGCGATTGTTTTGTTACTCGGCGGCGGCATCGCCTCGTTGCAGGCGCTGGCGATCTCGGTCGGACTGCCATTCTGCGTCGTATTGCTCGTGATGTGCGCGAGCATTTATAAAGGACTGCGCGAAGAAGACGTCTGAGCCGGACGGCGTCACCTAATCGGCCGGCGGTATCAGCACGAGTTTCCCGGTGTGCTTCTTCGCCAGAAAGTCCCGCTGTGCGCTGACGATGTCCAGTAAGGGGTAAGTTTTGGCGACGAGCGGCCGGATCTCGTTGCGCTCGACGTAATCGATCAGGTTAGTGAAGATTTCATCAGGTTGATATGTGCTGCCGAAGAATGTCAGGTCCTTTAGATACAGCGTGCGCAAATCCAGTTCGACAATCGGACCGGCGATTGCGCCGGATGCCACGTAGCGGCCGCCGGGCCTGAGAATCTCGCACAGTTCCGACCAACCCGGGCCGCCGACAAGATCGACGACGACATCGACCGAACTGACACCGAGCTCCGCAATTAGGGACAGACCGCGATGCACGACGCGATCGGCACCTACGGCCATTACGTCGGCTGCTTTCGTTTCGGCCGCGACCGCAATGATCTCGGCACCGCGCCGTTTCGCGAGCTGCACGGCGGCGGAACCGACGCCGCCCGAGGCGCCTGTGATCAGGACCCGTTCGGCTCCGACGCCCGCGCGTGTCAGCATGTTTTCGGCGGTGGAATAAGCGCAGGGGAGGGACGCCAGCTCGCTATCGCTCCAGTCGCTCTTGACGTGCAATGCCTGCTTTGATTCGACCTTCACATACTGCGCAAAAGCGCCGTCCATTTCGGAACCGAGCGTGACAAAAGCAAACGGCGCCGCCGGGTCGTGCAGGCTCTGCATCGGCCGGACCAGCACGCGCTCGCCGATCCGGCCGGCATCGACGCTATCGCCGACGGCAACGATCGTGCCGCAGCAGTCCAGTCCCTGAATGCGCGGAAAGTCCATGGCGGCGCCCGACCAGCTGCCTTCGGCAGTCGCGTCGATGTTGGCGGCGCTGTCGTTTGTCGCACCGCGCACGCTCTTCGCGTACCAGCCGACGCGCGTATTGATATCCGTGTTATTGACGCCGGCCGCGGCGACACGGATCAACACCTCGCCGGTGGTTGGTGCGGGCGTTGCTATGTCGGTTCGATAAACGAGCTGCTCGAAGTCGCCGTGACCGAGCAGCTGCACGCCGGCCATGGTCTCGGGAATGACCTGTGACATTACTCGCGATAGCCCGGCGAGCGTTGGTCGACGAGGCGCAGCAGGGCCGGCCACTCATATTTGCCGAACGGGAAGTGCTCGTATTGCTGCGCCGCCTGCTCACACAATTCGGCGCCCGGCAGCTCGTAGGCCCGGCCGCTGGCGAGCACCTGCATCTGCACTTTGCAGGCGCGCTCGAGGTAGTACATGTGCATGAACGCCTCGGCCACGGTGGTGCCTGCCGTCAGCAAACCGTGATTGCGCAGGATCATGGCCATCTTGTCGCCGAGGTTGGCGGCGAGACGTTCGCGCTCGTCGGTATTGATCGCCAGGCCCTCGTAGTCGTGATACGCAATGCGCTCATAAAACGGCATTGCGTCCTGGATCATCGGGATCAATCCTTCCTTAAGGACGGACACGGCCAGGCCACCTTCCGAGTGGCTGTGCATGACGCAGTGGACGTCGGGACGCGCCGCATGAATCGCGCTGTGAATCACGAAACCTGTGAGATTAATGTCTTTTTCGCTGCTTGCCGAGCCGGGATCGATGACGTTGCCATCCAGATCCAGGGCGACAAGATTGGACGCCGTCACTTCGTCGAAGCGCAATCCGAAGCGGTTGATCAGGAAATTTTCCGTATCGGGCACTTTCGCCGTGATGTGATTCCAGACGATATCCGAAAAGCCGAACAGGTCGGCGAGCCGATAACACGCCGCCAGATCGATGCGCATCTGCCATTCGGCCGCCGGGTAGCGGGCCCGAGCTGTCGTTTCATGCAGTGTCATAGACGTCTCGCTTTTTTCGCTCCAGCCAATAGCCCGACTGTACCGCAATTTTTGATTGACGCTATATGGCACGCTGTCCAGAATAGTCGCGCAGTCCTGAAGACTGCGTCGAGGTCACCTGGGGAGACCGCACAATGGCGCGACGAGCGGGCGGACGACAAGCGAGGAAGGCACTGCGCAGCGCTCCGCTTGCCGAAGATATCAAACCGGTACATCCTGGCGAATCCGGTGGCCGGTACAAGCCGCTGGCGGACGCCGACGTTGCGGCAATCGACGCGAACATCTTTCGCATACTCGACGAAGTCGGCTTCAATGATGCAACGCCGCATTGCATCGAGGCCTGTACGTCGGTCGGTGCGGTGCTCGGTGACGACGGGCGCCTGCGCATGCCGCGTACCGTCGTCGAAAATGCGCTGGCCGACGCCGAACGCAATCTGATTCTCTACGGCCAGGATCCGGCACACGATCTCAAGGTCAGCGGCAGCCGCGTGCATTTCTCGACAGCAGGCGCCGCAGTAATGATTGCAGACTCGGCCAACAACAGTTACCGCGAGTCCAAAACGCAGGATCTCTATGATATGGCGCGCATCGTCGATAACTGCGAGCACATCCACATGTTCCAGCGCATGTGCGTGCTGCGGGATGTCGCCGACAACTATGAGATGGATCTCAACACGACGTACTGCTCGGTCGCAGGGACGAGCAAGCACGTCGGTGCCAGCTGGACGCACTACACGCACCTCGAGAAGACGCTCGAGATGCTGCACATTATCGCGGGTGGCGAAGACAAATGGCGCGCGCGGCCATTCGTCAGCCAGTCGAACTGTTTCGTCGTGCCGCCTATGAAATTCGCACAGGATGCGCTCGAATGCCTGCGCGTTGCGGTCGAGGGCGGCATGCCCGTGCTCTTGTTGTCCGCTGGTCAGGCCGGTGCGACTACGCCCGCCTGTCTTGCGGGTGTCGTGTCGCAGGCCTGGGCCGAATGCCTCGGCGGCCTCGTGTACGTGAACGCGATCAAGCCCGGTGCGCCGGCGATCCTCGGTGCCTGGCCGTTCGTGTCAGACCTGCGCACCGGGGCGATGAGTGGCGGTTCGCCGGAGCAGGGGCTCTTGTCGGCCGCTTGCGCGCAAATGGGCCTGCACTACGATCTGCCGTTCGGCACTGCTTGCGGCATGTCGGATTCGAAATTGCCCGATTACCAGGGCGGAGCAGAGCGTGCCTACACTGTGCTGCCGCCGGCGCTCTCGGGTGCCAACATCGTCTATGAGTCGGCCGGCATGTATGCGAGTCTGTTGGGCGCGTGTCCGGAAAGCCTGTTGCTCGACAACGACGTGCTCGGTGCGGCGCTGCGCATCACCCGCGGAATCGAAGTAAATCCCAGGACTTTAAGTTTCGAAAACCTGAAGGACGTGTGCACGGGCGGGGTGGGTCACTATCTCGGCTCCAACGAGACACTTGCGGTTATGCAAAGCGAGTACATCTACCCCAATTTCGGTGATCGCAGCAGCCCGACTGAGTGGGCGGACGCCGGTAAGCCAGTAATGCTCGAGCGAGCGATTGAAAGACGCAACGAAATCCTTTCGACGTATTTCCCCAAGCACATCAGCGACGAGACGGACGCGCAGATTCGCGAGCGATTTCCGATCGCTCTGTCAGCCACAGGGTCCGGACGCGCCTGACGCGGAGATGCGGAATTCAAAAGAAGTGGACAATTGCGGGATCATTTGAGCCTGCAGGTACTGCTTCGAATGAACCTGTGCATCGCCCAGGCAAACAACGGCAAGTTCAAGATTATCAAGTCCCTGGGGGCAATTGATGCAACGGAATGCATGCAGGGCATCGAATAGGCAAACAGGGTTCGCAGACCGGCAAGGGTCGCCGGGAACACGGGTGCCGGCAACGGATTGCCGAGCGCAGGGAACTGACGCGAGAACCTAATGTTCCGAGATTTCGTAGACCCGGATACTCGCAATGAATGGATTGTCCTGGGCGATTTTCTCCGCCTCATCGAGGCTCTCGGCATTGATGATCGAGTAGCCCGTGATGGAATCCATGCCCATGGGCAAGTCCCGGGTTCCGCTATGCGATATTTCCCGCGCGCCACCGTGGAATCCGCCCTGGTCCACGGTATTGCCGGCGACCGATTCAAACCATTTGCCCCAGGCTGCCATGATCTCCGGGGTGGGTTTTTCGAATCCGAAATGCAGCAACATGAATCGTTTCAATTCGCTCTCCTCGTGGCGATTTGTTCCGCACGGGCGACGGGCCCGCACCAGCGCCCCAACCGTAGGCCTTGACGTACCAGCTGTCCAGCCTCGGGATGCGCGGCAGGTGCCGTCATGCAGATACGCCAGGCGATGCACACCTCGGCTGTCGGCCAGGACCGGCTAGCTGGCGAACGTAGGTGTCACGGTGTGGACATGGGCGTGCTCGCTGGCAGTGCAGACGTCGATATAGTTTCGACTCTGATCGAATTTTCATCTTTCAGCTGTTGCCGCAGCCAAGCTAACACGTCATCCTGCTCGCGGAGCGCCTGTATCGTTGGGCTGCTCTCAAGCGCGTCTGTTCCGATGGAATCCGCGCGGAGCTTAAGGTGGGCAAATACTGCTCGCCGGCCCCGACTCACAGACTTTACTGCTCCATGCGTACCTCGACTCGGGTCGAAGACCGCTGGAAGGAGTTTCAATCTCACTGCGCCGCGCACATTGCCACCGATGCCAAAGATTCGCTCGTTTTCCTGGTCGAGCTTGATGACGATGTCGCAATGAGAGCGAATGCCAGTGCCGAGGTCTCGGTGCCGCTCGGCGATGGAGTGATATTTGGGCCGCCGTGCGAAACAAAGCAAATCGCCAGGTTCGATCGGCATCTCTCCGACATCAAATGCTATGTAGGCAACCTGCGATTCATCCTTATCGCGTGCTGCAATGGCCTGGTCAATGTACGTATGGTGGGCGATCGCGCGCCGAAACTGACTTTCGTCGCTCAGGCCACCCTCGCACATGACCCAGGATACGAATGCGGCGGACCATGGATCCCGCCATCGGGCGGCAACTCCATTGTGCCCCTTCCAGATTGCGTTCTGTCGACCCAGTATCCAAGCGCCATCCGGTGTAACCGACCAATACCCGGCGATAGAGTCCGCCACACGCGCTGACTCCTCAGGATTGAGCAAGGAAGTGTGGCGCCATGACCGTCGTCGCCGCCGTTCCGAATCGACGATATTTGTTTCATCCAATACCTGAAATCCAAAGAAGCCCCATTCCTGGACAGCAATATCGACTATCCTGCGCCGCAATTCCGCTCTGGGTACTGCTCGGCATGAACTATGGGTGATACGCATGTCGCCCGGAGGGCCGTCAACACGTCCAGACGGCGCTAACACTTCTAATTGTTCTGCGGAAAGTCGGTCGCTGCGTACCTGCTGTGCGTGCGCTCCAGATGCAACGATCAGCGCAGCGATTAATAAGACAATCAACTTACTCATACAACTCGCACAACCCGTGTTTTCGATGTGAATCCGGCAGATTCGATGCTGCCGGGCCGGTTGAAACCGCAGCCTTAAGCGGACGCTTCGATTAAGCCGTGGATTTGAAAGCGCGTGCCATTTATCCAGCCAGCTTGAAAGCAGTCGCCAAGGTGACGGAACAATCAACTTCCCAAATCAGTAAATACACCAACGGCGAGTTCCGCCCACAAATACAAAAAAGCTGCTACAAAAATACACCCGATAAGCAATCGGTGTTTACGTGGTGCTTTCCTCACTGCCAATACGAACAAGCTGGTAACGCCAAACAAAAGAGATCCCATAACAATGAAATCTGTCTCGTCCCACTTAACTTCGGTTGTGAATTGCATAGCGATTAAAGGCAACAGCAATATCGCACCCGTAGCAAGCGCGATCCAGATAAAGACACTGTTGTGAAGCATCAGATCATTAACTTTTTGCCTCATTCATCATCCCTCTCAGCAGCTGAATAACTACGGCCGGCAAATCTACCAATGACCGCTGCGGGTCAGCAGCAGCCGTTCAAACCAAGTTTAGCCGATTATCTGATTTCGGGCGCATACCGGATGCTCAAGACGTGATTCTCGAAGTCTCTCGGCCGAGTTTTTGATGCCCAGGAACGAACGTCAGCTTTCACCAATAGCAGCCGTCCGATCAGGCTAGAACCGGCGATTTCAACCGGCAGCTGCCGGCCAGAAGCGGACGCCGCATCTCAAAGATTAGGTATTCGCTATTGCCAGATCGAACCCATTTCATTCTGCAACGCCGTGTAAGCTGCGTCGAGGGACATGATCAATTCCTCATCCAATATGGAGTCGTTGTTATTGATGTCTCTCAACATGTGCGCATAATCGCCGGGGAAGCGATCCCAGAGGCTGTCCCTCGCAGCCTGCATGGCCGGTCGTCTGTGCCTGTATACGCCATCAATCTCAATCGAAGCGACGTACAGTGCACAGAAAACACTGAATCGATTTGACGCCAGGTCGTCGTCGCAGTTTCGATCTCCATTGACGTTTCTTTGGTCCTGCGATTCCAAAACTTGCTTGGCCTTTGCAATGATCGCGAGGTCAACATCTGAAACGGGGAAGTGCAGTCCTTGCCACTCCTCGTCATATCCATTAGCCACCCGAATCGCGAGCGGCATTACCATTAGATCTTCGATGCAATTGCCGAGAAAAAGCTCGTCATTCTGGCGGTCGAGGCGACACTTTCTATTGGGTTTGCCGTCCCAACTGAGTTTGAGCACGCCATTGTCGCGATCGTATTGGTGCACCGGCAGTTCGACCGCGGTCTTTCCGAACGGCACTAGCCTGACACGTAGACTGTCGCCGTCGTCAATAAAGTAATAGCGCCCCATTGCCACTTGACCGGAGGCCTGCGTGTAAAACCCGTAGCGCAAAGTTGGATTTGGTCCGTCGATAACATCCATCTCGTCCCACACCTGTTGGGACATCGCGCATGTTGGCATGAGTATTACAAGCGAGAATATGAAACGAAGACATGGCACAGTTGTAGCCCCCTATTCATCGTCTTTTTGTCAGGCTAACGAGCGACTGGCCGCACTGGGTCAGTAGCTGCCCTTTCGAGCTATTCTAGCTCACCGGTGGCTATGGGGCGGTAAGCAGACGATTTCAGAAGGGATTTCGAGGGCCCCGAAATCGAACTTCTGCTCTTACCGGCACCGGTCGTTCAATTAGCCCAAAACGGGCCGCTTCTCGGGGCAGCTAACGGCCAGAAGCGATCACAAAGATAACGTTCAGCCGCGACAGGCTTGCTCGCGATACTCGTTTACTGACGAGAGATTCTCCGTCAATAACTGTGTCTCGAGGACTTCACTTTGTCGTTGCACCGTCGTTACCAGATTATAAGGGAGTAGCCCAGGTGCTGGGTTAACCTTGCAGTGCAGTATTGCCAAGTCTAAGCGGTCACCTTATGTCGTATTTTTTAAATGATCGTCAAACGCAGCATAGCTTCTGAGATTATATTGGGTATTCTGTCAACTGGCACTTGACCGCAAACAATACGCGGCCCAGACTCTTCAGCGCTGTAACGGCAAACCTGTCGAAAGGTAGGGACGCAAAGCTTCCGGCCTAACGGTGAACAACCTAAGGTAGCGGGGTTGCCAGTGAAGGAATTTTCCTGCGAGCAAGCTGGGGTGTCGGCATTCTGACGCATCACTATCCAATGTTCGCTTCTCCTTTCTCAGGCGTTTGCGTCGCAACTGCGCGGTAACACCGCGCGATTCGATAAACGAAGGAGATTGGAGATGAAAGCAGTTACCCGATTCATGAAACCCGCGGTAATCCTCGGTGGATTGTTGATGGCACTGCCTATGGCCAGCATGGCCGACAAAGGCGGTAAGCCCAATACGAAAAGCGTGGCCACGACCGCGGCCTGTATTGAAGCTGATAGCTCTGTGCATGTCTACTCATGCAAGGCGCTATCCAACGTCGTGATCTGGTGCGGCAATACGTACATCAAGTATGACGACATCGGGCTGGATCCAGAGACAGGAGTCGAAGAGGAAATTTTCGACGACGTATTCGGCTGCGGGGACGCGGTCGGCCCAATTACCTATGTTTCTATAAAGTCAGGTAGCCAGAAACACAACAAACACAATGCTGATTACACGCCACCGGCAGACCTGCCGCCGGATGCTCCATCTGGTAGTGGGCTCTTTGTCGGCGACATTCCGAGCTGCCCCCTCGCACCTGAATTGATCCCAGTGCCCGGTGAATGCGTTATTGAACCGACTGATCCACCGCCTCCACCGGCAGGAGCATAGTAATTGCACTTCCAAACAAACCCCGCATCAGCGGGGTTTTTTTTCGGGCGGTATTTTTGGTCACTTGGGGACCACAAGCGGAGAATATAACACGAGTTACGCGAACGGCTGCTGTGAGTTCAGTAGCTGCCGTCTAAGACAATTCTAGCCCACCGACGGCTTTTAGGTGGTAAGCAGACGCCGTCGAGCAAGGTTTCCAGGGACTCGGGAGCGAACGTCGGCTCACCCCAACAGCGGTCGTTCAACTGGCTCAAAATGAGCCGATTCTCGGGGCAGCAAACGGCCAAAAGCGGAAGTACGAGTTTTAGTTTTCTACCTCTTGAAACCCAGCCGCCTGCGTAATTCCAGAAATTCGGGTTCTTCAAGCATCGGGTCATTGAGCCAGTTGTCGCGGAAGCGTGTAATTCTTCCAATTGGGACTCCTTCGTTTTCCTCTAAGTAGCCATCAACCGTCATCGTCCATTCGCGTAGCGCCCGCTCTTTGTCTCGAATTCCGAGAACCGCCCAGTCCAGAGATCGGCCGATTGGACGCTCAGCTTCGCCGTATATCTCTTCAAGCCGACTCAACAATTTTGCCGCCTGTTCCGCATCACCAAGCAAGCCGTACAAATACACTATATAGTCCGCACGATATGTGGCACGCGGTGACATGATCGAAACAGCATGATCTAAATTTTCTTTTGCTGCGCGACTATCGCCGCTAAGATACTCGACAAACCCGAGATTAAGATAGGCGAGGTAATTACCCGGATTGAGCCTTATCGCCTCCCGCATATTCCTGGACGCCGCCGCAAGGTCCCGCGCGTGCATATAAATGAAGCCGAGACGATGGTGAGCGAATGCGTTAGTTGGATCAATTGCCATGGCACGCTCGCCCAACCGGATCGCTTCGGTGTAGTCGCCACCTTTCTTAGCGAGGTAGTAAGCGTATCCGGTCAAGTTAAATGGGTCACCCGGACTGAGTTCTACGGCGCGTTCGTAAGCCGCACTCGCCTCTTCCTGACGAGCGTAGTAGTTACTATAGACGATACCGAGCACCGAATACGCCCCGTCAACGGTCGGTTCCAGCTCAATGGCTTTGAGCGCAGTCTCCTCGATGACAAGATCTGGTTCTAACCCCCCTGTGTAATAGGCCCAGGCGAGTGCCGCATAAGCTTCGGCATATTCAGGGTCCGCTGCAATAGCTCTCTCGAGCGACCCGATGATTGAGGGGAGATATTCTGGTCTGATTTGCGGGTTAGGCAAACTCTGGGCGTGCAGGTAGTGTTGGTAGGCTTCCGCTGATTCCGTCCCGCGATTCTCGATGCGCGACAGCTCGTCGGGCAACAACTGCACTCGCATCGCTGTCGCAATCTGCTTGGCGACCTCCGCCTGTATGGCAAATACATCGACGAGTTCCCGGTCGAACTCATCCGACCACAGGTGTGCGTCGGTTTTCCCATCAATGAGCTGGGCCGTAATCAATACCCGGCCATCGGCATACCGGACACTGCCCTCCATAACGGTTGCGACATTCAGTGCCTCTGCAATTTCAGGGATAGGTGGGCGATTTTCCTCATACTGCATCACTGAAGTACGAGAGATCACAATCAGGCCACTGATCTTCGCCAGCTGATTCAACGTGGAGTCATGAATGCCTGCGGCAAAGAACGCATCTTCAGGATCGAGACTCAGGTTGTCGAACGGCAGGACAGCGATTGAGTTCAGCGTTACGCCGGGCAGAATTTCCGAGGAGACATCTTCGACCGCGGCTTCGACAGGTACCGAAGATTCCACCACTGTTTCTGACTCATCGAACTCGACGCGATAAAGAATCCATCCGACCGCAATAACCAGTAGACCAATGAGAACATATTCAATCCCCTTACCACCGCGTTGTGCAGCAGCATTTTGTCCCTGGTCTTTTATGATCCCCTCGGCGGTAAGATTGAAAGCCCAACTAATGATGAGAGTGATGGGAAAACCAATCGCGAGCAGCACGATCACGAGGGTATCCACCCAGTCCGGTAAGCTCAGTGGCGCCTCTATGGAGGTGATTACTTGTACGAGCAACCACGCAACCACCGCGTATACGACAGCGACCTGAAAAACCTTGCGTCGTTTGACTTCCCCCAGGAACGACATACTGGCTCCCGACTGTTCTTATGTTTTGGATATTACTCGGATAGAGGCTCTGAAAGCCGAAAAATCGACGATTTCTCGCCAAACTCAGGTCAAATTTGGTTCTCGCGAGGAAAACTCTGGACGGCTGGTTTGGGTCAGTAGCAGCCCTTTAAGCCGATTCTAGCTCAACGGCAGCTTTGGGGCGCTTACCGGACGGTATCCCGCACGGATTTGGGTGACCCCGGGGTGCATGTCAGCTCTCACCGATAGCGGCCATTCGATATGCTCGGGAGTGTCCGATTCTCGGGGCCGAACCAAACGGCCACAAGCGGACCTTAGCCCCGATGCCTGTCATCGATACGATTGAAATACGCTCGCCTTACCGTCCGGACCGATCAGCAGAACGTCATACGGATCTAGCGCGCCGCCATACGCGGGACCGTCCATACCGGGTGAGCCGCGTGGCATCGCGGGGACCGACAGGCCGATCGCATCCGGCCTCTCATTCAGCAAGCGATCAATTTCCTTCGCCGGTACGTGGCCCTCGATCGCGTAACCATCAACTTCCGCGGTGTGGCAGGAGCTGAACCGAACCGGCATGCCGAGCCGCTTCCTCGCTTCACTGTTGCCTTCATCGTAACTCGTGACTGAGAAACCGTTGGCTTGAAGATGACTTATCCAGTCTTTACAGCAACCACAGGTCGGGCTTTTCCAGACTTCGATCGATTTAGAAGCCGCTATGGCTCTTCCTGGCAGCGTCGAGCTAATCGCAAGTGCACCGTATGCCAGAGAACCGACGAGCCGGCGACGCAAGGGATTAATTGTCTGTTTTCTTTTCATGATGCACTCGATTCTACGATACTAAATAAATCAAAAAAAATCTCGACACGTAATTATCGCCGTTTCGATGATCACTTTCCAGGTGCATTTTTCAGATCAATTTCTAAACGTCAGCCGTTATCCGAAGCGGTCGTTCAGCTCACTGGAAAATTACATAATTAAGAGGCAGCGATCGGCCAGAAGCAGACGCCCATCATATCGATCTTTGCATTATTTCGGCGAGTTCTGGTTACGATGAGGTCGGCTTAGCCGTGGATTGCTTATAAATGAATACCCCCAATCCACACAGAATAGCGCCTGCCGCCAGCAAGAATGCAGGATTGGACCACATCCATAAGCCTCGACCGATTAGAATCTTCTCCGGCTCTTGTGGATCGTAATGCAGAGCAACCCGATCACCGATCTTGTTAGCGTTAAACCACTGCGTTTTGTGAACGTCACGGCCCACGACGACGTGGTCGTCGAGCGTTGCAAATCTCGCTTCGACACTCCTTATTCCCCTTACTCCTACGTCGATGCCGACCACGACGCCGGTTGTTTCTACTCCTTGTGTCAAAAGATGCTGTCGTTCGGACAGTCCAGAGACACCAGCCGTGGATGCCACCACAGCCAGGAATAACATCGCCGTCAATAACAATTTCGAATTCACAGACTGTCTCATTTTGTCGAGTGACTGCAGGACAAGCGTTCAGAATGGGCCAGTGGCCCCTAAGTCGTCTCGTCGATCTGGTCGAGTCATAGAAAGAGCAAGAAACTATCAATCAGCTATGCAAAACGAGGAAACAGCCTGAGTGCATTTTCACGGTTAATTAAACGCATATCACTTTCGCTGAACAGACCCGTTTCTGCCAGCGCCTCGGCAAGTCTGGTACTGGTTTCGCCAGGCGGGAAGTCCGTCCCGAAGACAATCTGGGTCGTCGCTACCATCTCCATCAGTGCCAGCAGTGCACCGCGGTTATACGCGGACGCGGTATCGTAATAATATTTTCCCATCTCCGCTGTAAAACCGTTTGGCAGGGCGTCCGGTGCCCTGCGGCCCGCACTTTCGAGCCTTCTGAGTAGAAACGGGGCACTCCCGCCTGCATGGGACCAGATAAAACGAATATCGGGATATCGCCTGGCGTCACCGCTGAAGGCAATCCCCATCATCGCGCGCGTGGTATCGGTGCCATATTCTATCGTCCCAGGCCTTATACCCGGGGCGTAATCCAGGTTCCTGCAGCAGTTTGCGGCCGTGGGGTGGACAAACACCACGGCTTTTCGTCGGTTGAGTTCCTGCATCACCGGTCTGAAATCGGGGTTTCCTATCCACCGGTCACCGTAACTGGTTAAGAATCCCACACCATCGGTATTAAGTGTGTCATAGGCATACTCAATCTCACGAAGTGTCCCGTCGACATCCGGTAGCGGCATGGCTGCGAACAGTCCAAAACGAGAAGGATGATCAGACACGAGTCTTGCTCCATATTCATTACAGGCCCTCGCGAGTCGACGTGTCTCAGCCATGTCATCAAACCAAATTCCTGGATTTGTTATGGATATGATCGAGGCCGCCACACCTCCCATGTCCATATCCTGGATGGAATGTTCGGGAACCCATCTGGTGTTAGCAATATTGAGTAAAGGCCTGTCTTTGACATTGGCAACCCATGCCGGTGGGGCGAAATGATGGTGTACATCGATACGACGTGGTTTACTGCTACCCTTGGATACCTGAGCCTCAACCAGTCGTGAAAAAGGGACGGCCAGTGCCGATACAATTGCAGATTTTAGTAACGTACGTCTGTCTAGTTTATTCATCCCCCGCCTCCGTTTAGTGTATGTAAAGCATAATCGCCCATAATCCGAATTTGCTTACTCGTAAATGTATTGCAAACCCTGCAGTTAGTCTTGTTTTATTCCCGGCGCGCCAGTCATCGCATTATTTTATTTGCAATTTTGACCGGTTGAAATCGCAGCCAAAAGCGGTCGCGTATTCAGAATCAAATCAGCACGGCTTGGTGAGGAGGCTGTCAATTTCCGCACGGAACTCTGGCGATACTGTTGGCCGATAGTCACACGAATTTTCTGACGTATGCGATAAATTGGGGGAAACTAAGGGCAGCTAAGGGCCAAGAGCAGACAACTGGGCCGTCAATTGAACGTGGCAAGCTTGGCTTGTATGCGCATTGCTCTCCTCACAGGTCGGGACTAGTTGTTGACCAGATGTTCAGCCGTTTCCGACTGAATTACCGAAGATGCGTCAGGGCACCAATAAGGCCCAAAAATCCTGATCGCGGTGCCGGCTTGTCGGCCTTCGAAGGCTTGCCGTTATTCCGGTCGATTATTCCTCTATACGAGGGTTGACCTTAACGAAGATGCCGTCCGGATTATTCCTCCATACCCAAACGTGAAGTGTCCAGAGGCTTCCGTCGGTGAACGGTGTCCAGACATCCTCGTCTCCGGAAAAGCCTTCAGGAGCCGGCAACGTGCATGTGGGTGGTCCGCCACAGAGCGTCACATATTCAATCGAGCGCAATTCAGCTTTCCCGCCCTGGTTAGGTGCGCAATTTGCATAAATTAGTAGCTCTGGCTGAGTAAGTTCAAATGCTCCATCGAGATATCCGAGATTAATCAGGTGACACCCTACGCCAGCCAGGAAAAAATCAGCGTCGACATAACCATCTGCGTAAGCTGCATCGATATCATGATATTTGGCAGTCGCTCTGCGTGCCTGAGCCAGCTCCTGCCTGGTCTCGGAAGATAGTTTGTCGCTATCTGCGATAGCTATACCCGGGTATCCGACTATTGTAGCCAAAGCGCCGAGCGCCAATGGTATTAGCGAGTACCGAAGTGAGTTCTTCATTCTTCTTCTCCTCTATTTGCATTACTCGGCTGCTGATATTCAGCGTCCATTGCATCGCCGTATCCCTATAGTGTAGTACGAATTTTCTACCTCTGTTTCGGGTCGCAAGCCGACATTTTACCTCAGATCGTTCGACTGGCGGCTATGCGAACCGAATCGGTCATTCAGCCCTCGAAAGCATGAAAACCCAGTTTGCAACGTCTGCTCGCATCGAAAGCAGCCATTCGTTCAGCTTGCTGGTTACCGTCGCCTAACGGCCACGAGTAGTCCTTTCGAACCTGCAAGTCAAGTGGCATGATGACTCATCATCAGGCTGTGCAGTGAATGACCCGCTATGGTTGCGATCCAAATCGTTAGTGACGTGCCGTCTTTCGACATCCGAGTAGATGATCTGTCCGGCGAGGCAACGCGTGCTTTGTTAGCGCTACATCTCGCTGGCATGCACGCAGACTCCCCTCCCGGACATGTCTTCGCACTGGATCTGTCCCGCCTGAAAGTGCCCTGCGTAACGGTTTGGTCGGCTTGGGATGGATCTGCAATAGCTGGCATCGGTGCACTCAAGACGCTGGGAGACGGTACCGGCGAACTGAAGTCAATGCGGACAGCTCCGCTCTATCTGCGCAGAGGCGTCGGTGCCGCGCTCCTGGAGCACATTATTGGGGAGGCGCGCCATCGTGGAATGAGCAGGCTCAGCATTGAAATGGGGAGTGGATCCGCCTTCACACCGGCACTATCTCTCTATCTCAAACGCGGTTTTATCGAAGGCGAGGCGTTTGCTGACTACGCACGTAGCGATTTCAACCGCTTTCTTCACCTGACTCTATGACGTGTTGTCCGCTTTGGGCAGTAGCTGCCGTCTACGCCAATTCTAGCCCAGTGGCGGCTTTTGGGCGGTCAGCAAACGGCCAGGAGCCGACATTCAGCTCAATCCCGGTACGTACAATCTGCACAGCTGCTTTCGCAAAAGAGGAAAGGTCCGCAACTTATCTCGCGACGACGTTTTCTTCCATCCAGTTTATGAACTCTGGCCGGTAGCGATGCTTCGCGTTCTGCCAATGTTCAAACATTCCAGGCAGTTTTGAAAAATCGTTTTGCCAGCCTTGTGGACCAACGTCTTCAATCTCTATCAATCCAGCGTGATATTCTCGCCATGCCGACTGCCATTCATTTAGCACGAAGGCGTAGAAAAATCTCAACACCAAATCTTCATCAGGCGTCAATGGGCCCCCATTCTTGGCTTTCAGACCCCAGGCGCCGATCTTTATAAATATGCGACGCAACTCGTCGTTCTCCATAATTTGCAAATAGGCACCCTGCCTATGATCGGCTCGAATTGCCCTCCCTTGTGCTGCCAGAAATTCGTTGTTCTGCCTTAACTCAACAATCAGAAAAATAATTCCAGCAAGTACACCGGCATTGGCGAGGATGGTCAGCCATTTGATTAAGTTGTCCATATTCATATTGGTTTAACTCACGACAAAGAATTGAGTTTTCGTGGCATGGCATTGTCCCCTGTGGGTCAGTAGCTGCCATTCAGCCCAAGTCTAGCCGAACGGCAGCTATTAGGGGGAAAGCGGACGTGGTCGAGTGGATTTTTCCATGAGCCAGGATCGAATGTCTGCTCTCGCCAAAAGCGGCTATTCGGACAGTGCATAAATTGCGGATATGACCGGCAGCTACCGGCCACAAGCAGACGGAAGCCAATTGGGATCGTGGCATCGTTACGACACAGAGCTCCGCCAGTCACCTTCGAGCCGGAGTGGAAAAAGACGACAGCCGCAAGCCATAATACTCGCCGAGAACGGCCACATACGTATGCAATGGAGCGCGAGCATGGGGAGGGAATTTACAGCAGAGGAGCAACGGAAAGTAAGGCAGGCGTTGGCTCATGTGACCCCATGGAGTGGTTTCTGGTATTTCCTCATACCGTATCGCCGACGCGTCGTGCGCAATAATATTCATCGGGTCTTTGGGTCGTTTTTAAGTCGTGCAGAAGAGCTTCAGCTCGTCAAGGCGTACTACGGCCACTTTGTCAAGTTGGCTTGGGAGCTATTCATCGAACAACACCTCGTCAATTGGCGTAAGAGATTTGTGCCCGGTATTTTGAATATGTCCTACCTTACCAATGCGCTTCATCAGAAAAAGGGGGCGTTATTGCTGACGGCGCACACCGGGAACTGGGAATGGGGATTGATTCACGCTGCAAATCATATTGCGAAAGAGACCGATAGCCGTACGTATGTAATTTCCCGTGTGATTCGCCCTGCATGGATTCGTAACTGGCGCATCGGACGTCTCTTACGCAAAGGCGTTGTCGTGATTGAGAATAAGGCAGGCTCATTGCGCCATGTGATTCGTGCATTACGCCAAGGCAATGTGGTTGTCATGACTATAGACCAACATGCGGGGGCGGCTGCTTCAAACTCGGTATCGGTACCGTTTTTCGGTGAGGTTACACCGACGTTTGCAACTCTTGCTGAGCTGGCCCTGCGCACGGGAACTCCGGTAGTGCCGTTGTGTGTTTACAGGGACTATAAGTCTTGCCAACACGAAATGGCCTGTTACGAGTCAATTGAAATGATGGACGTGTTAGCGACGCGCCGAAGTAGCGAATCGGAAATCGACAAAGTCACTGCTTTGACGGCGGCATACAATTACGCATTGGAGCAGATGATTATCGAACATCCGGAGCAGTGGCTCTGGTCACACAGACGTTGGCGGGACCAATCAGATGAATCGAGCGTCCAACCCCGAGAGGGTGGGGCTGCCGCATGTGACAACAATTCCTAGACTACTATAAGACACCCGATATCGGCCCTGCCTTAACTCAAACATGCTGATGGGGCGGTCTTTGCCGTATTGTTCGTGCTTACGTTGGCGACCGCGAATGCCTCTTTCGCCTAGGCCCGCTCGACGCGGGCGATGAAACAGCCGCGCTTCGCATTGTGCAGATGGAGATATGCAACCGATTCTGTCGAGAATAGGCGATTGATGATTGTTTCAAGGTGCGGCCCTTCGACAATGTCCGCATCAACCATCATTCCGGCCGGATCAATGCTCGCACCGAGATAAGGCGAGTCCGTAGCATCTCCGGAACTTCATTCTTGCCGATGTTGGCCGAATTTGCTCCCTCTATGACAAATATCGCGTGACTCGAACGGTAAGGCGACAAGGCAGGTTGATGCTCGAAATTCATGAGTAGGACGTTGTCTCCTATTTCAGCGTCTCGTAAGGACACACGACAAGGAAAACCAGGCTTGCTGTCAACAGCTATGCGCTCGATCCCATACTCGGCCAGAACCCTTGGGTCCTTGCCGAACAAGTGGCTGAACAGACCGCTATCCAGGCTGCGTATTTGAAAGCTCATGACCCACTCCCAGAAGATATTGAGCAGCAGATTCTACAAATCTGCATCCAATAAACCAGCCAGATTCGGACGCGCAATTCAGGAATCTTGATTCGCCGGCTGACTCGGCACCAGGGGAGCAAGCGGTGCAGTGGAAGCAGTAGCAAAGTCCGCTTCTTTATCATTTCTGTGCAGCAAATACCTGTACCCAGTACATCCCTTTCTGGCTAGCCGGGTTGACTGCGTAGGTCACGCCCGTGTCGGAATACCGCGGGTTCATCAGGTTTGCGCAGTGCCCGGGACTTGCCAGCCACGTATTGACGACTTCTTCAGCCGTTGTTTGACCCGCTGCGACATTTTCAGCGACTGAACTCCACGTATAGTTCGCTCGCGTCGCACGGTCGCCCGGCATGCTTCCATCGGAACCTTTGTGGCCGAGGTAGCCGTGTGCTGCCATGTCCTGTGCGTGGGCGAGTGCCGCACTTTCCAGGGCGGCAACCTGCTTCAATGGCGTGGTGGCAGCGAACTTCTTGCGACCGCAGCTGCGTGGCTGTAAGCGTGCCTCGTTGATCAGTTCCAGCACGCGGTGGCTGACAGTGGAGGCATCGTGCGGGCCTGGAGGAGAAAAAGGCGCCGCCAGCACGATCCACACGTCTTCGCCACGCCGATAGACACCAATCTCACGCAAGTTTGCGTCGGTGACAATTTCACAGAAGCGCTGCGCAAGCACCCGCGTAATACCGTCGTCGCCTTTCGTGTTTCGGATGTGGATCGACGCCGACTGTTTGGCGCGATAGCCTGATCCTGACGTTGCCATTTCGAGCTCGTCTCCGGATGCCATGCGCCGCGCTGCATCGTCAAGCCGCGACTGCGCAAGTAGGGGCCGACCAACGGCAGACAATTTTCCGCAGCCTTGCGCACGGATCGCATTCGCGACATCAATAACATCGGCAACGCCACGGGTCGGCGCTACGGCAAGAGTCACGACGATCGCGCCGCCAATTATCAACATCCGATTCATGACTATTGGACTATACCGGGAAGTTCGCTCGCCTGGTCTGAGGCGCCACACCTAGCAACGGATGCGCTTGTTATCCGGGTCGTACATCGGCCGCAGCGAGGCATCCGCAGCATATCGAATTCCCGCGACTTCGATCTCGTAGTTACCGCTGGTCACTTCGGCTGGGTCTTCGCCTTCCCGGAGATGCACGTAGCCCAAGCCGATGCAACTACCCAGGCTGTGGCCGTACGCGCCCGAGGTAATGTGCCCGACGAGTTCGTCGTCGCGCCACACGGGTTCATTATGATAAAGCAGCGGCTCGGGGTCTCTGAGCCTGAACTGCACGAGCTGCCTGCCCACGCCCTTTTGTTTTTGTCCGAGTAATGCGTCACGACCAATGAAGCCGTCAGGCTTTTCGAATTTGACCGTGAATCCGAGTCCGGCTTCGAGCGGGGTGTCCTCGTCGGTGATGTCGTGGCTCCAGTGCCGGTAGCCTTTCTCGATTCGCAATGAGTTCAACGCATGATAGCCGGCGTGTGCAAGATCGAACGTCTTGCCTGCCGCGACGATCTCGTCGTAGACGCCAAGCATGAATTCGGTCGGCACATACAGTTCCCAGCCGAGCTCGCCGACGAACGTGATGCGCGACGCGCGAACCTTCGCATAACCGACCTCGATCTCCTGGCTTGTCGCAAACGGAAAGGCTTCGTGGCTCACGTCGTCCGGCGTCAGGGTCTGCAGCAGTTCCCGCGAGCGTGGCCCCATCAGTGAAATGACGCCCAGGCCCGATGTCACATTGGTCAGCACGCAATGAGCAGCGGCCGGGATGTGTCGCCTGAGCCAATGGAAGTCGCGCACTTCGGTTTCGGCTGCGGTCACAATCAGGAATGCGTCGTCGCTAAGGCGTGTCACAGTGAGATCGGCTTCGATGCCGCCGCGTTCATTCAACCACTGCGTGTAAATGAGTCGCCCCGGGGGTCTGTCGATGTCATTGGCGCACACCTGGTTCAAAACACCTGCTGCGTCGCGGCCTTCGAGCCGAAATTTCGCAAAAGAGGACTGATCGAACAAGCCCACGTTCTCGCGCACGGCTATGTGCTCGGCGGCTGAGTGCTCGAACCAGTTCTGCCGGCCGTAGCTGTACTCGTATTTCGGCAGTATGCCCTGCGGTGCATACCAGTTCGGTCGCTCCCAGCCGAACGCCTCACCATGGCAGGCGCCCGCGAAAGCCAGCCGGTCGTAGAGCGGCGATTTGCGCACGCCTCGCGACGTTGCGTACTGCCGGTATGGCCAGTGCGTCGCGTACAGAAGCCCGAGGCTCTCGCTAACGCGCTCACGCAAATACTTGCGATTGCCCTGGAATGGCATGTTGCGCCGGACGTCGACCTCCCAGAGATCGACGGGCGGGTGACCGTCACGGATCCACTCCGACATGACCTTGCCGATACCACCCGCGGACTGCAGGCCGATCGAGTTCAGTCCGGCCGACACGTAGCAATTGCTTAATTCGGGGGCCTGGCCGAGGTGATAACGCACATCGGGCGTGAAGCTTTCTGGGCCGCAGAAAAATTTCTGTATTCCTGCATTCTGCAGCGCGGGTATGCGCTGCATCGCGTCGGCGAGTACGGGTTCGAAATGATCAAAGTCGCCGGCAATCTCGTCGAAACAGAAGTCCTCGGCGATGCCGCCCATGCCCCAGGGTTTGGCCGATGGTTCGAATGCGCCAACGAGCAACTTGCCCGCGTCGTACTTGTAATACGTGCACGCATCGTAGTCGCGCAGGACCGGCAGGCTCGGGTCCAGTCCCTCGACCGACTCGAACAGCGCGTAATAATGCTCGCAGGCGTGCAATGGCACGTTGACGCCAATGCTCGCGGCGAGGTCGCGCGACCACATGCCGGCGCAAATTACGACGCTGTTCGCATCGATGTCACCGGCAGGCGTACTGACACCCGTAATCTTGCTGCCGTCGTGCAGAATCCTGGTGACCTTGGTGTTCTGAATGATCATTGCACCGTTTGACCGCGCGCCTTTGGCCAGTGCCTGACTGATGTCTACCGCATTGGCGTAGCCGTCCGACGGGATGTGAATGCCGCCGAGCAGATCGCTGCTGTTGATCAACGGATAGCGTTCGACAATCTCGTCGACGTCAACGACATTGACTTCGAGGTCGAAGACTTTCGCCATCGATGCGCTCCGCTTCAATTCCTCGAAACGCTCCGCATTGGTTGCGACGGAGATCGAGCCGCATTGCCGATAGCCCGTTGCCTGGCCGGTCTCGTCCTCGAGGCCCCGATACAGTTCGCTCGTGTACTTGGCGAGCTTGGTCATGTTAATTGACGTGCGTAGCTGACCGACGAGACCGGCCGCGTGCCACGTCGTGCCACTGGTCAACTGCTGCCGCTCGAGCAGGATAACGTCGGTAAAGCCGAGTTTCGCGAGGTGATACGCGATCGAACAGCCGATGACACCGCCACCGATAATGACGACGTTTGCTGATTTCGGCAGCTCGGCCATCGCTCAGGCTCGCAGGCGTTTGTTCGCGGGATCGTGCGCAGGCTCTCCAAGCACGCGCGCTTTGCAGCGCTCATCGAGCAGGCCGATCTCGAGCTCGGTGCCAGGCGCCGCGAGATCCGGCGTCACGTATCCGAAGCCGAGGCTCTTGTTGACGAAGTGCCCGTAGCCGCCCGACGTCGTCAGTCCGACGCAGCGAGCGCCCGCAAAAATAGGTTCGTTGCCGCGAACGTCGGAGTCCGTTACGTCGACTTCGAAGTAGATGAGTTGCAGCGTCCGTGCAACGTCCTGCTGGGCGAGCGTCGCGTCCCTGCCCGTGAAATCGTCCTTGTCGAGCTTGAGGAAACGTTGCATGTCCGCGTCGATCATCGTGACTTCGTTGGTCAGCTCGGCGCCCCAGCCGCGGTAGGCTTTTTCGATGCGCAGGCTGTTGACCGCGTATAAGCCGAAGTCGGTGATGCCGAATTTGCTGCCGGCCTCCCAAAGCGCATCATAAAGAGCCGGCAAGTCCTCCATCGCCGGGTGCAGCTCCCAGCCGAGTTCGCCGACGTAATTGACGCGCAGTGCGCGCAGCTCAATACCGGCCACCGTGATCTCGCGGCCACTTAGCCAGCGGAACGCCTCGTTGCCGAGATCCGCAGTCGTCAGTTCTGCCAGCACGTCACGCGACCGTGGTCCTGCGAGTACGAGCACGCCGCGCTCGTCGGTCACGTTTATGATATTGACGTTGTCGGACTCGTGGCGTCCCTGCACGAGATGATCGAGGTCTCTGAGCTCGGCGCCCGCAGCAGAAAGCAGGTAGTAACGATCGTCGGCCAAACGCGTGATCGTGACCTCGCCCAGGATACGGCCGTTAGCGGAGAGTATATGCGCGAGTACGATACCGCCGTCCCGTGTTGGCATGCGGTTTGCGCAAAGCCGGTCCAGAAAAGTCAGGGCGTCGGGGCCAGTGACGTCGTACTTCGCGAAGCCGCTGAGGTCGAGGATGCCAACGCGTTCGCGTACGGCGAGGCATTCATCGCGTACGACGTCGAATACGTTGTTGCGACGATAGCTGTACTGTTCGACTCTACCGTCGAGCGAATACCACTTGGGCCGCTCCCAGCCGAAAGTTTCGGTAAAGACACCGCCTTTTGCTTTGAGCCTCTCGTACAGTGGGCTCGTTCGCTGCGGACGTCCTGCGGGTAGCTCCTCGCCGGGCAGCGGCGTGGCGTAAGTCATCCGGTAGTCCTGGAAACCCTTGGCTCGCGCATAGTCCTGATCGGCGAACACGCCGAATCGACGCGGATCGAAGCCCGTCATATTGATCTCGGCGTCGCCGTGCAACATCCACTGTGCCAGGTATTTGCCGCAGCCGGCGCCTTGCGCGATGCCGAAAGACGAGCCGCAGCAAAGCCAGAAGTTCCTGAGTCCTGCGACCGGGCCGAGGTAGGGCGGCCCGTCCGGCGGATGCGGTATCGCGCCGTTGACAATGCGTTTGATGCCGGCGTCTTCGAGTATCGGCAAGCGCTCCATCGCGCGGCCGAGCCACGGCATCAGGCGTTCGAGATCGTCTGCAAACAGCTCGCTGTCCGATGCCCAGGGCGGATAGCCATTCGGCGCCCAGGCCTCGGTCATTTGTTCGCCTTCGTAGATGCCGATCAGACCCGACTTCTGTTCCTGGCGGATATAGGCCGACGCGTGCGGATCGCGGATAACCGGAATCTCTTCATCGGACTCCACAAACTCGCTGACGTTGCCCGTCACGACGTAATGATGTTCCATGTTGACGAGCGGCAGATCGGCACCAACCATGTGCGCGATTTGGCGCGCAAAACAGCCGCCGGCATTGACGACGATCTCGGCAACAACGTTGCCTTTCTCGGTGACAACCTCCCACTCACCCGAAGGCAACAGCTTGATATCGGTGACGCGATTGTGGCGCTCGATACTGGCGCCCATGTTGGTCGCGCCGCGCGCCATCGCGTTGGTCAGTCCCGACGGATCGGCGTGCCCGTCGCCGGTCGTGTATGCGCCGGCAATGACACCGCTGGTATCCATGAACGGATGGATCTTCCTGATCTCGTCGGGGCCGACGATCTCCATCTCGAAACCGACGTTTTGTGATATTCCGTGCAGGTAGCGGAACCACTCCAGGTCTTCTTTCTCGCGCGCGAGTCGCAATCCGCCCGACGGATGCCAACTCACATACTGGCCCGTCATCTCTTCGAGGCGCGGGTACAGGTCATTACTGTACGCGTGGATTTTCGCGAGATTGTAGTTGCCGACGAGGCTGGGGCACTGACCGGCCGCGTGCCAGGTCGAGCCGGACGTCAGCTCACCTTTCTCGATCAGCAGGCAATCGGTGCAACCGTCCTCGGCAAGGTGGTAGAGCAGGCCGACGCCCATGATCCCGCCACCGATGATGACTACGCGCGCGTGCGATTGAATGACGATCTCCTATCCGCGGTTTTCGGCGGCACTATAACGCGCAAACGCATCGACCTCATAGCCCGGTTGTTCGGGTTCGTCGTCGAGCATCTGTGCGGGAAACCCGGGCGCGAGGATCTCGACATCGTTCGCCTCCTCGAGACGGCGGATGATGTTTGGCGACCATTCACGAGGTCCATAACGCTCGATGCCGTCATTGAATATGTCGATCAACAGCGGCGATACCTCGAGTTCGACGCCGGCACGATCGGCGATCGCCTGGAACAGGCTGATGTCTTTGAGAACGAGGTCCATCGTGAAATTGATGTCGCGGCTGCCGTTCAGAATCACCTGGCTCTCTGTCTCGTGTACGAACGAGTTGCCTGACGAGATGCGGATCGCTGCATACGTCGTATTCAGGTCGAGCCCGGCTTTCTTCGACACAACCAGGGCTTCGCAGAGTGTTACGAGGTTGGCGGTCGCCAGGTAATTGGTCATGACCTTGAGCATGGAAGCGCTCCCGAGGGGACCGGTGTGCAGAATGCGCCGGCCCATCGTCTTGAGCAGCGGCAGCATCGCTTCGAACACGTCGCGCTCGCAGCCGGCGAGTATCGCGATGTTGCCCGTTGCAGCCCTGTGGCAGCCGCCGGATACAGGGCAGTCGACGGCACGGGCGCCGGTCGCCGCGACAAGGTCGGCGAGACGCTTTACCTCGGCGGTGTCGGTCGTACTCATCTCGGCCCAGATCTTGCCGGGCCCGAGTCCGACGATGACGCCATCGTCCGCTTCCATAACAGATGCAGAGATAGCCGGGCTCGGCAGGCAGGTCACGACGATGTCGACGGCCGCGGCCAGTTCCTGTGGCGAGTCGGCCCAGGTTGCCCCCAGGTCGAGTAATGGTTCCGCAACGTCTTTATCGAGGTCGCGGACCGTCAGGTCGAAGCCGTTGCGTAGCACGCTGCCCGCCAGCTTGCTGCCAACGTTGCCAAGACCGATGAAGCCTATTTTGCTCATGTAATACGTCTCTCGTTGGCACAAGTGTAATTGGAACGACAATCCTCCTACAGGCGCTTGCGCAAATACAACCGCCTGAGCTATTTTCCGCGCATGTCGCAACGGGCCTGCATCGAGTTAATTGATCGCGACCGATACCCCGTCGATGCGCCGCAGTCTACCGTTCGTGCCGCTGTCGTGAGTGAAGCGGTTGCTGCGCTGCAACACGACGGCTGTGCCGTGCTTCCGAAATTTTTCAGTGCCGACGGCCTCGAGGCGCTTACAGCGGAAGCGGTGGCTCGAAAAGACCAGGCCTATTATTCCGACAACAAGACGTGCAACGTTTATCTTGGCGACGCAAACCCCGAACGGCCGCAAGACCATCCCCAGAACATCTTCTTGCGGCGCAACAACGGTTTCGTGCCGGCGGACACGTTTGCTGCGGACACCGTGTCGCGCAGGCTGTACGACTGGCCGCCACTCAAGGACTTCATCGCCGACTGTCTGGGCAAAGACGAGCTCTTCGTCTACGCGGATCCGATATCGAACATGATTGTCAACGTCAACCGTCCGGGTGAGCAACTCAACTGGCATTTCGACACCAACGAATTCACGATCACGATGCTGTTGCAGGCGGCAGATTCGGGCGGCTATTTCGAATACGTGCCCAAGCTGCGCAACCGCGACGACGAATGTTATGAAGAGGTAAAGCGCATACTCGATGGCGATCGCAGCCGCGTGAAACGCCTCGACCTCCATCCGGGTGACCTGCAGTTGTTTCTGGGACGATTCTCGCTGCACCGCGTTACCGAGAACACGGGCACGACCGATCGTCTGCTGCTGATCATGTCGTTCGCCGAACAGCCGGGCATGGTCGGAAATCCGTATCGGGTCAGGGACTTATACGGCAAGACGGCCCGGGTGCACGAGGCGATAGCCGGGCAGCCCGTGCGTGCTGACAGCCTGCTGGATTAGGCGTAAGCTCGAGGCGTCCTGCAATAAGATCTGCGCCATGAAAATTCTGTGGTCTTACGAAAAAGTGCTCGACTGGTGGCCGCCGCCCACACGTCGGCGCTAGCAGGGTTTCGTATCACCAATGGCAGACCTCTTTCGAGGAGGCACAGATCAAATGAATAGTGCGGACGTCACGCGTGGCGAGCGCGGCTTCACGATTAACTGGGGCGATCGAACGGTCGCGGAATTTCCTTTTATCTGGCTGCGCGACAACGATCCGGATGACCTGCATCCCGATACACGTGAACGTGTTTTCGACCTGACCAGCGTGCCTCTCGATATCGGCCCGGAATCGTTCACGATCGACGGTGGCAGGCTCATCATCACCTGGCCGGCAAAGGCCGAGCCATCGGTGTACCCGCTCGACTGGCTGCGTCGCCATCAGCCCGGGCGCAGCCGTCACGACCCTGCCATCGTCGAACAGACGCTGTGGGACCGGGAAACGTTGGCAAGCATTCCAAGCAGCGATGCCTCGCAATGCGAAAGTCAATCGGCTGCGTTGCGCGATGCATTGTTGACGCTAAAGCGTTTCGGGATTCTGCTGATCGACGGACTCGATGACTCGCCCGATGCTTCGCGGGCCTTTGGCGACCTGATCGGTTTCAGGCGGCAGACGAATTTTGGCGACATGTTTGAAGTCATCAGCAAGCCGCAGCCCAATAACCTGGCCTACACGTCGATGGCATTGCCGCTGCACACGGATCTGCCTAACCAGGAAATCATTCCCGGTTACCAGCTCCTGCACTGCTATCGCAACAGCGCCGCGGGCGGCGAATCAATATTCGCCGACGGTTTCCGCGCCTGTCGGGATCTGCAGAAAGAAGCGCCCGAAGACTACGAATTATTGAAGCGCGTGAGCGTACCGTGGCGCTTTCATGATGCAGCCAACGACATTCGCCGGCGCCGGCCGATCATATTGGAGCGCGCCGACGGCAACCTGGATTATCTCGTCTTCAATGCGCACATTGCAGATATCCCGGACATGAATGCGGAGCTGCTATATGACTTTTACAGTGCTTACCAGACACTGATGAGGCGGCTGCGCGAGCCGCGATATACGCTGCACCATGTGCTCGTGCCGGGCGAGATGGTCATATTCGATAATTCCCGCGTGCTGCACGGACGAGCCGCGTTCGACCCGGAATCGGGCGAGCGGCACTTGCTCGGCTACTATATTGAACGCAACGAAGTCGACAGCCGCATCCGCGTATTGTCACGAAACTGAGTGGCGGAGGAAACATCATGCCCCTGGAAATGAACAGAGAAGTCTTTATCACCTGTCCTGTGACAGGTTCGGGGAATACGCAGGACCGGTCACCGCACGTGCCGCGCACGCCCAGGCAGATCGCCGAGAGCGCGATCGAAGCCGCGAAAGCCGGCGCCGCGATCGTGCACTGCCATGTGCGCGATCCGGAAACCGGCAAGCATTCACGGCGCGTCGACCTGTACCGCGAGGTCACCGAACGCATCCGTGAATCGAGTACCGACGTCGTCATCAACCTGACGGCAGGCATGGGCGGTGACCTGATCGTCGGCCCGCCCGAGGCGCCGCTGCCGCTCAACGAAGCCGGCACCGATATGGCCACTGCAGCAGAACGCGTCGAGCATGTCGCCGAATGCCTGCCCGAGATCTGCACGCTCGACTGTGGCACGATGAATTTCGCCGAGGCCGACTACGTCATGACGAACACGCCGGGCATGCTGAGGGCGATGGGCCAGATGATGACGGACCTCGACGTGCGCGTGGAGGTCGAAGCATTCGAGACGGGACATCTCTGGTTCGCCAAGCAGCTTGCGGAAGAAGGCGTCATCAAGGCACCGATTCTCGTGCAGCTGTGCATGGGCATTCCGTGGGGTGCTCCGGACGATCTGCACACCTTCATGGCGATGGTCAACAACGTGCCGAAGGACTGGCACTTCTCCGCGTTTTCACTGGGCCGCAACGAGATGCCCTACGTCGCGGCTGCAGTACTCGCGGGCGGCAATGTGCGCGTCGGCCTCGAGGACAACCTCTATCTCGAAAAAGGCGTGCTTGCGACCAACGCACAGCTCGTCGAACGGGCGGTCACAATCGTCGAGAATATGGGCGCCAAAGTTATGACGCCTGCAGCCGTGCGCGACAAACTGCAGCTGACGAAACGAGCGCCCCGGTGACCGACAACGCCAGGTCGCGGAAGCAAGCCGCCATCATCGGCGGCGGTGTGATTGGCGGCGGCTGGGCGGCCCGCTTCCTGCTGCACGGCTGGGATGTCATCGCGTTCGATCCGCATCCCGATGCGGGGGAGCGCATCGCAGAGATTCTCGCCAATGCCCGGCTGTCGCTGCCGGCGCTGGCTGATGTGCCGATGCCGGCCGAAGGCGAAGTTACCCTGGTCAGGACGATCGCGGAGGCCGTGTCGACTGCCGATTGGATACAGGAAAGCGTGCCCGAGGACCTGGCACTCAAGCACGCGGTGCTGGCCGAGATCCAGGAACACGCGCCGGACGCCGCGATCATTGGCTCGTCGACATCGGGCTTCAAGCCTAGCGAGTTGCAGCGAGGTGCGAAACTGCCCGGGCAGATCCTCGTGGCCCATCCGTTCAACCCGGTGTACCTGCTGCCGCTCGTCGAACTCGTGGCAAGCCCGGCATGCAGCGCCAGAACGAGCGGGCGTGCCGGCGACACGCTGGCATCGATCGGCATGCACGCACTCGTCGTGCGCAACGAGATCGACGCACATCTCGCGGATCGGCTCATGGAGTCGGTGTGGCGCGAGGCCCTCTGGCTGGTCCGGGACGACGTGGCGACGACGGCAGAGATCGACAACTCGATTCGTTACGGATTTGGCCTGCGCTGGGCGCAGATGGGCCTGTTCGAGACGTTTCGCCTGGCCGGCGGCGAGGAGGGCATGGCGCATTTCATGCGCCAGTTCGGCCCGGCGCTCCACTGGCCATGGTCGCGCCTGACCGACGTGCCGGAGTTGAACGAGAAACTCGTGCAGAAGATCGCCGAGCAGTCCGATGCACAGTCGGGCCAGTACTCGTTACGCGAACTGGAGAGAATCCGCGACCGCAATCTCGTCGGCATCCTGCGTACGCTCAAAGAACGTGACTGGGGTGCCGGGACGATACTCAACGCGCATGACAGGAATTTGCAGACGCGAGTCCGAGCACCGGCTGTGGCTGATTCGTCGGCGCCACTGCGCTTGCTCGATTTGTCCGTATTGCCCGCCTGGATCGATTACAACGGCCACATGACCGAGTACCGATACGTGCAGGTTTTCAGCGACAGCTGCGAGGCGTTGCTCAGACGAGTCGGCATGCATGACGACTATGTTGCTGCGGGCAACAGCTGGTACACGGCCGAGACGCACACGCAATTCTTCGATGAAGCCGGTGTCGACGCACCGATCTACACGACGGTGCAGATCCTCGCGGCCGATAGCAAACGACTGCACGTTTTCTATCGCATGCACGCAGGCGCAGACGATCGATTGCTGGCGACGCTCGAGGCGATGTACCTGCACGTCAACATCGAATCGGGCCGCGTCGTGGCAGCCGGTGCCGCGGCCGCCGAACAATTACTGAGCGTCGCGGCAGCGCATGCCGCATTACAGAAACCCGAAGCAGCCGGCCGAACAGTCGGTCAGCGAACATAGGATTGCCGCATGAATTTTGAATTGACTGACGAACAACAACTCATTGTCGATACCGTACGGTCGTTCGTCGAGAAAGAACTTTACCCGCACGAGGAAGAAGTGGAGCGTACGGGCGTCGTGCCGAAGGAGCTCGGGCAGGAGATCGCACAGAAGTGCCGGGACATCGGTTTCTATGCGTCCAATATCTCCACCGAATACGGTGGCGGTGGCCTGAATCAGCTCGAATTCACGCTGCTCGAGAGAGAGCTCGGCCGCGCGTCGATGGCACTGACGGTCTACTTCGGCAGGCCGTCGGGCATTCTCGAGGCCTGTAACGAAGAGCAACGCGAACGCTACCTGTTGCCGGTCGTGAAGGGCGAAAAATTCGACGCCCTTGCGATGACCGAACCCGATGCAGGCTCCGACGTTCGCGGCATGAGGTGCACGGCCGTACAGTCTGGCGACGACTGGGTGATCAACGGTACGAAGCATTTCATCAGCCACGCCGACATTGCCGACTTCGTCATCGTATTCGTCGCGACAGGGGAGGAAGACACGCCGCGCGGAGTGAGAAAAAAGATCAGCTGTTTCCTCGTCGATCGCGATATGCCCGGGTTCGAGATTCGTCCGGGTTACAACTCGGTGTCGCATCGCGGCTATCACAATTGCATCCTGAATTTCGACAATTGTCGTCTGCCCGGGGAACAGATGCTTGGCCAGCCGCACAGGGGATTCGCGCTTGCCAACGAGTGGTTGTACGCGACACGGTTGACCGTTGCAGCGATGGCGGTCGGCCGCGCCCGGCGCGCCATGGAGCTGGCGTTGCCGTACGCCGTCCAACGCAAGCAGTTCGGACAGGCGATTAGCAAGTTCCAGGGTGTGTCGTTCAAGCTGGCTGATATGATCACCGAGATCGATGCAGCCGACTGGCTGACATTATCGGCGGCATGGCGCTATGACCGGAAGCTGCCGTCGAATCGCGAGATCGCGAGCGCTAAATTATTTGCCACAGAAATGCTGGCACGCGTCACCGACGAGGCGCTGCAGATCTTCGGCGGCATGGGCCTGATGAGCGAATTACCGCTCGAGCGCTTCTGGCGCGACGCGCGCGTTGAGAGAATCTGGGAAGGCACGTCCGAAATCCAGCGCCACATCATCAGCCGCGAGTTACTGCGGCCACTTGAATCCTGAAAGAATCAATCCCGAATCGACGGAGAATCATGAGCAAAGAACAGGTAAGAACGCGCATCGAAGGCGGCATCCTCGAAGTCATTGTCGATCGCCCCAAAGCCAATGCGATTGACCGCGCGACGAGCATCGGGATGGGAGAAATCTTTATGGATTTTCGCGACTCTCCTGATCTTCGTGTGGCGATCATCAGCGGTGGCGGCGAGAAGTTTTTCTCGGCCGGCTGGGATCTCAAGGCCGCTGCGGGCGGCGAGGCAGTTGACGGCGATTACGGTATTGGCGGTTTCGGCGGGATGCAGGAACTCGAGAATTTCAACAAGCCGGTTATCGCTGCAGTGAACGGCATCTGCTGTGGTGGCGGGTTCGAGATCGCGCTCTGCGCCGATATCATCATCGCGGCCGATCACGCGACCTTCGCTTTGCCCGAGATCCGCTCGGGCACGGTCGCCGATGCGGCATCGATAAAATTGCCCAAGCGCATTCCTTATCACATAGCGATGGAGATGTTGCTGACCGGCCGCTGGCTCGACGCAAAGGAGGCTAATCGCTGGGGATTCGTGAACGAAATCGTGCCGGCCGGCAAGCTGATGGAGCGTGCCTGGGAAGTCGCACGACTGATCGAGTCCGGACCACCGCTGGTCTATGCCGCGATCAAGGAGGTCGTGCGCGAGGCCGAGAACATGAAGTTCCTCGACGCGTTACAGAAAATCATCGGCAGCGAATTCAAGACGATCAAGAGACTGTATACGAGCGAAGATCAGCTCGAAGGCGCGCGGGCGTTTGCCGAAAAGCGCGACCCGATCTGGAAAGGCAAGTAGACAGCAGCGGTCGCACGATGAGCCGAAGGAAGGCGCTCGACAAGCTGTTGCGCCCAAAAACCGTCGCGGTCGTCGGTGGCGACAGTGCGGCCGAGGTCATCCGGCAGTGCCGGGGCATTGGCTTCGACGGCGAGATATGGGCCGTCAATCCGCGCCGGCCGGAACTTGCCGGTGTGCCCTGCCTCGCGAGTACAGCTGACCTGCCGCAGGTACCCGATGCGTGCTTTATATCGACGCCGCCGGAAATAACGCTGCAGGTCATTCGAAAGCTCGCAGATCGCCGCGCGCCCGGCGCCGTCTGTTTCGCGGCCGGCTTTGCCGAGACCGGCGGTAAAGGAGCGGCGCTGCAGCGTCAGCTGCGTGACGCGGCAGGCGACATGGCGATCATCGGCCCAAACTGCCACGGTTTTCTGAATTACCTCGACGGCGTTGCGCTCTGGCCCGATCAGCACGGGGGCAAGCGCTGTGAACGCGGCGCCGCGATCATCTCTCAAAGCGGCAATATTGCGATCAACCTGACGATGCAGCGACGCGGGCTCGACCTCGGCTACGTGATCTCGGTCGGCAACAATTCAACGCTCGGCATGCACGACTATGTCGAGACGCTGCTCGACGATGCGCGCGTAACGGCGATCGGCCTGCACATCGAGGGCCTGGACGACATTCCGGCGTTCTCTAAAGCGGCGATCAGGGCACTCAAGCAAGGTGTGCCGATCGTGGCGCTCAAAGCGGGTCGGTCTTCGCGCGGCGCGGAAATCACGATGAGCCACACGGGCTCGCTCGCGGGTTCGGACCGGCTCTATTCCGCGTTGTTCGCCCGGCTCGGTATTGCGCGCTGCGACACGATCGCGCATTTCATCGAGACATTGAAGTTTGTTTCCATCGCCGGCACCTTGCCGGCACCGTCTGTGGGTTCGATGAGCTGTTCGGGCGGCGACGCAGCGATCGTGGCCGACAACGCAGAGTTGCTGGGGCTGGAGACGCCGGCATTTGCCGATGCATCGGTCAGCAAATTGCAGGCGTTGCTTGGGCCGAATGTCAATGTCGCCAATCCGCTGGATTATCACCTCTATGTGTGGGGCGATTTCGACAAGCTCCGTGCCTGCTTTACCGAAGTCCTGACCAATGGATTTGCCTGCACGTTGCTCGTACTGGACTATCCGCCGGGCGACGACAACAACGATGAAAAATGGCAGATCGCCGAGCGGGCGCTGATCAAGGCGGTCGCAACAACGGGCCAGCGAGCGGTCGTCGTTTCTTCATTACCCGAGACGATGCCAGCGAAGGTCCGGGATCGACTCAAAGCGGCCGGCATCGCACCGATGCAGGGAATCGAGGACTGCCTGTACGCGCTCAGGGCGGCGGCGAAGATCGGCGCGGCACAGCGTGATGTTGATCGCGCGCTGCCGGTCATGGAGTTTCAGCGCGTTGCAGGCGATGTGACCACGGTTGACGAGTGGGATAGCAAACAGGCGCTGGCTGCCGCAGGAGTTGCGATACCTGACGGCAGGACCTGCGACGCACGTGACACTGAATCAGCCGCGCGCGAGCTCGGTTTTCCCGTCGTTCTCAAGGCAGTGTCGAGCGCACTCGCACACAAGAGCGAGGCAGGCGCTGTCGCAGTCGGTCTCGACACTGCGGCGGCCGTGCGCGATGCAACCGATCGCATGGCGAAGAAATTCGACCGCTTTATCGTCGAGAAGTTGGTCGGTCCGACGGTCGCCGAACTGATCGTCGGCGTCAGTCGTGACAAGACCTTCGGCCTGACCTTGTTGATCGGCACGGGTGGAACTCTTGTCGAATTGCTCGATGATACGGTGTCGCTGCTGTTGCCGGTGCAGCGCGACGAAATCGCTGCGGCGGTCCGGTCCCTCAAAGCCGGTGCGCTGATCGACGCCTATCGCGGTGGCCCGGCCGGCGATTTCGAAACAGTGCTTGACGCTATCGAAGCGATTGCGGCATACGCTGTCGACCACGCCGACAGCCTGCAGGAACTCGACGTGAATCCGTTACTCGTGACGACTGGCGCTGCGGTCGCGGTGGATGTGCTCATTCGCAAGCGCTGAAGCAAAGCGAGATCGTTGACGCTAAAAGACGCTACCCAGCGCAACGCGGATGGCTTCTCCATTGATACCGCTCGATTCTTCCGACGCGAGAAATGCGATTGCCTCGGCGACTTCCCGGGTCGTGACAACGCGGCCCGCGGGATACAGTGCTGCGCGTTCCTGCCACACCTGGTCGATCGTCACGTCACGATTTCTCGCTTCCTGCTCAGCCGAACGTTCAGCCATCTCCGTCCGTACCCAGCCGGGCAAGACCGCGTTCGACGTGATGCCGTAAGCCCCGCCGTCCTGCGCAACCGAGCGCATCAAGCCCAGCAAACCGTGTTTGGACGTGTTGTACGCAGTCCCGGTGGTCTCGGCGACGAGGCCAGCGGTGGAACTCGTGAAGACAACGCGCCCGTACCGGCGCAGAACCATGCCACGCAACGCAAGCCGCGACAGATGAAATGGCCCATCGAGATTGACGCGCATCGTCTCGTTCCAAAGCTCCGGATCCTGTTCCCATACGACCCGCTCCAGCGCCGAACCGATGCCGTGATTACATACCAGGATTTCGATCGGGCCCAGCCGTTGCTCGGTGTCCGCTACTGCCTGCGCACATCCCTCTGTGGTTCCCAGGTCGGCCACCGTGTAGTCGAGACCGACTTCGGCCAGATCCTGCTCGCTGCGGGCAACACACATCACCCGGGCGCCACGCGAGGCCAACAGCTCAGCGGTCGCCCGTCCTATGCCACGACTCGCGCCTGTGATCAGACAAACGCGACCTTCGACTCCAGCCATGCCACAGATCCTCCCTTAAATGGCTCCGTATAAGTATATGATGTTCTCTGACCAATACTGATCAGGCTGCACGAACGTGCCGGCAGGAGACCTGGCCATGAGCATTGAACACGGGCAATGGAATCAATTAAAGCCCCTCGCAGGCAGAGTTTTCGGAAGCTCCCTGCATTTTACGATCGCGACAACTAATCATGACGGGACACCTCACGTCACGCCGATAGGGTCTCTCATTCTCACGGAACCGGGCGAAGCCTACTTTTTCGAAGTATTCACGCGGCAGCTTGCGACGAACCTGGACAGCGGCAGTCCGGTTGCTGTTCTAGGCGTGATATCAAGTTCTCGCTTATGGTTCCGATCGCTTATTGCCGGTCGTTTTAGTTACCCACCCGCATTTCGGCTGCTTGGCACGGCCGGAGAACGTCGTTCATCCAGGCCGGAAGAAAGAGCCCGCTGGAGGCGGAAAGTCAGGCTGCTTAAGTGGACGCGGGGCTACGATCATCTTTGGGGAGACCTCAGCGTAGTGCGTGAGTTACATTTTGATACGTTACAACCGGTACGGCTTGGCCAGATGTCTTCGCGACTGGAAAGGGTACCGGAATTCAATCCAAAGGCCGGCGGCGCAAGCAGAACCTAGTCAATCATCGCGCCGGCAGCCCGTTCCGGTGTCGTGTTGCCGGCCGCCTCTGGCCGTCAGCGGTGGCGCCCAGTTTCTGCGGAAACTTTTCTCGAATCTACATTAAGAAAACCCTGTAACTTATCGATCCAGATCCGGGCCGAGACGAAGCAGGGGTATTCCACCCGCCGACCAGGCTGCGCCGCTCTGGAAGGCCTCGACAAGGCCCGTTGTGGACCTGAGCCGAACGACGCCGCTACGTACTTCCCAGAATTGACGGCTTCGTCTTGGATGGGAGACTGGCACAGATAGGAGAGTGACATGACTGAGACAAAAATCGGCACGGTGACCCACTATTACACTCACTTACATGTGGCAGGCGTAGAGGTAACCGAAGGCGAGCTACATAAGGGCGACACGATTCACATCAAGGGCCATACCTCGGACTTCGAGCAAAAGGTCGAATCGATGGAGATTGACCATGAGACGGTGGATGTCGCCAGGCCGGGCGACGATATCGGGCTTGGCGTGATCGAGCACGCCAGGGAACACGACACCGTCTATAGGGTGACCTAGATTCGACGAACAAGGAGTTGTTGCGGGTCTACATCGGGCCGTCAGCGCCTATCGATGGCCGTCAGCGGATATACGTTGACCGTTACGCTGTCGTCTAAACATAAGGCCCGGTATGCCGCCGATACAGTTACCGCGACAGTTATGGCGAGCCAATAGCGCTGGCGGAACGTTGATAGAATTGCTCAACGAAACTTAGGCTTGACGCGCAGCCACAATAACCTTGAGTCGCCAGGCCGCGAGCGCACCAAAAACACCCATCACGGCGATACCGGAAAAATAAATGCTGTAGCCGAGCTTGCCGGGAAAGTAATCGAGCAACACGCCATTGAGGAGTGGCAGGTAGATGTCGGGTGAATAACCGAGCAAGGATATTGCGCCGATCGCGAGCCCCTTGGTTCTGTTCGGGATGTTGCAACTTTCGAGCGTAGACCAAAAAATCCCGCGCACCGCGTAGGTCAAAAACCCGATGATGAGCACCATCGCAAGCAGTACGGCGGTACCAACCGTCGTCGGCAGCAAAACGAGTGCGGCCAGCGCGATGGCGGCAAGCAGCAACAGGATACCCAGGACAAGCTCACGGTCGAGGAAGTCACCGGCAAAACCGGCTGCGGCGGCTCCTATGGGTCGCATCCATAGTTTGGCGACAGTGATTGAGCCAACCGCGACGGCCGTCAGCCCGTAGTGAATCTGCATATAAGCGGAAAAAGAGTACGTAGCCCAGAACAACTGGTAACCGGCCAGAATGCAAAAGGCAGCAAGCCACACCTCCTCACGCGTTACGATGAGACGGAGGTCGGCCAGGAAATTCGATTCCTTCTGCGCAGTATCCGGGGTGTCCGAATCATCAATCCGGTTGTCCTTGACGATAAACAGAACGATCGGCGACATCAGCAACATGAACGAAACGTAAAACCAGATGACCTTGCGCAATGCGACAGCTGGTGATTGCGCGAGACTCCCGAGCCAGTATGCAAATATACCGACAGCGATTGTCGCGAGGATTGCCTCGACCAGCCCGCGTCCACCATCGAGAATGCCGAAGAAACGGCCTTGTTCGTCGGGCTTTGCAAGCAATGTGGTCGCCTTTATCAGCGCTGCCCAGAACGTGAGGCCCGTCGCCAGCCCCCAGCCGGCGAATATGATCTGTAGCGACCCGAATGACGGCATTGTCGAAAACCAGATACCCAGCAAGCCGGCGAACGCCAGCGAGAACGACATCAGGAGGCGCGGCGCGACGCGGTCGGCCAGCCAGCCGCTGGGTATATAGGTCACCACAAAGAGCACGCCGAGCATCGCGTAGCTCTGGCCCAATTCTGTCGCTGTAATGCCGAACGACTCGAGAATCGTCACCTCGAAATTCTGCCGCAGGTAAATCAGCGGATAGATAGCCCCGGCCACTATGACGAGCACTGCCAGTTGCACGTACCGTTGCAGCGTCGTGGGTTCCCGGGACATGGCGGCCTCTGTCATTATTGTTTCGCCATGGTGACGTGTTCGCGAGTGTACACGCGCGGACAAGTCGACGACACTCGTGGTGAGTTACGTTGTCGCAGGATCGTAGCGTTCATCGATCGGCGCCGCATCCGGCCAGTTACTCTGCCAGATCTTGCGCGAGACATCGCCGACCGGCATCTCTCTGTGCACAAATCCCGGCTGCGGCGCGCACAGCGGTGATACGAGCACATCGAAGCGTGGTACCGCGAAATACGGAAAACTGTATCGTTCATGACCACTCGCGTTGATCACTTCGTGTGGTGTCGAGACAAAATAGCCGCCGGACCACACCTCCAGCAGGTCACCGATATTCACGATCAGCGCATCATCCGGAGCATCCGCCAATAGCCATTGATCCAGACCTTTGCGCTTGACATACAGGCCGCCCACGGGATCGGGGGCGAGGATTGTGAGTGCATCCGTATCCTTGTGCGGATGGATGCCAAAATCATGCTGGCCCGGCGCCTGCGGCGGGTAGTGCAATAACGTCATATTCGTCAACGGATTATCAAATGCGCGTCTGAAAATCTCGGGATCGATGCCGACAGAAATCGCAAGGGCGTCGAGCAGGACACTCGCGATCCGATCGCAGTGCTGCCAGTAATCCAGGACTGCGGCGCGCAATGCCGATGGCGAATCGGGCCATTTGTTCGGTCCGTACAGCGCGCATACGCGACAAATCGGGTTGGCCGGGTCGGTCTCCCAGTGCAGCTTGTAGCCCTCGTAACGATCGGCCGCCCCGGCCGCATTGGGCGTGAAGAACTCGAGCGGAATATAGCCTCGATAATCACCTTTAGTGATCGACCAGGCGAGCTTCTCGTCGAGCGGTCGTTCGAAGAACTGAATGACGGACGCGCGAAGCCTGGCGATTGTTGCCACCGGCACGCCATGGCCGCGAACGACCATGAATCCGATGTCATGGCAGGCCTGTCCGATGTCATTGGCTACGGACTGCTGTGTTCGCCTGTCTGCGTGCGCCAGAGGCGAAATGTCGATAACGGGGAGATCAGTCATGCGCCTGCAGTTGACAATATTTCGACGTCAATTGAAAGTGTCCTGCATCTGGAATGCCCGGCGTTTTAGGCAACACTGCCGACATGAAATCAACCACATTGTTCGATGTTTTGCTGTTCGTGGTCATGCTCGCGCCCAACGGCTCGATTTCAACGTCAACACATATCGGGCACTGACAGAGCTCAACTCAAACTAGACAAGACTGGATCGTTGGTGACTTGATACACCGGTACGTCGACGGGCTCGAGCAATGTGTTACCGGCGATGATGTCTGCCGCCTTCTCTGCGATCATGATAGTGGGTGCATTGAGATTGCCGCTGACTATCGACGGCATTATTGATGAGTCCACAACCCGCAATCCATCAAGTCCGTGCACGCGGCACTCGCCGTCGACAACTGCCAGATCGTCACTGCCCATCTTGCACGTGCCACAGGGATGGTATGAGGACTCGGCAGCGCTTGCGACCCATGCGTCGATATCGGCATCACTGACCACTTCGGCGCCCGGTGACAATTCGCGGCCGCGATAGGGCCGAAACGCATCCTGTCCAAAGATTTCTCGCGTCAAACGCAGCCCGTCGCGAAATTCCGCCCGGTCCTCGATTGTGGCCATGTAATTGAACAGGATGTTTGGCGGCGCATCAGGATCGGCTGATCGAAGCTTTACGCGGCCTTTGCTTTGCGAACGCATTGGCCCGACGTGCGCCTGGAACCCATGATCGTCGATCGGACTCTTGCCGTCGTAACGAACGGCCATCGGGAAAAAGTGAAACTGGAGATTCGGGTGTTCGACGCCGGCATGACTGCGAAGGAAACCCCCAACTTCGAACTGGTTGCTGGCGCCAATACCGCTGCGTGTGAATAGCCACTTCGCGCCAACGAGTGCTTTACCGAAGAAGTTGTAATAGCGATAAATGGAAACCGGCTGCAGGCATTCCATCTGTATGTAAACTTCGAGATGGTCTTGCAGGTTTTGTCCGACTCCCGCAAGGTCGTGCCTTGGCGCAATGCCGATCTCGCGCAGGTGCTGGCCGGGACCTATCCCTGAGTGCAACAGTAATGTCGGTGAGTTGATCGGTCCGCCCGCGAGAATCACCTCGCGCTCCGCGGTCGCCGTCCTGGCCTGGCCCTTTTGAATGAACTCTACGCCCTGAACTTTTTGTCCGCTCAGCAGCAGTCGCCGCGCACAGGCCCGTGTCAGGACGCGCAGGTTCGCGCGCCGCCTGATGGGCCGCAGATAAGCCACCGACGTTGAATTGCGCATGCCGTTGTGGGTGGTGCGGTCCATAGGACCGAAGCCCTCCTGCTGGTAGCCGTTCATGTCGCTCGTCTGAGGATGTCCGGCCTGCTGCGCCGCCTCGACAAAAGCTGCGTAGAGCGGGCCATCGGTGCTGCCTCGCGTTACGTGTAAAGGTCCTGTGTCGCCGTGGTAGTCGTCGCCGCCCCCTTCGCGGCATTCGGCTTTCTTGAAGTAGGGGAGGCAGTGACGGTAGTCCCAGTCACCGAGAGCAGCGTCTTCCTGCGCCCAGCGGTCATAGTCCAGCGCATGTCCGCGGACGTACACCATACCGTTGATTGACGATGAACCACCAAGGACGCGGCCGCGGGGGCAGTGCAGCGACCGGCCACCGAGATGCGGTTCGGGCTCGGTATGATAATTCCAGCTGTAGGTCGTGCCATTCATCGGGTACGCCAGTGCCGCCGGCATGTGGATACGCCAGTCCCAGAACGGATCCGCGCCACCTGCTTCGAGCAACAACACCGTGGTGTCCGGATCCGCACTGAGCCGGTTGGCCAGTACGCAACCCGCCGATCCCGCACCGATGATCACGTAATCGGCCTTGAACGACTGACCGTTTTCTGTTGTCAAGGCTTTCGACTCCGGCGTACCAAGCGCATACCATATACCGATGAAGAGAATCAGTGAACCGGCGCGTAGCGTTGACGTCATCCATCAGACCGACGTGCTCGTTGTCGGTAGCGGCCCGGGTGGGCTGGCCGCCGCCATCGGTGCAGCGCGCGCCGGCGCCGAGACGAGTCTGCTGGATCGCTTCGGTTGCTTCGGCGGCAACATTACACAAGTCGGCGTTGAAGGATTCGCCTGGTATCGTCACGAAAAGACCGTGGATAGCGAGGGCGTCGGCATCGAGTTTGAGGAGCGTGCCAAAGCGATGGGTGCTGCAAACCCGGAACCGCAGTCGGACAGCCACGCGCTCGATGGCGAGGCCTTCAAATACGTTGCGGATGTGCTCGTGCAGGAAGCCGGCATTACGCCGATGCTGCATCGTCTCGTCGTCGCACCAATCGTGGAAGGCGAAGAAATCATCGGCGTCATTACCGAGAGCAAATCCGGGCGTGAAGCGATACTCGCAAAACGCGTCATCGACGCGACCGGCGATGCCGATATCGCTTTTCGTGCCGGCGCTCCGTGTTACAAAACACCGAAGGAAGAGATGATGGCAGCGTCGGTCATGTTCTCGATGACCGGCGTCGACAAGCGCCGCTTCATCGAACACATCAAAGCTGATCCGCAAACGTACAAAGACTGGGAGGGCGGCGAATGGACGGTCGAGACCAGTGGCAAGGAAGACCACATGTTCTCGCCATTCCTGCGTAAGCCGTTTCAGCGCGCGATCGAAGAGGGCCTCATCCCCGAGAGTCTGCATACGATTTGCGGCACCTGGGGCGCGATATCCGATCAGGGCGATCTGACGTATCTGAATCTCGTGCACCTCGCCGGCTGCGATGGCACGGATGCGAACGATCTCACGGCAAATGAAATCGAAGGCCGCAGGCAGGCAATGCTGGCTATAGAAGCGCTGCGCAAGTTTGCGCCGGGCTGCGAAGGCGCCAAGCTCAGAAATTTCGGCATGACGATCGGCATCCGCGACACGCGCAAGATCGACGCCCATTACAACATGGTGGCAAACGACGTGCGTGAGCAGGGGCGCTTCGACGATACGATCGGCATATTTCCCGAGTTCATCGACGGCTACGGCATTCTGATCCTGCCGACCACGGGCCGCTATTTCCAGGTTCCCTATCGCGCGATGCTGCCGAAAGGCATACAGAATTTGTTAGTCACCGGCCGCAGCATCGGCGGCGACAGGGAGTCGCACGCGGCCGTTCGCAACATGATGTGCTGCACGGTCAGCGGCCAGGGTGCCGGTGTCGCGGCGGCCGTGTCGCTAAAGTCCGGCGTCAACTTCGACAAGGTCGACATTGGCAAAGTGCAACACGAACTGCTGCGCCAGGGCGTACGGATCGATTAGCCGGAGGATAGGTTGCAGGCTGCCTTTTGTCGTGAGTTTCGAACGCCGCTGGTCATCGACGAGCTGCAGCTTGAAATGGGCGCGGATCCGATCCGTTAGCACGCTGCGGTTCCAGCCAAACCGGACGTTGGCGAGATGGCTATCGCTGCCGCGCACAGCAGCGATAGCCAGGTATCAACCAGGTATCAGAAATCCTTGGTGTATTTCAGGCCGATGGACCTCGGCCGGACCCGCACGCCGTAGGTCTGGGCACCGCAGGTCTCCGCCGTACATTCGGCCGTCTTGTACAGCGCAGCGTCTTCACCGGTGGCATTCTTGATGAACAAATCCAGGCTCCATGTCTCCCTGCTTATGCCGGCGCTTAGGTCGAGCGTCGTATAAGCCGGGAAATTACCCTTGATCGCATTGGCGCGCCGGTCAAGGTCCGAGCCGCGTTCGCCCTCATGCGCTAACGCACCCTGCACATACGCATCGAAGCCGCCGACCTCGAAGTGATAACGGGCTATCAGGTTGCCCTTGAAGTCGGCGGTAACGGGCAAACCACCGCCTTGCGGCTGCAAGACTACGGTTGGGTCACCGTCCTCATCAAAGGTTCCGCAGTCGTTTACCGCCGCGGCTTGATCGCCGCCCCGACCGTCGCAATAGTCCTGCTGCAACTCTGTATCGTAAAACGCCACAGCAGCCGAGAGCCTCAGGTTGTCCGTCGGCAACCACAACATCTGCGCTTCAACGCCGAGTACTTCAGCTGTAGGGCCGTTAACGACCGCAGTGATAGCGTTATCCCCGGTGATGGACACCTGGAAATCGTCCCAGTTTTCAAGGAACAGCGCGCCGTTGAATTGCAGGCGGTTGTCCAGCCACTGTGTCTTCCAGCCGAGCTCCCAGTTGGTCAGGAAGTCCGACACGTATTCGGCATTAAACGGATCCCGATTGATGCCGCCGGGTCGGTAACCTTCCGACCACGTTCCGTAAATCATGTGGTCCGAGCTGATATCCCAGGTCAGGTTGGCGCGCATGACGTTTTCGCTTTCTTTTATGCCCTTGTCAACGTTCAGGCACGGTTTATCGAACCAGTCCGCCTGACCATCCGGGAACAGATTACAGCGATTCTCACCATTGGACGACCATCCCGCGGTGGTGAATCCCAGGCCGAAGCCGAAGAAACCTTTCACAGTAACTTCAGGTTCGAAGAAGCGTGCGCCAAGCGTGAGTTCGAGATCGTCCCTGATGTCGAAACTGACGCTGCCGAATACCGCACGGTCTCTGTCGTTACGGAACATGCTGTTCAGGTACACGGTGTCCTCGAAGCGCGGATCGTCCTGGCCGGAGTTCATTTCCATAACGGTGCCAACGCCGCCTTCAACCTCCCAGTGCTGCTCGAAGTCGTGATATTGGTGCTGCCAGAAAAAGCCGAGCAAGCCGCGGACGCGTCTTTCCGGATCCGTGCTGATGCGCAGCTCGTGGTTTTCTTTCGTGTAACCGTCATCGTTTCTGTAACGGGCGCCCGTCATAACTCGAGAGCCGATACTGCCGGGCGGGAACGAATCGTTGAATATATTCGGCACTTGCTGTGCGCCTGTATCCGAAAAATGCAGGTCGGAATAAAAGCCACTCGTGTAGGCGAGTTCGTAAAAATAGGAGTAGTCTGAATAATCGAACGATCCGTCAAGCTGGCGGTCCAGGTAAGAGCCCGAGTAGACGACGTCGAAGTTGCCGACTTTGCCCTCGATCGTCAGGCCGACCATCCACCACTCATCGTCGACGTATTCGTCTTTGAAATGCGTCACGGCATAATCGCCGGAAGCCAGTACGTCGTTGAGATCGTCACCCCAGGATCCCTCGGACTCAGAATTTTGCACCATGACGGTCGGCGTCACGGTCCAGTTATCGTTGAGATCGACCCGCAGCGCGGCGCGCGCGCCAAACACGTCAATCGTGTTGTAATCGTCCTCGGCCTTGTCGGTATTGGTCAGCGTGACGTCGTCAGCGGGGTCGTCGGCGTGGCCCGGAAAAGTCCGGCTGCCCAGCTTGTTGTCGATCCAGCCCGCGTCGGAACGCGTCCAGCCGACCAGGCGAATCGCCGCATTGTCGCCGATCGGCGCGTTGACGTAGCCTTCGCCCACGTAGCCCGTGCCACCGTCGTTGATCGTGTTGGCTTCCACGCTGATGCTCGAGGAAAATTCGCCGAGTTCCGGCTTGTTCGTGATGACGCGAAGCGTGCCGGCCTGAGAGCTGGCCCCGTACAGCGTGCCCTGCGGGCCCGCCAGTGCTTCGACGCGCGCAATGTCGTACATGTGCACATCGATGTTGCCCTGGATGGTGGTGATCGGCAGTTCGTCGAGATACATGCCCACGCTTGGCTGCGAGGTCGTCGCCTGGCCGTCGCCGGCGGTTGCGATGCCGCGCATGTAGACGAGTGAGAAACTCGTACCGGCGCCCGCCGTGCCGTTCTGTTCAATGGAGACGCTTGGCAGCATCCTCGCGTAGTCCTGGAAACTCTGTATGTTGAGCTCCTCGAGGGCTTCGTTGCCCAGTGTCTGGATACTGATCGGAACGTCCTGCAAACTCTCCTCGCGCTTTTGTGCGGTCACCGTGATCTCTTCGATGGCCGACTGCTGCGCCAGCAGGGCGGGGCTCGCGAGCGCGAGCATGATGCCCGTCGCCACGGGGGTTCTGGTGAATACTTGGGGGCTACACTTCGCGCGGGAAACTTGCATGACCATTCTCCAGTTCTTTTTTTGCAACGACTTTTTTGGCGCGAGCGCAAGAATACATCGAAATCTGGCGCATCGTCTAGCCCTGCCGGTGGCGCGCTGGAGGACCCATTAACGCCACCGGTGTCGGCATCCGGTCGGATGTTGCAAGACCGCAGCTAGAACTTGGGTACCTCAGGATAGGCGTCGAGCACCGGACCCAGTGCCGCTTTGAGCGGGCCTAGCCACTCCGCGTAATTTTGCCAGTGCACGGTCCCGTCTTTGTATATTGGTTGGCGAACCTGCTCGGAGCTGGCGGTGCGCACTGCGCGCCGGTTCTTGAAAAAGTGCAGGCAATCCGCCTCGAAATCGAGTCCGCAGTAATCGAGCAAACCGCGTACTGTGTTTTCCGTATCCGCGACGGTATCCTCGTAAAGGACACGATGGACGCGCCCCGGCAATACGGCATCGAAGTGCGCCATTAAATCAACGTAGTCATGATAAAAGCGACCGATGTCCTCGAGGTCGTAACTGAAGTTCTGGCCAACCGCGTAGTGCTGCTTGAAATTGGAAAAACAGCAGCCCATGGGGTGGCGGCGCGCATCGATAATCTTCGCGTTGGGCAACACGAGGTGAATCATCCCGACGTGAATGAAGTTATTGGGCAGCTTGTCGATGAAAAACGGACGATCGGTCTTGCGCTGAACGCGTGTGCGCTCGATGTATCGTTCGCCCATGTCGCGCAGTTCCGTGGCGGACTTCGACGCCAGCACGTCGGCATACACCACGATTTCTTCCGTATCGGCTTCCTCACTGAGGTCCCTCGCCATGGTCATGATGTCCGGCAGCTCCATGGTTCCTTCTACGGCCGAATGACAGGACAGGATCTGCTCGAGCAGCGTAGAGCCCGAGCGCGGCATGCCGACGATAAAGATCGGATCCGGCGCAGCACAGCCGGAACCTCCGCGCTCGCGGAAAAACTCGCGGCTGAAGTTCTCTTTCAGGCGCTGTGCGCGCTTCGTGTTCATATCGGCGCTGTAAGCGTGGACTGCGCGGTACAGGGCATTGCCCTTGGCATAGTGTTCGAACGACCACTTGTAGTCGCCGGCGTCCTCAAACGCTTTTCCCAGCGCAAAATGAAAATGCCAGCGATCCGCGTCACTGACTTCAGGTACGACGAGTTGCGCCTCCATTTCCCACAAATCGGCCTCAGTGAAGCGGAATGTCTTGAGATTGGCGAGACTCCAGTAGGCCTCGCCAAATGCGGGGTGCAGAGCGATGCTCCGCCGGTAAGCGCCAATGCAATCGTCGAGGCGTCCCTCGGTTTTCAATACATGACCGTAGCTCAGCCATACCTTGGCATTGTCCGGGTACTCGGTAAGCAGTTCTGCGTAGATCTCGCTGGACCGTTGATACTCGCCGATTCTGCTCAGAGTTACGGCGCACAAATTGCGATAACTCGGGTTGCGGGGATCGGCGTCCAGGCAGCGGTCTATTTCGACGAGCGCACGGGACGAGTCATTGCGCCGATGCAACATGACGGCATAATTGTACCGCGCGGCCGTAAAACTCGGCGCCAGCTCGAGGCAACGCAAGATCAGATTCTCGGCCTCTGCGTCGCGCCTACAGCGCACGGCAACCTCGGCCAGCATGCGTATCGCTGCTACGTCGGTCGGCGCCTGTTTCAAATGAACTTTTAGCAGTCTCTCGGCCACAGCAACGTCATTCTTGATCATCGCACCGGCTGCCTGCTGCAACAACGGATTCCGGGTCGAGCTCTGGATATGACGGGCGTAGGCAGCATCGCCGCCTTCTGAATCACCTGTCGCCAGCAGGTGATCGGCGAGGACCCGCCATGCCTCGGTATGGTCCGGCTTTAGTTGTACTGTACGGCGTAAAGCCTGGATTGCCTCATCGCCACGGCCAACGCTGGCCAGCGTCAGGCCGCGCTCGAAGTGTGCGGCCGCCCATTTCGGTTGCTTCTGCACCAGGGCATCGAGCACCGTCGACGCGGCCTCTGGATCACCCGAGCGGCGGCAAGCGGCGGCCAGCAACAGCACGGCGGGCGGGTGATTCGGGACCGCATTGAGGATCTCTTGCGCCTGCTCGACCGCGAGCGCCGGATCGGCATCAAGCATGCGTTCGGCGTGCTCCATGGCGACAGCCAGCGTGCCGGTAGGTTCGGGAACCGTACTCATTCAAACAGGTTCCTGCGGAGCACTTGATAAGAAGAGTGATATGTCATTGCCTGGCTGATCGCCCGCTGCTCAGGTAGCAATAATACTAGGTCCACGTGCCATCGGGGCAATGAAAACGCAAGGGCTTAGACGGGCGATGGCAGCAGCTGCTGGCGTCGCCGCAACACCAGGAAGTAAATCGCAATATAGATACCGACGACAACCAGGCCGATCCACTCGATCTTCAGCGGTGTGAACATGTAAAGCAGAACAAGCGTTGACAATGCCGCCCAGTTGCCGATTACGTAAAATATCTTGCCGAATCGATCCGTAGTGACTCCAAGATTCTGGGTGTACAGCCGGATCAGCGAATCCAGTGAGTTGATAACGAATATGACGCCGACAACGACCATCGCCAGCCGCCACCAGGTACCGATTTCCAACCCGTTGCTGAAATAGAAGTAGAGAACAGAAAACCAGATCGCAATGGGAATGGATGGCACAATCAAGAGCGCCAGCAGTAATTTCCAGGCCTCCAGATCCCCGACGAATCTCGCGACAAACTGGCCGATCATGATGCTCCATGCGAACCACCAATACAGGTAAAACTGATGATAGTCGTTGATCGGAAACAGGAAGCGGTGAATATTTGCGAAATAGGCGCCAACGCCACCTACCGATTCGGCCAGGCCGGCCACACCCATGCCGGAGGCAAGCCAGACCCCGGCAATCAGCGCAAAAAACAGCCAGGTGGACGAGACACTGAGTATCTTCACGAATTTGATATCCGTGCTTGACACCGTCGCGCAAAAAATAACAAGCCCGACGAGCCCATAACGAAAAGGTTCGCCGATGCCCTCAATATAGTCAGGCAGGTAGACCAGAAACAATAGGGCCGTAAAGGCGCAGGTGCCGATGATTACGACGTTGTTCGTCACCTTGATTGCGGGAATTTCAAACAGTTTCAGCTTCGGCTCGACGATGCAGAAATAGAAAGTCGTCAGAAAATAAAAGCCCCAGACGAGAAAGCCCCAGAAACCAAATTCTATCGCCAGCGGGTTGGCAAAAGCATAGTCCGGCTCGCTCGCATAAAGTTCGAAATCAACCAATGGGAACATGATCAGGCCGACATCGAGCCCCGACGTAAACAGGATAGCGATAAACGTAAAAAAAGATACCGGAATCGTGCCGGTGCAAATCGCATTGCCCCAGCGAATTACAAGCACTAACGCGGTCAGCATCGTTACGGCCATCGCGATGGTTAAGATCAATGCCACAACGCGCCGCCTCTGTTAGTCTGTAACCAACACCCACACCGGATTGGTATAGGCGAACTTTCCGCTCATGTCCTCGATGACGAGGCTGTACCAGGTGTTCGATTCGGGCTGCACCGAAAAAGTGACAGGGACAAGTACATTGGTGCCCGCAAAGGCGAGTGTTTCGGTTTCGCTGCCGCGCTCAATCAGCTTAACCGCTCGCAACCCGGATACCGCCTGCACCGAATACGCCAGCGAGAGCTTATCACCTGCCGATTGATGCACTTCGCTTCCGAACAATATCTCCGGATAAACAAGAGGACCCTGGCTGGCGTACGCGTGCCCGGCTGTTAGTCCCGCGATAAACTTTTCTATACTGAGATCTCCATCAACGTGCACGAAAGTCCGAACCCTTCCGGACTCGAAATTCCAGACATCATGAACATCGGAGCCTGCTGCCAGGTACGCCCTTTGCCCCTCATTCCACATCTGCCACACGCGCTCGAGCGTTTCCCGATTCTTGACCAATTCGTTCTTATTGTCTGTTACCGGTCCAATTTCGACCAGATCGAAACTTGTGTCGAAGCCCCCCGGCACGGCGCGCTTATCCTGGTTTGCAAAATAGCCGTAGTCCGAATACGGATGGTTCACTTCAATAATGTCGGCGCCCATACGGCGCGCGGTGGCGAAAATTTCCTGCACGGTAGCCTGACCCGTGTCGATGTCAACGGTATGCCCATCGTCCAGCGGATAGGCGTTGAAGTGTCCCCAGGATGGCGAAAGTTCCGTTCCGGGAATGAAAGGCATGTCACGCGCAGCCGACAGCCTGCGCATTTTGCTGTTATTGATTACAGAATCATGATCACTGAGGAACGCGATATCGACGCCAGCCGCCAGTTCGGAACGCAACACATATTCGGCTTCAGTGAAGCCATCCAGTACATCCGAATGGTGATGAAGATCGGCGCTGTACCAGCCGCGCTCCTGTGGCATCGCGGTCACGGCTACTTTGGTTGCAAACTCATGCGTGTGACCGGACTCTATATCGACCTCGATTGTGTGCGGCGTGGACGTGAAACCACCGCCAGCGGATATCTCGAATACATAGCTGCCGGGTGCGATTTCTTCCGTGGTTTCACCGACAGGGTCCAACTCTGTAAAGAAAATGTCCTTGCCAAAGTAGCCGATGAGCGGCTTGTAACCGTCCCTGATTCTGATTCTGGCATCGAGTGCTTGCCCCGTCTGCTCCTCCGCCACCTTTATGTGTATCTTGCCGGGCGGCCTGACATCAGCAAAGTCTATTCTCGCCTCACTGCCTTTGGAAACAGTGACATTCCTTGTTTCGCCTCGCGCATAGCCGCGCGCCGTTGCGTATATTTCATAGTTGCCGGCCGGCAAACTGATCTCATAATCGCCGTCGTTACCTACGGTCCAGGCGAAGGGTTGGCCGTCTTTACTGACGACGACCGCGGGCTGTATCACGGGCTCCCCATCCGCACTCACAACATGGCCAGATATTTGTCCGGACGCCAATTGACGAAACTCGATTTCTGTTTGAACCATTGGCGCGAGTGTCCCCTCATTTTCGATCTGCAGCCATGCCTCAAATGTCCTGGTTGCGCCAGGGCGCAGATCGTGCAGCATGTAACGATCTCGCCCGCGGCGGGCAACATGTTTCGAAAACGGCGCATGCAGGCCAAGCAGCCAATGCTCATCGTACGCCGCCGTCCAGCCACCTGGTGCTTCCTCATCGCCGTTGACAGATACAACCGGTTCTCCAATTAAATAACCGCCGTCTGGCCAGACAACATATCCGGACAACAATCCGTCGAGCGACGCCTCGCCCTTGTTGGTCATCCGGGTGAGTATATGGATCCTGCTGTCGGCATCGCCGATGCGAAAGAACGTCTCGAGTTCGACTTCCCCCCAGTCGCGTACTGTCCTGACGACTGCTTCATCATTGGAAATCTTTTCAATGTTTACTCGTTGATATGTCGTCGGCCAGCTTGACCAGTTATTCGGCATGAAATCAGCCAGTGATGCGATGTCATAGCCGGGTTCGCCGTCGCTGACGGGAGCAATGTCAACGATCCCGCCGCGTGCAACCCCCCATGGCGGGGCCGTGTCCACCGCAATCGCGACGGCAAACAGATCGTTGCTGATCGTAATATCCCGCGCTCCGGTGGCATCACCGCGGGGAATCGTCGTCGGGCCGATTGCAATGGAAACTTCGGCGTTGGCCCCGGATAACGGCAATAGAGAAATAAACGAGAGCGTAACGATCAAAATACTCCGCGTTGAACAGACGACCTGCGACATAGGCAACTTAAGCCCCTGATCTATTGCAAAATTTCGAGCGGAGATTGCATGCTTCGAGATAATTACATGTAGCCGCCAAGCGGACAATGCAACTAACAGCCCCATCAACACGATCCCGGCGAAACAGATACTATAGCCCGGTTCACCTGGCGGAAAGGTGTATGGCAAATCAGCGGTCCAGCTTGCGGTCAGGACTTATGCGCCCTTCGACGTCCAGGTTGTCGACACAACGCCGTAGGAGAAAATTAGTGATACGCCACGCCGTATTCCGATTGATCGTCCTAGTCATGGCCTTGTTGACTCTTGGTTGTCAGGCGCGGGTGCCGACTCCGAAGGCCGTGTTCATCATCATTGACGGAATCCCCGCAGATCTTCAGGAAAGCACCGCAACACCGAATATGGACGAGATAGGCAATATCGGTGGATACGCAAGGGCCTATATCGGTGGAGAAGTCGGTGGAGAGTCTGAGACTCCGACGATTTCCGCGGTCGGCTACATGAGCCTGATCACCGGAACCTGGTCCAACAAGCACAATGTATGGGACAACGATGTTGCTGAGCCGAATTACGCGTACTGGGACATTTTCAGGATTGCACATGAGCATGATCCATCACTTGATACAGCGATTTTTTCCACCTGGGAGGACAACCGAACGAAGTTAATCGGCGATGGACTGCCCGAGGCCGGAGGGCATAAGCTGGACTATTACTTCGATGGATTTGAAAATGATACGAAACGATTCCCGCATGACGAGCACGACACCTACCTTAACGAAATAGATGACCTGGTAACTGACGAGGCGGCACGATACATCGAGGCTATCGGGCCCGATTTGTCCTGGGTATATCTGGAATATACCGACACCGTTGCACATCGTTTTGGGGACAGCGCTGAGTTGGCAGAAACTCTGCAAGTGGCCGATGGCCGTGTCGGTCGAATCTGGAAAGCGATCAAGAACCGGCAACAAGACTATGATGAAGACTGGTTGATAGTGGTGACCACTGATCACGGCAGAGACGCGGAAACCGGGAAGGACCACGGTGGACAGACGGACAGGGAACGCACCATCTGGATCGTGACCAACAGCCTGAATTTGAATGAAAAGTTCGGCGACAACACTGCGCTTGTCGATATCCTGCCGTCGCTTGCCGCCCATCTCGAACTGAGCATTCCGCCTGATATAGAAGCTCAGCTGGATGGGCAATCCTTTATTGATTGACTATCTTGCGGACTAAGCGCGCATCATTCCGCAATACTGGTAGTCGATCATGAGTCGAAAGTGTGCCCCGTCATTGGCTTTTTCGGCAGTGATAGCGGTTCCATCAGTTGTCTGAGGGCAATGATGAAAGTGACTGAGTTTGCGAACAAATACGGCCCGAATTCGACACTGCCCATGCAACAGAGCTTCGTGAGCGGCGATTATCTGGATAGCACGAGCGGCCACTCTTTTGCCACGCGCCATCCCGGCAATGATGACGTCATCTGTCACGTTGAACTGGCCGGGCCGGTCGAAGTAGACAGGGCTGTCGCCGCAGCGCGCGAAGCCTTCCAATCCTGGTCGCAGACGCCGGCCGCCGAACGCGGCGAGATCCTGCGCCGGGCGGCCTCGATACTGCGCGAACGCAACGCCGAACTCGCCGAACTCGAGACCCTCGATACCGGCAAGCCGATTGCGGAAACCATCGCCGTCGATATCATCACGGGCGCCGAGGTCATCGAATATTTTGCCAGCGTCGTTCCTACGCTAGGCGGACAGCACGTCGACTTGCCACCCGCAGCATTTGCCTTGCTGCGCCGCGAACCCCTGGGCGTAGTTGCCGGTATCGGCGCGTGGAACTACCCGATGCAGATCGCAATGTGGAAATCGGGACCGGCACTGGCCTGCGGCAATACGATGGTGTTCAAGCCGGCGCAACAGACCCCGCTGACCGCACTGAAGCTTGCCGAGATCTATACCGAGGCCGGACTTCCCCCCGGCGTGTTCAACGTGGTGCAGGGCGCGGCCGAAACAGGAGCCGCGCTGGTTGACCACGCCGATGTCGCCAAGGTAACGCTCACAGGATCGGTCGAGACCGGGAAGATCGTTATGGCGGCAGCTGCCAAAGGCCTGAAGAAAGTGACGCTCGAGCTCGGCGGCAAGTCGCCGATCATCGTCTTCGACGATGCGGATATCGACAACGCGTTGAACGCGACTTTGGTCGGCAACTTTTACTCGACCGGGCAGGTCTGCTCCAACGGCACGCGCGTCTTCGTTCATGCGTCAATTCACGATGCCTTCGTCAAAGAACTAGGCGAGCGAACCCGGGCCATTCGCCTCGGCGATCCGTTCGACGCCGAAACGCAGATGGGTCCGCTCGTGTCGCGCGAGCATTACGAAAAGGTGCTGCATTACATGTCGCTGGCTAAAGACAGTGGCGCGCGGCATATCTGTGGTGGTGACGCCTTAACCGAAGGCCAATTTACGAACGGATATTTCGTGACACCTGCTGTCTTCGCAGACTGCCGGGACAATATGAAATTCGTGCGCGACGAGGTGTTCGGTCCATTGATGGCCGTATTGTCGTTCGACACCGAAGACGAGGCCGTCGAGCGCGCCAACGCCACCCGGTTCGGCCTCTCGGGCGCGGTATTTACGCAAAACCTGCAGCGCGCGCATCGCGTCGCAAACCGCCTGCAGGCCGGGATTGTCTGGATCAACGACTACAACGTGACACCGCCCGAGGTGCCGTTCGGCGGTTACAAACAATCCGGAATAGGGCGCGAAAACGGCCGTCAGGCCATCGATTACTACACGCAGATCAAGACGATATACACCAATCTCGGGGACGTCGCGAAAACCTACTGAGGCGGGCGTGTTATCTTGCGGGTTCGCAGCGCGGCAGGAATTGAGAATTTGACAGCGCCGGAATCGTTCGATCTCATCGACAAACCGACCTTCTTCGGCGCGCTGGGTTTGTTGCTTGCCGTCACGGTTCCGCTCATCGTCTTTCCGGAGCAGGGTGCGGCGTGGGTGGAGCTGGCGAGGAGTTTTCTTACCGAGAATCTGGGTTTTCTCTATCTGGCACTCGGCGCCGGTGCCGGCGTTTTCATGCTTTTTATTGCCCTTAGCGATATCGGGCGAATCTCGCTCGGCCACCCGGATGAGAAGCCCGAGTTTTCAACCGTGTCGTGGGCCGCGATGTTGTTCTGTGCCGGGATCGGTGCGTCGATCCTCTACTGGGGTACGATCGAGTGGGCCTACTATTACCAGGCGCCGCCGTTTCATGTCGAAGGCCGCTCGGCCGAGGCGGCGCGATGGGCGGCAGCTTACGGCATTTTTCACTGGGGTCCGCTGGCATGGTCGATCTACCTGATCCCCGCATTGCCGATCGCGTACTTCTTTTACGTTCGTCATCGCAACGTATTGAAAGTCTCCGAAGCACTCCTGCCCGTTCTCGGCGAACGCCATGCGCACGGCAAGACCGGCAAGATCATCGACGTGCTGTTTGTGTTCGGCATGCTTGGCGGCGGTGCGACGTCACTTGGTCTCGCGGCGCCGTTGATCAATGAAGGTGCGCATGAGCTGTTCGGTGCACCGCGCAACATCTTTACACAGATCATCGTACTCGTGCTGTGCACGGCGCTGTTTGGCGCGAGCGCCTACGCCGGACTGAAGAAGGGCATTCAGACCCTGTCGAACATCAATCTCTGGCTCGCATTAGCGCTGCTCGCATTTGTCTTCGTTGTCGGGCCGACGGTCTTCATGGCGAATACCGGCATCGACTCCCTGGGTCGGGTACTGAGCAACCTCGTGCACATGGCGACGTGGATCGAGCCATTCGGCGGGTTCGACGATTTTGAGAGCACACGGTTTCCGCAGGACTGGACGATATTCTACTGGGCCTGGTGGCTGGCGTTCGCGCCGAGCGTGGGCTTGTTCATCGCGCGCATATCCCGTGGCCGCACGATACGGGAAATGGTCGTTGGCTCGATCTTCTTCGGCACATTGGGCTGTTTCCTGTTCTTCATGGTGCTCGGCAATTTCGGCCTGTACCTGCAATTGTCGGGTCAGCTCGATGTTGTGCATATCCTCAATAGCCAGAGCCCGACGGCAGCGATTTTCGCAATCCTCGGTGAACTGCCGATGCGTTACTTCGTACTTGGCACGTACACATTGCTCGCGCTGATTTTTACAGCAACGACGTTCGATTCGATCTCCTATATCCTTGCATCGGTAGTGCAGAAGCGACTCGACGAGGAACCCATGCGCTGGAACAGGCTGTTCTGGGCATTCGCACTCAGTTTCATGCCGATTGCCCTGTTGCTGCTCGGCGGTCTGGAGACTTTGCAGACAGCAAGCATCGTCGGTGGTGCTCCGCTTCTGATCGTTGCCCTGATGCTCTGCATGGCCATCGTCAAGGTCGCACGCTTCGACATTCGCAATCATGCGAGTTTCACTGCAGACCATATTCACATCGACGAATTTGTCGATGACGATCCCTGGACCGAAGCGGGTAGCTGGGAGCACGAGGACGAACCCCCGAAGGATGCCAGCCCGCCATAGCCGGGCACCGGAACGTTACCGCCCAAAGCGTCCAAAACAGACATATTTACGTCGCATTTGATCTCGGAAATGGCGCAAAAGGTGATTGCGCAGGGTCCGTTTCTGGACCACACTGGGCCGCTGAAATCTATTTTGAACCAAGCAGTTAGCGGCGTTTTGCCACATTTTTCCCGAGTCGAACATGAGCAGCAGACCGCGCAGACGCAGGACCGCGGGCCGCGAGGCCAAGCGCGCCGCACGACAACGGGCGCCGGCGGCGACGGCTGCTTATATCGAGCGCAGGATTCCCTATTACGAATTGTTGAGCGACGAAGCGCTCGAACTGATCGAACACAACGCCGAGACCGTGCTCGAAGAGATCGGCATCGAGTTCAACGACTTTCCGCGCGCGCTTGAACTGTTCAAAGACGCCGGCGCCGACATCGACGGCGAGCGCGTGCGCTTCCCGCGCGGGCTGTGCCGATCGATCATTCAGGCCTCGGCGCCCACGGAATACACGCAACACGCGCGCAATCCCGAGCGCAGTGTCGTCGTCGGTGGCAAGCGCACGGTACTCGTGCCGGCTTACGGTTCGCCGTTCGTTCGCGACCTCGATCGGGGGCGACGTTACGCGACGCTCGAGGACTTCAAAAACTTCGTCAAGCTGGCTTACATGAGCCACGGGCTGCACCACTCGGGTGGCACGATCTGCGAGCCTGTTGATGTCCCGGTCAACAAGCGTCACTTCGATATGGTTTACAGCCACATCAAGTACAGCGACAAGCCGTTCATGGGTTCGGTGACTGCTCCGGAACGCGCCCGGGACACGGTCGCCATGGCCAAGATCGTCTTCGGCGACGACTTCGTCGAGCAGAATACGGTCATCACGAGCCTGATTAACGCCAATTCGCCGATGACGTTCGACGCGACGATGCTCGGCGCCGCGACAGTCTACGCAGAACACAACCAGGCGACGATGATCTCGCCGTTCCTGATCGCCGGCGCGATGTCGCCGGTGACGGTTGCCGGCACGGTCACGCAGATTCTTGCCGAAGCACTGGCTGGTATTGCTTATGTGCAGCTGGTCAAGCCGGGCGCGCCGGTTATCTTCGGCACATTCGCGGCCGCCGTATCGATGCAGTCAGGTGCACCGACGTTCGGCACCCCCGAGCCGAGTCTGATCGTCTACGCGGCCGCCGCGCTCGCGCGACGACTCGGCGTGCCGTTTCGAAGTGGTGGCGCACTGTGTGGTGCAAAGATCCCTGACGCCCAGGCGGCCTATGAATCGGCTAACACGCTCGTGACGTCGGCACTGGCCGGTGTCAATTTCATGCTGCACACAGCGGGCTGGCTCGAGGGTGGGCTCGCGATGGGTTACGAGAAATTCATCATGGATGCCGATCAGGCCAACATGCTGGCGATATTGCTCGGCGGCGTGGACCTGTCGGAGAATGGCCAGGCGATGGATGCCCTGCGCGAGGTCGGTCCCGGATCGCACTTCCTGGGCGCGGCGCATACCCAGGCGAATTTCGAAACGGCGTTTTACCGTTCGCAGGTTGCGGACAGCAACAGCTTTGAACAATGGGAACAGGATGGCTCACTGGACGCGGCCCAGCGCGCGAATGCGATCTGGAAATCGATGCTCAATGAGTACGAAGCGCCGCCACTGGATCCGGCCATCGATGAAGCACTTCTGGCATTTATAAAGCGCCGCAAGGCGGAATTTGCGGATAGGGACTATTAGATGAACGACGACACCAATATGACGGACGCGTCCGAAGACGAAGAAATCATCCTGGCGGACCTGTCCGACGAGGAACTCGTCGAACAGATGCATGACGATCTGTACGACGGGCTCAGGGAAGAAATCGAGGAGGGCACGAATATCCTCCTTGGTCGCGGCTGGCCTGCCGAAAAAGTGCTCAACGACGCGCTGGTCGAGGGCATGCGCATCGTCGGCATCGATTTTCGCGATGGCATCCTGTTCGTGCCCGAAGTCCTGCTGGCCGCGAATGCGATGAAAGGCGGCATGGCCATACTGCGGCCGCTGCTTGCGGAAACCGGCGTCAAGCCGATCGGCAAAATGGTCATCGGCACGGTCAAAGGCGATATCCACGACATCGGCAAGAACCTCGTCGGCATGATGCTCGAAGGTGCCGGGTTCGAAGTCATCGACATCGGGATTAACAACTCGGTCGAGGACTACTTTGCCGCGCTCGAGGAGCACAAGCCGGACATCCTCGGCATGTCGGCGCTATTGACGACGACGATGCCCTACATGAAGGTGGTGATCGACGAGATGGTCGCGACCGGGATTCGCGACGACTACATCGTGCTCGTGGGCGGTGCACCGCTCAACGAGGAGTTCGGCGCCGCAGTCGGCGCCGACGCGTATTGCCGCGATGCGGCGCAAGCCGCCGAGACGGCGCCGCGCATGATCAGGGAGCGGCGCGAGGCGGCCGGCGGTGGCTGAGAAAGTCCTCGTCATAGCCTGTGGCGCGCTCGCTCGGGAGATCACCGAGCTGAAGCGTGCCAACGGCTGGACCCATTTGCACCTCAAGTGCATCGATCCGCTGTTGCACAATAGGCCCGGGCTGATCGCCGATCACGTGCGTGCGAAAATTCAGCGCTACAAACATCAGTATGACCGGGTATTTGTTGCCTATGCGGACTGCGGTAGCGGCGGTGCCATCGATGCCGTCATCGAGGAGGAGGGCATCGAACGTCTTCCGGGCGCGCACTGTTACCAGTTCTTCGCCGGGCCCGACCGATTTGCGGCGCTCGCGGCAGCCGAACCCGGAACGTTTTACCTGACCGATTTTCTCGCGCAGCATTTCCATCGTTTTGTGACGCAGCCACTCAAGCTTGCCGAACACCCGGAATTGCGTGACGCGTACTTCCGTAATTACCGCCGCGTCGTGTACCTGTCGCAGACGAGGAATGAATCGCTGCTCGCTGCGGCGCGAGATGCTGCAAAGCACCTGGAGCTTGATTTCGAGCATGTGCATTGCGGCTATGGAAAACTGGAAACGAGCCTCCAAAGGCTCGTAACAAGACAAACCAATGGTCAAGAAAATAATTATCTATTGGCGTGACATTCCGTCGCAGGTCATTGTGCAGCGCGGTCGCAAGCGCGAGAAGGCGCAGTTGAGCTCGCGCTTCCAGACAGCGATCGACCGTGCGGCCATGCGTGCCGGCAAAGGCGGCAGCGATGCTTATATGTCCGAATGGCGGCGCGAATCCTCTGCCGTCGAGTGGTCTGCCGATCTCGGCGAACTCGCCGAGCAGGAAGTCAATCGATTCGAGTCGGAGTTCCCCGACGAAAAGTTATCGCGGATGATCCGTAACCACGGCCTGGCGTGCGAACTGTAGGCATGTATCGCATGCGCTACTGGTCCGTGCGTCACGCACGCTGGCTCAAAGCGGCATACGCTGGCTTCGAGTTCGTCCTGCGGCTGTGCAACCCGGTGTTCCGGCTCATCGGCTACGAGCGCCTCGATAAGCCGTTTGCCGCCTTCGAGAAAGTCACCAAGGGCTTCCTGCTGGACTCACAGAGCTGCGGCCAGTGCATTGTCGGCTTTACGGGCCTGTCGTGCCCGATGAACTGTCCGAAGAGGATGCGCAACGGTCCCTGCGGGGGTGTACGTGCGGGCGGCAAGTGCGAGGTCGATCCCGAGATGACCTGCGTCTGGGTACTGGCGTGGGAAGGCAACAAGCGCTTTCGCGAAAATGGATACCCGATTCAGGTCATTCAACCGCCGGTCGACTACCGGTTGATCGGCACGTCAGCCTGGCTTAGAGAAGTGCGGCACAAGACCGGGCACACGGGTCCGGAGGTGGTAGCGGCCCATGAGATTTGACGACGAACCGCTAATACCCGGCGAGCACCTGCCACGCCGTCCCGGTCACGACTCCCCGGGGCGTCTCGAGCGCGTGCTGCGCGCCGGCGCCTTCGCCGTGACGGCCGAGATCGCGCCGCCCGACTCGGCGGATCCCGAAGAGGTCTACGAACGCGCGGCCCTGTTCGATGGCTACGTCGACGCAATCAATGCGACGGACGGTTCGGGCGCGAATTGCCACATGTCGAGTGTCGCGATGTGTTCCTTACTGACGCGGCGCGGGTACTCGATGGTGATGCAGGTTTCGGGACGGGACAAGAACCGCATTGCGATCCAGGGCGATGTGCTCGGCGCTGCGGCGATGGGCGTGTGTAATGTCCTGTGCCTGACCGGTGACAGCGTTGAGGTCGGCGATCATCCGGGGGCGAAGCCGGTGTTCGACGTCGACTGCATGGCGATGTTACGGATGATCCGCGGCATGCGCGATGATCAGCAATTCTTGAGTGGCCGCAAGTTGACCAGTCCGCCGCGCGTGTTTCTAGGTGCGGCCGCAAATCCGTTTGGACCGCCGCTCGATTACCGGCCGCACCGGCTCGCGAAAAAGGTCGCGGCAGGCGCGCAGTTCGTCCAGACGCAGTACTGCTTCGATGTCGATATCTTCAGGGACTACATGGCGGCAGTGCGCGACCTCGGCGTGCATGAGCACGTGTACATCCTCGCCGGGGTCGGACCGCTCGCATCGGCGAAGTCAGCCGAGTGGATTCGCACCAACGTGCCCGGCGTGCATATCCCGGACGCCGTCATCAGGCGTCTGCAGGGCGCTGAAAACCAGAGCAAAGAAGGCGTCAATATCTGCATCGACATGATCAACGAGTTGCAGGAGATCGACGGCGTGCACGGCGTGCACATCATGGCATTTAAGCAGGAGCATCGGGTCGCGGAGATCGTAGAGCGTTCAAACGTTCTCGGCGGTCGCGAACTATGGCACCCGGGCATAGCGAGAGATGCGGAACCGGCGCTCGCATAAACGGCAATCTGACCGCGGCGCCATGGGCGCCTTTATGGAGTAAGGAGTGATGACAGAAACTTTGGTTACATCGGCGAGCAAAGAAGTGCGCATCGGTTTCGATCGCCCTTTCGTCATCATCGGTGAGCGCATCAACCCGACGGGCAGGAAGATTCTTGCGGAGGAGATGGCGCGCGGTGATTACAGTCGCGTCGAGGCGGATGCGATTGCCCAGGTAGAGGCGGGCGCGCATATGCTCGACGTCAATGCCGGTATCCCGCTGGCCGACGAGCCGGCGATACTGGCCGAGGCCGTCAGGCTTGTGCAGTCGATCACCGACGTGCCGTTGTCGATCGATTCGTCGATTGTCGCCGCACTCGAATCAGGCCTCGCCGTGTATCAGGGCAAGGCGCTCGTTAACTCGGTCACGGGCGAGGAGGAACGACTCGAGTCCGTGCTGCCGCTCGTCAAGAAGCACGGTGCCGCGGTTGTCGCCATTTCCAATGACGAGACCGGCATCTCTGAAGATCCCGATGTGCGTTTCGAGGTGGCGAAGAAGATCGTCGAACGCGCCGCCGACTATGGCATTCCACACCAGGACGTCGTCGTCGATCCGCTCGTCATGCCGATCGGTGCGATCAATTCCGCGGGCAAGCAGGTCATGCACATCGTGCGGCGACTGCGCGAGGAGCTCAAGGTCAACACGACCTGCGGCGCCTCGAACGTAAGCTTCGGCCTGCCAAATCGCAACGGTATCAACAGCGCATTCCTGACAATGGCGATCGGGGCCGGCATGACGTCCGCGATCACGAGTCCGCTGCACGCCGAAGTCATGCAGGCTGTCCTGGGCGCCGACGTCATGATGGGTCACGACCCGGACTGTGCGCGCTGGATCAGAAAATACCGCGAACCGGGCACCGACGGCGGTTCGCGCGGGCGTGGCGCGCGCAATCGCCGGCGTCGTTCGGCCTGAGCGGAAAACGACCGGCACTAACGGACACCGGATTGTGACCAAACAAGCCAAAATCGTATTCACGCCGTCGGGAAAGCGCGGCACGTTCGCGCTGGGAACGCCGGTGCTGGACGCGGCGCGCAGCCTCGGCGTCGATGTGGACTCGGTGTGCGGCGGTCGCGGCCTGTGCGGGCGCTGCCAGGTGAACTTTACCGAGGGAGATTTTGCAAAGCATGCGATATCGTCCCGCCCCGAGCATCTGTCGCCTTTCGGCGAAGTCGAGACACGCTTCAGCGAGCGGCGTATGCCGCTTGTCCAAAACCGCAGGCTGAGTTGCCAGGCACTGATCCGGGGCGACCTCGTCATCGATGTGCCGCCCGAGAGCCAGATGCATCGACAGGTGGTGCGCAAGGGCGCCGAGCATCGCGACATCACGCTCGATACGGGCGTGCACCTCTATTACGTCGAGGTCCAGGCAGCGGATATGCAGACGCCAGGCGGCGATGCGCAACGACTGCAAGGGGCGTTGGCGACGGAATGGGGGCTGCATGATCTGGAATTCGATGCAGCGTTGCTGCCCGAACTGCAATCTGCGCTGCGTGACGGCAAATGGGCTGTGACCGTTGCCGTGTACAAGCAGACGCGGGTCATCGCCATCTGGCCGGGCTTCAAGCGCGACGGCTTCGGGCTCGCGATCGATATCGGTTCAACCACGATCGCGGCGCATCTGTGCAATCTGACCAGCGGCGCCGTCGTTGCCACGGGCGGCATCATGAACCCGCAGATTCGCTTCGGCGAGGACCTGATGAGCCGCGTGTCATACGTACTCATGAAACCCGAAGGCGCCGTCGAACTGACGGCGATCGTGCGCCAGGGCATCAACGACCTGATCGGGGAAGTCTCGCGTGAAGCCGACATTGAACCCGATGACATCGTTGACGTAACGATTGCCGGTAACCCGATCATGCATCATCTGTTTCTCGGCATCAGTCCCATCGAACTCGGCAGCGCGCCGTTCGCGCTCGCAACCGATGCGGCTCTTAACCTGACTGCGGCGCAACTCGAACTGCAGACCAACAAAGGCGCTGCAGTCTACGTGTTGCCGTGCATAGCGGGCCATGTCGGCGCTGACGCCGCGGCCATGATCCTCGCTGAAGAGCCGCACCTGCTCGAGGAGATCTCGCTCGTCGTCGATGTCGGCACGAACGCCGAGATCGTGCTCGGGAACAAGGATCGGCTGCTCGCCTGCTCGAGCCCGACGGGACCCGCCTTCGAAGGTGCACAGATCAGCTGCGGACAACGTGCCGCACCCGGAGCTATCGAACGCGTCCGTATCAATCGGGACACGCTCGAAGTGCGCTTCAGCGTCATCGGTTCCGAACTCTGGTCGGACGACCCGGGCTTCGAGGCGTCCGTTGAGGCGTTCGGCGTCACGGGTATTTGCGGTTCGGGCATCATCGAGGCAGTTGCCGAGATGTACCTGGCTGGTGTGATCAGCGAGGACGGCGTCGTTGACGGCTCGTTAGCGGAGCGCAGTCGTCGGGTCATTCCCGACGCGCGGACCTGGTCATTCCTGCTGCACGATGGAGCACAGAGAATCGTCGTCACGCAAAACGATGTCCGCCAGATTCAACTCGCGAAAGCGGCGTTGTATGCGGGCGTCAAGTTGCTGCTGGATCGCGCCGGCATCGAACGCGTCGATCGCATCCGCCTGGCTGGTGCGTTCGGCAGCCACATCGATACGAAATACGCTATGGTGCTCGGCCTGATCCCGGACTGCGAACTCGACAAGGTCGAGTCTGCCGGCAATGCCGCCGGCACCGGCGCGCGCATCGCGTTGCTCAATGTCGCAGCGCGTCGCGAAATCGAGTCCGTCGTCCGCGGCATCGAAAAAATCGAAACGGCGGTCGAACCGAGATTTCAGGAGTACTTCGTCAACGCGATGGCGATTCCGAACAAGTCCGATGCGTTTCCGAAACTGTTCGCTGCAGTCACCAAGCCTGCGCAAAAGCGGCCGGCAAACAATGATGAAGGCAGCCGGCGACGCCGGCGCAGGCGGGTATCGTGATCATGAGCAAGAAAGTTTCGTTTACGGCGATGGAGCACGGCACGCAGGCCGACTACGAACTGCTCGCCGAGTACGATGCAGCCAATATTGAGTCGCAGGCAGACCGGGTCCTGGACTGGTTGCGCATGATGGATGGCGAGTCGCCGTACCGGATCAGCCGCCTCGAGCACTGCCTGCAAACAGCAACGCGTGCCGAGAATGACGGCGCCGACGCCGAAACGATTGTTTGCGCGTTGCTGCACGATATCGGCGACGTCCTTGCGCCGGCCAACCACTCGCACGTTGCGGCAGCGCTGCTCGCGCCTTACGTCAGCGAGAAAAACCACTGGATCGTCAAACACCATGGCCTGTTTCAGGGTTACTATTATTTCCATCACTATGGCCTTGATCGAATGGCGCGTGATAAATATCGTGACCATCCGCACTATGACGCCTGTGTGGAATTCTGCGCGCGCTGGGACCAGACGTCGTTCGATCCGGACTATGCGACCCGGCCACTCGAGCATTTCGAGCCGCTCGTCCGCGAGCTGTTCGCGCGGGTGCCGAGACCCATTTTCTGAACTAATAATATGAACGAACTTCAGGAACTAACTGAATGAAATCCGAAGCAAAAGTAGTCGTCATCGGCGGCGGTGTGGTGGGCGTCGGCGCCCTGTACCACCTGGCGAAAAAGGGCTGGGGCGACGACGTGGTGCTGCTCGAGAAGGCCGAACTCACGTCGGGCTCGACCTGGCATGCGGCAGGACTGCTGCCGTTGTTCAATATGAGTTACAGCGTCGGCCAGGTGCACAAGTACTCAGTCAATCTGTACCGCGAGCTTGAAGAAGAAACCGGGCAGCCGGTCGGCTTCAGGCAGGTCGGCAACCTGCGCCTGGCGATGAATGACGACCGCATGGACGAGTATTACCAGTACGCGGCGACCGCGAAGACGATCGGTATCAACGTGCAGTTCCTGACGCCAGAGGACATTAAGAAGCTCTGGCCGTTATGCAACATCGAGGGACTTGTCGGCGGTATCTTCCATCCCGAAGACGGTTACATCCAGCCCGCAGATCTGACACAGGCACTGGCGAAAGGCGCGCGCAACCGCGGTGCGACGATCTACCGCAACACGGCCGTGGTCGCGATCGAGCAGGCGACATCGGGCGGCTGGGTTGTGCAGACCGAAAAAGGCGACATCACCTGTGACCACGTGATTGCAGCGACCGGCAATTACGCGCGCAAGACGGGTGCGATGGTGGGCCTCGACATCCCGGTCATACCGGTCGAGCATCAGTACATCGTCACGGAGCCGCATCCGGAGTTGCAAAAGCGCAAGGCCGACGGCATGCCGGAGATGGGCGTGCTGCGCGAGTCGGACGGTTCCTGGTACCTGCGCGAGGAGAACAATGGTTTCATCCTCGGCCCCTACGAGAAAGGTGCACCAGCCTGTTACGTCGACGGGCCGGATCCACGTGCGGAGTACGAGCTTTTCCAGGAGGATATCGAGCGCCTCGAGCCGCACATCGAAGCGGCGATGTCGCGGGTGCCGGCATTCGGCGAAGTCGGCATCAAGCAGGTTTACAACGGCGCCATTGCGTACACGCCCGACGGCAATCCGATAATCGGCCCGGCCTGGGACATCGATAACTTCTGGCTCAGCGAAGGCCACAGCTTCGGCATCACGGCTGCGGGCGGCGCGGGCTGGCAGCTGGCCGAGTGGATCGTCGAAGGTGAACCGACGATCGACATGCTCGGCGTCGAACCGCGGCGCTTCGGCGACTATGCGACGAAGCAGTACCTGATCGAGAAGAACGAGGAAGCGTACTCGCACGTATTCATCATCCACTATCCGGATGAGGAACGTCCTGCCGGCCGGCCGCTGCGCACGGCGCCATGTTATGAGCGCATGCAGGCGAAGGGTGCGGTCTTCGGCCAGAAGTTCGGGTGGGAACGTCCCAATTTCTTTGCCACCGACGGCATGGCGCAGGAGGATGACTGGTCGTTCCGGCGCTCGCGATGGTTTGAATCGATCCGCAAGGAGGTCGCGAACACGACCGCGAATGTCGGCCTGCTGGACATGACGGCGTTCGCCAAATGCCGACTGTCGGGACCCGGCGCCGAAGCGTTTCTCGATTACTTCGTCGCCAACAGCCTGCCGCAGAAAGTCGGCGGTATCGGCCTTTGTCACGCGCTGAACAGGAACGGTGGCATCCACTCCGAATTCACGATACGGCGTGAGTCCGGCGATTCCTTTTACCTGGTGTCGGCCGGTGCGCTGCAACGGCTCGACCACGATTATATCCGCCGCTACATGCCACGAGATGGTTCGGTGCAGTTCACGCAACTCACGAGTGCGAACGGCGTGCTCGTGCTCGCCGGTCCGAGATCACGCCAACTCCTGCAGCGCGTAACCGACGCCGACCTCTCGAACGAAGCGTTCCGCTGGCTGACCGCGCAGAACATCGTCGTCGACAAGGCGCCCGTCAACGCCATGCGCGTTAACTACGTTGGCGAACTCGGTTGGGAGCTGCACCATCCCATCGAATATCAAAACCACATTTTTGATGCGCTGTTTCAGGTGGGCGAAGATCTCGGGCTCAAGCCATTCGGTATTCGTGCAATGGACTCGATGCGGCTCGAGAAGTCCTACCGCATGGTCGGAACCGAGCTTTCGATCGAGTACTCCGCCTACGAGTCGGTGATGGATCGCTTCGTTAAACCGGACAAAGGTGACTTCCTCGGCCGTGAAGCACTGCTGGCCTGGCAGAAACGCGGCGTCGATAACCTGCTTGTCACACTCGAGGTTGGCGGCGTTGAAGACGCCGATGCGCTCGGGAATAACGCGTTATTCAGGGATAGTGAGATCATCGGTCGTGCGACAGGAGGCGGTTTCGGCTTCCGCATCGACAAGTCGATTGCACTGGGCATAGTGAAGCCTGAGCATGCCAAAACCGGCACCGAACTCGAAATCGAGATTCTCGGCAAGAACTATTCAGCGACGGTCGTGCCAGACAGCCCGTTCGATCCCAGAAATGAGCGCTTGAGAGATGTCAACGGAGCTAACGACTAAGTCCTTTGGTGGCTGCCTGTGCGGCGCCGTACAATACGAAATCGCCGGGCCCCTGCGTTCGGTTGTGTATTGCCACTGCGGGCAGTGTCGCAAAACAAGCGGCCATTTTGTTGCTGCAACGGCGTGCGATATCGATCATCTGCATTTGGTCAAGGACGAGGCACTGCGCTGGTACCGATCGTCATCAGCGGCGCAGCGTGGCTTCTGTTCGCGTTGTGGCTCCAGTCTTTTCTGGCGGCCGGATCATGACAAGTACATGGCCGTGATGGCTGGGACGCTCGACAAGCCTACGGGTTTGTCGAGTCGCGAACACATTCATACGGCGGACGCGTCGGACTACTACACGCTTGCTGACGGTTTACCGCAATTTCCGGACGACCATGCAGACCTGTGGGAAGAGGGCGGCCCATGAGGTATTCGGCCTTCAGCCTGCTTAAGCATGCATTAAGCCATAACCGCCACTGGCAGCCGGCGTGGCGCAGCCCGGAGCCTAGGCGCAAATACGATGTGCTTATCGTCGGTGGCGGCGGTCACGGTTTGGCTACCGCCTACTACCTCGCGAAAGAGCATGGCGTGAAGAATGTCGCCGTGCTCGAGAAAGACTGGATAGGCGGCGGCAACACCGGCCGCAACACGACGATCGTACGTTCGAATTACCTGTGGACCGAGGCGACGCAGCTGTATGAGAAGTCGCTCAAGCTTTGGGAAGGACTGAGCCAGGACCTCAACTACAATGTCATGTTCTCGCAGCGCGGCGTCTACAACCTCGGCCACAACCTGCAGGATATGCGTGACATCGAGCGTCGCGTGAACGCGAACCGTCTTAACGGTATCGATGCCGAAGTCGTCAGCGCCGCACAGGTAAAAAAAGCGATTCCGCATATCAATACGTCGCCGGATGCGCGCTATCCCATTCTTGGTGCCTCGCTGCAGCGACGTGGCGGTGTTGCACGACACGACGCGGTGGCGTGGGGATTTGCGCGTGCGGCGGACGCGCTCGGCGTTGACATCATCGAACAGTGCGAAGTGACGGGGGTCAATCGCGATGGCGGCAAGGTCACGGGCGTCGAGACGACGCGTGGCACGATCAATGCCAGCAAGATTGGTGTGGTCGTGGCCGGCAACGCGAGCGTGCTCGCGACGATGGCGGGGCTGCGGCTGCCGGTCGAAAGTCATCCGCTGCAGGCATTCGTCTCCGAACCTTTGAAGCCTGTGCTCGATACGGTCGTGATGTCGGGCGCGGTGCACGGCTACATCAGTCAGTCGGACAAGGGCGAACTCGTCATTGGCGCGGGTATCGATGCGTACACCGGTTACGGTCAGCGCGGCAGCTTCCCGATCATCGAGCACACGATGGAAGCGATCGTCGAACTGTTCCCGATTTTCTCGCGCGTGCGGATGCTCAGGATGTGGGGCGGGATCGTCGATATCTGTCCGGACGCGTGTCCGATCATCGGCAAGACGTCGATCGATGGCCTGTATTTCAACTGCGGCTGGGGCACCGGCGGATTCAAGGCGACCCCTGGATCGGGCTGGGTATTCGCGCACACGATCGCGAAGGACGAACCGCACGAGCTCAACGCGCCTTTCGGGCTGGACCGCTTTGTCAGCGGTGCTCTGATCGATGAACACGGCGCGGCGGCCGTGGCTCACTAGGAGGCAGGGATGCTGTTGATCGAATGTCCGTGGTGCGGTGAGCGAGCCGAAACCGAATTCAGTTATGGTGGCGAAGCCGGCATCGCCCGGCCCAAAGATCCCGACGCGTTGAGCGATGCCGAGTGGGCGGACTACCTGTTCAACCGCACGAACCCGCGCGGCGCGCACAAGGAACTCTGGAATCACGCGCAGGGTTGCCGGCGCTGGTTCGGCGTCGAGCGCGACACGGTGACCTACAAGATCGCGGGTAGCTACACGTTGCCTGTACCGACAGGGAAGAAGGGGCCCTGACCGCCGTGCAGCGCAATCGACTTCAGCACGGCGGCCGCATCGATCGATCGCGCCCATTGAGGTTTAGCTTCAACGGCAAGTCTCTCGAAGGTTATGCAGGTGACACGCTCGCGTCTGCGTTGCTCGCAAATGGCGTGTCACTGATCGGTCGCAGCTTCAAGTTGCACCGACCGCGCGGCATCGTTGCTGCGGGCGCGGAAGAACCGAACGCCATTGTGCAGATCGGTAAGGGCGCATCGACGCAACCGAATATGCGCGCGACCCAGGTGGAGTTGTATGACGGACTCGTGGCCCGCTCGACCAAGGGCTGGCCCAGCCTGCGGTTCGACGTCGCAGCAGTCAACGACGTCTTCGCGCGCATTTTTGGGGCAGGTTTCTATTACAAGACCTTCATGTGGCCACAGTCGTTCTGGAATTATTACGAACGATTTATCCGCACAGCCGCGGGCCTCGGGGAGTCGCCGTTACGCCCCGATCCCGATGTTTATGAACATCGCAATGTTCACTGCGATGTACTCGTCACGGGTGCAGGCCCGGCCGGCCTGATGGCGGCACTCGTTGCTGCAAGGGCCGGTGCGCGCATCATCATCGCCGATGAACAGAATGAATTCGGTGGCAGTCTTCTGTCGGCGCCAGATTCGATCGACGCCAAACCGGCTATAGAATGGTTGCAAGCGGTGGTCAGCGAGTTGCGTACGCTTGACAGTGTCACGATGCTGACGCGGAGTACCGTGTTCGGTTACTTCGATCACAATTTCCTGACGATCGCCGAGCGCTGCACGGATCACCTGGCTGACGTCGGCGGCGGCTGTGTCCGCCAGCGTCTTTGGCGCGTACGCGCCAGGCAGGTCGTACTTGCACAGGGTGCATTCGAGCGGCCGCTGGTGTTCTGTAATAACGACCGCCCCGGTGTGATGCTCGCATCGGCCGTGTCGACGTACATTAACCGCTACGCTGTTTGCCCGGGTGAGCGTGCCGTCGTGTTTACGAACAACGATTCGGCATACCGGACGGCCATAGATCTGAAAAAGGCAGGCGGCACCGTTGTGTTGATTGACAGTCGCGCGAAAGGGGCCGGCGCCAACGCCGAGGCTGTCAATCAGGCGGGTATTCCGATCCTGCAAGGCCACATCGTGACCGACGTCGGCGGCCGCTCGCGCATTACGGGCGTGCGCGTCGCGCAGTGGAACGGTGATGCGAGCACAACGGTCGAGAGCACAATTAACATCGAATGCGACCTCGTAGCTATGTCAGGCGGCTGGAGCCCGGCTGTGCACCTGCACGCGCAATCAGGCGGTAAGAATACCTGGGACGACAACCTGCATTGCTTCGTGCCGGGCAAAGTCGCACAGGCGTGCGTATCGGCGGGTTCCGGGAACGGCAAGTGGTCGTTGCCCGACTGCTTGCAGGACGGTCTGGATGCGGGCAAAGTCGTCGTCGCGCGGTGTGGCCTCGAACCTGCAGATGTCGCGTTGCCGATAGCGGGTTCGCCGATTACGCATTCGATCGAGCCACTTTGGCGTGTTCCGGCAGCTACAGGCCCGGACCGCTGCCCGAAACAGTTCGTTGATTTGCAAAACGACACGAGCGTCGCGGACATTCGCCTCGCTGTGCGCGAGGGCTACCGTAACGTCGAGCATGTCAAACGCTATACGGCGCTCGGCTTCGGCACCGACCAGGGCAAGCTTGGCAACATCAACGGCATGGCGATACTCGCCGAGAGCCTGGGCGCATCCATTGCGGACGTCGGAACAACGACGTTTCGTCCACCTTACACGCCGGTCACGTTCGGCGTCGGCGCCGGTGCCAACGCCGGCGCGCTGTTCGACCCGGTGCGCAAGACGGCTATTCATGAGGCACATGTCGCTGCCGGCACGCCGTTCGAAGTCGTCGGACAATGGCACCGTCCCTGGTATTTCCCGCGAGGCAACGAGGGCTTGCACGCGGCCGTTGCGCGCGAATGCGTTGCGACGAGGAACTCACTGGGAGTCATGGACGCATCAACGCTCGGCAAGATCGACGCGCGCGGTCCCGACGTCGTCGAGTTTCTCGAGCGCATATACACGCATAATGTCAGCAAGATGCGGGTAGGCCGTTGCGCTTACGGCATCATGCTTGGCGAGGACGGCATGCTCATGGACGACGGCGTCATGGCGCGGCTTGCCGAACGACAATTTTATTTGACTACGACAACGGGTGGGGCGGCGCGCGTCCTGGCCTGGCTCGAGCGCTGGCTGCAAACCGAGTGGCCCGAGCTCGACGTCTACCTGACATCGCTTACCGATCACTATTCGACGATTGCGGTCGTCGGGCCCAACAGCAGAAAAGTGCTACAGAAAATCGGCTGCAACATCGATCTCGACAGGCAAAGCTTCCCGTTCATGAGTGTCAGGGAAGCGGAGCTGGACGGATTGCCCGTGCAGCTGTTTCGCGTGAGTTTCTCGGGCGAGCTCGCGTTCGAGATCAATATCGACAGCAACCATGCGCTGCAGATGTGGCACAGGGTTATTGCGGCCGGCCAGGAATTCGACATCACACCCTATGGCACCGAGACGATGCACGTGCTGCGTGCAGATAAGGGATTCGTGATCGTCGGCCAGGACACGGACGGTTCCGTGACGCCCGTCGATCTGGGCATGAACTGGTTGCTGTCAAAAGAAAAGGACTTCCTCGGCAAGCGTTCGCTGTCGCGACCCGACTGCCTGCGTAGCGATCGCAAGCAACTCGTCGGGCTGTTGTCCGAAGACAACGACACCGTGCTGCCCGAAGGCACGCAACTGATCGAGGACTCGAATGCGGCTCTTCCCGTGCCGATGTGCGGTCACGTGACATCGAGTTACTACAGCGCCTGCCTCGGCCACCCGATTGCGTTGGCGCTGGTCGAGGGCGGCCACTCGCGCAAGGGTGACACGATCCATGCGTCGCTGACAGGCGGGAATTCCATCCCGGCGAAGATCGTTTCTCCCGTTTTTTACGATCCCAGGGGTGAGATGCAAAATGTCTGAGACGGATATTCGGATGAGAATCCTGACCGAAACCGGTCATATCAACCTGCGCGGTGATCCGCACAACAAGGTCTTCAGAAAAGCAGCCGAGGCTGCGTTAGGTCAGCCGCTGCCCGTTGACGCCAATTCAATGTCGGCCGGCGATCATCGCGTGTATTGGCTGGGACCGGACGAGTGGCTGATCACGACGACGGCGGAGGGCAAGGCGGATTTACTGGCCTCTCTGCACGGATCGCTGCAGGGCCACCATGCGTCTGTCAACGACGTCAGCGGCGGAACCGCGATGCTGCAATTGAGCGGCGAGACCGTACGTGACGTGCTGGCCAAGGGCTGCACGCTGGACTTTCATCCCGATGTATTCAAAGTCGGCCATTGCGCCCAAAGCGGCCTGGGCAAAGCCAATGTCCTGTTTGGCCTGATCGACGACGCGCCCACGTTCAACGTCATCGTCCGCAGCAGTTTCGCCGATTATCTTTCTCAATGGTTGCAACGTGCCGGGCATGAATACGGGATTGAGTTACGCTAGAGCGCAATTCATACTGCGGGCGATGACACAGGACACGCCGCCCGATGAGCACCAGTCCGGCTACAAATCTGCCAACCCGCTTCGGATTTCTCCTGATCAATGACTTTACATTGATCTCGATGTCGTCCGCGGTGGAACCGATGCGCATGGCGAATCGCATCTGCGGCAAAGAAGTTTATAAATGGAAGACGCTGTCGGAGACTGGAGCCGCGGTTACCGCTAGCGATGGACTGTCGGTCAACGTCGACAGCGGTATCGATGACGAGGATGCATTGCGTGGCATCGATATTTTGATTGTATGCGGCGGCTGGCATATTGAGCAGAATACGACGCAAGTCGTGCTGCGCTGGCTGCGCGATGTCAACTCACTGGGCATCGGTTTAGGCGCAATCTGTACTGGCAGTTATGTGCTTGCGAAAGCCGGATTGCTCGATGGCTATCGATGCAGCGTGCACTGGGAGAATATTGCCGCGCTTGCCGACGGGTTTCGGGCTGTGCACGTGGGCCGTAGCCTTTTCACGATCGATCGGGATCGTTACACCTGTTCAGGCGGTACGGCACCGATCGACATGATGTTGCATTGCATCAGGAGACAGTGCGGCCCCGATGTGAGTGCGGGCGTTGCCGAGCAGTTCATCTACGAGCGGATACGACGCCCGGGCGACCGCCAGCGCGTGCCCCTGAAGCATCTCGTCGGCAATCAGTCGGAGAAGCTGATTGTAGCTGTCGAGCTGATGGAAGCGAACATAAGGGAGCCGATCAGCCAGACGGACATCGCAGCGTACACGGGCGTGTCGCGTCGCCAGCTGCAGCGCCTGTTTCAGCGTTATTTGTTGTGTACGCCGTCGCGCTACTACCAGCAGATCCGGCTGGCGCGTGCGCGCGAACTCTTGCATCAGACCAGCATGAACCTGGTCGAAATCTCGGCCCTTACGGGCTTCGTGTCGAGCTCACACTTCAGCAAGTCCTACAAGGAGCATTTCGGCCACTCACCGAGCGCCGAACGGGGCCCCTGAATCAGTTTTCTTCTTCGGCCTGATGCAGCATCTCTTCTTCATAGACCTGGGATGCCGAATATGCGGTCGCGAGTGCGTCGCCGAACGGGATGTGCCGTTCGTCGGGCACACTCTCGCGGCGGAACATGCGCAGCAACACGTAGATCGCGAGTAGCAAATGTACAACGCCGGTCATCGCGTACAGGCCGGATGCGCCGGAAACTGACATTACGGCAGACGCCAGGAAAGGGCCGAGGATCGCGCCGCTGCCGTACATCAGCAGCAGGCCGCTCGACACCATGACGTAATCGGTCGGCTCGGCATAGTCATTCGCATGTGCGACGGCGATTGAATACAGCGGGAATGCAACCGCGCCCCAGGCGACTCCAAGCAGGCTGGTAGCGATGATTCCGAGTTGATCGGCGGTTCCGACTATCACCAAAGCAGTCACTGCGCCCGCCGTCGCAGCCGCCAGCAGCGTCTTGCGCCGCCCGAGCTTGTCCGAAACATAGCCGAGCGGCCATTGCGCGAGCGCGCCGCCCAATACGGTTGACGCCATGAACCAGGCCGCAAGCGAAACATCATCCTGATAGGTCGAAACGAACACGGGCGCAAGCGACCAGAATGCGCCGAGCGCGATGCCGGCGGCGAGGCAAGCCAGTGTGCCCGACGGCGAGATCCGCAACAGGCGCTTGAGATCGACCTCGACTTCGGTTGGCTGCTCGGGCGACTGCGACTGGGACAGAGCGACCGGCACGGCGCCCAGCGACACAAGTACCGAGGCGATCACGAACAGCTCGAGTCCTTCCGGGGCATACAGCAGCGTTATCATCTGCCCGCCTGCGAGCACCGTCAGCGTGATCATGACGTAGGTAGAGAATACGAAGCCGCGATCATCATTGCTCGCACGCTCGTTGAGCCAGCTTTCGATGACAACGAACAACACTGCGAAACAGAATCCGGTCAGGAAACGCAGCAAACTCCAGGGCAGGGGATTTACGACGAGGCCGTGTACTAACGGCGCGGCAGAGCCAAGCGCGGTCATCGCGAGGTACACGCGTACGTGACCGACCTTCTTCACTAGCTCGCCGCCTTTGAGGCAGCCGAGCGTGAAGCCGAGAAAGTACGCGGCGCCGATAAGGCCGATTGAAAATGTCGAGAATTCCTCGAGCGAAGCCCGGACAGGCAACAGCGTGCCCTGCAGCCCGACACCGGTCATCAGGATGGCGACACTGATCAGCAGTGCGGCGACGGGCGCGAGCGCGTGTTTCACGGGTCAGCTTACGTTGCGCGGCGCCGGCCGGCACGACCGCGGCGACCGGGCTTGCGGCGCGGTGCCCGCGCTTCGGGCGGTGGTGGCAGCTTCGGTAACTCGACCTGCTGTTCGAAGCCGTCGGTAACGAGTTTGCGCATGGCGGCATCGATCGCGGCATCGGTTGCAACCGGCGTGTAATTAGCTAACCGTCGTTCGACCTCGGCGCAGGCTCTTTCATGCAGGCTCAAAGAGCCGGTCTCCTCCCAGGTCTCGCGATTCGCGCGATCGATCACCGCGTCGGTCAGGTATAACTCCTTGGGCCAATGCTCGAGCGTGTGTTCGGATGTAATCAGGTGATCGTCCTTCATCAGGTCTTCCACGAGACTTTTTGTCGGCAGATCGCCGAGCGGTTCGATGTCGCGTACAAAATGCAGGCACTGGCCGCAGACTTCGTTGTCGAACACGAGCTTCGGCAGGCTGAACGTGAGAACGAAGTCGAGCATGCCCGGACCCGACACCGAATTGACGCCCGCGATTGCGGCGAGCAGCGCGCTGCTGAACGTTTCGCCGCCACCCTGCGCGTCGAGGAACTTGCCGTCGCTCAATGCCATGTAGGCCTGCGTCGGCAACCCAAGAGATTTGGCGATTGCGACGTAAGCAACGTTGAGGTGTTGGGCCTCGATCGCAGCCATCGGTGAGCTTGCGGCTTTCATGTGAAACGTCGCCGGCGCGCCGCCGAAAAGGACGGGTGCCCCGGGCCTGACGATCTGCGCCATCGTGATGCCGGTCAGCACGTCGATGCAGTGAAAGACGAGCGCGCCGACGAGCGTAACGGGTGCGATCAATCCCATCAGCGTTACCGGGACGATTTCGATAGGGATGCCAGCCTCGACGCAGTCGAGCAGATTCTGGCACGAGTCTTCGCCGTAACGGAAATTGCCGGTCGCCGTGATTGTGAAGATCGAGTAGGGCTTTGCGACCAGGTCGGCCCGGTCCTTGCGAAACAGCTCCAGCATGTCGGCCATGCGTTCGACACCGTGTTCGGTAAATGCGCCCGTAACGACAGGCTTTGTCGATGACGTCAGGCACATGTACAGGCGCCAGGCATCGGAGACCTGCGATTCGATGTCCTTGTTCGTCGAAAATGCTGTCGCAAGATACGCGATGTGCTCCATGCCGTCGCAGAGCCTGGCGTATTCGATGAAGTCGGTCGAATTCGCGAGGCGGGTCTCGCCCGTGCGATGGTCCTGGATTTTCAGGCCGCTCGATCCCGGCACGTAATGCACGTTGTAACCGCCGAGCTCGGCATGCGGTTCGCCAGCGCGGTTATACAGCGTGAATGATTTTGGCGCTTTCGCGATAGCGGCATCGATGGTGTCCGCCGGAAACAGGATGCGCTTGCCGTCCTTGTCCAACTTGAGACCATGATCGAGCAGGCGCTGTCTGAGGTTTGGCCCGCGTATTTCCATGCCGATCTCGGCCATGATGCGCTTTGCCTCACCGAGTATCTTCGCAATCAGTTCATCCGAGAGGACATTTAAAGTCGGCCGCATCGTTGCTGTCCGTGTCAGTTCGCTTTCTTCTGCAGCACATTCTTGCGCTTTTCGACGTACTCGACCAGTGCTTCGTCGATGGCCGGATCGAGGGTTGGCTGTTCGTAGTCACCGAGCAGCCGCTTCCACACCGCATTCGCACGCATCGCGATGTCGTGGCTGCCGGATTCCTGCCAGGCCTCGAAGTTCTGTCGGTTTGCGAGGATTGGCGCGTAAAACGCCGACTCGTAACGCTCGAGCGTGTGGCTCGTGCCGAAATGATGGCCGCCCGGGCCGACCTCGGCGATCGCATCGAGTGCCAGTTCATCGTCGTTGACGTCGATCGGGCGCAGGTACTCGGCGATCATCTGCAACATCTCCGCATCAATAATGAGCTTCTCAAAGGACGCCGTGAGCCCGCCCTCGAGCCAGCCCGCCGCATGATTGACGAGGTTGGCGTGGCCCATAACCGAACCCCATAGCGACATCTGGCTCTCGAACGCCGCCTGGGCGTCGACGCAGTTCGAGACCGTCGTATTACTCGAACGAAACGGCAAACCGAGCCGGCGCGCAATCTGACCACTCGCTTGCGCCGCCTTGGTGTATTCGGGCGTGCCGAGCGCGGGTGCGCCGCTTTGCATATCGACGTTGGAGGCGAAGCTGCCGTACATGATCGGTGCGCCCGGTCTGACGACCTGCGCCAGTGTGGCAACCGCAAGCACTTCCGCGGATTGCTGCACAAGCGTGCCGGCGAGTGTTGCCGGGCTCATTGAACCCGCGAGCGTGAACGGCGTGATACAGCAGACCTGGCCCGCGCCCGCGAGTTCGAACACAGCTTCGGTCATCGGGATATCGAGCTGCAGCGGCGAATTCGTGTTGATGATTGCCAGCAGCGCGGGCTTATCGGCGAGTTGCTCGCGCTCGACACCGAGCGCGATGCAAATCATCTCGATCGAATCGATTGTGCGCTCGCGGCCGAGAGCATAGGACTGGCAGTTCTTGTCCGTGAGCCGGATCTGCGCAAGGTACAGGTCGAGATGCCTGGTTTCGGCCGGCAGGTCCATCGCCTCGAACGGCCCACCACCTTCCTGGTGGATGATGTTCAGACTTTGCACGAGGCGCAGGTAATCGCACATCTCTGCATACGTGCCCGGGCGGCGGCCGTTGTCCAGGTCGTTGCAAAATGCGGGACCGCCAACCGACGCGAATAGAATATTGTTGCCGCCGACTCTGAAATTGTGATTCGGATTGCGCGCACGCAAAGCGAACTCGCGCGGCGCCCGGGCGAGTTTCTCCTTGATGAATCCGCGCTCGAAGCGCACGATCTGCGTGTCTTCGGCGACATCGGCGCCGGCCTTTTTCATCACGTCGCGACTACCGGCTTCGAGAAAGCGCATGCCTTGCGTCTCAAGTACAACGTAGGCGGAGTCAATGATCGTCTCCACCTGCTCTGTGTCGAGGACCTCGATAGGCGGGTACGGATTGACGACCTCGCGCCACGGCAGCTGCCGGATCGCATTGGCGACGCGCTTTGGGCGATGGCTGCGTCTGGTCATGAGATGTCAGTGGCGGCGATTCGCTGAGTCTACCAGCGCCCGTTGCCCGGCTGCATGTCGGCGCGCTCGAGCACGATCGGAAAGCGCGCGCGTATTGTCTTATCGATGGCCGGGTCGATGTACTCGGGATAATGCGCTGACAGGATCTGTGTTACCCGTTCACCCGCCAATGCGCGAATGTCCATCGATCCGCCTTCTTCCCAGACGCTCGGCGGCAGCCGATCCGCCAGATCCGGATATTCGTATTCGCTGCGCATCAACTCGAAGGTCTGCTCCTCGCGCAGGAAGTGGCCTTCGCCGTATACGGCGCTCCTGATGACCTCGTATGACAGTGTCTCTTCGTTGACTTCAATGCCGCGTACGGTGCGTAACACGGCCCCGAGCATATCGTTATCGATCACCAGGGATTCGAACGACAGGCCCATCAGGCTACCCATCATGCCGGCGGACTCCGAGACATTGTTGCAGCCTGCGAGCGAGGCCAGCGTGACCGCGATAGCTTTTTCGTAGCCAGCCTGGTTGTCGGGCAGTTTGGCGTCGCACATGCCGGCGCCAACAGAACTGACGAGCCCGTACCAGTTCGTCATTTGCGCTGCCGCGGCGCTGACGAGCGCCTCTTCGCCGCCGCCTCCTGTGAAGGCGCCCGTGCGCAAGTCGGACACGAATGGCCACGGGCCGAGGATGACCGGATACTTTGGTACCACCACATTGATCATCAGCAGGCAGGCGAGCGCTTCGGCCATGACCTGGACCAGCGTCCCGGCAAGTGCGGCGGGCGCCGTGGCCCCGGCCTGTGGCGCGACAACGATCCATACGGGCGAGCCGAACTTCGTCGCTTCGATACAGACTTCGGCATTTTCAACGCCGTAGCGCAACGGTGAGATGATCGGACAACCGCCGCCATGACAAAAGGGTCGCTCGCGAAACTTGTCTTCGCCACCGGCAATCATGTGCAGCATCTCGAGCGTCGGTTCGATATTTTTCGCATCGTTGAATGTCAGTGCAGAATGTTTGGTGGTACCGGAGACGCTGGCATAGGCCGTGTTGATATCGCAGGCGAGAAAATCGTCGAATTCGGTTGCGACGACGAGCCGTGAAAACGCGTGAATGTTATCGAGTTTGTCGACGAGCCGCGCGGCGTCGTAGACATCGAGCAGCGTGGAAGGCCGAAAGGTCGAGGCGCCGACGTCGAGAACCGTGACGGCCTCGCCACCGCCGTAAGTGTGTACCCGCTGCTCGCGCAGGTCTAAATCGAATTTGGGGTCCTGGCCGCAGAAGCGCATCTCGTGGGCGGTCTCTGCAATCGTGTCTTCGACGAGCGCGCGCGGGAAATGCAGCCTGTTATCGTCGTCAATCGTGCAGCCTATTCTTAGCGCATGTTCCTCGACGATCGGAATCGGATCGGCGATGCCGATGTTCTCGAGCACGTCGAGGATGGTGTGATGCACGCTCTGGATTTCCGCTTCGGTCAGCGGTTTGAACCGGCCGCCCGTGAATCCCGGTTCTACCGCTGACTGCTCTGGTGGCCTCTCGAGACGTGCCTTTCTTCCGCGCCGCATTGTGGTTCTCCTGGCCTGCCCGGCACGGTTTTTCGGCTTCAGTTTACAAGATGGTGCGGGGCTTCCCCTGCAGGTGCCGGAGGCGTGCGAACACGTCGACGCCCATCTGCCGGAGTATATCGACGATATCGATCGGCACCCAGTTTTCCGCGATCAGCCCGGATTCCCCGCCAGGCCCAGGCATTCACGCACGGCCCGGATCGCATCCGAGGCGTCGAGTCCGAAGCCATCGGCCCCGATTTCGTCGGCAAATTCCTGACTTATCACGGCGCCGCCTACGACGACCTTGACGTCGTCGCGATTGCTGAAGTGATCTGCGACAGGGCGCATCGCGTCCCTCGTGGTAGTGAGCAAGGCGCTGAGACAGACAACTTCGGCGCCTCTGTCGACGGCCGCCTCGAAATCGTCGACGCGACAATCCACGCCCAGGTCGTCAACCTCGAAGCCGGAGCCCCTGAGCATAATGGCGACGAGGTTTTTGCCGATATCGTGCAGGTCACCCTGGACGGAGCCGATGCAGACCTTCGCAATCGGCTTGTGGCCAGACTTTGTCAGCAGGGGTCCGATAATGTCGATCGCACCCTGCATTGCCTTGGCCGATGACAACATCTCCGGCACGAAAACTTCGCCTGCCGAGAATTGATTCCCCACCTCGCGAAGGGCCGGGATCATCGTGACGTTTAGCAGTTCGACGACGTCTGCGTTGTTGTCGACCGCAGCCTGAACAAGTCTGGCGACGACCGCGCGCTCGCCAAAAACAATGGCATCCCACAATTCGTCGTCGATACTCATGGCTACGCGCGGCTCTCTATTGCAACGGGTAGTGGCCGAATTCTGCCACGGCGTCGACCATGGCAAGCACATTTTCGGGTGGCACATCATTCATCACGGTGTGCACAGCGCCGATCATGCAACCCCCACCCGGACCGAGGATCTGCATCACGCGCCGGACTTCATCGCGCACGTCCTGCTCGCTGCCCAGGGGCAGGACCTGGTCCGTGTCGATGCCGCCGCAAAAAACGATATTGTCGCCGAAGCGTTTCTTGAGCGCCGGCAGGTCGGACATCGTCCCGGCGTTGGTCTGAATCGGGTTCAGGATATCGACGCCGATCTCTATAAAGTCTTCAATCAGCGGCGCCACATCGCCATCCGAATGGAAAAATACCTTGGCCGACGTCCGTTCCTTGATGAAGCTGATGAAGTCAGCGTGCACCGGCTTGAGGAAATCACGATACATCCTCGGCGAGATCATGAGGCTCTTCTGCGTGCCCAGGTCATCGCCTATCTTGATGATGTCGACGTTGTCACCCAGTTCCTGCAAGAAACGCCCCATCAACTCCTTGCAGTAGCCCGCGATTCTCTCGAGCAGGGCGCGCGCGAAATCCGGATGCTCGATCATATTCAGCAGGAAGACGTCCATGCCCTGCATTGCGTGTGCGCGTTCGAACGGAAACAGCAGCCAGGGCGTTGCGAGGATGGCGTATTCGTTCTCTTCTGCCAGTCGCCTGGCTGTTTCCCGCACGTGCGCAATACGCGTCGAATCGCTCATGTCGGGCCAGCCCTCGTAAGCATCGAGATCGGCGACCGTCGTCGCATCGGGGAGGGGATGCACCGCGGGATACCAGTCGTCGGGACCGATCTCGGTCTGCCCGCTGCCCCAGGAGTCGATGTAGTCGCTGTGCGGATCTCGTCTCCTGTTCCACCGTCGTACGGACTCGGGTTCGAGGTCCAGCACGCCGCGGACATCGCTGTGCAAGCGGTGCATGGTCTCCTCGTCGATCAGCGCGGTCCCGAGTTCGGGCCAGTCGTAGATGTAATCATCGGGAGCCTTTACACTGACGATGTCCTTGATGCCCTGGTAGGGCTTCATCTTGATCCCGGTGGCGTTGCTGACGCCGATGACGATCGGCACGCGATCCGGCTCTTCGTGGTTGATCGCAGTCAGTACGCGTTCCCGGGACGTCATCGGCATGTCGAGTCCTTACTGACCCCGGCACAACTGCTGCTGCGTCGGTACGTCCTGAGCACAGGCGCTGCATTCGCGCTCGTGTTTCAATGCCCGCGCATACCATTCGTATTCGTCCAGGAACTTGATGACCGATTCGTTATAGATCTCGTCCTGCGGATTGCCGTCGTCGTCAAATGCTTTCCATACCTGCAACACCGGGAACGCGCTCGGGATTGCGGGCGAGCCGAGTTCGGCCATGATGCCGCGCATGTTGACGAGTCCGCGAACGCCGCCGAACGGTCCCGCTGAATACGTAACGATCGCGCTGGGCTTGTACAGGTATTCGCTCTGGAAATGATCGAGCAGGTTCTTGAGTGCGGGTGGTACGCTGTGATTGTATTCGCCTGCAACGATGACGAAGCCATCGGCCGCCGCGAGGATCTCGCCCACAGCCTGCATAGCCTCGGGCGCTTCGCCTGCGGCATATTCCTTGTACATCAGGTCGAGTAACGGCAGCTCATACTCTGCCGCATCGACCAGGGTCACATCATGCCGGCGTTCTTCGAGTTTTCGTTTGATGAAACGAGCAGCCTTTATGCCCTGCCGCTCGCGGCGCACGCTGCCGTAGATCACGGCCGTATTGAGGCTCATGGATATCTCCTGTTGCGCGGATCATTGCGGAACGATGTCAGATCTGGCTGTAGATACACTCTTAAATCGTATCCCAGGGATAACCCTGGACGCTGCAAATGTAATCGGCGAGCGATTTGGCATTCGCGTCCTCATTGCGCAGCATCGCGCGAAGATTTCTGTTCATACGTCGCTTTGCCTGCTGGCTAAACAGATGTGCGGTTGATAAGGCCTGGCGATACTGATCGCTGTCGTCCTCGGTCATCGAGCTTGCCCGGGCAAGGACACACAGACCCACGAAGAGATCTATGGCCACGTCGGCGGCACGTTGCAGCGCGAATTGTTTGTCGACGATTGACTTGCCATGCCGACGCAGCAGCACATCGGACATACGGCCGAACTCCAAAGCATATTTGTCAAAGACCAGAGCGTCATCACGTAATGTGTCCGGCACAAGCCCCGCGATTCTGTTTTGCCCGACGGATGTCATGGTCGTTATTCGGCGCCCGGCATAGTCGGTCAGCAAGCCGAATCCTTTGATGGGGTCATTGAAGATATCCTCCACCGCGGAGCCGAGTTCCTGGAGCAGACGTCCGGCATCTTTGATGCCGGACATAGCAATGAAAAGGCGCAAAATCTCGCTGGTTCCTTCGAAGATCGTCAATATGCGTGAGTCGCGGAGGATGCGCTCGTAAGGCAGTTCCTTCATATAGCCGCTGCCAGCCGCAATCTGCAAACTCTCGTTTGCGGCACGGAACATTGCCTCACTCGCAAATACTTTGCTGATCGCAGCCTCTATTGAATAGTCGGAATAACCCGAGTCAATATAATGTCCGAGCATCCAGACTGCGCTTTCCGCCGCAAAGCAGTCGGTAGTCATCTGCGCAATTTTCTTCTTGATCAAGCCAAATTCGGCGATGCTTTGTCCGAATTGTTTGCGTTCGACGGCCTGTTTCGCTGCAAGAGCGATGCAGGTCTTCATTCCGCCGACTGCGCCCCCGCCAAGGCCCGTGCGGCCATTGTTCAGAATGGACATCGCAATCTTGAAACCTTTACCCTCGTCGCCGAGCAGGTTCTCTGCGGGGACTTTCACGTCGCTGAAGCCAACCGAGGTGGTCGACGACGCCCGGATGCCGAGCTTGTCATCTTTGGGACCAACGCTGACGCCAGGAAAGCTACGCTCTACGATGAAAGCCGAGATTTTTCCACCAGAACTGTCGGTGCGGGCAAACACCGTGTAAAAATCGGCGATGCCGCCATTGGTAATCCAGATTTTCTCGCCGTTCAGGATCCAGTCGCCATTCGCGTCTCGGACGGCCTTCGTCTGAATCGAGGCCGCGTCAGATCCGGATCCCGGCTCCGTCAGACAGTAGGCAGCAATCATCTCGCCGCTGGCCAGCTTCGGCAGATACTGCTTTTTCTGTGCGTCAGTACCGTATAGCAGCAGCCCCTTCATTCCTATCGAACTGTGTGCACCAATGGTTAACGAGGCGGAGCTGTCGTAGCGACTACTTTGCTGGAGTGCACGTGAATAGCCGGCGTTGCTCAGACCGATACCGCCGTACTCTTCCGGAATAATCAGGCCGAAAAGGCCGAGCTCCCTGAGCGCAGCGATGAATTCCGGCGGTTGTTCGCCGTGGCTATCCCAGTCTGCAAATTCGTCTTGCTGATCGGCGAGGAATCGATCGACAGATTCAACAACCATCTCGAGCATTTCTCGCCGCTGCGAATCGATCTCGGGGAACGGCCAGAAAGCCGATTGAATGATCTCGCCGCGAAACAATGCTTTCGCAGGACTTGGATATTCTTCCTCGACTGGCTCGGGCTGGGCGCGATTCTGACTATCTGCTTCGGGCTTGGCACTCATTACGCTTCCTCCTGTCGACCAGTGTAGTCCATTTTCGGGTCACATTGGTTCACGGCCGCGGGCTACGTGCCGGGAGATTTGTTCATGGCCAACTCGAGCGGGACCAGCCGGTTGATGATTACTAATACAGTAGCCCCCATTTCAGTCCAATGTGTGATCGCTTTGGCAAAAAAAAGCATCCAGAGGACGTTCCGGATCTTCAGCTTGTATGAATCTGTCGATACTATCGCATTGACATGACGTTAAGAGACACCATCGACCTGGTAATACTCGCGACTGTCTGGGGTGCCTCGTTCCTGTTTATGCGCATCGGGGGTCCGGAGTTTGGGCCCGTGGTACTCGTGGAACTGCGTGTCGCGATCGCCGTCTTGTTTCTGCTGCCGATCCTGTTGATGCGCGCGGGCCTCGGAGAGCTTACCGGTA